>ENA-UZXA01000997-UZXA01000997.1-metagenome-genome-assembly--contig:-Day-1-1m-contig-997_pt2 | contig 212507 bp, 187 predicted proteins | sample MGYA00260336_ERZ794896 | MGnify/ENA metagenome assembly ERZ794896
GCTGATGTGTCGGCCCAGTACGCTGTTGCTAGTGCCGGTGTGGCAGTTCTTAGTGCTGTGGATGCTACTACCGGTGAAGAGACCTTCCTTGATCTGGATGAAGATGGCAAACCCGATATATTTACTTCGGCAGAAGCGGTCTATGTTGCTGAGGCCAGCGAGGCCAACCAGACAGTGGCCGCTGCCAATGCTGGTGATATTGACGGTGATGGCACCGCTGACACGGTTCTACTGGGAGCGGTAGACGGTGTGGGCGGCACTTATTATATTGATGAAGATCAGGATGGCAGTGCCGATATATTTGACAACCGTGATGATGGCGATTTTAGCGCTACGGATATGGATCTTGCTGTCGCCCACCAACTGGTGAACGATTCTGGTACTAGTATGCACTTTGATGTCGAAGAAGTGGAAAAGGTCTTTAGCGTGACCACATCCGATGGTGATGGTGATGGCCAAGCCAATGAGGATGGTGATGATGAAACGGATTACTTGATTGGCGTGGAAACACTCGAATTTACCGATGCTGTGGTCAATCTGGGTGTCACCACCACCACGGAAACCACCTTCTCCATTGCTACGGGTATCATTGACTTGAATAACTTCAAGGGTTCTGATTTTGTTGATCATCTGCATAGTGATACCGGTACCGATATCATGACTGGTGGTTCAGGTCTGGATGAGTTCTGCTTTGAAGCTAGCAATGGCGCTGATCAGATTCTCGATTTTAACGTTACCGGCATTGATACAGATGACGATGATACGGCGGATAGTTTTGAGAAAATACTCATTGAGCGAGATGCGAATGGCAGCGGTATTACCACTTCGACTAATGCTCTGGCTCGGGTGACATCGACGGCTGATGGTGCCTTACTGAATCTTGGTGATGGTAATACGGTCTTGCTGGCGGGTATTGATTCGGATGATCTGAGCACGGATCATTTTGAAATTGTCGACTCGGTAATGTTGGATCTGATGTAAGGCAAGTAAGCCTAAAATACAAGAAAAATAAAGGAGAACACGATGGTAGATGCAGTTAATTCCATAGCGTCCAACCCGTCTGCCATTACCTTGCAGAGTGCCACCACAGACAATTTGAGCAGTACCTCTGATATTGACTATTTCAAGGTACAGGCCACAGATATTACTTCTGCTTCCCTGCTTACGGTTGATTTTACCGGCCTGTCATCCAGCACTAATAACAACGAGTTTAAAATTTCCATCGTTGATGCCGATGATACTGAGCTGGCTACAACAACCTCTGGGGTCAGCACCAGCCTTTCTTATCAGGTTTCGGCCTCCACCCCCTATTACATTAAAGTGGAGTCAGGGGGGGCGGCTAATACGTCAGACTATTCCGTATCAGCGTCAATTACCAGCACTTCGGAAGTGGAAGGGACCAATGGCAACGACAGCCAAGTCAGGGCCAATCACCTACTGGAAAATGTTTCTTTTAGCGGAGGGTTGCTGGATAAAACTACAGGGGAGGTTGACGCTGATGATATTGATGTTTATGCCTTTACCACCAATGAAGCCGGCAGTGATGTTTTGGTTACGGTTACCGCTGGCGCGACATCGGCTAGTACTTTTTATACTATCAAACTCACTGACCATAATGGCCAGACTATCAAGGATAGCGGTCAGACTTCACAGGATACAACGGTAGCGGGTAACGCTGCGGGTAGTTTGGCATTTACTGTTACTGAGAGTTCTGGTAGCACGCCCCAGGACACTTATTTTCTTACGGTACAGGCCAATGATACCACGTCCTTTGCCGCCTCTGATGAGACTGGGAAAAGTTACTCCATTGCCCTTGCGGGTACATCCAAAGCATCAAGCACAGCGGGTACCCATGACTACAATACGGCGCCCGTGGTCACCATGGGTGGTGTTGCGTCGGGGGCTTCACAAAAAGACAGTAGCGAAACCCTGTCGGTTAATATCGGCTCTTATGTTAGCTTAAGTGATATAGTCAGCGTAACCGATGCCGATGGCTCTAGTACCACCAATGGCACTATCAGTACCTATGTGGTGGGCTTGTATGATACCAGCACGCCGGTGACTTATTCTGGTTCTGAGACCACTTACGATGGTTATATCAGTTACGGTGATACACCCGATTATGCAGTGGGGTACGCAACACAGGGAGCCGGTTTTCTGAATGCCCTCACGGCAGCCGAATTCGCCTCGGCTAAATACTATGCCGGTACCAGTACCAATACGCAGAAATTGTATGTATACGCCATTGACAGCTCGGGCTCCAGTAGCTTATCAGGCACCACTATGGCCGTACCTTTGGACACTAGCGGTATTGTGACCATGGACATTGCTACTACCGATGCTAGTGTGAGTGTGGCGTCGGCGGGTGTAACCGACCTGAAAGAGGGAAATACTTCCAACACCTATACTGACACATTGACCATCTCCGTGGCTGGTGCTACGCAGCCAGATAGCGGTTCGGGCAGTGTGGTAGTGGTACTTGATCCGGGTGATGACCTGAGTTTAGATGGTGAAGGCCTGAGTGCTAACAACGCAGTGACTTTGGATGCCGACAATGATTATATCGCAGAGGTGACTGTCACCGCCAAAAGTGATGCCATAACCGAGCTGGTGGAAACGGCCAGCCTGAGCTTCACGACCATCAGTGCAGACACGGCGTTTAATAACCTGAGTATCGATGATCTCAGTTATATCATTACTGAACAAGTGGCTAGTTTCAGTGTTGGTACAGTTACCTACTCAGACAGCAATACCTCAGTTTTGGAGGGGGATGCCACGCGCATCGGTAGCTATGACATTACTGCCAGCGATATCCCAGAAAACGGTACATTGACCGTTAACGTGGTAGGCACTGGGGTGACGGTGACCTCCGGTGAATTATCGTTTGTCTATAATAGCGGTAATGATGTTAGCAATACGGTGACATTTATTGCCGAAGATGACGCTAGTGAGGAAAGCTCGCCTCATACGGGTACTCTTACCCATACCGTGGTTGATGATGAGGGAAATCTGGTGTCTTCATATACGGGCGCCATTGATGATGCCACTGCCAGCATTACGGATAATGATGACGAAACAGCACCTATTGCCACAGTATCAGCCTCTACTATCAGTAGTGGGGGTAGTGCCGTTGTTCAAAGTAATGAAGCGGGTACCGCCTATCTGGTCAGTAGTACGATTACCGTAAGTACTTTAACCGATATAACCGGCGCCGCGGATAGCCTGTGGAATACGGCCTCAATCACCGAGGCAAGTACCAATACCAATATTGCGGCAACGGACCTAGTCGATGGGACTTATAAAGCCTATGCCGTGGATGCAGCAGGTAATTTATCCACCGCGTCTAGCAATTCAGTAGTGATAGACAACACGGCGCCCACCATGAACACTTTGGTAGTATCCGTTGATGATGTTATTGATTCCTCAGATAATCTTGCAGCGGTAACCTTTAGTGGCACGACTACAGATGTTGCTGATGGGGAAATGGTCAGTGTCACTATCGCTGATATCACGCAGCAGGTGGCTGTTAGCAGTGATGCTTATAGTGGCACGGTGGATTTGTCATCCCTTACCTTAAGCAATAGCCTGTCGGTACGAGGTGGTATTGTAGATGACAATAATGAAGCAACGTTGCAGGTCAGTAGTACTGTAACCGTGTCCTTTTATGATGCTCTCGTAGTCGAAAGTAGCACTGACAGCAGTGCTGAAGCACTTAATGGCTTATCCTTGAACCTGTGGAAGGAGGATGCCGATACAGGTACAACAATGGCTGTTTCCGAGGGCGAAATCAGTATTAGCGAACTGGTCACTTTCGATGCCATTAAGCTGTCGAAATCGGATGCCTACACCGATTCAATAAATATTTTGGATGCTATCGCTATTTTGAAAGATATCGTTGGTCTGGCTGATCTAACCGGCACCGATGCACAGGCCGCGGATGTCAACAATGATGGCACAGTTAATATTATGGATGCCATTGATGTGCTAAAACATATCGTTGGCATTAGCTCTCTGGATACGTTTGATCTGGTCGATAGTAACGGTGCTATGGTAAGCAGCTTGTCGCCCCTTAGTTCTGGAGATGCACCAGTTTATAGCTTGATTATGAATGGCGATGCTGATGCTTCAGGCAGCTTCTCTACGGACTATATTACCACCATTGATATTGTTTGATTGTCCGGTAAAAAGTGTCGTAATATGGTTTTCTTTAATAATTTAGAAAGGTGATTTAATGGCCAACATGCCGCCCGAATTTTTGATTGATCAGGTACAAAATGTCAACGTCCAAGGCCCACTGGTAACCGTTACCTATGGCCGCATAGTGAGGGCCGAAGGCGACAAAGACGATGAAGCCACCAACACGATGAATGAACGCGTCCAGGTGACCATGACCACCCCTAATTTCCTCAATACGGTTAATGCCTTGGGCCAGATTGCCAAGCGTATTGTGGAAAGCAAAAAAACATCTGATGCGGCCGATGAAGAAAAGCCAGAAACCGACGCGGCTAACGAGAAAGAATAACATTGTACAGTCTTACTCTGCCTCTGCTTTGGCAGAGTAAGACCATGTTAGCAGGTCGCCTGCCAGCAACGACATAATCAAGCTGACTAATCAACACAAGATGCTATTAGCCAATTTCTAACGCGCTAAGTTCATGGGCAATGGCCGCGCCCAAGCGGGCATTATTGAGCACCAGTTGAATATTGGCAGCCAAGCTGTTGCCGCCTGTCACCTGGGCAATTTTGGCCAATAAATAGGGCGTTGTTTGCTTACCTGTAATGCCTTGCTGTTGCATTTCCCCAATGGCACTGGTGATCACATGCTCTATGGCTTCAGAATCCATGGCATGGACGTCGGGAATGGGGTTGGCTACCACCACCCCACCGTTCAGGCCTAAATGCCACTTGGCTTGCAGGGCCTTGGCAATGCTGGCCGCAGAATCCAATTGGTAATCCACCTCAAACTCACTGCTTTGGGTGTAAAATGCGGGCATCACCTTGGTTTTATAACCCACTACCGGCACGCCTTGAGTTTCTAGATACTCAAGGGTTAAACCAATATCCAGAATGGACTTAACTCCGGCACAGACCACCGCTACCGAAGTACGAGCCAGTTCCTGCAAATCGGCCGAAATATCCATACTGGTTTCGGCTTGTCGGTGCACCCCGCCAATGCCGCCCGTAGCAAATACTTTGATACCTGCCATGGCCGCAATAATCATAGTCGAGGCAACCGTTGTGGCACCATCTAGCTGCTGGGCAACAATAAAGGGCATATCCCGGCGGCTGGTTTTAATCACCTCTAAACCACGTTCACCTAAATGTTGAATTTGCTGGTGATCCAAACCTACCGTTAAGCGGCCATTAATAATAGCAATGGTGGCAGGTTCTGCGCCCTGTTCGCGCACCGTTTGCTCTACTAATAGGGCGGTTTCCACATTCTGCGGGTAAGGCATGCCGTGGGAAATAATGGTCGATTCTAATGCCACCACAGGTTGCTTATTGGCCAGTGCCGTGGCTATACGTGGGTGAATATCTAAATAAGGCACTAGGGCAGATGACTGATTTGGCATGGATGTTCCTTTAACACGCGTTGTAATAATTGGGGGGTTAATTGGGGGTTGATAGTGGCTTCACTAAGCATGGCGATATGGGCACAGGCCAAGCCCCAGGCGACGTTTTCAGTTGCTGCCAGGCCTTGCATCCAGCCAGCACATAGGGCCGCCATCATGGCATCACCCGCCCCATTACTATTGATGATTTGGTCAGTAGCAATGGCGCTTTTTGGGGCCATAATAAACTGTTCTTTAGGGCCTGCATATAAGACTCCCCGGGGGCCAAGACTTAAATACACATGCACGACACCCTGTTGCCGAAACCACTGTGCCAACTCGGCCAACTGGGTCTTGCTGGGTGTTGGGCCCAGATTGGTGCCCGCCATGGCTTGCGCCTCAGCAAGATTGGGTTTGAGGCTATGAATGTATGGCAAAAAGGGTTTGATGCGCTGAGCTTTGGCCACCGAGACGGTATCAACAAACAGCTTCTGAGAGGGCAGATTTTGGGTTAAAAAAGTCCAGCAATGGGGTGCCAGATTGGCGTCCAGCATCACTATGGATGCGGCCTGTAGTTGTGCCAGATAGGGCGCTAGCTGCGCTTTGCCAAACTGGTCAATCAGGGCCATGTCCGCAATAGCCACCTGCATATCACCGCTTTCATCAATGATCGATAAGTAGGTGGAGGTGGTTTGTTCTGGCATAGTGACCATGCCACTGACGTTAATGCCCAGATCAGCACAATTTTGTCTGAGCCAAGTGCCATTGGTATCAGCGCCGACCGGCGCCAATAACCAACAGGGCTGCTGCAGGCGGGCAAGGTTCTCGGCGATATTGCGCCCCACGCCCCCTGGACTACTGGTGACGCGTCCTGGATTGGATGTGTGCTCCTGCAAGGTTTGGCTGGGGGCCCCTAATAAGTCCACATTGGCGCCACCAATAACGGCGCAATAAGTATTTATAGGAACTCCGCTTGAGGCGGTGTCTGGCGACTCACATGCAGGGCATCAGCCAAGGTTAGGGTGCCATTCATAAAGGCGCGGCCAATGATTGCACCGGCAATATTGGGCAGCAGCTGTAAAGTGGAAATATCATTGAGAGACTTTACGGCACCACTGGAAATAACCGGAATAGCCAGCTGGTTAGCCATTTGTGTGGTTATGGCAAAGGTCGCCTCAGGGTGGTCTGCATCCAAGTCAATATCGGTATAAATGATAGCGGCCACCCCATGATGCTGCAGATCCTTGGCGATTGCCAACGGTGTATAGATGGTTTCTTGGGTCCAGCCGTGGCACATAACCTTGTTTTGGCGCGCATCAATAGACACCACCACCTGATCGGGATAATGGCTGCATAGCTCGTGTAAAAAGTGGCGATCTTCTATGGCTGCAGTACCAATCACTACTCTGGCGGCGCCTTGTTCAAACCACCAGCGGGCACCTTCAAGAGTGCGAATGCCACCCCCTACCTGAACCGGCACGTCGACTTGCTGAATAATCTCCAGTACGGCTTGGTTGTTGTCATGACCGCCGCGCATAACATTGTCAAGATCCACAACATGCAGCACTTGTGCACCTTGGGCTACAAATTGTTGGGCCACTTCTAAGGGGGAAATATCATACACAATAGGGTCTTGCATATGGCCACGGCGAAGATTAACACACCGGCCATTTTGGATTTCAATATCTGGGTATATAACCATACTCGATCTCCTGTTTATTGCTGAGATGCGCCTAGGCTCGGCTATGGGCGCAGAGCAGCGATGGCTAGACGCATGGGCAAGCCATCTTGCTGAGGCTAGACCACGTTCTTGTAGAGCATAGGCAGATATGGCTCGGATATCAAGCGATTGATACCCAGCGAATGGGGGCCGCGATGGCTATTGTTAATTCATTGCCGCCAGAGCCTTGCAAATAAACGCCCATGCTAGTCGCACCAACCATAGACGTTGATGTGTGCCGCAGTATAATGAGCCTGGGTTGTAAAGAAGCTGGCTGTTAAGGTAAGTAGATATGGATTATGTGACGGGTTTTGTCGCTGGCTTGGCGCTTATTGTTGCTATTGGTGCCCAAAATGCGTTTGTTTTGCGACAAGGCCTGTTGCGTGAACATGTGCTGCCATTGGTTTTGTTTTGTGCTGCCGCGGACGCACTGCTGATAGTGGCAGGAGTGGCTGGTTTGGGCGCTCTTATAGAAGCTGAACCCATGGCGCTGAATGTGATTCGTTATGGCGGTGCGGCTTATCTGGCATACCATGGTTATGATGCCCTAAAACGCATGTGGCATAGCGAGAAAATGACCGTTACTGCCGGTAGTGGTGTGAACCTGAAAACGGCGTTACTCATGGTAGCGGGCTTTACCTTTCTTAATCCCCATGTTTATCTGGATACGGTCATCCTACTAGGAGCCCTGGCCAATCAGGTAGGGGGTATGCGCTGGGCTTTTGCCACCGGTGCGGCGCTGGCCAGCGTGGTATGGTTTTTCGCTTTGGGCTATGGGGCACGGTTGTTAACGCCAGCTTTTGCTAAACCTTTGGCCTGGAAGATATTAGATGGCCTCATTGCCTTAGTGATGCTGGGTTTGGCGCTGACACTTTTGTTGACTGAGTTATAATAACTGGGTCATAGTTATGTGCAATTAGCCGATCAAGTAATTTGTTATGCCCGAACCAATTATTAAGCAACAAAGACGTTATAGCCGCTGGATGTATGCCCTCATGTGGGTGGGCGTGTTGTTTTTGTTGGTGGTGTTTTTTCAAGACCAATTAGCCGAGCAATATAATCCCAATCAGCAATTGGCGCAGCAACAAAATGATGGCTCGGCCGTGGTATTGCAGCGCAATCGCCAAGGCCATTATGTAGCCAGTGGCCTGATCAATGGTCAAAAGGTGGTGTTCTTATTGGATACGGGCGCCACTGATGTGGCCATTCCAGAGCATGTTGCCAGGCAACTGGGTTTGCGCTTTGGGCGAGAGGGCCGAGTCAATACGGCCAACGGTGTCTCGCGTACCTTTGATACCATGCTTAACTCAGTGAGTTTGGGAGGCATTAGTCAGGCTCAGATTCCAGCCGTTATTGCCCCGGGCTTTGATTCAGATGCGGTTTTGCTGGGCATGTCTTTCTTAAAGCACATTGAATTTACCCAGCGCGGTAATACTCTGACATTGCGCCAATAGCACCATGTTAAGCACCAAACTCTAGTGCTTAGTCAGCACACAACCAGTCTTGTGGGCTGTGTAAACAGGGCCGGAAATAAGCAATTATACGGCCTTGTTGATGGGGGTCGAGCCGTGTCCTTGGCCACACTCCCTGGCCATGCACGGCGTGACGATGCAGCAGATAGGCCCCGCCAGAAGGCACCTGTATGGCCTGGGGCTTAATGTGCTGTAATATGTGCCAGCGCAATGCTTGATAACTGTCTGTTAAATCTATTTCTTGCCACTGGTGTGGGGGTGTGTGCTGTAATTGTTGTTGCAACCAGGTTTGTATCAACTTGTGGGATCCCGGCCATATCATAAGCGGCCCTGCATCCGGCGGGTGTTGGGTTAAAGGAATGCCCAAAATAAAGCTGTGTTGCTCCGTAAGGTGTCGTCGTCGGTGTTCTCCCATAGGGCGCAAGCCATCAAGGTGCGCGGCAAAGTGCTGTTGACGAAAAGCAAAGGCAGCGTCTGATTCTTGGCTATTGGGCTGCGGGTAGCCCGGCATACATGCCGATATTTGTGCTTGATCAAATGCCATACTAGCAAGAGGGCAATGCAGATAGTCGGCCAATAGCTGTCGTAACGACTCGGCCACTTCTGGGCCGTCCTCAGTAAGGCGGCCGAGGGGGTCATTAGGCAGTGCATTAACACCGACAAACCAGGTTTTTTGATAACGCCACCATTGTTGCAACTCAGGCGCCGCCATCCGTTCTAGAGCCACGGGTAAGGCCTGTTGACGCCATGCCTCGATAGCGGGCTGGGCAGGCAAACATACCCAGCCTTTACTTTGCAGTTGGTGTAGGTAGTGTGGCGGCGTCAATTGGCTATGGCTCATGGTGGCTCGTGTGGTTAGAAGTGGCCCTGCCAGCCAATGTTAGCTAGTCGCCGCGTTTTGAGTCAAACCAAGCCAGCTTGTCATGCAGATCGACCACGCGACCGACAATAAATAGGGATGGCGACATAACAGTTTGGGCGGCCATAACACTGGGCATTTGGCTAAGGTCGGAGATGATCACGCGTTGATCCTGAGTGGTGCCTTTTTCTATTAAGGCCGCGGGCATGTTAGCATCCATGCCATGCGCTATGAGCTGTTGGCAGATAACCGGAAGGCTGTTTAGACCCATGTAGAAGACCAGGGTTTGGTGTTCAACGGCCAATGCCGGCCAATCTAGTGCAATGCTGCCATCACGTAATTGACCGGTGACAAAGCGCACAGATTGGGCGTGCTCACGATGTGTTAGGGGTATGCCGGCATAAGCAGAACAACCACTGGCAGCGGTGATGCCAGGGACGACCTGAAAAGGAATGCCGTGTTGGGCTAGGGTTTCAATTTCTTCGCCGCCTCGGCCAAAGATAAATGGATCACCCCCTTTGAGACGCGCTACACGTTTGCCCAGCTTGGCATGGTCTGCCAATAACTGATTGATACCCGCTTGCGGTACGCTATGGTTTGCTCGACGTTTACCCACATATATACGTTCGGCTGATTCTGGCACCAAGGCCATTATCTGCTCTGACACCAAGGCATCATATAGTACGACGTCGGCTTGCTGTAACAGGCGAAAAGCTCGCAGGGTAAGCAGGTCCGGGTCGCCTGGGCCTGCGCCTAGGAGGTAGACTTCACCATGGTTAGTGTGTTTTTCAACTTCGTGTAAGGCTTTTTTTAATAACCCTTCAGCTATCTCATGCTGGCCAGAAAACAAGGCCTCCGCCACAGCGCCTTGCAAGATACTTTCCCAAAAGCTGATACGGTCACTTTCCTTAGGCAGGGCCGCTTTGACAGTGTCACGATAGTTGCCTACCAGCTCGGCCAAGTGGCCATAATGGGTGGGCACAAACTGTTCGAGTTGTTGACGTAACAGGCGTGTCAATACTGGCGATGCACCGCCGTTGTTGATGGCAATGGTGAGGGGGTGGCGGTCAATTGTGGCACCAAAGATAACATTGCCTGCCGTGGGGTCATCGGCCACATTGACCAACAAGCCGCGTTGCTTGGCGACACTGGCGACACTTTGGTTTACTTGGCTATTATCAGTCACACCTAACAGCAGGTTATGTCGGGCTTGCACCAGTTCCACCGCAAAGGCTTGCTGTGTTACCTGACCACCATTGGCGAGAATCATAGCGGCCAATTCTGGTTGGCATTCAAGGGCAATCAAATCACAGGTAACACCAGCTTTCAATAATGCTTTAGCGCGGCGTGATGCCACTTTGCCGCCACCCACAATCAAGGCTTGTAGTTGTTCAGCTTGGTGAAAAAGTGGGAAGTACCCCATGGTGTTATCCTATACTTATTTGCCAGGCCCGACAGCGGTCTAGGTGTGGCTGGTTGGTTAAGTCAATGTTGCCCACGCGCACCAGAGTGGTTGTTTCTGTAATGGGTACGGGCCTTACTAGTATACCGGCTTTGGCCCCTAGAGTGTGCAGATCTTCGGCCTGTGTTGCGGGCAGGAGAAAACTACGAAACAGGGGCGTATCGGCTTGCAATCGGGTGCCAATACGCAATAAAAAATCTTGCCATAAAGCGCGTTGCTGGCCTTGTTCTAGTTGTAACTGTTGCACCATGCTTTGCTGCCATGCCAAATTCTGGAAGGCCTCTGTGGCAATGGCTTGAGCTGGGCCGTTAACACACCATGGCCCCATGATGTTGGTCATCTGCTGGCGTAGCCGTGGTGGTGCTATCATGGCGCCAAGGCGAATGCCGGCCAAGCCAAAAAACTTACCAAAAGAGCGTAGCACTAGCACATTGTCGGGCATATCCTGGGTCATGACGCTATGCTGGGGTTGGCAGTCGATAAAGGCCTCATCCACTACCACATAACCCTGTTTTTTTGCCAGTTGCTGAGCCCAAGTGCGTATTTGATCTGGGCCATAGGTACTGCCTGTGGGGTTGTTCGGGTTGATCAGTACTAGATGGCCCACGTTAGGTTGATTTAACAAATCACTGATTTGAGCACTGGCATCGATCAGCCCTGAATAGGTCATTACCGTGGTCTGTAAACCCCAGGCTCGGTGATGCTCTTGGTAGCCAATATCAGGCAATAAGGCACAGAGGCGGTTGCCTTGCTGGTGTAATATTTCTGGCAAGCGCTCAATGACGGCTTGACTGCCAGCGGTGAGCAACACATGGTCACTACCATAGTAGTGCTGCGCAGCCTGCAGTAACTGCGGCTCTAGGTAGGGCAGGCGCTGCCATGCTGGTGGGGCGATGGTTGGAATTGGGTAGCTGTGTACATTGATGCCCGTAGACAGATCTAACCAATCATTAATAGGACGGCCAAAGCGTTTGCTGGCGCTATATAGGTCGCCACCGTGAATAAGGCTCATGGCTAATTTCCTTGCAACTGCATCAATACGAGCAGGATTACCAAAGCGGCTACCCATAAGCCCAGACTGCGCTCTACCAATTGGCAGGCCTGCATGATAGTTGCGGCCTGAGCTGGCTCGCCTTCACCGAGACTTGGGCGAGATTGTTGCTGCCCGTGGTAGGGGGCCGCACCGCCGAGTTGTACCTGCAGAGCGCCGGCGCCGGCCGCCATAACAGGGCCCGCATTAGGGCTTTTCCAAGTGCCAGCTTGTTGCTGCCAACTGCGCCATGCTATGCGGCTATGGCCACACAGGGTATAGGTTAGGGCTGTTAACCTAGCGGGAACAAAGTTCAAAACGTCATCAATGCGGGCTGCGGCCCAGCCAAAATGCAAAAAACGCTGGTTTTTATAGCCCCACATGGCATCCAAAGTATTGCTTAAACGGTACAGTACAACACCGGGAATACCGGCTAGGGCAAACCAAAATAAGGCCGCAAAGATAGCGTCGGCACCATTTTCTAATACGGATTCGGTGGCCGCCGTGGCAACTTCTGATTCATTAAGTTGTTGTGTGTCACGGCTGACAATATAGCTCACGGCTTGACGTGCCTGCTCGATGTCACCGTCCACTAGGGGGGTATAAACGGCCTTGGCATGTTGTATCAGACTTTGCCAGCCGATAGCCAGATACAATACTGCGGCGGCCACTAAGGTGTGCAGTATCCAGCTTGCTTGCAAGGAATCGCTGACCGCATAAGCGATGTAGGTGAGGGGCAGTACGGCCAACACCCAGGCAGTCAAACCCCACCAGCGAGAGGCATTCACTGGCTGATCGTTGTTGAGCCAACTTTCTAGGGCGTCTGCTAAACTGCCAAACCCCACCAAGGGGTGCAGGCGTTTGGGCTCACCAAGGCGGTGATCCATAAATAAGGCTAGTAAGGTACTGATTAGGACACTCATGTTGGTGACCAGTGTAGCAGTTTATAGACATTAGCCAAAGGCAGAGCGGCCTCCGTGGCGTCGGCTAAACGCTCAATTTCATTGGCCCGGTGAGCTTGGTAGTCAAAACTTTGTATATCGCTGAGTCCGGCCCAGTTGAGTATTGAATCCAGCAAGCAGGATTCATCGAGGATGCCGTGTATATAGGTCCCCATGACCGTGTTATCGGCATTGCGGGCGCCATCACAGCGCTCACCCAATTCATCGTGTAAGTGCACTAGAGGGCGCTTTGTGTCAGCACCTTCGGTGACGCCAACATGGATTTCGTAGCCGCTCAAGGCAGCCTCAACGTCTTGCTCATGCAAACCGGCCCAACGGCCCTGCACATTGCGCAATTGCTTGTCGCCAGCGAGTGTGGTTTCAATGTCTAGTAGCTTCAAACCCAAACAGCTACCAGGAGTCGATTCGCTGCCTTGAGGATCATGTACCCAGTTTCCTAGCATCTGGTAACCACCGCAAATACCCATAACCTTGCCACCCAAGCGCAGGTGCCGTTGAATTAGTTTGTCCCAGCCCTGTTGTTTTAACCAAGCTAGATCCCCGCGGGTGTTCTTGCTGCCTGGCAGAATAATTAAGTCAGCACCTTGGAAGGCATTGACGTCACGTAATAGCTGGCAGTCCACCTGTGGGTGCATGCGCAAGGCATCAAAGTCCGTATGGTTACTAGCCCGGGGGTATACGGGCACGATCACTTTGAGTTGATGGGCTTGGCTGTCTAGCTGCTGCTTGGCAATTGCATCTTCGGCTTCAATGTGCAAATTGTGAATGTAGGGCAAGACTGCTAATACGGGCTTGCCGGTTTTGGCCTCTAGCCAATCCAGGCCGCCTTGCAGCAGAGCAGGGTCACCGCGGAAACGGTTAATGACAAAGCCCTCAATACGTTTTTGTTCGCTTTCGCTAAGCAGGGCATAGGTGCCAAACAGGTGGGCAAAAACACCGCCACGATCAATATCGGCCACAATAATAACAGGGCAGTCGATGGCCTCGGCAAAGCCCATATTGGCCAGATCATGTTCTCGCAGGTTAATTTCTGCTGGGCTACCGGCACCTTCAACAATCACCATATCAAATTCTTGACGCAGCTCGTCGTGGGCGTTGACCACATCTTTGAGCAGCTCTGGTTTGTAGTTGTGATACACCGCCGCTTTCATATTACCAATGGCCTTGCCTCTAACAATCACTTGCGAACCTAGGTCGCTATTGGGCTTGAGCAAGATGGGGTTCATGCGCACATCAGGCTGTAAAAAACAGGCTTCGGCCTGCACTGCTTGGGCGCGACCTATCTCACCGCCAGCGGGGGTTACCGCACTGTTAAGGGCCATATTTTGACTCTTAAAGGGGGCGACCTTGATGCCCTGGCGCGCCAACATGCGACACAGGGCGGTAACCAAGACACTTTTGCCGGCGTCAGAAGTGGTGCCTTGTACCATCAAGGTTTGCCCATTGCGATAGCGGTTAGTCATGGTCATTGCCCTTGCTCTTGTTGTTGATCCATATGGAGTAGCAAATCCTGTAGTTTGTTGGCCTGTTCTTGTGGTGCTTGCCACATATTGCGTTGGCAAGCTTCCAGCATGCGCTCGGCCATTTCTTCAAGCGCGGCAGGATTGTGTTGGCGCAGAAAATCTTGGTTTTGGGGGTCAAAAATTAGGGCCTCACTAACCTGTTCATATTGATAGTCGTCGATCAAATCTGTGGTGGCATCATAGGCAAATAGATAGTCAACACTGGCCGCCATCTCAAAGGCCCCCTTATAACCATGGCGTTGCATAGCACCGATCCACTTGGGGTTGAGCACGCGTGAGCGCAAGACCCGATTCAGTTCCTCTTTCAGGGTACGCGTTTTGGGTGCTGTGGGATTACTGTGGTCATTATGATAGACGCTTGGCGTGGCACCACTGTACTGAGTAACGGCATTAGTCATCCCCCCTTGAAACTGATAGTAGTCATCAGAATCCAGTAGGTCGTGTTCGCGGTTATCTTGATTTTGCACCACGGCTTGCAGTTGGCTCAGGCGGTGTTGAAAATCACCATGCGCTGCTACGCCGTCGGCAGGCTCATCAGGGTTGGTTGACCAGTTGCCATAGGCATAACCACCCCAGTTGACGTAAGCTTGTGCAAGATCACTGCGCTCATTCCAACAACGCTCATCTATCAAGCCTTGCAGCCCCGCACCATAGGCACCGGGTTTACTACCATATACCCGATAGGCGGCCTGACGTTGTGCTTGTTGGGCTTCCATACCACTGGCTTGCAGTTCACTTTGACGGGCTTCAACGTGAGCCCGTATGGTATTGCTTGTCCCCGGCTCGTCATAATCGATCAGGGCCAGTACGGCGGCATCATAAAGCTTCATGACATTGGGGAAGGCATCCCGGAAAAAGCCGGATACGCGTAAAGTGACATCCACCCGCGGTCGGCCCAATTGCATGGCTGGAATGATCTCAAAATCAACTACACGTTGGGAACCTGGTGCCCAAACAGGTTTGATGCCCATTAAAGCAAAGGCCTGGGCGATGTCATCACCGCCTGTGCGCATGGTGGCAGTGCCCCAGACCGACAGGCCTAACTGCTGAGGATAATCACCCTCTTCTTGTAGATGGCGTTCGAGTAATGACTGGGCGGAAAGTTGGCCGAGGGCCCAAGCCGCAGGCGAAGGCACGGAGCGGTTGTCCAAAGAGAAAAAATTGCGCCCTGTGGGTAGCGTGTCCAAACGGCCACGAGTGGGTGCGCCGCTAGGGCCGGGGGCGACAGATTGGCCATTTAAGCCTGCCATTAAGGCTTGGATTTCCTGCTCGGCACTGGTATGTAATGCCGCCATAAGTACCTGTTTGGCATGGGTCAGTTGCTGGGCAGTAGCCGGCAGCTTTAGCGCTAGGGAGGATATATCTTCGCTACCTAGCAGGTAGTCAGTCACCGTATGCAGCGCCATGTGTTCCAAGCGTTCGCGGGTATCCATGTTGGTGCGCCATGGCGCATCTGACTGCTGCAATAGCACTTCTGGTTTGGGGCCCAGCCAATCACAGACCTGAGTTGTCAAAGGGTCATAATCCAGCAGGCCAAGATCGTCTCGCAAGTTGTGCAGGATGCCTTGTTGGTGGGGCTGCTCTCCCCTGGGTAGGCGCAGTAATGCCACTAGGGTTTCGGCTAATTCGGTGGCCTGAGGCAATTGTCCTAGAATATGCAAACCATTACGAATTTGCGCTTCTTTAATGTCACACAAATAGGCATCCAGTTCAGCTAACAGTGCGTCTTCGTCACTGCCAACACTGAGCCCTAACTCCTCTTGTAAGTGACTACTGGCTAACTTGTCAACAATCTGCTGCCGCAACCATTGTTCGCGCCCGATATCTAAGCCAGTTGCTTGGTACAATTCATCCACTAAGCACTCCAAGTCGGCCATGTCACCATAAGCCTCAGCCCGTGCCATCGGTGGCATTAGATGGTCAATGATCACGGCTTGGGAGCGACGTTTGGCCTGGGCTCCTTCACCGGGATCATTGACGATAAATGGGTAGAAATGGGGCATGGGACCCAGAATCAGATCAGGATAGCAAGTGTCTGAGAGGGCCACACCCTTGCCGGGTAGCCACTCCAGGTTGCCATGTTTGCCGACATGGATGAATGCATCAACTTGATAGGTATGGCGCAACCAGAAATAAAACGCCAGATAACTATGGGGAGGCACCAAATCTGGGTCATGATAGTTGGCACTAAGATCCATGTTGTAACCACGGGCAGGCTGGATACCAACAAAGGTTTCGCCTAGCCGGATACCGGCAATCATTAAGCGCCCTTGACGGAACTTGGGGTCTTGCTCTGGACCGGCCCAGCGCTGCCAGATCTGCTGCTGATTGACCTCTGGTAACTGCCTAAAGTAATGCATGTACTCGTCGACCCCAAGACTCTGCCAACAGGGTAGGTGGTGCAGGGTAGTGGGGTTGTTGGTGACACTTTCCAATAAGCTTTGAATTAGGGCGTCGCCATTACTTGGCAACTGGTCGATGGGGTAGTTGGCCGCGGCCATAGCCTGCAAAATGTTAACCGTAGAAGCGGGTGTATCCAAGCCAACACCATTGCCGATACGGCCGTCTTTGGTGGGGTAGTTGGCTAAGATCAAGGCAACACGCTTGTCTTTATTGGCCTTACTTTGCAGGTTGCAGTAGCGCCAGGCGAGTTGCGCCACAAAGGCGGCGCGTTCATCATCCAAGACATACCGGGTAAGGCTAATCTGGGTGCGTTCTAGACGTTGCTCTAAACAACGAAAGCTGACAGCACGAGTCAGCACATGGCCATCCATTTCTGGCAGTACTACCTGCATGGCGATATCACGAGAGCGCAGGCCTTGGCTAAATTCCTGCCAGGCATCCCGGGTAGTGGAGCTCAATACCAATTGCAACACGGGAATGGTTCGAGCAATTGGCAAATTATAGTGGCTTGGTTCAGCGCTCAGCTCCGGTGTGTCAACCCGATTATTGGCAAACCCTAAGCTACTCACCACCAAGCGCGCATCCACGGCTTCAATAGTGTGATTGATGAGTGCTTTGGCCACGGGATCCTTGAGAGACGTGATGGCTAAGGCAATAGGGTTTAGACCAGCATCCTCAAGAGCGCTTAGCAGGCCATCGAACATGCCGGTATTGCCACTTTGCAGGTGGCTTCGGTAGAACAGTAATACGACACTGGGGGCCGTTTCGGCGATGCCTCTGGCTTGCGCCTGTTGGCGCCAGTCGGTAAGGCTGGCCTGGCTTTGGCCAGGCACATATAACATGGCTTGGGGTAAACTATAAGGCTCGTGCCAGGTCGCTTCATGCTCGGGCTCTAGCCAAGTTTGCTGGCAGTAGCGTAGCAGGCTAATCCCGTTGCCCACGCCACCATTGCGTAGGTAGGCCCAGAGGCGAGTGTAACCATCTAGGCTGATACTACTGGCGGCGATCAATTGTGGATCGGGGGTATCATCTCCCGGCACCAAGATGAGCTGACGGCTGGGTTTGGCTTGTTGCCAGGCTTGTAAACGCTGAAAACCATATTGCCAGTAGCTGGCACCGCCCAATAAAGACACTATTACCAGTTCGGCTTGCTCTAATACCTTGTCTTCATACAGGTCATAGGCTGCTGGCTTTATTAGGTGACTCCAGTTGGCCAAGCGCAGGCTTGCTATTTCGTCGCCTAGTTGTTCGGCGGCGTCGGCCAGCATGGCCAAACTGGTTTCGGCAGCGGCCAGAATCACCATGCGAGCGGGGTCTTGGCCCAGGTCGATGATGCCTTCTTCCTCGACGAAGCCGCCGGGTTGCGCTGCCAGTAGGTGCATAACTTAGATTTCCGCTGCCTTAAGGGCTTTGGTTAAGGTGTCGGCACTCATATGCTTGCCAATAAATACCAAGGAGGTCGCGGGTGTTTCTTCGGCCTGCCAGAGGCGGTCAAAATGACTCTCTAGACGTTGCCCCACGGCTTGCAAGACCTGCCGCATGGGTTTGCCTGGCAAGGCTGCAAAGCCCTTGCAACGATAGATATTGTACTGTGACAGTAGCTCTTGCAGAATCACTTGCAGCCGGTCTCCATCGACCTCGCCCAATTTAATGACATGGGAGTCAAAATGGTCGTGGGCATGGTCATGATCGTGACCATGTTGATGGTGCTGGTCGTGGTGTGTGTGAACATGATTAATCCGCTCTTCAGCGGCCGCCTCTAGGCCCATGACCAGCTCCAAATTGGCATCGCTTTGCCCCGCTGCTGTTTGGCCGATATAGGCTGTTTTTACCGCGCTAGGTACCTTGTGGTTGATAACACGTTCAACTTGCGCGCGTTGTTCAACATCGAGCAGGTCACTTTTGGAGACCAGAACTAGGTCGGCAGCACTTAGCTGGTCATCTAACAATTCGGCTAGGTCTGGGTCATGGTTGAGGCTTTCATCGGCTAAACGCTGCGCTTGCACCTTCTCGGTATCATGGGCAAAACGCCCAGCGGCTACTGCAGGGCCATCGATCACGGTAATTACCGCATCGACGGTGCAATGCTGCTTAATGTCAGGCCAATTAAAGGCTTGTACCAAGGGCTTGGGCAGGGCAAGGCCGCTGGTTTCAATGAGAATATGATCGATGTCGTGGCGCCGTTTAACCAGTTCTTGCATGACGGGTAGAAATTCTTCTTCGACGGTACAGCAGATGCACCCGTTGGCCAGTTCATAAATGCCTTGCTGGGTTTCGGAGGATACCTCATCATCGCAGTCCAGTGGACAGTTACGCAACAAGTCGGCGTCAATGTCTAGTTCTCCAAATTCATTGACGATCACGGCAATACGCTTGGCATTTTCACCTTGGGAGGCCTGCCGCAATACGTTGGACAACAAGGTGGTTTTGCCACTGCCCAAAAAGCCGGTAACAACGGTGGCGGGGATTTTATTGAGTTGCATATGTTATTCCTAGGTAATGGTCTAGTTGTTCTTGTGGTGGTTCTTTTTACGATAAATGTGGGCTTGGCCAGCATCGTAAAGATAAGAATCATCGAAATTTTCGGCATCTAGCACATGGCCTACAATGACCAAAGAAGTACGGGTGAATTTCTTTTCCCGCACCATATCAACAATAGTGCCCAGAGTGCCGATCACCTTGTCTTGGTCTGGCCAACTGGTGCGGTAGCACACAGCAACCGGGCAATCTGCACCATAAAATGGTAGCAAATCGTCAACAATTTTATGAATACGGGTGACACCTAGGTGAATAGCCAAAGTGGCACCAGTTGCCGCAAGGGCAGGTAAGCGTTCACGCTCAGGAAATGGCGTTTTGCCTTCGTAACGGGTCAAAATGACAGTTTGGGAAATGCCCGACAAGGTCAACTCTTTGCCTAACCAGGCAGCAGAAGCCGAGGTGGCCATGACGCCAGGGATTATTTGGTAATCAATGCCGAGTTCGTCTAAACGACGAACTTGCTCACCAATAGCGCCATATAACATGGGATCACCAGAATGTAAGCGAGCGACATCCTGACCTTTATCGTGGGCTGCTACCATATATTCAATAATGGCTTCTAGAGCCAGTGACGCCGTGTCGACCACTAGGGCACCACGCGAGGCGGCGGTAGCCATGTTCTCTTCAGGAATCAAGGAGCCGGCAAAAAGCACCACTGGAGCGGCATCTAACAGGCGTTGGCCCTTGATGGTCATTAGTTCCGGATCACCAGGACCGGCGCCGATAAAATAAACTGTCATAGTTGTTCCTGTCTGTAGGCCGGGGGCGAGCCCGACATCATGTCTGCTAGTTGGACTTTAGCCCAACCTATAATTTTTTCTGGTAGCCACGAGGCGTATAAACCCACTGTTTACTGCCGTTGACCAGGTGGCGTGACTCACTATTGCCAACGGACACCAAGGTAAACATGTCCACGTCTTTGGCATCCAATTCATCCAGACGGATAATACGAATACTCTCGTCAGGGCGGGTTAATTGACGACCCAACAGCACGGGGGTGGCACCTGGCCGGTGCTGCAGCAATATGTCGCGGGCGGTATTGAGCTGCCAATCACGCTTTTTCGAAACTGGATTGTAAAAGGACACCACAAAATCACCTTCACCGGCCTTTTCAATGCGCTTAACAATGGTTTCCCAAGGTGTTAGCAGGTCTGACAGGGAGATGGTGCAGAAGTCATGGCCCAATAGTGCGCCAACCCGGCTAGCACCGGCCTGCATGGCAGAAATACCAGGAATGACCTCGATGTCTACGGCTAGCCATTCAGGGTGGTTTTCCTTGCCCTGTAATTGCATGTCGAGTAGTTCAAACACCAGTGTCGCCATGGCATAGATACCAATGTCGCCACTTGAAATTAGGGCGGTAGTTTTGCCACTGGCGGCCAGATCCAAAGCCAAACGAGCACGGCCAATTTCTTCGCCCAAAGGCAGGTCATGGTGCGCTTTACCATCACAGACGGCACCCAGAATCTGTAGATACAAGCCATAGGCTACCAAGTCTGTGCTGGCCGCTATGGCCTGTTGGGCGCGTGGGGCGACCAATTGGCTGTCTCCGGGGCCGGTACTGACGACAAATAATTTACTCATGTTTAGTTCTCATTCCTGCCGGCTCTATGTGTTTAAAAACCGGGTTGTAGTTGGTGTTAATCCAGCGAACCTGTGCTGCCTGAACCGGGCGGGTAGGCACGGGCAATGGCACAGGTGGCTTTAGGGGTTTTTTGTTTAGGGAGTATCAGTTCGGCTTGTGACTGGGTGGCTTGTTGGGCCGCCCATAAGGCTGCTGACTCGGCAACGCCATAAACGCCCACCGTGTCATAAACATACTCAGAAGGCGTCTGTAGTTGATCGCTTACCGCCGCCAGCTGCTCGGCACTATAGGTTTGGAATAGCTTCTTTTGCTGGCGAGCTAGTTCAATCAGGCCCACTTCGTCGGCTTTAATGTCGATACTGTTAATGCTGACGATGTCGGACATACTAAGGCCTTGCTGCGTGAGGCATTGGTCCAGCAATGCGAGTAGGTGATCAGCATCGCAGCCGCGCTCACACCCCATGCCCACTGTGTACACCGGTTGCAGATAAGGCTTGGCCGTGGTCATTACCAGTTGTGCATCAATGGCCTTGCTGACTTGCCTCGCCCATTCGTTGGCGCCGCCTTCATGACCAGAAATAAGGGGGATAACAAATTGCCCCTGTTCATCGAGTACCAGTACGGCAGGATCTCGGTATTTGTCCACCAAAACAGGGGCTAGGGCGCGCACAGCAATGCCCGTTGCACAGATTAAAAGTAACCGCTCACCATGCTCAAAGGCTGTTTGCAGCGTCTCGGTGAATGGTTGGGGGCGCAGTTCAAAGGTCACTTGTTGCTCGTCGTTTTGCAAGAGATTTTGCAAGCGACGACCCAAAATGGCGCCAGCGTCAGTAAGTGCAAAAATACGAATCATGATGGACGTTCCTCACGGAGCACGACAAACAATGAAAAATAAGGGCCTGCTTGGTCTTCTAGCTGGTTCAGGTCTTTAATTAAGCGCTGATTGTCACGCCCGATATATTCGAGATAGTTGCCATCACGCCAGCGACCCGTTTTGCGAAGCAGGGCTAGTATGCGCGGGCGTGCCCGCCCAGCCTTCATAATGACAACGCTGTCATGTTGATTTAGGGCACTTTCAATTTGTTTGTCTGTGTGGCGGCCACTGACAACGACAAAAGATTCTTGTAACAAAGTCAGTGGTTGCTGCAGGGCCGACGCCGAGGCGTTAACCGAGGAAATGCCCGGTACTACCTGACAAGCAAAGTCTTCACTTAAACGCTGTAGGAGGTAGCTAAAAGAGCCAAAAAACAAAGGATCACCCTCGCACAAAAAGACTACGGACAGACCGGCTAGCAAGTGTGTGCGCAATTGTTCCGAAGCGGCATCATAGGCCGCATTGGCCTGAGTACGCTCGGTGCTCATGGGCATGGGTACCGGCACTTCTTGCACTGGCGTGGTACGGGCCTGGATGCTAAAACGCGCTATATCTCTGGCTTGGGAGTGGCCGTGTGTATTGGCAATATAACTAATTACATCGGCGCTTTGGATGAGCTGATGCGCCTTTAGCGTGAGTAGCAAAGGGTCTCCGGGGCCAACCCCGACACCGTAAAAGGTGGCCGCTTGCGCTCTATAGGTATGGCTTGTATCAAGCATAAGGTTTATCCCAGCATATAAGGGTAATGGGCAAATTGGGCCGCAGTAAGTCATGACCTGCCAGCTTGTCTGCCCGGCTGATACTTACTTGCAGTAGCTCAGCGACAGGTGTGCCAACGGTATCGCCAAAGTGCAGTAGCGTGGCCTTGCTTTGTTCTGTAACAGCGCTGGCCAGCATGCGGCCACCGGGCCTGAGGGCTTGCCATGCAGTGAGCATAATATCCTGCAAGCAACCACCACTGCCTCCTACAAAAACTTTGTCTGGGGCAGGTAATTGCGCCAAAGCTTGTGGCGCATGTTGTTGGAGTGTGTGCAGGTTTTGTGCCACTCCAAATTTGTTACGGTTGGCTTGCAGGCAAGCGAATCGCTGGGCATGGTGCTCAATGGCATAGACCTGGCCTTGGGGGTTCCACAGGGCCCACTCTACGGCAACACCACCGCAACCAGCACCGATATCCCAGCCGATTTGGTTGGGGCCGGCTTGCAGCAATGACAAAATGGCCAGTCGTACTTCACGTTTGGTTAACAGGCCTCGGCCCATATCGCCATCGGTGATAAATTGGTGGTCGGCAATGCCTGGAAAATTGGGTATAACACCGCCCCCACCACGGGTTTCGATGACGGTGACATGCAGCGGGTCAAAGACCTGTGAGCTGTTTAATAGTTCCGCAGCAGTCCATACCTGGTATTGCTGGTTGTCATAGCCCAGACGTTGGCACACATGCAATTTGGAGTCAGCTAGGTTTAGTTCTGACAGGGTGTGGGCCAAATGTTGCGGCTGACTATGCTTATCAGTCAGCACAATAAGATTGCGATTGGGCTGCAAATGACGGCGCACACTGTTTAATGGGCGACCGTGCAGGCTCACCAGTTGCGCATCCTGCAGTGATAAACCGGTCAGTTGGCAAGCACCCTGCAGGCTGGAAATGCCACTGTGGCAGAAAACATGCTGGGGGAATTGCTGGTGCAAATACTTACCAATACCAAATAGTAATGGGTCACCTGAAGCCAATACCACGACCTGTTCGTAAGCTTGCAGTTGCTGTTTCAGCTGGTCCAGTTTCGGCAGTTCACATTGCTGGCTAGCCGGGCTCAAAAAGTCGGCGACACTGGCGAGCTGGCGAGCTGAGCCATACACTACTTGTGCCTGTGCCAACGCCTGTTGTGCAACCTCGGATAGCAATGGTGGTTGGCAGATGCCAAGCCCGATAACGTTGATGGCCAGCATTAGTAGTACTCACCGATGTTGCAACGTAATAGGGCATTGACGACAGAGCTGGCTGCTGCGCTACCACCTTGGCGGCCAAGCAAAGTGATACACTCAATACCCAACTCTTGGTGCTCATCCCAAAGGGCTTGCTTGGACTCAGCGGCGCCCACAAAGCCTACTGGAATACCAACAATCAAAGCTGGTGCGGCGGTCCCTTGGCGAATCATTTCTAGCAGACGAAACAAGGCTGTTGGGGCATTACCAATGACCACAACACTGCCCGCTAAATCATCACCCCATAGTTGCAAGGCTGCCATGGAACGTGTTTCGCCAGCTTGTTTGGCTAGACCAGCGGTGTCCGTATGGTTGAGGTAACACAAGGGCTCACGTTTGATCATCCGCTTGGTGATGCCTTGCTTGACCATTTCCACATCACAGAGAATGGCCTTATCGTCGGCTAATGCGCGCCGACCGGCTCGGCAGGCATTCGAACTGATGCGTATATGCTGGGCAACACTAGGGTCACCTAAGCTATGTACCACACGCATTACAGCTTGTTGGCCATCACGGTCAAAGGCGTTCAGATCTGTGAGCTCACGTATTTGACGGAAGCTCTCCTGCTCAATGCCCTGCGGATTGGGGTTGTACTGGTACATGGTTACTTATCGGTGCCGTGATGATGGTGGCCATGGTGTTCACCGTGATGGTGATGATGATGGTGATCATGACTATGGTCGGCATCGGTACCAATGCCTTGAACATGGTGGTGATGGCCTTTTTGTGGCTGGCCGACTTTGTGTTCAGCGCCAATGATTTGTACGCGATACTGGCACAGTTGGCAGTTCATCTTGGCGTCACCGCTGCTGATCTGCTCCAAACGCTCTACAAAGGTATCAATGACCTTGTTGTGGGCATTAAGGTAGGGGGCATTGATGACTTGAATGTCTGGGTTAGCGGCCGCAAATTCGTTGGCGGCATTATTAATACGCTTCACCAAACGCCCAGTGAACAAAAAGTAAGGGAATACGATAACGCGTTTAAAGCCCAGACCTTTAGTCCGTTCTAGGGCGGCAGGTACTAACGGATCGGCGACGCCGCTGTAGGCGGTGGTTGACCAACCAAAACCCATACCCTCTTCTAGGAAACGGGTGATTTTAGAAATGTTGGAGTTGGCATCAGGGTCCGTGGCACCGCGACCAACTACCACCAGTAATGTATCACGGCGGTCCTTGTTGGCGTCATAATTTTCGATGCTGGCTTCGGCCTCTTCTATGCGATCGCGGGCCGCCTGCAACATCTTCGAATCGATGCCTAGTTCGGCACCGTATTCAATTTTAATGCCGTGTTTCAGTTGCAAATTGTTGAGCTCGCTAGGGATGTCATTTTTGGCGTGTGCGCCAATCATCAACATGCCAGGGACAGCATGAATTTTGGTGGCCCCTTGAGCAATTAGTTTTTCTACGGCATCAGCAATAATAGGCCGCACAAATTCCAAAAAGCCAGTTTCTACCATCCGGTCGGGAAAGCGTTGTTTGAAGTTATCAGCCAGCTGATAAAACTCGCTAACGGCTTCGTCATCGCGGGAACCGTGACCGACAAATAAAATGGCTGGTTTATCGTTACTCATACTTATTTCCTCAAGGGGCTATCAAGGTCATGGGTGTGACCTTTAATGTTTCTTGCCAGATCTGAACCTGACGTAGTAAGTGTTCAATGTGGGCGTAGGTTGTGCCGGCCTGCTGGGGCCGCTGCAACATATATACGGGGATGTCTTGTTCACGGGCGGCCGTGAGTTTAGGGCTAGTGGCTTGGCCACCACTATTTTTGCTGGCCATGGCTTGAATTTGGTGGGTTGCTAATAAGGTCCGCTCGTCGGCTAAATCAAACGGTCCAATGGCCTTGATCCATTGCACGTTGCTGGGTAAGGCAATGCTGGGTTTGGCGGCTGTGCGCAGCCACACTTGTGGTACTTGTTGCACGATGGCCAGGTTGTCTCGGCTTACCTGACCTAGGGTTAATAAAATACGCTGGTAACCTTGCATGGCGGTCAATAATTGTTGGCTGTTGGCAAAGCTTCGCCATTGATCGCCGGCGCTTGTTTGCCATGCTGGACGCAAAAACCGCCAGTAGGGTATAGATAGCTGTTGGCTTGTGGCCTTTGCCGTGTTGCCCATAGTCGTGGTGTAGGGGTGAGTAGCATCCACGATGGCGGCTATATTTTGTGCCTGACAGAAATGGGTAAGTCCGCCTAGTTGCTTGAAGCCACCACTAACCACGGTGGCAGGCACTTGTGGTTGACGCACCAACCCAGCAACACTGTATACCAGTTCATAATGTGGCCCGGCGGCATGCAACTGTGTGCAGATGGCACGGGCGTCGGCGGTGCCGCCTAAAATGAGCAATTTCATATCGCCTGTCCGATAAGTTGGCCTTGGCGATCCACGGCGATGATTTCAACGTTAACACTATGTGGCACGATCTTTTGCGCTTGTTGTTGCGCGGCCAGACAGACGGCACCGGCTAAATCTATGTTGGCTTGTTGGCATAATTGCAGGGCTTGAATTGACGTATTGGCCTTGCTGATTTGTGATTGCAGAAGTTTATCGGCGCCAAGCTTGGCGGCAATGGCTTGTAATTGTCCTAGGTCGATGCTGGAACGGCTACTGTGAAGATCGAGATGGCCGTTGGCCAGTTTGGTCAATTTACCAAATCCAGCACACAGGGTCAGCTTGGCTATAGGGGATTTCTTCAGGTGCTTGAGCACCGCACCGGCAAAATCACCCATTTCAATTAGTTGCATGTCCTGCATTTGGTAACGTTGTTGTACAAACGCTTCACTAGTATTGCCTGTCGAAGCCGCCACATGGGTGTGACCATTGCTATAAGCCACATCTAATCCTTGATGAATGGAGGCAATCCAAGCGCTACAAGAAAAAGGCCTAACAATGCCGCTAGTGCCCAGTACCGAGAGGCCACCTTGGATGCCCAACCGGCCATTCATGGTTTTTTGCGCTAACTGCTCACCGTTTTCGATGCCAATATGAACGTCAAATCCGCCTTGGTAATCATATTTTTGAGCAGTGCTTTGGAGATTGATTTGTATCATTTGCCGTGGCACAGGATTGATGGCGGGTTCGCCAACATCAAGCAGCAAACCGACACGGGTGACAGTGCCCACACCAGTTGCGGCATGAAAAGACACTCCGGCCGACGCTTTGAGGCCCAGCCTGACCCATACTTTGGCACCATGGGTTACATCCGGATCATCGCCTGCATCTTTGATGGTGGCCGCATGAGCGAACTGGTGACTCTGCTCTAGATCCTGAATATCTAGCTCCACAATTTGACCCTTGGGTAGGGTGACGCTAGCTTGGCTGTTGCTTTGTTGGCCCAGTAATAAATGTGCCGCAGCGACACAGCAAGCCGTCGCGCAAGTGCCGGTAGTTAAACCGGTGCGCAAGGGTTGCGGTTGTTCGCTGGATTCGGGCCACATTGTCTTTTCCTTTCCCTATTTGGCGCCAAAAACGGCGGCAATGGCTGTTGGGTTAGATGGGAAAAACAGGTGCAAATAGCTGGCGGTTAAGCCTTGTTGGCGGTAAATGGCCTCCCCCCGAGCTGGGTGGCGTTGGCGGCGGCCGTGGGCTATTGGTTGGGGTGTATTTTGACTACGTGAACGGTGATGTGCATGCGCCCTTACTTCACCCTCGGGTAACATCGCTGCCTGCATGCCTTGGCAGCCACGCTTGCCGCGCATGGCGCCCTGGCCGGCTAAAATAGCGGTCATAGGCCAGGTGTTTTCCTGCAGATCGGTAAGGTCTTCTAAACAATAGAGGAGGCCGCCACATTCGGCTAAGATGGCTTTGCCTGTGGCATGAAATGCTTGTATGGCTTGGCGCATACTGTGGTTTGCAGCCAGCTTTTCAGCATGTAATTCAGGATAACCACCCGGCAGCCATAGGGCGTCTAAATCAGGCAACTGCGTATCATGAATGGGTGAAAAGTAGTGTAAGTCAGCGCCCATGGTTTCCAGCAACCGAGTGTTGGCGCTGTAGATAAAACTAAAGGCTTGATCTTTGGCAATGCCAATGCGCATACCAGCTAGTAATGGTTGTGGTTCGACAATGTCTTGGGCCACAAACTCAATGCTCGCAGGTAGGTCGCAAATCGCTTGCTCGCCAAGCCAGGCTTTACCCAAATTGAATTTTTCTTCCAGTTCCTCGCGCACTTCTTCCGCTTGCACTAAGCCAAGATGGCGCTCTGGCAGGGAAACAGCTTCATCCCGCGCTAAGCTAGCCAACAAAGGCATGCGATCACCTAGGGCATCGCGCACTAGCTGGGCGTGACGCTCAGTTCCGCAGTTGTTGGCAATCAGTCCCATCACTTCCACATCATCGCGATAGTTGGCTAGGCCCAAGGCAACCGCTGCCGCCGTTTGGGCCATGCCTTTGACATCCATGACAAGCGCAATGGGGATGCCAAAAGTGGCCGCTAAATCGGCACTGGAAGGCTCCCCGTCAAACATGCCCATGGCGCCTTCTACGAGGATCAAGTCAGCTGTTTGTGCCGCCAAAAAAAACTGTTGGCGACAATATTCAGCGCCCGCCATCCATAGATCCAATTGCGTAACGGCTTGGCCGCAGGCCTGCTCTAGAATTTGTGGGTCCAAGTAGTCAGGTCCCATTTTGAATACGCGTACATTGCGTCCCTGATCCCGGTGATAGCGCGCTAAAGCAGCGGTAATTGTGGTTTTTCCTTGACCAGACGAGGGGGCAGCCAGAAAAAGTGCCGGACAATGGGCTGAGTTTGTATTAGTCATTAGTATTCAATTCCTGCTTGGGCTTTGACACCTTTGCGAAAGGCATGGCCGTCGTCTTTTACGGTGCTGACTGTGTCGGCAAATTCGACTAGTGCCTCGGGCATAACGCGGCCAGTGATAATGACCGTTTGGTGCAATGGGCGTTGCGCAAGCGCTTCTATGACAGGCTCAATAGGTAGGTAGTTGTATTTGAATACATAGGCCATTTCATCCAGCACCAGCATATCAATGTTGTCGTCTTGCAACAGCTGCTTGGTGGTTTCCCAGGCTTGATTAGCGGCGGCAATATCACGGTCTTTGTCTTGGGTTTCCCAAGTAAAGCCGTGCCCCATTACGTGCCATGGAACATTGGTGTTGGCTTTAAAAAACTTGTGCTCACCGGTTTCTATGCGGCCTTTCACAAACTGCACAACAGCGCCTTGTTTGCCATGGCCTAAATTACGTGCCAGCGTGCCAAATGCGGAGCTGCTCTTGCCCTTGCCATTGCCGCGCAGAAGAATGGTGACGCCACGCTCTTCGGTGGCTTTGGCTATTTTGGCGTCGACTACGGCTTTTTTTGCCGCCATACGTTGTTCGTGTGTTTTTGTGCTCATAATAATGCCGTTAGCTGTGCTGTAATGTTTGCGCTAGGGTTAAGTAATCGGCGCCTAGCAAGTTGGCAATTTGTTGACCTCTGCCACGTTTAACTTGGGCCTGTTCGATATCAACTAAGAGGCTGGTGCCGGGTAAGTTGAGACCGTGCAGATCCTGTTGGCTGCGACCGTCGGTGATGATGTAGTTGATGACTTGCGTAGCAGGATTACGGCGTAGTAATCGTTTGCCAAAGGCTTGGGCCTGTTGCAAGGCTTGTTTTATTGGGGTGCCACCACCGGCGCCAATGCTATCAAGCAAGGGGTTCATGGCCTTTGGGGCACGACCAAGAGCAAACAGTTGCTCCACCTTATCATTGCCAAAACCAAGCAGTACCATTTGTTGGCGTGCCACGTATGCCTGCTGGGCTAAGCCTGCCACTAAGCCTTTGGCTTGGCTCTGGCCTGACAGGGTAGAGGCGGAGGTGTCCAGTAAAACTAGGTGCATGGTAGGGTCACCACCCTGTTGGCGACGAAATCGCAATTCTGGTGTGCCACTGCGGCTCGCAATTAGGCTGCTAAACCAGTTAATGCGCTGGCTCCAGTTACGGGTAAAACGGCCTTTACCCTGCACTTGGGCTCCTCGACTAGCTAGAAGGTTGGGTTGGCGGTGGTGATCCTGTGCTTGCTGCGATAGGGGCGGCATGGTGCGCATTTCACCTGTGACTTGCGTTTGCGGCGACATTTGCCCCCAATCGCTGGTCTTGGAAGGCGGGTTTGGTTGTTCCTGAGGGCGCTGGAAGGGCGGCGGAGGCGGGTTGTTAGGTGGCTCTTGTAGTTGCTGGCGACGGTGCATCAACACGAGCTCTTGTACGGCGTCAATATCGCTTTCTTCAACGCTTTGGCGGCCATGCAGGGCGGTGTGTGCACAGGCAGCACGTAACCAAACTAAATCGCCCCGCACACCGTCAACCTGCGCGGCGACACAACGTTCGGCAATATCTAGGCGCTGGGCATCGGCAATAGCAATATTGTTGAGTAGGTTTTGTGCTGTATGAATTTGGGCACTTAGCAACTCTTGCTGCGCTTGGTATTGTTGTAAAAAGGCCGCCGGATGTTGATCGAAAGCTTGGCGGCGGCGCACAATTTCCATTCGTTCCTGAACATTGTAGCTATTGGCTAGGGCCACGCCAAAGCCAAAACGATCGAGTAGTTGTGGGCGTAATTCGCCTTCGTCTGGGTTCATGGTACCCATGAGTACAAATTCAGAGGCATGTTGGTGGCTAATGCCATCACGCTCGATGTTGTTTATGCCACTGGCCGCAACGTCTAATAGCAAGTCTACTAGACTGTCCGGTAGTAGATTGACTTCGTCAACATAAAGCAACCCGCGGTGGGCTTTGCTAAGCAGGCCTGGGGCAAAGGCTACCTGCTGGTCGCCAAGGGCCTGCTGCAGGTCTAAGGTGCCAGTTAGCATTTCTTCACTGGCACCCAAAGGCAGGGTGACTAGCTGCTCTAGACCCTTAATATGAAGATCAGATAGGCTGCGTGCCAGGGTTGATTTTGCGCTGCCACGGGGGCCGCTCACCAACACGCCACCAATAGCGGGGTCAATGGCTAATAGAGTAAGGGCAAGCTTCACCGGCTCTTGGCCGACTACCGCAGCAAAAGGGAAATTGGGTTTCATAGGGCACTCCCCCGCTTAATGCATGTCGTAGGGAATGCGTCAATAAAAGCTAACAAAGAGCTAACTTTGTTACCAAAATAATACAGCAATGTAGAGTCCTCTCGCACCCGCCGTGCGTTCTGAGTATATGTGAGTGCTGGTATCGGACTAGTGATAAGTTTGGCTTTTATGCCACCTATCACGACCGTTGCGGGGGCAGTGTTAAATGATGCCGGTACACCGCAACATCATTTAAGCTTCCCATTAACCACCCTACCGCAGGGTGGAACAACTCACGGAGTTATTGTAGGCCTAGTCGGTATAGAATAATACTGATTTTTATTCACTATTTTGTTAATTGCGGCATGTTATAGCTTCAAAGCCGCCAATTAGCCAATAATAGTGAGGTTTCTGCTTAGGTTGGTGAGAGAGCGGCAACCATTTTCCGTAATAAGCACGTCATCTTCAATACGCACACCAATGTCTTGGGGTTTGTAGAGCCCAGGTTCGATGGTCATAACGACGCCCGGTAGGAGTGCTGCATGATTGCCAATCATCACTTGAGGGGCCTCATGCACATCCAAGCCAAGGCCATGGCCGGTTTTGTGAACAATAAAATCAGCATGGGCGGAGTTATTCAGTACTTGAGTGACAGCTGCGTCAATATCGTGAGCGGTACATGCAGGGCTAGCTAGAGCTCGCCCTTTGCTATTGGCTGCCAGTACCGTATGGTAGAGGTCAGCGTGAAAATCGGTGGCGTATTGGCAAAAATAAGTGCGGGTAATATCGGCACTGTAGCCTTGATAAAAAGCGCCAAAGTCAATGAGTAGTGGATCACCAGCTTGTAGCGCTCTAGTGCCAGCGTGGCCATGGGGATTAGCCGCGTTGCCGCCAGCAAGCACGATAGGCTCAAAAGCAAAACCTTCGGTACCATTGGCCAGCATGCGCATTTTTAATAAATTTAGAATATCGGTTTCTAGCATGCCGGCTTTTACTTCGGCAAGGGTCTCTTGTAGGGCAACCTCGCTGATGGCGATAGCTTTTTCTATTAACGCAATTTCACTGTTATCTTTGCAGTAACGCAGTTGATTGAAAATATCAGCTGCATTGCTGATACTGTCATGGCCAAACTGCTGACGCAGAGCATCGGCTTCAAATACACGCATGCGCAGGCCTTCAACACCCAGTTTCATATTCCCAAGGTGTTGCTTTGCGGTGGCAAAAGCCGCTTCAAAGCCATCTTTGTCCTGCCAGTAAAAAGTGCTAACGCTGGGCATAGCAGCTTCCCACATAAGTCTTTCCAAAGCCGGCATGATGGCCATTAGCTCGCCTTGGGCTGTAACAAACAGCAGGGTGGGTCGCTCCATTAGGTGAAAGCTTAACCCTGTTAGATACTGAAAATTCGGGCCGGGGATGATGGCCACTGCGTCAATTGGGCTATTGGCTAGCAATTGTGTTAGTTTTTCTTGGCGACGTATTAGAGTTTGTTTCATAGTGTGACCATCGGGCCTTGGGTGAAATAACGCTTGATGGTAGCATGGAAAGAAGCAAGCGCCAAAGGTCATACAAGAAGCCATTATGTATAAACTTTATTCGGAATTTCACCCCTATCGAGAATTCTTTTTCGATGTAACCGATGGACATAGCCTCTATGTAGAGCAAAGTGGTAATCCGCAGGGCATTCCTGTGCTGGTCGTGCACGGTGGCCCTGGTGGCGGATGCAGCCCAATAACGCGGCAATTTTTTGACCCAGAGTTGTATCATATTGTCATGGTTGATCAGCGCGGTGCTGGGCACTCGCTTCCCCATGCCAGTCTAGCGGGTAATACAACCGATAAATTAGTAGCGGATTTTGAGGCTTTGCGAATTGCACTGGGCATAGAGAGCTGGCTATTATTTGGTGGTTCTTGGGGGTCTACCTTGTCGTTGCTATACGCGCAAGCTTACCCGCAACGGGTGCGCGGTTTAATATTGAGAGGTATTTTTTTGGCTCGCCCTCAAGACATGGGCTGGCTGTTCGAAGCCGGGGGAGCTAGTCGTATATTTGCTGATCACTGGCAAGATTTTAGCGCCAAGGTGCCAACCGAAAAACAGCAGCATATGGTGGATTACTACTATGATTTGCTTACCGGTGAGGACGAGCTGCGACGTGTTGCTGCAGCGAAGGCTTGGGCTATTTGGGAAGCTAGAATTTCCACTCTGGAACCCCAGATGGTGGCATGTGAAAGTGGCGCTGATATCCATGATGCCTTGGCTATTTCTCGTATTGAATGTCATTACGCCAAACACGATTGTTTTCTGAGCGACAATCAGATTCTTGCTAACATGTCTGTGATCGCACATACCCCCGCTATCATAGTGCACGGCCGTTATGACATGGTGTGCCCAATGGATCAGGCACAATTGCTGCATGATTGTTGGCCTGCCAGTGAGTTGCATATCATACGGGATGCCGGTCATAGTCAAATGGAGCCTGGCATAGTTGATAACCTGGTGAAAGCCACACAAGCATTTAGTAAAAAGGCAGGTTAATTAGTGAAAGCATTGATCCAGCGTGTCAGTAAGGCACAAGTTGATGTGGCCGATGAAACAGTCGGTAGTATTGGTCCCGGCCTGTTAGTACTGCTAGGGGTTGACCGCAATGATGACCAGAGCAAAGCGCAGCAATTATTGCATAAAGTCATCAACTACCGGATATTCGCCGATGCCCAAGATAGAATGAATTTGAATGTGCAGCAGTCGGGGGGAGGTTTGTTGGTGGTGAGTCAATTTACACTCTCGGCATCTACCAAAAAAGGCATGCGTCCAAGCTTTACCAGTGCAGCGCAACCGGCTTTGGCGCAACAACTGTATGAGTATTTTGTCCTCCAGGCGAGGGAAAAAATGGCCCCGCAAACCATGTTTTCGGGCCCCTCGCGAGTGCAAACGGGTCAGTTTGGAGCCGCTATGCAGGTCAGTCTATGCAATGATGGTCCGGTAACGTTTTTGCTGGAAGTTTAACCCTATTTGACATGTCGATCTTCTGGGCGACCGTATTTGTGGGTAGTGTAACTTAATAGCCAAAGTGCACCGCTAAGTAATACGATAGCGCCAGAAATGCTGAGTAGCAGGTGCAGATAAAAATCGTCTGAGACTTTTTGCACATCAATAACCAGGTGGCGAGAGAGGGCCGTGATGGCAATAATAATGAGGAACTGCACAGGTAAACGCTGGGTCTTGAAATAGATGCCGATCATGGCCCCTAATTCTAGATAAATAAATAGTAATAAGATGTCTTTAAGGGCGGCGTAACCCTTTTCCATCATGTGCATATATTCATAGAAAGCGGACCAGACAACAGTAGCACCGATGACGAATAGGGCCAGATAATGGAAACTGTCGACCATTAAGGTACCCATTTTTTCTATTTTTTCTGAGCGTTTTTGCATACTTTGTTCCTTGATATTATGGGTTGTTCACCTCTAAGCCTACTGTCATTCAAGCTCGCAATACATCGTTTACCCTACGGTGAATAGTTATTCCCATTCCATCTGCTCAAAGACCCGTAATGCGTTACCTGGAGCGATGCCCTCATAATTACGTAGATAGGAAAACTTGGATTGGTCGACTTGGCGAATATCGCTGAGATCACCACCTTGATCAATGAAATCGCCGACCGCTGTGCGCAAGTGTACAAGATAGTCATAACTTTGTGCCGTGAGCGTGTTGATATCTGAGGGTAGCCCGTGGCCAGGGATAACTTGTTGGCTATCCAGTTCAGCCATGGCGGCAAAGACTTGTATCCAAGAAGCGCTATCAGAAACTTCAATCACGCCCAGCATGCGCTGGCCGTAGGCAATATCACCGCTGAACAGGATTTTTTGTTCAGGTAGGTATACCCAAGCATCTCCTGGCGTATGGGCAGCGCCTAGGTGTTGGATCTCAAGTTTAACGCCACCTACTTGCAGATCCAGTGATTCGGTAAAGGTCCGTTGGGCTGTCATTGGTTCAAGGCCTTGCATGGGATCTTGACTGAGTAGGTTGTTCAGTTTGTTAAGTTGGTCTCCAGCGCGCTCGTTGTGGTCTGTGATGGCTGCTAGGCTGGCAATAATTTGCGCGCCTTGCTGGTAAAAGTAAGCATTACCTAGCCAGCGATGGTCCTGGCCACCGGTATTAATAACGTGGCTAATGGGTAAGGGCGTGATTTTGCGCACTTGTGTTTCGATGGCTTGGGCAGCCAAGGTGCCAGCACCGGAATCAATCAAGACCACACTGTCTTGCGTAACAATGATGCCAAAGGTGGCATTATTGCCAAGGTTGCTGGTGCTGCGATTACTCAGTTCGCCAACTAGGGCATAGACATTGTCGGTGACCTGGATAGTTTGTAAGGTGGCATTGGCATTGGTGCTGGCAAGGGTCAGCCAGCCTATGACCAGCATGATGAGTTTGGAGAGGCGCAAAGATAGGCAATACATAGTTATATTCCGTTTAAGTATATATAAATACCATAATAGAATATAGAAGCTGTCTGGGCAAGAAATAACGTATGGCCCCCCATAACAGACAGGCGTTAAGCGTTACAGAGTTTCCAGTTTAGCATAGGCCAAAACGAGCCATTTGCTGCCCTCATTCTCAAAATTTACTTGCACCCTTGCCTGTGGCCCCACGCCCTCGGCATTAACGACCGTGCCGATTCCAAACATGGGGTGGCGGACCAATTGTCCTAAGGCTATGGTTGGGGTCTCCAGTGCTTGGTGGCGGCCCCAGCGCTCGAACTTTTGCCCAGCTGTTGGGTGGGCTGTTACGGGGCGGCTGATGCTTGATTTTAGACGTACTTCTTGCAACAGCTCATTGGGTAATTCACCGATAAAGCGGGATGGCCGGTTAAAGGTATCTTGGCCGTGCAGTCGGCGTGTTTCGGCGTAGGTAATAAACAGCTTTTGCATGGCGCGGGTAATACCGACATAACACAAACGCCGCTCTTCTTCTAAGCGGCCGCCTTCCTCTAACGACATCTTGTGAGGGAACAGGCCCTCTTCTACGCCACTTAAGCATACCAGAGGGAATTCTAGCCCCTTGGCGGAGTGTAGCGTCATTAATTGCACACTGTCTTCTGATTCATCGGCTTGTTGTTCGCCTGCATCAAGGGCGGCCTGGTCAAGCATGGCCCCCAACGGTGTGCTGGCCTGCGTATCGAGTTCGCTATCCGGGTCGTCAGACTGTTGCACCGGACTCCAGCCAATGGCGAAGCTCTTGGCGGCACTAACCAGCTCGTTGAGGTTATCAATGCGAGTCTGTGCCTTTTCACCTTTTTCTTTCAGGTGGTGTTGAATTAGTCCTGAGTATTGAATGACATGGTCTACTAGCTCGTGCAAGTGTGCTTCGGCCGTGTCTTCTGCTAAGCGTTCTATGAGTTTCAAAAAATTGTCGACCGCGTTGTGGGCGCGGGTTGTGAGGCCATTCGCGATGAGTATTTGTTGGCTGGCATCCCACATGGAGCAGCCCTCATCTCGGGCGTGCTGGCGAATTAGGCCAATGGTGGCTGTGCCAATACCTCTTGTGGGTACATTGAACACCCGCTCCATAGCGGCATCATCATTGCGGTTGTGGATCAAGCGCAGATAAGCCAGGGCATTACGAATTTCCAGACGATCATAAAAGCGTTGACCACCATATATACGGTAAGGCATGGCAGCACGAATTAGGGCTTCTTCCAAAACCCGAGACTGGGCATTGGAGCGATACAGGATGGCGCACTCGGCGCGCAGACCGCCTCCTTGCTGCCACTGGTTAATTTGATCGACAATAAAGCGGGCTTCATCCATTTCATTGAAAGCCGCATACAGTGAGATAAGCTCACCATCGCTACCATCGGTCCATAGATTCTTGCCTAAGCGAGAATTATTGTTGCTAATGAGGCCGTTAGCTGCTTTGAGGATCGTGCCTGTGGAGCGGTAATTCTGTTCTAGACGTACGGTTTGGGAATTGCCAAAGTCCACTTCAAACTGTTGGATATTTTCTATTTTTGCACCTCGCCAGCCATAGATAGACTGATCATCATCACCCACGGCCATGACGCGTGTGCTCTGCCCGGCAAGCACGCGTAACCAAGCGTATTGAATGGTATTGGTATCTTGGAATTCATCAACCAATATGTGCTTAAAACGGCCTTGATAGTGCTTAAGAAGGGCTGGATTGTGCAGCCATAGCTCATGACAGCGTAGTAACAGTTCGCCAAAATCCACCAAGCCAGCTCGCTCACAAGCTTGGTGGTATGCGGCGTAAACGTTGACCTGGGTTTGTAGATGGTAATCACCATTGGTATCAATATGCTGTGGACGTTGCCCCTCGTCTTTGCAGCCATTGATAAAACCTTGGAACTGGCGCACAGGCCAGCGTGCCTCATCTAACTGCATTTCCTTGCACAGGCGCTTTAGCAAGCTAAGTTGGTCGTCACTATCGATAATCTGAAACTGTTGTTGTAACCCGGCTTCCTGCCAGTGGCGGCGTAATAAACGATGAGCTAGGCTATGGAAAGTTCCGACCCATAAGTGCTCGGTGTCCAACGACAGAAGGGCTTCAATGCGGCCGCGCATTTCGCGGGCGGCTTTGTTGGTAAAAGTGACAGCCATAATGGACCAAGGTGACGTGCCAACAGCGTCAATCAACCAAGCAATTCGGTGCACTAGTACGCGGGTTTTGCCAGAGCCGGCGCCAGCCAAAACAAGTAGGTTGTCTTCAGGCGCGGCAACGGCCTCTCGCTGAGCACCGTTGAGGTCGTCGAGTAAACGGGAAACGTCCATTCTTTTATCCAGTTATAATTTTTGGTTCATGACCGAAAACAGTTGATTGCAAATTAGTCTGACCAAATTGTTAATGCGTAGCTTGCCACTATTAGGCTAAAAGAGTATGTTATTAGCTGCTTTCTGGCATAGGCAGTGAAAATATTTGTGTCATGTGAGTGCGCTATTGTACTGATTAAACAGGAATATCACTAGGGATGCTTAGTAAAGCTTGCTCGCTGGCGGACCATTGCCAGTTTCGCAAAAACAATAACATGCGGAGAAATAATAAATGAAAAGACGTGAAATATTGAAGAAGGGTTTGGTTGGTATAGGTGGTGCTGCTGCCGCATCCACTATTGCAGCACCGGCGATTGCTAAAGACCGCCTTGAGATTGCTATGGTGTCAACTTGGGGGCGTGACTTCCCAGGTTTGGGCACGGGAGCGCAGCGTTTTGCTCAGCGTTTAAGCGACATGAGTGACGGGCGTATTCAAGTTACCTACTATGCTGCCAACGAACGCGTAAAGGCCTTTGATTCCTTTGATGAGGTGGCGTCCGGTAATGCTCAGATGTACCATTCCGCGGAATACTACTGGAAGGGTAAGCACCCTGGTTTTGCTTATTTTACAGCCGTACCTTTTGGCCTTACCTATACGGAAATGAATGCTTGGATTCGCTTTGGTGGCGGGCAAGAATTGTGGGATGAATTAAGTGCTGATTTTGGCCTTAAGGGCTTAATGTGTGGCAACACAGGTGTTCAGATGGGTGGCTGGTTCCGTAAGGAAATCAACTCTGTAGATGACCTTAAAGGCTTGAAAATGCGTATGCCTGGTTTGGGTGGCGATGTACTGGCCAAGTTGGGTGGTTCACCTGTGTCCCTGCCTGGTGGTCAAATATATGAGAACCTGATTTCTGGTTCTATTGATGCTACTGAATGGGTAGGTCCATGGAATGACGAGATTATGAAGTTCTACGAAGCGGCCAAGTACTATTACTACCCAGGTATGCATGAGCCAGGTGCTATGTTGGCTTGTGGCATTAATAAGACTTGGTGGGACAGCCTTAGCCGTGCCGATCAGTTGATGATCGAAGCTGCATCATCCATGGAAAATGACATGATGATGGCCGAATATAACGCCAAGAACGGTGCTGCACTGAAGCGCTTGATCAATGATCAAGGTGTGAAGTTGCGTCAGTTCAATGACGATATATACGACAGTTTTGCTGAAGCTGCAGAGGAAGTGTTTGATGAAGTGCAAGAACATAGTGACTTGGCTTCACGAATCCATCAGAGCTTTGCTACTGCTCGTGCCGACATCGGTGCTTGGGCAGAAATTTCTGATCAAGCATACATGCAACAGCGTAATCGTGCTTTAGGCGGTTAGTCGACAGGTGAAACCCGTGCCGGCCCATACTGTGTGTGGGCCGGCACGGGTTTTGTTGTTTTTTATTAGTTTGTTTTCTGTTACGAATACAGGCTGATTGAGCTTATGGTTCGCAATCATGCAATTATCTTCTATCGATTCAAATCTGCGCACATTGGCGTTGCTGGTGGTGTACGGTACCAGCCTATTTGTGATCAACAATTTCCTAACCTTCTGGTGGGGTTGGCCTGGCGCTTTAGCTACCTTGCAAAGCCAGATTGATGGACAAAACGTTATTTTATTGGGTTGGGTACAGGTGTTCAGTTATGTCGCTGCACCTATTTTGGCTTGGACCCATGTGCAGCGGTGTGCTCGTGACAGCTACCATCAATGGGCGGATCGCGTTTCTAACTGGGCTGCCTACAGTATCCGAGTAGCCTTCTGGTTGGTGTTGCTTATCGGTCTTGCTGATGCGCTTATTTCCTTTTTGCGTGTCGAATCATTACTGCCAGTGTTTGTGCCTGAACAGACTGCTTCGGATTTGGGAAAACCTCATTTTCGTGGCAATTTCGTGCATGTGCCGTTGATGATGATAGCGGCACTTATTGCGTTGAAAACGCGTGGCCTTGGTTTTACTTGGCTAACACTATTAGTGGTGATAGCCGAATTTATGATTGTTATTACCCGGTTTATTTTTTCTTATGAGCAGGCTTTCATGGGGGATTTGGTGCGCTTTTGGTACGCTGCTCTATTCTTGTTTGCTTCAGCACACACGCTTTTGGTGGAAGGCCATATTCGGGTCGACGTGGCGTATACCCATTTTAGTGAACGCACCAAAGCGTGGGTCAACAGTGTAGGCGTAGTCGCCCTGGGCCTGCCCCTGTGTTGGACCATTTTGTTACTCGGTATGTGGGATAAAACCAGCAGTATTAATAGTCCTTTACTAAGCATGGAGGTGTCACAAAGTGGCTATGGCATGTACGTTAAATATCTGATGGTCGGTTTTTTAGCCATCTTTGCCTTCTCCATGGTCATTCAGTTTACCAGTTATTTGTTTAAGCACTTGGGTGTGCTGCGTGGAGAAACAGCTGCCACGGCCAAGAGTGCTGGGCACCGGACTACTACTTTTGAATCAGGTTTAGAACCTTAAGGAGCTTAATTTAGCATGGAAATGTTGTTTTTAGGCCTGTTGGTCTTGTTGATGATTGTCGCTCTTACGTCAGGCTTTCCCGTAGCGTTCTCATTGCCTGGTTCGTCTATTATAGCCATCGGTTTGGCCGCGCTTTGTGGTTGGTTGTTTGCCGACAACCCAGATGCCTATTTTCATGATGGTGGGCCAGTGCAATGGCTTAGTGCGGGTGTGACTAACTTTCGCAGCCTGTATTGGGATGTGGAGCGAGATACGCTGATTGCTATTCCCTTGTTTATTTTTATGGGCATCATGTTGCAGCGCTCCAAAGTGGCTGAAGATTTATTGGTCACCATGGCGCAGTTGTTTGGCCCAGTGCCGGGTGGCTTAGGCATATCTGTGGTTTTGGTAGGTGCCTTGTTGGCCGCCACTACGGGTATTGTTGGTGCCACCGTGATTGCCATGGGCATGATTTCTTTGCCAGCCATGTTACGCAACAATTATTCCCACTCCCTGTCTGCGGGCACCATTTGTGCTTCTGGTACTCTTGGGCAGATTATTCCACCATCCATTGTGCTGATTATTCTTGCTGATCAGCTTAGCAATGCAGCTGACCAAGCGAGTGCTTTGCGCAAAGCGAATTACCGGGAAATTACCGGTGATTTTTCCATGCCTTCGACTTTGGATATAGCCTCGGCCAGCGCCGGAGACATGTTTATGGGGGCCTTCGTCCCCGGCTTATTATTGGTAGGTTTATACGTACTCTATATTCTCATTACGGCCCTGATCAAACCAGAAAAAGCGCCACCGGTAGCTTATGAAGGCAAGTACGATACGCAGTTTGCTATCAAGGTAGCTTGGTCTTTATTGCCACCGTTGGCATTAATTTTTGTGGTCCTGGGCTCCATTATTCTTGGCATTGCTACGGTAAACCAAGCCGGAGCCGTTGGCGCTGTTGGTGCTATGATTATGGCCGGCTATCGGCTTCATCATACTGATCAGCGTCGCTTTACCCCTGCGGCTATTGCTATTACAGCTATAGTGGCTATTGCGGTGATTCTTTCTAACTATGATATTAATGTAAAAAGCATTCACACTACCGACGATGTTATTGGTGTGGTCCTAGCCAGTGTTGCAGTAGCGGCCTTATTGATTGGTGTCATCTGGAGCGGTTGGCGCGTATTTAAAACTGACAATACCTTACATGAAGTGATGCTGGAGACTTCCAAAACCACCTCCATGGTCTTTATCATCCTCATTGGTGCGGCCATGTTGACCTCGGCATTTCGTGCCTTTGGCGGTGAAGAATTGGTAAAAGACATGCTGACGGGTATGCCTGGTGGTTTCTGGATGCAGTTCTTAGTGGTGATGTTGGTTATCTTTGTCTTGGGCTTTTTCTTAGATTTCATTGAAATAGCCGTGGTAGTAGTGCCTATTGTTGCTCCCATTTTGCTGGCAGACCCATCGGCTAACGTTACTGCTGTATGGTTAGGTGTGATGGTCGGTTTGAATATTCAAACGTCTTTCCTTACGCCGCCGTTTGGCTTTGCCCTTTTCTATTTGCGTGGCGTGGCCGATAAGGTCGTGAAAACCCTGTCAATTTATAAAGGTGTGGTGCCATTCATTGGTTTGCAATTGTTGGCGCTACTAATCACGGGTATGGTGCCAGCGTTAGTAAATTATCTGCCTAATCGTACTTATTTGACATCTGAGTCAGCGCCACCGCCTATGAATCCGCGTATTCAGCCTTGCCTAGAAGCCGAGGTGTTGCAGTATTACGGTGCTAACCAACAGGTTTTGCAAACAGCAATAGAGGCCATGGCACAAGCAAAAGTGACCTACTTACCAGAGAATGTGCAAACACTATTGAGTACTAGCTTGCAACAAGCTAGTAGTGTGTTCGAGCAGGTGGATACCATTTATGCAGCAGAAGCGCAGTTGGCTGACTATGTTCCTGATTACAGACCTTTGCATGTTGAGGCGCGAACTATTGAAGCGGCCATACGTCGAGGTGAAAGTGACCTAAAACAACTGGCCATCGATATTCGCCGATTGGAAGATACGCCTGAAGATTTGCAACGCAAGCAAGTCTTGGCCGAGCGTGTGGTGGTTTTGGAAGCTAAGATAACTGACCTACAGGCCAGTATTCCTGATACTTGGCAAGTCGCTCGAGCTGAATATGTCAGCTTGAGCAAGGCCGAAACTAAAGCGCGTCGCGAATACCGTCGCACAGTTGATGAGTCTTATCAGACTGTATTGGATCTACAGTTGGTCATCAGTGAAGTTGGTGCTTTGGCTGCCTCGGTACCCTCTGTAGAAGCCTTATACACGGTGATTGCTGAGCAAGAAGCCAAGGCTGCGATGGACGCCATTAAGCTACAAGAAAAGGCGCTGGGCGAATTGGCTGGTGTCAGTAAAGCGAAGTCTAAACTGTCGAAGGCGCGCCGTGCTCTGAAGGGAAGTAAATACAACCCGGATAAGGCGCGTAAATATCTTGATGAAGCTATGACGATGCTACAGGAGCAAGTTATTTGGCGCCAGCGTGCGGCAACAGAGCTAATGCCCGCTCTGGTCACTTATGATCAGGCCATTGCTGGCTCAATTGGCTTGCGTTTGCAGGAACGTATGCCCATCAGTTTGGCTAAAACAGTGTCGGCTTGCATGTCGAATCACAAGGATATATCCTTGCACTTTTAAGTAGTTACATAGGTAACCATTTTGTCTCAATCACTCCGCAGCGCTGGCTTACAAAAGCTGGCGCTGGCTTTCGCCGATAAATTTAGTCTAAATGACAGTGTGCGTGATCAGCATTCTCATGGTGAGAGCTACCCCCATGGCCCCATTGTTGAGGGTGTCCTGTTTGCTCAATCTACACAGATGGTGTCACAAGCTGTGCAAATATGTGCTGAGTATGGCATTCCGGTGATTCCTTTTGGTGTCGGTTCTTCATTGGAAGGGCACCTGGTGCCGGTCCATGGAGGCATCAGCATTGATATGACCGAGATGCATCAAGTGCGGGCTATTAATGCAGAGGACTTTGATTGTGTAGTAGAAGCCGGTGTAACTCGGGAGCAGTTGAACCATGAACTGCGTCATCAAGGGTTGTTTTTTCCGATCGATCCTGGTGCTAATGCCAGTATCGGTGGCATGAGTGCCACCCGCGCATCGGGTACTAACGCTGTGCGCTATGGCACCATGAAGGACGTTGTCATGGGTTTGACTGTGGTGACAGCCGCTGGCGAGGTTATGCACACGGGTGGGCGGGCAAAAAAAAGTGCGGCAGGTTATGATCTGACCCGATTGCTGATTGGCTCCGAAGGCACCCTTGGCATCATCACTGAAATTCGTTTGCGCCTGTTTCCCATTCCTGAGCAGATTTCGGCTGCTGTGTGTGCCTACCCTAATGTCGAAGTTGCGGCTCAAGTCGTTATTGAATGCATGCAAATGGGCATACCACTGGCTAGGGTAGAGTTGCTTGATAAGGCGCAAATGGGGGCTTGTATTAACTACTCGAACTTACAAGACTTTGAGGTTGCGCCGACCTTGTTTTTTGAATTTCATGGCACTGAGTCAGGAGTGCAAGAACAGATTGAACTGGTGCAGGATATTAGCAAGGCCAATAACGGTGGCGAGTTTCGCTGGGCGCAAACGCAAGAACAACGCAATGAGCTATGGGCGGCCCGTCACAATGCTTACTTTGCTGGCCGAGCCATGCGCCCTGGTTGGGATGTACTGACCACCGATGTATGTGTACCTATTTCATGCTTGGCAGATGCCATTGGTGAATCTGAAAGGCGAGCCAAAGAGTTGAATCTATTGACTGCCATTGTGGGTCATGTGGGGGATGGCAACTTCCATATTTTAGTATTATTTGATGGCGCCGATAGTGCAGCTGAAAAGCTTGCTTATGACTATGCTAGTAGCATTGTGCAGATGGCCATAGCAATGGGCGGTACCTGCACCGGTGAACATGGCATTGGTTTACGTAAGAAAAAGTATCTAGCGACGGAGCTGGGCGACGAAGCCGTCAATGCCATGGTGACGATTAAACGGGCCATGGATCCGCTAAATATCCTCAATCCGGGTAAAATCTTTGATGTGGTTTAGCTAGATGGCTAATATAGGCATTAGTGCTAAGTCATATAATGGGTTAGAATATTTGGCAGATGTTAGCTAGCCAAGGTAACCAAACCCCGTGACCAACGACCTGTTCAAAACTCTACAAGCTGCCTACGAAAAATTACGCAAGTCAGAAAAGAAAGTCGCCGACTATGTTTTGCAAGAGCAGGCCTCTGTGGTGCAAATGCGCATTGTAGACTTGGCAGCGGCAGCGGCGGTGAGTGAGCCCACGGTGGTGCGCTTCTGTCGTGCTCTGGGATTTGATGGTTTTCAAGATTTCAAGTTAACCTTGGCACAGAGTGTTGCAACTAGTAGCTCTTATCAGCAGTTCCGCTTGGATTCCCGTGATTCCGTCGAAGAATTCAAAGAAAAGATTTTTGACTCAACTATGGGCAACCTGATGCGTGTTAAGCACGATCTGGATGCTGAAAACTTAGAGAGTGCTATTCAGGCCTTAACCCAAACCCAACGTGTTGATTGTTATGGCTTTGGCGCATCGGCACCTATCTGCAGTGATGCTCAACACAAGTTCTTTCGCTTAAACATGTCGGCCATGGCTTATTCTGACCCACACTTACAGACGATGGCGGCGGTGACATTGCAAGCTGGCGATGTGGTGATTGCTATTTCACAAACTGGTCGCACTCGAGACCTACTGCATACTACACAACTTGCATTGAATGCGGGTGCCACCGTCATTGCATTGTGTCCGAGCGATACGCCGCTTGCTGAACTAGCTCAGATTCCGCTGCATATCGACTTAGAGGGTGACAAGGAATTGGGCACCTTGATGTCGTCACGTATTACGCAGATGGTGGTGATTGACGTGCTGGCAGTGGGGGTAACCATGAAGTTAGGTGCTGATACCTTGGCGCACCTAAAAACCATTAAGCGCTCGCTGAAGGGATTACGTACACCCAGCAAACGCAAGTAGTTGCCTAGTCGTCGATGAAGGGGTCCTTGGCCTTCCCCGGCTTTGCATCAGTCGCTTCAGGCTTTTCAATATCTTCATTAGACTCCTCTGATTCCTCCGATGCCTCCGATGCCTCCGATGCCTCCGATGCCTCCGGTGCCTCCGATGCCTCCGACTCCTCTGATGCCTCCGACTCTTCTGATGCCTCTGATTCCTGAAGTTTATCAGGCTTTACCAGCAGCTCCGCTAATTCGTCGAGGGCTTCTGGGTATTCTTCATCAAATAAAGATAGTAAAGAGCGGCGCACGTCCTTGCGCATTTCTAAGGAAAGCTCTACGAACAAGGCGCTGAGGTTGGCGAGATTTTCATCTGCCGTTGGTTGCTTATCTATGGCTTGTACCAAACTTGAGTTAGCCTCAGTAAGGGTTTGTACCTGACTTTCTAATTTTTCGAGACGGGCGTATATCTCCCGCAAATAAACACTGGGTGGTACAGCATTGTGTTGATAGCTAATGTGCACGCCTTGGGCAGAAAGCGTTTGACTAATAAGCTCCGCCGCGTCCTTGTCGGCTGCGGAAATAGCAAATTCACGTTCCAAAAACCCACGGGTCATATCCTCATCAAAGCTAGTGGCTGTGCAGATCGCCGTGATAGCCGTCTCCAAGTCTGTATCCTTGGATAGGCTTTCAAAATACAAATAGGTCTTGGGCATAGTACAAACTCTTGCTGTTTGGCTACAACGGCTTACTTAAATGATGAGCAGCAGGTGCCTTGTTAGTCATTATTAATGGTCATATCGACCAGTTTAGCAGGAACTTGAGAGCCTACAAATGGGGTGCACATCATGTTAGGCGTTAGCAGCTATAAGTGCTAGAGAGCTGATATGAATCAATGTCTAACGAATAGCCAGCTTGGCATTTTGCAAGCCATGTCACACCCCTAGGGGCTTTCTTCATTCTTATTAGTGCACCGATAGTTAGTTTGTTGTGCTCATGGGGGGCTAGGCAGAGCTATTCCTTATGGTTGTTTAACGTTTGCCTGTAATAGGTATTGAGAAGCCGTATAGTAGGCTTTAGCATAGTCAATCATCACTTTGGCGTCATGATGGTTGGTGTCAATATCTTCGGCTTGGCCTTGGTCGTTGATTCGTGAAGCGCGTGTTAGGCCAGTGATATGATTTACGCTGGCGATGACTTTGCCATTGAATGTTACGCTTTTGCGTTCACTTTGTTCGTAGCCATAGGCGGGTAGCTCTTTGCCCTTTGCCCAAGCAAGATCGCGCCCTAAGGTAGTGTTGAGAAATGGACGCTCAAACAGGCCAGCGATGGTGGGCAGCAGATCAGGTAAGCTGCCATAGGTAGGGTCGATCTCTGATTTTATGTATTGGGGGCTGTGAATGATGAGTGGTACGGGCAACTCCCCAATGTTGTAATCAAAAATGTATTGCGGCAAAAAGTTGACGCTTTTCCCTGACGCTTGATGATCAGCAAAAAATATGAAAATGCTATTTTCATATAACTTAGCCTGTTGAAACTGCTCGATCAAATAACCCACATTGTGATCGATTAAACGCACAGCATTGTACTGATCTTGGTTGATGAAAAGGCCCTGTTGTAATTCTTGCTCGCTGGCGGTTTTCTCCACAAAACCCGGTACATGTTCGGGTATGGTGTGTGGTGAATGGTTGGCAGCCGACTGTATGTAGGCCATAAAGGGTTTTGGGGCCTTGCTGAGAATCTGGGTCGATTCCTTAAATAGGTCGCCGTCGGTTATGCCCCACACATCTTCAATAGGCGACTGCCAGGCTTTTTCTTCGAATAGCTTGATACCGGTAATGCTGTTGTGCACCGTGGCGCTCATATTGGCCCAGCCGGCACTACCACCTAGCATGTAGTACTTCTTGTAGTCATCAAAATGGTTAAATATAGATCGTTGGTGAGTAATGTATGGATTGCGAGTGGCTGTGCGAATGGCGGACACATCAGGAATGCCGGTGATGGAGGTAAAGACACTTTTGGCGGTGGAGCGCGCGGGTACATTAAAATGAGGGTACCAACGCGATTGTTTAATGAGTGCGTCAATATTAGGTGTGGGTTGTAAAGGGTTGCCATAGGCGCCAATATGGCTGTTACCTAGGCTTTCTAAAAAAACAATAACCACATTCGGGGTTGCATCTTCAGATACAACTGGAGCCACGGGGGTGTATATGCGGTCCAAGGCCGCATGGTGATCGGAGGGCAGGTTGGTGCCCAGTAATTTTTGCAGACTAGGGTAATGAGTAGATAGTTCTGTTTTGCTGATTTGGCTGTTGGTATATTTGGCGGTGTCATAAGTCCAAATCATGGGGTTTAAGCCAAGAGCTGCGACCTCAGCGTCACCATAGAAGTACGCATGATTCCAGCGCAAAGGCACCAGCGACCAGCGCCCCAAGATAAGCAATAGTAGCAGAGCGCCAAATAACAGCACCGCTATTGAGCGCTGCCACCAACGTTGAGGGCGTGGACTATATTGTAAAATGGTAAGCACAAACATCTGGTGTAGTTTATAAGTAGTAAGCCAAACAGCCGTCATGGCGAGCAGTATCCAAATGACGGGATAGGACTGCCAGACCATCAAGCTGGATTCTTTTAGGTTGCTACTAAAGCGAATCACGGACGCATCCAAACGTTTAGTCAGGTATAGGTAGTGACCAGCGTCAACCACATAAATGCACAATATGGCCAGCAGTATTAGTCCTACCCAGCGACTTAAAGTGGTCATAAGCCAGGCATAATTGACGGCGTTAAAACGCGGTATGATAAGCCAGGGAATGGTGCACAATGCGGCTAACAATGCCACCCGCAAGTCAAATCGAATGCCTACCCAGAAAGCTTGTAATAGATGTTGTTCTGCGGCCATAGGTAGGTCAGACAGGAAAGCCCAAAATAGCCCTCGAAACACCACTTGCATAGCAAACAACAAGGCCGTTAAAGTCAGTAGATACTGAATACGTCTGGGGATGGTAGGCACAGTTGGTTCCTGAGTACGTCGGGGCCTCATATTGTAATAGAATTTAGCCCTTGCTGCGACCAATAAACATAGGTTTACAAGGCGTTTTATTGCTGCCATAGTGGCTGTTATGGGTCACCTGTTGTTAAATAATTGAAAAGAGGCTGTGCCGTGTTATCAAATATTAATAGATTGCTGAGCGGGTTACTTCAAGTGGCAGGTTTAGCGCTAATATTGGTGGTATCGCCAACGCAAGCCGAGGTGATATCCACCACTGAATTTGACAATATTAGTATTACTCACGCACAGGATGAACGAGGGTATGATTTTTTACAGGTGTATATTCTGTCAGAAAGTGGCACCTCGTACCTTGGTTTGGAGTGTGATGTGGACCGTCAGCTGCAGGCGTTTGTAATTGTCCCCAATGGTGCCGTGTTTAGTAGGCCTGAGCAATTGATTGACGTTGCTAATGCGCAGCCTATGCAGTATTCAACCCGCGCTAGTGTGCGCATGCTTGCTAACGGCTCGGCATTTATTCTAGTCGATGCTGAAGCCGAAAACCCGGACAAGCGCCCACTAGCCCTGATGCGCCAATTAACCCCCTTGGGCCTAATTGAATTGTATATACCCTATGTGGATAGTGGTTTTGAAGACACCTACTCTACCACCTCCAATAGCCGTGTGTTCGAGGACCTGGCTTTGTTTTGTGGTGAAATTTTATAAACTCAATGCCGGTATTTTGGCAGTCAGAGTGCCAACATGAGCGCTAAACTAGCTGGCCGATGCAAACTCGATGATGGCGCTGGTCGTTATGAAGATGCAGACCTTAAGGGTAACACTAAAGTAGGGTGACTTTTGGTGCGCAAGGATAGCCATGGCCGTGCAACAAGTCGTACAATGGGTTGTGAAGACCGTTGATAAAATCGATAAGGTAATGACCATGTCTGAACAAGATTCACCCAGCGCTGGGCGTTGGTATAGTGGCCTCTTGGTGGCCGTATTCACATTGCTAATAGGCTATAACCTATACCGCTTAGGGCAAGTGCAGGAAGCGTGGGTTTGGCGCCAATGGTTGACCGTGGCGGCGACTGTTGCTTTAGCTTGGTTGTTATGGAAAGAGATCAAGCGCTGGTTGAGCCGAGTATAATTTAGGCTCTCGAAGCTGTTGCTAAGGAGAGCCATAATCTGATGGCGCTCCCGGCAAGATAAAATAACATACAAACTTAATCTGGCTAGTTTATTTCAAACATAATTTCCGTCTTGCGCAAAAACGGTGGTACCCACGGTGGGCTGTACTGGGCATATCCCGGTAACCCGCTAGCGTTAAGTTGGTTGGCTTCTATATAATTCAGCAATTGCATTTGATATTTGCTAATGTTTTTGTCTGAAAAACTCCCCCTGAAGGTAATTGCTGCCATGGTTTTGGCAGGAATTTCTATCAATTTAACCTTGTCATTATTGGGCTGAGGTATTGATTGCATAGTGTATTCTTGTGGCATAACAAAACTAATTTGCCAGGTTTTATCTTGCCCCGTAGATTGTTGTTGTACGGGGACGGTCATGGCAATTTTTGTGCTTTCCTTTTGCTGTACAGGAGCGGTCATGGCAATATCTTGCTGGACGGTATTATTGCCAAAAATATAGTCTGCGAGCAGGCGAAAGCCATCGCTAGAGGCATCTTTGCGTGTGCCATTCACTTCTACCCCCGCAATGATCATGGCAGCATAACGACGTACCTCAATGTTTTCTTGTGATTGTATGACTTCATAGTCTGGTTTTTCTATTTCGGCCATTGCTGTTCCTGTAAATAAAAATCCGATTAATATTAAGATGCTAAATTTGGTTACTACAACCCATCTCATAGTTATCTCCACTCAATTTGTCTGTTATTAGCTTTAGCACCGCTCGATGTCATCAATTTAAAGAGATCACTATTGTTTTTCTTGTTTAAGAGCATAGTGGTGCCGCTTCAAACTTGTTTACTGAAGGAATTAACATTTGTCAAGTGTAGTGTCGTTCTACTTACGTAGTATTACATTTCGTACGACATCCCTATTTCTTAATCAGGTATAGATTGTGATGATATCGCGACCCAAAGAGGATGGCGTATGTTGTTTGATTCGGGCTCGGATCACGACTTACCAATGCAAATTTGTCATGTGTCAAGGAGACAATTACCATGACTGACTTAATTGAATCTCAACTTATTAATGAAAATAGGCGTCATTTCCTCAGTGGTGGCGTTAGTGCTGGTGTTCTTGGGGCGGGGTTGGCAGCAGGCCTTGTGACTACTCAAGCACAGGCGGCCAGTGGCACTAATAGCAATAATAATCGTATGGCCAAATACAAGGCGGATCAACTGGAACGCGTCACGCAAACACTCGTACCACCACCATTTGTGCCTGAATTTGAACAGGTGGCCCATGGTAAGCCCAAGGTAGTGGTGGTTAAGCTTACTGTAGAAGAAAAAGAGGTAACTCTAGAAAACGGTGCTAAAGCTTGGGTTTGTGCCTTCAATGGCAGTGTGCCTGGCCCGTTGATTGTCTGTCACCAATATGACTATGTGGAACTGACATTAGTCAACCCCAGTACTAACCAGCTTAGCCATAACATTGACTTGCATGCAGCCACTGGTGCCTTGGGTGGTGGTGAGCTAACCATGGTTGGCCCGGGACAAGAAGTCACTTTCCGCTTTAAAGCGACCAAAACAGGTACTTTCGTTTATCACTGTGCGCCAGGTGGCATTATGATTCCATGGCATGTGGCTATGGGTATGTCAGGAGCCATTATGGTTTTACCAAGGGAGGGGCTTAGTGATGGCCAAGGCAATGCGATTACCTATGATCGGGCCTACTATGTCGGTGAAACGGAGTTCTATGTGCCGCAGGATGAGCAGGGTAACTTTAAGCGTTATAACACCATCATGGACACTATGAATGATGTCTTGGCAGCCATGAAAGCGCAAAATCCTTCACATATCGTCTTCAATGGTTCAGTGGGCGCATTAACGGGGAAGAATGCCATGACAGCAGCGGTGGGTGAGTCCGTGCTGTTTATCCATTCACAAGCTAATCGTGATACCAGACCACATATTATTGGTGGCCATGGTGACTACGTGTGGGCCGCAGGTTCCTTTTCTGACGTGCCGCAAAGAGATCTAGAAACATGGATGGTCGCCGGCGGCAGTGCTTGTGCCGTTATATATAAGTTTCTCCAACCCGGCTTGTATGCCTATGTGAACCACAATCTTATTGAAGCCATCATGAAAGGTGCCGCTGCGCATATTAAGGTTGATGGGGTTTGGGACGATGACCTGATGACGCAAGTCAGTCAACCAGCGGCTATTAGCGCCTAGTTGAGCGGGTGCACGAGGGTATGCTGATGGCCTGGTGGAGTAGATGTGCGCAAATAATCGTTTTGGCCTCTGCTGCAATGGTGGCTACGGAAGTGCCGGCAGCCGAACAGGTCCACCATGGCCTGCAGGCTGCTATTTACCAGTGGTATGGCAAGTTAGATACCATAATGAACGCTTCTCATCATCTACTATCCATCGGTCAGCCACGCCATGTGGGTCAAGGTGATCAAGCTCATGTGGAAGTGAACGTGCAGCTCGAAAGCCAAGAGTGGCGCCTTGGACAAAGTCATTACCCCGGCCATTATGAAGAGCAAGTATTGCATATTTCCGGCACTTTGGAGCGGGTTCTACATAGCCAAAGTGTGCTCTATAGTCTTGATGATTTTGACTCAAAATATCGACCTTCTCGAGCTAGTAACTTGATCAAGGCGCTGGTATTTAGCTGGACACATGGCTTGGATACCTATGACGAATCGGCGTTACAGCGGCACCTGTTAGTCAATAGTACATTCGTGGCTGCGGAGCTTCGAGTGCAGAAGTTAATCGACTATGTGCCTTACTTGCGATCTCTCAATTACCTGAAAAACCATCGTAATTTGAATAAGTTGAATATTGAAACCCTCAATATAGAACAGGATACCTACCGAGTAACCTATGAATATCAGTGGTGGGCGGTTAATCAGCAAGGGGAGTCTGAGTTGGCACAAATGGCGGTCGAAATGCAGGTTCAAATTATTGCCGGTCGCGCCATGATAAGTCTCTATAAAGAAACTTATTTGGCCCCCATTACCGATGCTGGAGCCGAGGTGCGTTGTTAAGTGGAGCAAAACATATGCGAATTAGATCATGGGTAGCGGTTATTGCTGGGTTGTTACTTAGTGCCAATCTGTGGGCAGCAATGCCGATTTTAAAAGGGGTTGGAGGGGACTTTAGTTTGCAATCAAGCTTAGGTCGGCAGGTGAATCTGACTGACTTCAGAGGCAAGGTTGTGCTGATGTTTTTTGGTTACACCAACTGTGCGGACATTTGTCCAACTACTATGGCCCATATGAGCCAGCTCATGGATCGCTTGCAGCCAGCTGATCGTTCCCGGGTGCAGGTGCTGTTTGTGAGTATCGACAGTGATAATGATACGGCAACACATTTGAATCAATATCTGGCCTACTTCGATCCGAGTTTTATTGGTTTGGTTGATAGCCAAGACAAGATTGATGCTGTTGCAGCAAAGTATCATACGGAATACGTAAAATTGGCCGATAGCACGGTCACCACAGTGTATAAAAAATTAACTTTGGCTGGTGAAGCGACGGACCAGCAGGGTTATTTGTTTTCCCACACCGCGAAAATTTATGTAATGGATATTAGCGGTCGTGTTAGAGGTTATTTCTATATGGGTACCCCCCATGCAGAAATGCAGTCCCAAATTGAACAGTTGTTACAGGAGTAACTCTTATGAAGTGCAAACTATTACTTGCTTCAGCGTTGGTCAGTGTGCTGATAGGCACTGTGCAGGCGGCCCCTTTGGTTGTCAGCGAACCTTGGATTCGCGCTATGCCATCCACTTCCCGCGTCATCCCAATCTTCTTTAAGCTGCATAACAAAAGCGTCGAAGATCGGGCCTTGGTAGCTATTAAAAGTAGCCGTGGTGATGTGGCTATACATGAAACTGTCGCGGCAGACGGGATGATGAAAATGCAGCCTATAGAAGTATTGACGATTAGTGCCGGACAACACGTAATGCTCAAACCCGGTGGCTATCATGGCATGATGTCCCATTTTACAGAGGGTGTGCCGCAGGAGGGTGATCTGGTGTTGGTGACGCTGGTATACGCCAATGGCGAAGAACAGGATGTGCATATTGAGGTTGTCCGCAAAATGAACACAGGCATGGCCATGTCGTCACATGCAACACATGGCTCCTAGCTGGCAGGGTAGGGACTAACCACTATTCAAACTCGTGACCAAAACTGCGCAGGGCTTGCATATCATGCACCTGCACGTGCTTGCCATTATTACTGAGTATTTTATGGTCACGCATTTCTTTGAACACGCGAGAAAATGTTTCTGGTTGCATACCCAGTTTAGATGCAATAAGACGCTTTTCCATAGGCAAACAAAACTCACTCTGCAAGGCACTGGGGTCTTTTACTAGACTCGACAAATAATTGCCTAGGCGATGACGGGTGTTTTGCAAGGTTAGGTTCTCAATTTCGTTGATTCGTTGGTGCAACTTTTTTGCCATATTGCCCATTAGTTTGAGCGCGCTTTCCGGTGACTTAAGGAGAATGTTTTTATACCCCTGAAAAGGGATAGAGATAACTTTGCAATGCCCCATGGCGAGCGCTGAAACAGGGTATTTCTTTTCTTCAATAAACATTAGGGCTTCGGCAAAAGCCTGCCCAGGGTTGACCACTTCTATCACTTTGGTAAGGCCATCAGGGGACAATCGATATAAGTTTACTTTGCCAGTGATCAGTAAGTAAAAGTGGCTAGCGTCGGAACCCTGCAAGAATAGGTTTTCACCATTTTTCAAATCAATTTTTCGGCCTATTTGGCAAAGCGTTTCCTGTTCCTTTTCTTTGAGGCCAGAAAACAGGATGTGGTGAGCAAAGAATTGCTGCAATTGACGTTCTATCATGCTTTATCCACTGTGGTAGTACAAATGGCATTTTGGTTTAGCATAATAGGCCTTTTGTTACCAAATTGCTGTGAGTTCGATCAATTATAGCAGCCTGCATTATGACGAAAATTAACATTGGTCAAGTGCGCTTCTTGGCTGGCTAGGCATAATGCCGTCCAGTACGGTATTACCTAGTTCTGCGTAGGAGGCATGTTATGAGTGAAACCTTTACTAAGACTATGGCCAGAAACATTTTTTATGGCGGTAGTTTGTTTTTTATTCTGGTGTTCTTGGGGCTGATATTTCACACCACCCGAGTGTTACCAGAGCGTGATCATCGAGAAAATATTACGCCTCAGGTGGTGTTAGGGAAAAAGCTATGGGAAGACAATAATTGTATTGGCTGCCATACCTTGATGGGCGAGGGTGCTTACTTTGCCCCAGAGCTTGCCAACGTTTATCAGCGTCTTGGTGAAAGTAAGGACGCCATCATCTCTTTCATTAAATATCGACCTGTTGAAGGGGTGCCGGGGCGTCGCAGTATGCCGCAATTCAATCTATCTGATGAGGAATTGGATGCTCTAGCTGAGTTCCTCAAATGGACATCAGAAATTAACGACGGCGACTGGCCGCCCAATATTCAAGGATAAGGAGAAGCAAGCATGAAATTTTCTTCACAAGCCGTGGCTAAACCCTATTTTATTGCTGCCATTGGCCTATTTACACTACAAATTGTGTTTGGCCTCACTCTGGGCTTACAGTATGTGTTAGGGGACTTTCTGTTTCCAGAAATTCCATTTAACGTGGCGCGCATGGTGCACACTAACTTACTGATTATTTGGGTGCTGTTTGGTTTTATGGGCGCATCCTATTATCTGGTGCCAGAGGAGTCGGATGTTGAGCTCTACTCTCCTAAATTGGCCCTGTGGCTCTTTTGGATCTTCCTCAGTGCAAGCGTATTGACGGTGATCGGCTACTTGGCTGTACCCTATGCCACGCTTGCTGAAATCACTGGTAACGATATTTTGCCGACGATGGGAAGGGAGTTCTTGGAGCAACCCACCCTCACCAAAATTGGTATTGTGGTCGTGGTATTGGGTTTTTTGTTTAACCTAGGCATGACTATTTTGAAAGGTCGTAAAACTGTGATTACCATGGTGCTTATGATCGGACTGGTTGGTTTGGCCGTGATGTTCTTGTTTTCATTCTATAATCCCGAAAACCTAGTGCTGGACAAAATTTTCTGGTGGTGGGTCGTGCATCTTTGGGTTGAAGGGGTATGGGAATTGATCCTTGGTGCCATTATGGCCTTTGTCTTGATTAAAATTACGGGCATTGATCGCGAAGTAATTGAGAAATGGTTGTATATGATTATCGCCATGGCCCTAATTACCGGCATTCTGGGTACGGGGCACCATTATTTTTGGATTGGTACGCCAGATTATTGGCAAGTATTGGGATCCATTTTCTCTGCGCTGGAACCGATACCCTTTTTCATGATGACCTTGTTTGCTTTTAGCATGATTAATAAACGTCGTCGTGATCACCCTAACAAGGTCGCTGCTTTGTGGGCTATGGGTACGGGCGTGATGGCCTTCCTTGGTGCCGGTGTATGGGGCTTTATGCACACCTTGGCGCCGGTCAATTACTACACTCATGGCACACAAATAACGGCCGCCCATGGCCACATGGCATTCTATGGTGCGTATGCCATGATTGTCATGACCATGATCTCTTACGCCATGCCGAATATGCGTGGCCGCGTGGCAAACAGCGCCAAGGCGCAAAGTTGGGAAGTATGGGGATTCTGGTTAATGACCATTTCCATGGTGCTGATTACCTTGTTCCTAACGGCCGCTGGTGTGTTGCAGGTTTGGTTGCAGCGCTATACCGACATGCCTCAGAGCTTTATGGTTGTGCAGGATCAGTTGGCTATTTTCTATTGGCTAAGATTTGCCGCCGGTGTTGGTTTCTTGGCGGGGGTGGGCACTTACATCGCCAGTTTCTTCATCAAAGGCGAAGCGGTTGGCCTTGCCAATGCAGCCAGATAAGGCCATTACTACTCATGCCAGTCGCCAGCTACCTGGCGACTTGGCAATGTGGTTGTTTATTGGTGCTGAGCTAACAGCCTTTGCTCTGTTATTTATGGTTTATGCCAGTAGCCGAGCATTGCATCCAGAGGTGTTTGCGCAAGGACAAAGTCAGCTCAATAGCCAAATCGGCTTGCTTAATACCATGGCCCTATTGAGCAGTAGCTATTTTGTCGTCAATGCGGTGGCATCAGTAAAAGCTGCGCGCCGACATTGGGCAATAGGGCACTTACTGGTGGCCATAAGCTTTGGCCTTGCTTATGTTGTGTTGAAAAGCATCGAATACTATCAAAGCTTTAGTGCCGGTTATGGGTTGACCACGAACGTCTTCTATCAGTATTACTTTTTGCTTACTGGCTTCCACTATTTGCACGTCATTTTGGGTTTGATATTGCTTACATGGGTGACCCTTAAGGTGGCCGCGAATGACTACACTGTTGGCAATACTAGTGGTCTGGAAAGTGTTGCTAGTTATTGGCATATGGTTGATGTGCTTTGGTTGGTATTGTTCCCACTCGTTTACCTGCTGCACTAAAAGGAGCTTGGCTAAACCGTGATAAAAGCCTTGTTACGATTTATTTTGTGGTTGTTATTGCTGTTGTTAACTCTGGCATCAGCCAGTTTTGCTGAGCAGCCCGATATGCGTCTATATGGACTGATAATAGTACTGTTGATTACGGTTGTTAAAGCCACCGTGATCAGTGAATTCTTTATGGGTCTTGCCGGTGCCCCATGGTTATGGCGCGCTTTAATGATGGCCTATGTACCGGTGATAGCCAGTACTATTGGTACCATATTTTTCTTAACTTAGGGCAAATAATTACTTAGGAGTAATATATGAGTCACCACAGTAATCTCAATCTTGTGGCTGATGATAGGACTTTAAAGACACCCTATTACCAACCACAGGGCAATGAAATAGCCCTTTTTGAACATGCTTTTCGACATCAACTGCCGGTCCTTATTAAAGGCCCTACGGGTTGTGGCAAAAGTCGCTTTATTAGTTTTATGGCGCAGCGCTTGAATTTAGCGTTACATACGGTGGCTTGCCATGACGATTTGACGGCCCCTGATTTGGTGGGCCGGCATCTGATTGGCCAGCAACAAACCCAGTGGCAGGACGGGCCACTTACGCGCGCTGTGCGAGAGGGAGGTATTTGTTATTTGGATGAAGTGGTTGAGGCGCGCAAAGATACCACAGTGGTCATTCATCCTTTGACCGATGACCGCCGCATCTTGCCAATAGATCGCACTGGCGAGACCTTGCGCGCACCAGATAATTTTATGTTGGTGGTGTCTTACAATCCAGGCTATCAGAATTTACTCAAGGGTTTGAAACCCAGTACAAGGCAGCGTTTTATCTCTATCACATTTGACTATTTGCCAGCCGACGCCGAAGCTCAAGTGGTTATGCAAGAAAGTGGCATTGATGCTGGTAAAGCGCAGCAGTTGGTATCCCTAGCCAATGCCTTGAGGAATTTAAAAGATCAAGATATTGAGGAGGGTGCCAGTACCCGTTTGCTGGTATATACGGCGACCTTAATCGAATCGGGATTTGATCCTGTGCAAGCCTGTCAGGCCGGCATGATTGAACCACTTAGCGATGATACAGATACCCTGACTGGCTTAATGGAGCTAGTGCATGCTGTATTTGATTAGTCACCCTCTTTGCCCAGCGCAAAGGTTTGATTAGGGGCGAACAACATGGAAGAAAGGGTAGGCCAATATTGGCACCGGTTCATTACCCAAGCTGCACAAACTAGTTTTCCTCAGGCTAGGTTGGAACTGCCTGCGGTGAAAGGCGCCCTAGGTGTCTATTTTAGAGCTATGGGTGGTGATGCGGGATTGACCATAAGCAGTTGTTCTGCCACTTTGCATAATGCCCGGCGGAGTTGGTTGCATCGTCTAGCTGGCACGGGCCAGAAGGTGGAGTTGGCGTGGCGAGATGAGCGCTGCTTGTATTTACCCCATAGCCTTGATGTATTGCCAAGTAAAACGCTTAACCGGGATTTGTATTACTGGCTTGCAGCGTTGGCTTCCAGTGGTAATCACCTTAGCGATGATTGGTTGCATACCAGTCAACAAACCACCTTGAAAACCTTGGTGGCGTTTCCTGGGTTGGCTGCGCGCTATGAGCAGTTGGTGGCCGCTATGCTACCCTTAAGGCCCTCACTGAAATCCCTGTCAGAAGCAGAAAAACACCAAGAATTAACCATTCGCCAAGCGCTGTCTAAGCCGGGTTCAGTGGCAGCGGGCACCTTTTTTCAGGCCCCGCGACCGCCAGCCCCTGTGTACTTGTGGCTGCATCCGTCACCCCCCTTGGCGGTGGTTGATCTAGGGGTCAACGAAGGTGCCACAGCTGGTCTGGGGGAGGTTAAAAAAATAGCTCAAGCCGACGAAAGGCGCCGCCGCGGTGAACGTGTTGAAATGCCCGATGATAAGCCAGGTGCCCCCTTTGGTGTGCGCCATGAAACAAGCCTGTTTAGTTTTGCCGAGTACGTGAAGTTAGACCGCAGTGCCGAGGAAGATGAGGACTTGTCAGATGCCGAAAAAATCGCTGATGAACTTGATCAAATGGCCCTTGCCCAGAGTCAAACTAGCACTGCCAGCCGCATAAAGTTTGATCTGGACTTGCCCTCGGCTGCCGCTGATGATTTGGTTTTGAGTGAGGGTATAAGGTACCCAGAATGGGACTATAGCAAACAACAATTGCAGGCGAATTACTGCCAACTACTGCCTATGATAAGCCGCGAGGCTAAGGCTTGCGAACTGCCTGAACATTTGCGTAAACCGTGCACGGCCCTAAAACGTCAGTTTCAACAATTGGCCGCTTTTCCCCGTTGGCACAAGGGCCAGTTAGAAGGGGATCGTCTTGATATAGAAGCCTATGTCGATTATTGGGCCAGCCTCCAACAAGGCCAACAACCCGCTGAGGCGAGATTGTTTAGCCAAAAGCGCCCAGCTGCGCGGGATTTGACAACATTGCTATTGGCTGACCTTTCCCTGTCTACAGATGCCTGGGTCAACGATGAACAACAAGTAATTGATGTCATCCGTGATAGCTTGTTTGTGTTTGCAGAAAGTTTAAAAGCTGCCGGTGATCAGTTTGCCATGCATGGTTTTTCTTCCTGTAAACGTAATCATGTGCGCATGCATTGTATTAAGAACTTCAGTGAAAACTACAATGCCCATATACGGGGTCGCATTGCCGCCATAAAACCGGGCTTTTATACCCGCATGGGTGCCGCCATTCGCCATGCAACGGCACTATTAGAACGCCAACCTGAAGAAAAGAAGCTGCTACTGATTGTTACGGATGGTAAGCCCAATGATCTGGATCGTTATGAGGGGCGCTATGGTATTGAAGATACTCGCATGGCCATTGTCGAAGCCAAAAAAATGGGCCTGGTGCCCTATTGCATCACCATTGATTCGCGTGCCAATCAATACTTGCCCTACCTGTTTGGCCACCAGGGCTATAGCTGGATTTCTTCGGCTCGGCAATTGCCTAAAAAATTGCCGCAGTTATACCTGTCCCTAACCCAGAGGTTAGGACCATAGTGGAGGTAGTTAGCTTGTGGCATGCCCTGCACTGCTAGCGCCTGTCTTGCTGCCACTTATTAGCTAGCTGCCCCTATAGGCATAGCAGGCCCCACCAGTAATGGATTTGGAGCCAAAACATGTCTGGTTATCGCTTATGTCCAAAGGTTATACAATTGGGCCACGGCAACAGCAATAAAACACAGTGAATAAACGGCCTTCCAAAATGCAAAGGGCGCGACTTGTGCGGCTTTACCCGAGTGACTTGCCGCCTCAGTTTCATCCATATCGGCTATCCAGTTCGCAAAATTATCCAATTGATTATTGCCTGCTAGAAATACAAAAATGGCCGTTGTGACAATCATGGTTGATGTTGCTAGTAGCGCTTCCGTGCCAATCGAGACAATATACAAGGTAACAAGATTAGAAATGATCCCGGTAAAAGTAACCCACTGGAAATCACGACCAATCGTGCTGGCAGCCATAGCCCTTGCTTGCTTGTCGTTGCTTGAATTATCCATAACAATGCTCCTTTGGTTAAACGATATTTCACATAAAAATACCGGCAGATATTGTATCGATTATACAAATCTCTCAAAGAGCATACGCTTGATGGAGAGAAAAAGTATAGGAATTATTTTAAAAGTCACCCTCTATCAGTCTTAGGCACAACATGCTCGATTGGCCATTGAGGTGCGCTTCGTTTGGTTTCTCTATGATGAAGTTGGTGCACTTGAAGTTAGTCAGTTAGCTTGAGTAGCACGCTGTACATGATTTACTTCAATGCTGAAAAAAATCATTTAACCAGAGGACTGATAATGAAAAATGTTATTGATAAAGTGTACCATTTGCATGGGTGTTTGTAGGGGTGGTGTTAGGGTGAGTGGTGCCCGGAGGCGGGCACTACATAAACTATAGTTGAATTAGCACCAATAATTAGATTTAATGGTTCGAAGTGACTTCGGAAATATACAAAATAATAACCAGTCACTGGGAGTAGTTTATGTTGGAGCGGTTCAACAACCTTTCCATTCGTTACAAACTTATGGTGGCCTTTTTACTGATGGCCGGCATCCCCTTTTGGGGCATTTGCTGGTGGTCTATCAATAGTGCCTGGGACGACATGCAGCAGCAGACCAGGTTGCAGATGGAATCCGTGCGAGAGATTAAAAAGGACCAACTGGGCGAGTACTTCAGCGCCACCCAACATAATCTAGAAAGTTTGTCGGCCAGTGCCGCGATGCTACAGCAACAAATTCAATCTCAAGAGCCTGCCCAAGCAAAAGCAGCCTTAACTCGCCAACTTGACCAGTATGATTACTCTGATTTTTTGCTTGTTAGCCCCCAAGGACAGATAATCTATAGTGTCAAAGGGCTAACTACAACAGCATCCAATGTGGCTACAGCGCCCTTGGCTGACACGGGGTTAGGTCAAGCCTTTAGCCAAGCCTTGGCAACTCAAAAGCTGGCCTTTGCGGATTTTTCCCTTTACAGGCCAAACGCAGTCGCTTCAATTAATGAAAGCCCCATGAGCTTTCTTGCCCAACCCATGTTCAATGACCAAGGCCAAGTCAACATGGTAAGTATTTTACAACTGCCCATTGATGGTATTAATGCCATTATGACCAAGCGCTACGGTATGGGCAAAATGGGGGAGTCTTATTTAGTCGGGCCAGATCATCTGATGCGTTCTGATTCGTTCCTCGATCCAGAACAGCGCAGTGTCACGGCCTCATTGACTAACCCAGATACCGGCACCATCGAAACATCAATGGTTGTCGCGGCCTTGGCGGGGGCGGTGGACTCAGGGATTTATAGAGAAAATTATACGGGGCGTTTAAGTTATGAAGGATATTCTTGGCGCAAATTCTTTGGTGGTATAGAGATATATACATTGTCTGCTTACACTCCCTTTGAGGTCTATGGCACTACTTGGGCTTTGGTGGCTGAACGGGATGCCTTGGACACAGCAGATAGCTTGATGGACTTGTATTTTCAAATGTACTGGATCGGTGGCGTTGCCGCCCTTGTGCTTTTGTTGTTGGCCTATTTTATTTCCCGCACTTTCTCCCGGCCCCTTAGCTATTTGGCTGATCAAGTGCAGCATATCGAACAAAGCAGCGACTTTAGTTTGCGTTTGGCGTACATCCCCTCTGACAATGATGAAGCCGGTCAAGCTGCCCATGCGGTAAATCGCCTCATGGATTCCTTACAGGCCGCTCTCAGTGAATCTAATAAGGTGGTGGACGATGTGGCCAAAGGCCAATTTGATAGCCGCATCGCAGGAGAGTTTAAAGGTGATTTGTTGGCCTTAAAAGAGGGTGTAAACGGTTCTGCCAGTAGCGTGCAACGCACCATGGAAGGCTTAGAGCAGGTAATGAAAGCCATCGCTGAGGGGAACTTTGGTTATCGTTTAGACAACATTGATATGTCTGGAGATTTCTGCAAAGTCATGGAGAACACCCTCAATCTTATGGAAGGCGCTATAGGTGAGATCAACCAAGTCATGCAAGCCGCCGCCAAGGGCGACTTTGATCTGCGCGTTAATACCCCCCTTAAAGGTGACCTTGGCCGCCTTAAAGATGGTGTTAACAATTCCATTGCTACTATCGCCACGGCCCTAGCTGAAACTGTAGAGGTCACCGAGGCCATGGCTCAAGGAGACTTAACACAACGAATCGATGGAGACTACCAAGGCAGCCTTAACCGCCTGAAAGAGGCGCTCAACAGCTCGTTAGTAAAAATGCATCAAACTGTGGGTTCAGTGTTGGTGGCCAGCAACAGTGTGGTCTCGACTGCGGGCGATATCAGCCGTGGATCTGAGCAGTTAAGCGACCGTACAAATCAACAAAGCAGTTCTTTAAAAGAAACGTCTTCCTCCATGGAGCAGATGGCCGCTACCGCGCAACTCAATGTTGATCACGCCAAGCTAGCAGGCACACTGGTTGCCTCTGGCAAAAAAGACGCCACCGGAGGCGTAGCGGTGGTGCAGCGGGCCGTGGCAGCAATGAGCGAAATTGATCAAGCAAGTCAACAGATTGCCTCCATTGTTGATTTGATTGATGGAATTGCCTTCCAAACCAATTTACTGGCCTTAAATGCCGCTGTAGAGGCCGCACGAGCCGGAGAACATGGTCGCGGTTTTGCTGTAGTTGCAGGCGAGGTCCGCATCTTGGCACAAAAGGCGGCCGAGTCGGCTAATGAAATTAAAGTCCTCATTGAAGACAGTACCGGCAAAGTACGTGAAGGCAGTCAGCTAGTGGATCAGACCGGAGAGGCCCTTAATTCCATTGCCGAATCCATTTCCAAAGTTAATGACATTGTATCGAAAATAGCGACCGCGGCGGGCGGGCAATCCTCGGTCATTAACCAGGTCAATAGCGCTGTAGCGCAGTTAGAACATGTTAATCAGCTCAACGCCTCCTTGGTGCAAGAGTCCTCCGCCGCAAGCTATTCGCTAAATGATCAAACTCAGGAGTTGATCACCACGGTGCGCTTCTTTAAAGTGCAAGAAAACGAGTGATTAAAAGAATATTGTTGATATTGGCGCTGGTGCTGTGTGTTCTAGGGCTAACAGGCTATATTTTTTACAGCACCAGTGATCAATTTGGCGCCGACCTAGAGCAGGCCGATTTAAAAGCCTACGCCAACTCGACGCAGTTTAATGGGCAACAATTCATCAACCAAATTGCCACCCCCAGTGTTGGCGGTTTTATCCGGGGTATGGAAGCCCTTTATGAGTTTTTGATAAACGATGCACAAACGGAACCTAGTAGGCCGTTAGAAATTCTCCCAGTGACTCGCCAAGAGTTACTCAGCCCTCCCCATGAAATGCGTTTAGTCTGGTTTGGTCATTCCACCTTCCTTATACAAGTGCAGCAGATGAACATCTTGATTGACCCTATGTTGACGAGCACCCCTGCACCTCACTCCATGTTAGCTGGTGGCCGCTACAGCCAAAAGCTACCCATCAACATGGCAGACCTGCCCGCCATTGATGCCATCCTGCTTTCCCATGATCACTACGATCATTTGGACTATGAGTCCATAAAAAAGTTGGATTCCAAGGTGGGTCATTATTTTGTGCCATTAGGTGTGGGTTTGCATTTGCAACATTGGGGCATAGCCTCAAAGCGCATTACCGAGCTAGACTGGTGGCAAACGGCCAACCTAAACGATAGCCAGTTTACTTTAACCCCGGCTCGGCATTTTTCTGGGCGTAAGTTCGAACTGAAAAATAAAACCCTGTGGGGAGGTTGGGTAGTTGAAAGCCAAGAACAAACTGTCTTGTTCAGTGGTGACAGTGGATATGGCCCCCACTTTAAAGAAATTGGCCGCCGTTTTGGCGAGTTGGATTTAGCCTTAGTGGAGTGTGGCCAATACAACCATCGCTGGCCCAATATCCACATGATGCCTGAACAGAGTGTTCAAGCCGCTATTGATGTCAAGGCAAAGGTGATGATGCCAGTGCACTGGGGTGCGTTTACCCTTTCGCTTCACGATTGGAATGAGCCCGCAGAAAGAGCTGTAGCTGAGGCTAATCGAAGGGGCCTAACCATAGTCGTGCCACAAATCGGTGAAATGCTTCAGTTAAGTCAAGTGCCAGAACCCACTGGCTGGTGGCGTGATTATTAACTGCAAGCCAGCAATGCCTAAATATAACCATAGCGATGTGATCGGCGATTTGCTGCTAGTGTAATTCCCCATTTCCAGAAGCACTAGTTCGTAGAAAATAATTTCGGCTATTTGCAGCCAGCGTGAAGGAATGCCTCCTATTACCGTATTAGGGAGCTCGCTATTGCCTACCCGGAGCTACTGAGTGGCCAATGCACCCGTTAGAAAGTGCAATAGAGTACCCAGCATCACGAGCGCTGAGCAGGCTGTTGACGGTCAGGACTGTGCGGTGGAAATGGGTGTGAGTGAATTCTAATTAGTATTTTGGGAGGCGCTGATTAAAAATAGCGGTCCGATGATTATCACATCTTGTAGGAAGTGTATTGCCCAGGCCCAAAAGATACCTTTTGTCTCGTAGACAGACTTAGCCATTACATAGCCCAGCACTCCTGCCATTACTGCACCAATAATGCCACTTGGCATTCCGAAGTAATGGGGTATCCCAAATAACAGTGCTGAAATGAGGAATATCGTCTTTGGTGCAAGTAGTCCTTTAAGTGGAGATACGACTCCTAATCTAAAGATAACTTCCTCACCTATAGAATTGGTTAAAGCAAATAAAATGATCCATAAAGAGATACTTGGTAAAAGTGACCAGTCAACATCTACCTGCTTGAGTTGGAAAAACATAAAAATAGCAGTGACGCTTGAGATAACTAAGCATAGTGATAGTCCGGCATCTAGCCATGAGTCGCCCTCTTTAGTGCCGAACAGTTTCATTTCTGTAGCAGGGGCTGAGATATCACCAAATGAGAAAAACTCTAAAAAATTGGCTTTGTTAAGGTAATAGGTTGTTGCCAATGAAATGCCAGTAATTACTAACAGTAATATTTGATAGTTAGCCTGAAAATTGATGTAGTTATGCGATGAGACGATTAAATCTAATCCGATAGATGAGCGAGCCCAAAATATACAAAGTGAAAAGATGAGTACTAATACGACTGGTGCAGCGATTTTGAATTTCATTAAAGTGTCCTTACTTTGAATTCAGCAGATTATATGTAAGTGTTTTTTTGAGGGCAAGGCGAAAGGGTAATCCCCCCAAAATTTATCAGACGCTCAAACGTTGACCTATACATTCCGTGTGGGCGCTCAGAAATGGGTATCTGCAAGTCCATGGATGCGCCGAGTTTGGCGCGTAAGTTCCGAGCTTTGCGAATCATCCGATCCGCATAAACCTCATTCTGACACTGTTTGGGGAGCCTTTACAGCATAGAAAATGCTCAGCTTAGAGTCTGCATAAGCGTGCTCTAGAGCGCATTCTGAGGGCCCTGTATTTGTCCATTTAATCGAGCCATTAGACGCGCTATTATCAAATAGTCCACCGCGTTTTAGCGCTCGAACATCGAGTTGAGGTACATCCTCTAAGTTAGGACCTCGACGATTCTGAAACCTACGGCCTGAGCCAATTCCGCCCATAAATGAACCATTCAGGCTAAATGAATAATATGATATATTGTAACATTAAGTGGAAGTAATTATAGGAGCTACAGAGCATTGAGTGCCTTAATGTGTCACACATAAGTTGTTGATCTAATTACTAATATCAAGTGACTTTAATAATATCGCAACACAGGTCAAAGGGCTCTGTGCTATGACTCTTAATTGTACGTCGTCAAGGTCTTTAGTGCTGAGGATATTTCACCCTCGGCAGGGGGATGAACTGAATACTGGTTGCTTAGAATTTTGGTCATAAATACTCCATTTGACACCAAATTTTCCTACATGCATCACCACACTTGCAAGTGTATTTTCACAATCAGGGTCATTTGCCTGCTGACGATGAATAGGAAGACCTGTTCCACCCGTATCTCGTAATACCAACATCGGATCCTGCTTGGCTGCAGTTGCAGCTATCAACTGCGCTCCACGCACTTGCCTATCCATAGACGAATTGGTCTTTTCTTGGCCACCAATTGGCATTTCCAAAAACAGCGCATGGTTGGCATGTACATCAGGTTGATCGACACGACGCTGGGCGCATTCACCACCCCCAATTTCGATGCTCAATAGCCGCGGGTCTCCCGCTTGGGCTAGGGTAAAATGAAACCCCCCACAACCATTGTGCTGACGCAACAAGCCAGTAACATCATCCATAGTACGACAATCCAGCATGGCCCGGCCCACGATCATGCGCGGGATGGTAGGCTCCACATTGGTTAAGCGCAAATTGTTGACCGCCTGCGCCAAGCCAGATTGAGTAATAGCAAAGGTATGACCTGGGATCGAGCCAGGATAACAAAAGGAGATAAATCCAGGAGCATTTTCCGGCGCCACCTCAACCACAAATGCATGGCCCTTGAGTTCTGGCATACCATCTTCGTTATGCCCAATAACAAGCTCGTTACCAGGCAACTGCACCGTGGTGCAGCCGTCGGGTATGTTGGACATCATGTCACCACGGCTATTCCATGCCATTACCTTTGCAAAAGGCAACTGCAGACCTTCAGCCAAACCTTGCAACTCTTGCCATACTGCAGGAAAGTGGGCCTGTGTTTGCTGGGCTAAACGTGTCACAGTATGCTGTCGTTCAGGTGCTGTTACAGCCTGCCAATAGTCGGTTTGCAAGAGCACATCATGCACCGCTTCGCGGCTTGCACAACCGATTTCATAGCCTACGTTTTTTGCTGAGCCGCTGGCTTTAAACCATCTTAATTGACCATATTTTTTGTTAAACATGTTGTAAAAAATCTCACATACGTTCGTTGGGTGGGTTATCAATCACACTACGAGGGTGGCCATCAACCGCTATCTGCCCGTGTTCCATGAAAATCAGCCGCGTGCCAACTTGTTTAGCAAACCCCATTTCATGGGTTACCGCAACCATGGTCATGCCTTCCTGCGCCAAAGCCTGCATAACATTCAGAACTTCCTGCTTTAACTCAGAATCCAATGCAGATGTGGGCTCATCAAAGAGCATACGCCTGATATTGCCAATTAAATATAGGAATAATTCTGATTATTGATACCCACCCAGTTTAATAGACACTCTAATTAGTTACAATTTAACGCAATAGGAGATCAACAAGCAGATCCAGAAGCGGATGCTTCTGAGCAGATACTAAAAGAAGATGAGCCAGGCTATAATGAACAAGAATCAGGACAACTAGGGTTTAGATATGAGCAAGACCCAGACAAGCAAACCGAAGCTGACATTAGTGCCGCCACTATCTTTTTTGTTACGCTTGGTCAGCAACAAGGCGACCATGTATTCGATGAAGGTATAGCTGAGGGTGGCGTATTGTCTTGGCAATCACAGCCCAGGCAGGGTTTAGATAACAAAGACATACTACAGCTTATTCAACATGATGAAAGCAAAAACAATATTCATCTATTTCTTAGACAGGATAAGCGTTCAGACTACATGTACTACGGACGTTTAGGGTACTTAGAACATGACTCTACACGGGAAAAACCAGTTTACTTCCAGTGGCAGCTTCTAGATTGGGATGAGATTGATAGTGGTGTCTCCGTAATGGTAGATGCACAAGTACCAATAAAGCAAAAACTAAGAGCATCAGGATTGCTTAAATCCCAGGATACTCCGAACAAGAAAGCACTCAGAAGTGGTGTAGATAAAGAATCTTTTAGGGCCCGAAAGGTGGCCGATTTTGCAGAAAGGGACGCAAAGAACAGAGAAATAGGCTTAAAAGGTGAATTGCTTGTACTAAATTATGAAATTGAACGCCTCAAAGTTGCTGGACTAGGAAATCTTGCAGAAAAAGTGCGTCATGTGTCCGTCGTAGAAGGTGATGGGGCTGGATATGACATTCTGTCATATGATGAAATGGGTCGAAAGAAATATATCGAGGTCAAAACTACCCGAGGTGGTTTGAATACCGATTTCTTCATTAGCCCCAATGAAATCAACTTTGCCGACATAGTAGGTGCTCAATATTCAATATATAGAGTTTATGACTTTGATCCATCAGCCAAATCAGGTCTGTTTTATGAGGTAGTGGGCTCACCTTTAGCAATGTTTGAGGCGATACCCACGGGCTTCCGATTAACCCCAAAATAATCACATACGTATCATCCATTCGTGCAAGACATCTATGGGATAACCATTACCATATTGACTACCCACTGTTCCCGTAGACCAACCACCAATTTGATCAATAACCTCTGCAGGGCACTGGATAGCCCTTAATCTATCCCTCATAGAATGTCTAAAACTATGTATAGTTACATCAGATTGTACTTGGGATTTAACCCATTTATTGGCAGCTGCTGATGCCGAGTTTGCATTGCATGAATCGCCCTTCATATATTTAGGAAATACAAAGCGTTTACCATTTGTTATTTTAGCTCTGTTTATTGCCCACAAACTCATACCCGTTAGGGGAATTATTCGCTCACTATTAATGGTTTTCAGACGTCTATGTGAATTAGGCCGCACTATTAAGTAAGGAATGTCACCGTCAAGATTAATATCTTCCCAATAAAGGCCAGCTGCTTCAGAAAGCCTCATGCCGGTATCACTTATTAATGCAATCAACCATCGTATTTCATCATCAATTTCATGGCATATTCGCTTAATTTTGATTAAATCACCCGTTGATACAGGCTGCCTCTTTTTAATGTCATTAGCTTCAGGGAAGTACACATTAGAAAAGGGATTATCGGTGCCGAGACCATACTCAGCAGCAGCTAAATTATAAATAGCTTTAATTGAAGAGAAGATACGTTTAATAGATGAAGAGGCCAGCTCCTTCCCCATCAAGTAGTCTCTTAGTTTGCCAGCATCTATCGATGTATATAGTGTTAATTCCTTGTCCTCAATGGCATCCACAAGGTAATTCACGTTGCGTGTCGCCCCAGTAAAAAACGTAGAAGGTTTGGATGGACCTTTTAGTCTTATGTATATTTTTAATGCTTCTGAGAAAGTAATACTTTGTATGATTTTTTGGCTGGTTGTAAGTGCACCTCTATTTAAGCGCAGGGTCATCCAATGAGCTTCTAATTGTGAAGCCATGACAGATACGCCTCGTGCAGCAATTGAATAGGCTGATGTCCTTAAACTGGTGCAAATGACTTTAGATTGATAATGGCCTTGAAGGTCGATTGGAACCTTGCGGCGGAAGTAGAAAATACCATCCCTATTATACAAATATCTTGTTGGAAAGTGTGACAGTTGGTATGACACCATAGCGAGCATCTCCTTCGTTGAGCTCAAGTCGAACGCAAAGAACAACTTAAGCTAATCTTATGAAATGCTTACGGAATAAGGGTTTCAGGCAATATATAAACACCACCAAAAAGCGGTATTTGCAGGAATAAATAAGAGAAAATGGTGCCCGGAGACGGAATCGAACCGCCGACACGAGGATTTTCAATCCTCTGCTCTACCGACTGAGCTATCCGGGCACTATAAGTGCAACAACGATACTGGTTTACCGTGCACTTGTAGGGGGCTTTACGAAGGCCTTGGCCTGTGCTCGTAAAGAGGGGCGTATTAAACCCGTTTTCCTATTTCCTGTCAACAGTAAGTGGCTGAATTCGCTGTTTTATTTGGTGCTTTTTTTAGCTACTTGGTGGCACATAGCCTTCGGCTTGGTCGTAGTCCTCACCAGAGAGGAATTTTTCCATTTCGCCTTGCAGGTAGGTGCGGCTTTCTGGGTCCATCATGTTCAGGTGTTTCTCGTTAATGAGCATGGTTTGGTGGCTTAGCCATTCTGCCCATGCTTGCTTGGATACGTTGGCAAATAGCTCTTGGCCCTTGGCGCCGGGATAAGGGGGGCGGTCCATAGCAGGCAGGTCAGCTTGGAATTTACGGCAAAAAACGGTGTTGCTCATAATGTGTTCTCGTTTTAACTAGGTCCAGTATCGAAGTAGTATGCTTTTGATTGGGCTGGGTAGGCCTATTGTATCTATTTGTTTGGCGGCATACCACTTTGAATGGTCGGTTTCTTGAATGTGCTGATGGTTGTGTGGCAGTACTACTAAGTATGGGTGAATGGTCAGTTTGTAGTGACTAAAGGCGTGCTTTATTTGGGGTAGTGGTGTTGCAGTCTGGTTGATGCCTTGCAGGGCTAGGTGTTGTTGCAAGGCCTTATGATCGTTGAACTCTGGTAGGCTCCACAAGCCGCCCCAGATACCTTTGTGGGGACGTTGTTGCATCTGTATTTGTAGGTGCTGATTGGCAACTAATAAAGCCCAGGTTTGCTTTTCGGGAATAGATTTTTTTGGTTTGCGAGTGGGAAGATCAGCCACCTTGTTTTGCGCCAGTGCTTGGCATTGGGTTTGCATGGGGCAGGCGACGCACAAGGGGTTGCTGCGCCGACAAATGGTGGCACCTAAGTCCATAATAGCCTGACTGTAGTCGGCATTGCGTTGTTTTGGTGTGAGCGCCTCAGCCAGTTGCCAGAACTGGTTTTCGATGGCTTTCTGCCCCGGCCAGCCTTCTATGCCATACAATCGGGCTAGTACTCTCTTTACATTGCCGTCTAGTATTGCAGCGGGCAGATTATATGCCTGGCTAACAATGGCGGCGGCAGTTGAGCGCCCGATACCAGGAAGCAAAGCCAATAGCTCAGCGTCGTTGGGCAATACGCCCTGATGCTCCGCTGTGACAACTTGGGCGCACTTATGCAGGTTGCGGGCACGGGTGTAATAGCCTAGTCCGGCCCACAGTGCCAGCACGTCATCAACATGTGCAGCCGATAAGTCAGCTAAGGCGGGAAAGCGGGCGGTGAAACGTTCGAAGTAAGGGATCACCGTGGCTACTTGAGTTTGTTGTAGCATGATTTCAGAAAGCCAAACGCGGTAGGCGTTGCGGTCATTTTGCCAAGGCAAATTGTGGCGGCCGTGTTGGTCGAACCAGGCTAGCAACTGCGGGGCAAAAGAACTTTTTGTGTGTGACATAGGGCGGCTAGGGGTGTTCTGCAAATGGGTTATTATAGCGAAGTTGTTAGGGATGTTGGAGTGCGAATAAGCTTGGCATATATGGTGCGTTCTGTATGACTTTGCTAAGCCGGGGGCAGGAGGGGATTGGCCTCTACAGCGTGCGCTTATGGGCTTGCCACCTTGTATGGCTGTAAGGCTGAAATTCCCGTATAATCACGGGCTTATAGCTTACTAAACCCTGTGTAGGAGTAGCCCATGACGGCCCGTACCGCTACGGTGGAACGTAACACCCTAGAAACCCAAATTAAAGTCTCCGTTAATCTGGATGGCACTGGTGAATTCCAATGTGAAACCGGTGTACCATTTTTGGATCACATGCTAGAACAAGTAGCGCGTCATGGTTTGATAGATCTGGACATCAATGCCATTGGTGATTTGCATATCGATGCTCATCACACGGTCGAAGACTTGGGCATTACCTTGGGTATGGCCGTCGCGGAGGCTGCTGGTGATAAGAAGGGTATGACCCGCTATGGCCACGCTTACGTGCCATTAGATGAAGCTTTGTCGCGTGTTGTCTTGGACTTCTCTGGTCGCCCCGGTTTAAGTCATAACGTCCAGTACAGTCGAGCCCGAATTGGCAGCTTCGACGTGGATCTGTTTGATGAGTTTTTCCACGGCTTTGTAAACCATGCCAAGGTGACTTTGCATATTGATAACCTGCGTGGCAAAAACGCACACCATCAAGCCGAAACCGTGTTTAAGGCATTGGGTCGTGCTCTGCGTATGGCCCTCACCGCTGACCCACGTATGGCGGGTATGATGCCCTCCACTAAAGGTAGCCTGTAGCCAATATGAATACCATTGCTGTTATTGATTATGGTATGGGCAACTTGCACTCGGCCTCGAAGGCTTTGGAACACGTTGCTCCAGACGCCAAAGTAGTGGTCACTAATGATCCGCAAGTCATCGCTGATAGTGACCGTGTTGTGCTGCCAGGTGTAGGTGCTATTCGCGATTGCATTGGTGAGATGCAGAACTGTGGTGTAGACAAGATTGTTGCCGATACTCTGGGCACTAAACCGCTGCTTGGTATTTGCGTGGGAATGCAGGCCTTAATGCAGCGCTCTACGGAAAATGGCGGCGTTGATTGCCTTGGGCACTTGCCCGGTGAAGTGTCGTTTTTTGGTGACCAGCCTAGTATTAACGAGGCTCACTTGAAGGTGCCACATATGGGTTGGAACCAAGTGCGGCAAGTAAAACATCCACTGTGGTCGGGTATCGCCGATAACAGCCGCTTTTATTTTGTGCATAGCTATTATGTGCGTACCGAAAACCGTGACCTGGTGGCGGGTAGTTGCCATTATGGGGTGGATTTTGATGTTGCCTTGGCGCAGCCTAACTTATTTGCTGTGCAGTTCCATCCGGAAAAAAGCCACACAGCAGGTTTGCAGTTGCTGAAGAATTTTGTGCAGTGGGATGGAAGTCTGTAATGGGTTTGGCAAAACGAATTATTCCTTGTTTAGATGTGGAAAATGGGCGCGTGGTGAAAGGCGTGCAGTTTGTTGATATTCGTGATGCTGGCGACCCAGTAGAGGTTGCTCGGCGTTACGATGAGCAAGGTGCAGATGAAATTACTTTTCTGGATATTACAGCCAGCCATGAAGGCCGTGATACTACGGTACATACGGTTGAACGTATGGCGAGTGAAGTGTTTATACCCCTGACTGTGGGGGGAGGTATTCGTACCTGTGAAGATATTCGCCGCATGCTTAATGCCGGTGCTGATAAGGTGAGTATTAACTCTGCAGCGGTGTATAACCCAGAATTTGTGGCACAAGCGGCTTCGCGTTTTGGTTCCCAGTGCATTGTGGTGGCCATTGATGCCAAGTCAGTAAGCAAGCCTGGAGAAGAGCCTCGCTGGGAGATTTTTACTCACGGTGGGCGCAAGCCTACGGGGCTTGATGCTGTAGCTTGGGCGGTCAAAATGACAGAGCTAGGTGCGGGTGAAATTCTTTTGACTAGCATGGACCAAGATGGTGTCAAAAATGGGTATGACTTGGGCGTAACCCGTGCCATTAGCGATGCTGTAAAAGTGCCCGTGATAGCATCCGGTGGTGTTGGCAACCTAGATCATTTGGTTGATGGAGTGCTACAAGGTGGGGCCGATGCCGTATTAGCGGCGAGTATATTTCACTTTAACGAGTACTCTATACCCGAAGCCAAGCAGCACATGGCCGCCCGGGGCATCGAGATGCGTCTGTGACCTGACCGGCGGGAATGACTATTGCCGTTTCGATGCAATGCTTGTCTAACGCAATCAGTGTTTATGCGTGGCCAGTTGTTTGATGTGAATAGTTTTTTCTCCCTGTAAGTTGTATAACAGGGCTGACGCCGATACTAGGCGGATGCCCATTTCGTCCAGTTTGGGCAAATTCTCGCTCAAGAACTCAATGGAAGCCGGATAGGTGTGACCTATTAATATCACCGAGCCGTGACGCCTGGCTATTTTTAGTGCTTGGTTAAATTGCTTTTGTAACGCCTCCGGTGCCAGATCGTTATCCAAGAATACGTCCCGCGATTGGCTGGCAACCTGTTGTTGTTTTGCCAAGCTTAATGCTTGGCTATTGGCGCTGGTGCGGCTATCGATAAAAAACAGGCCTTGGTCCGCTACCACTTGCATGGTCCAAAGCATGGGCTGGGTCATTTCTGTCAGCGCGCTACCCATGTGGTTATTGATGCCTTGCACGTGGGGGATGCTAGCAATACCTAGTTGCAAAGTTTGCTTGAAGGTTGCTTCGTCCATGTCACTAGTAAGACCGCCCGGGCCTAGGCGCTTGCCTGCATGGTTTTCCATGGGGGCATGTAGCATAATTTCTTTGTTCAGTTGATGACCGGCACTGGCCAAACGTGGGCCAAATGGCGTGTGGGGCATGATGGCTAAGGTTACCGGCCCCGGCAAATGCACAGCGGCTAAACCTTTATTAAGGTTATCTCCTATATCATCAATGATGACCACCATGGCCGGTTGTGGCTCTTCTTCTGCGAAGCTGATGCTGGGCCAGCCACTTAAGGCAAGAGCACATAGGCTGGCTACACCAACGGTGACTAGTTTGAGGATAATTCGCATGGCCGTATTATAATCTTTTTTGCAGTAATTTAATGGCTTGTGACAATATTTCTTGGCTTTCTTGTGATGCATCATCGCCACTAAGCTCATAATCCGGTTTGATACCGTCGTTATTCAGATTGCGCCCATTGGGAGTGTAATAATAGGCCGTAGTCAATTTGATGCTGCGGTTGTCGTCTAGGCTTATCACCGATTGCACGGACCCTTTACCAAAGCTCATTTGCCCGGCTAATTGTGCGCGGCGATTTTCTTGCAAGGCGGCGGCGACTATTTCCGCGGCTGAAGCGCTACCGTGATTGATCAGTACGATGGTTGGCAAGTTATGGCTGGGGTCATTAGGATCGGCTTCATAGATCATATTGCCGCGCTCCAGGCGCCCCTGTGTTGTGACAATGGTGCCCTTGGTTAGGAACGCATCGGCCACAGCAACGCCGCTGTTAATGAGGCCGCCTGGGTTATTGCGCAGATCCAGCAACCAAGCTTTGGCCCCCTGTTGGTACAGTCGGTGCATATGTTCTAACAGGTCTGTGGCCGTTCGTTCTTGAAATTGACTGATGCGGATGTAACCGATATTTTGAGTCTTCAATTCGCTCCGCACACTGGCTATGTTGATATTATCGCGGAACATAGTGAAGGAGAGTTCTTTACCTTGGCGCAGTACATCCAAGGAGACTTTTGATCCTGCAGGGCCGGAGATTAAGGCGTTAATGGCCATCTGGTCCATGCCTTTGACATGCTTGTCATTGATGTGCGTGATCCAGTCACCGGCTTGAATGCCGGCGCGTTTCGCAGGGCTACCGTCTATGGGTGTAATGACCAGAATGTGGTGTCCTGACGGTTCTATTTCTACACCAATGCCCACATAGGAGCCCGTAGTGGACTCCTCGAGGGCCCGTGTAGCGTGCTCATCTAAAAAAGCAGAATAGGGGTCGAGCTTGAGCATTAAACCTTGTAACGCTAAGGTCAGCAGTTCTTCATCGGTATGCGGCGTTATGTGCTCCGTGCGTATGCGTTCATAGACGCTCACAAAGTCTTGCAGGGCTTGCATGGGTACGGCAGGTGGCGGTGTTGTATTGGCATTGACCAAGGACCCATACAGGCTTATTAAACCAAAGCTGCCGATAAGAATTAGGGGCTTGAGTAGTTGCCGCATGGTTATGCATCCTGCTGTCTGTATTAGGGCCGCAACCAGTGGCGAGGATTCTGGGGTTGGCCGTCCTTGCGAATTGAAAAATACAAGGCTTCAATTTGCTGACCACCGGTTTTACCACTATTGGCGATCAGCTCTCCAGCCACTACTTTATCACCAACTTCTTTATAAAGGGATTGGTTTTGGCCGTACAGGGTTAAATAACTGTCTCCGTGATCAATGATCATGAGTAAACCATAGCCTTTTAGCCAGTTGGCAAAAACCACTTGGCCATCATGCACGGATGCAACATTACTGCCCGCTTTGGCGCCAATGAGCCAACCATGTTGGCTGAGTGGGAATTGTGTTTGGTAGTGGCCAAAGCGGTTGACTACTTTGCCCTTGAGGGGCCAAGAGAGTTGGCCTTTTTGTTGCGCAAAAGGTTGGCCTTGGCTTTGTATTTGGGCTTTTTTCAATGCCGCTTCCAGCTGTTCAAGCAGCATCTGGATCTGTAACTTAGCGGCTTTGCTAGCGGCCAGTTTGCGAGTTTTAGACTGCTGCTGCTGTTGCAATTTCTGGTGAGCATTGTGTTGCTGTTGGCGGGCTTTTAGTAGTTTATTTTCTTGTTGCTTAAGCCGGTTTAGTGCTTGTTGCAAGTCGAGTTCGTTATCGGCTTGCTGTTGTTGTACCTGACTTAGGGTGTCCAGGCTATTGCGATAGGCAGCCAGTTGTTCGGCCTGAGCTTGGTGTAGGTAGCGAAAGTAGGCCATCATGCGGCTAGCATCCGAGGCATCGGTTAAAGAAAATAGCAGGCCACTTTGCTGGCGCTGTTGAATTTGGTACTGCTGGCGGATATGCGCCGCCAGGGCAGTCTCTTGCTCAAACAGGCTGTCTTGTAATTGGCTGGCTTGTTCCTGTAAGGCGTTACTTTTGCTACGCAAGTTGGTTAAAGATGTTTGGCGTTGGCGGATCTGCTTACTAAGTTGGTTAATTTCTCGCTCACTGGCAGCCAATTGTTGGTTGAGTTGTGAGGCCTTTTTCTGGGCCTTTTTTAGCCAAGACTGCAAACCCTTTATGTCATCCTGAAGGGTTTGCATGCGTTGCTGTAGCTGGGCCTGGTTATTGTCACTTTGTGTGGCCGCGTGGCTCAACGAAGTGACACCACCCAAGACTGCACTAAGTAGGCAGTAACCCACCAAACTAGCCAGCGAAAATTGGCGTAAATAGTGGGCTGCCAACACTAGCATCATGTATTAGATGTCGCTTAGTAGTGATTGGCCGGTCATTTCGGCCGGCTGCGCCAATCCCATCATGTCCAGCAGTGTGGGGGCGATATCGGCTAACACTCCTTGATGTAAGGGGCGTTTGTGGCCACGTCGACTGACGTGCACTAAAGGTACTGGCCAGGCCGTGTGTGCCGTGTGAGGCTGGCCTGTGGTGGGGTTTTGCATTAGTTCCACATTGCCGTGGTCTGCAGTAATTAGGGCTTCACCGTCAATCTCGTTCAAAGCGTCAATCACACGGCCAATGCAGCTATCAACCGCTTCTACAGCCGCTACGGCCGCCTCAAAATTTCCCGTATGACCCACCATGTCGGCATTGGCAAAGTTACAAACGATGAGGTCATAGGTGTCGGACTCAATGGCGGCAACAAGTTTGTCGGTGACCTCAGGTGCACTCATCTGTGGTTGTAGGTCGTAGGTGGCGACGTTTGGTGAAGCAATAAGCTCGCGAGTTTCACCTTTATAAAGGGCCTCTTGCCCACCGCTAAAAAAGAAGGTGACATGGGCGTACTTTTCAGTTTCGGCAATACGCAATTGCTGCATGCCTTGCTTGGCTACTATTTCACCAAGGTCGTTATTGATGATATTTGGTGGGAAGGCGCACGCACACTCTTGGCCTAGGTCGGCGCTGTACTCAGTCAGCATCACGTAGTCAGCCAATTGTAGGGATTTGCCCGTATCAAAACCCGCAAAGTCCGGTTCAACAAAGGCTCGTGTTAGCTGGCGAGAACGATCAGGGCGAAAATTCATGCAGATAACGGCATCACCATCTTTGATGGTGGTGCTGGTACCGTGGCTATTCGATATCACACTGGGTGTGACAAATTCGTCATTCTCATCACGCGCATAGGCGGCCGCCAATGCTTCTTGAGCATTGGCATAGGTGTATTGAGCTTGGCCGTGACGCATAGCGTCATAGGCTGACTTAACACGTTCCCAGCGTTGATCTCGGTCCATGGCGTAATAGCGTCCGCTGATGCTGCCAAAATGGCCTCCAACCTGCTCTAGAGCGGCTTCGATGTTGGCCAAAAAAGGTGCTGCCGAGCGTGGTGGTGTGTCGCGACCATCTAGCCATGCGTGCAAAATAATGTTGTTGGCCCCGCGTTGTTTTGCCATCTGGCAGGCGGCTACAATATGGTCTTGGTGGCTGTGCACGCCGCCATCGGATAATAGCCCGCAAATGTGTACGCTACCGTTACTGGCTATGGCTTGGTCTATGGCAGTGCAGAGGGAGTTATTGGTAAAAAAGTCACCGTCAGCGACGGCTTTGCTGATGCGCGTAAAGTTTTGGTACACGATGCGCCCAGCGCCAATATTCATATGGCCTACTTCTGAGTTGCCCATTTGACCTTCTGGCAAACCCACATCTGGCCCTGCCGTGCCAACTAGGGTGTGGGCATACTGGCAAAGCATCTTGTCCCATATGGGAGTGTTGGCAGTTTTAATGGCATTGGAGGCAGAAGTCTCGCTCTGGCCCCAGCCATCGAGAATAATGAGGGCTTTGGTTGCTTTTTTGATCATGGGTCTCTATTAGAGTAAGTCAGTGCTGTAATCAGCTTGGATTTAGGCTTGATATTTTATCATTGTGCCCCCAATTAAGCCATGTTGAGTGAGTTCTGTTCTGCCTTTTGGTTAAGGTGCTAAAGAGGAGAACTATGGCTTTCGTTTTATTGCAGTGGTCATTTTTGTTGTATAACTGATTTGCCGTCGTTTTATACGCTTTAGATTGTGTATAATGCGTGCTGGTTTTTATAGCGGGCTGCACTTGCAGCATGGCATGCAGGTAAGGTAATTATGGATCGTATAATCGAGTTTTCTATTAATCATTGGGATATGGTGTTGGCATTGTTGGCAACGCTTGCCATGTTGGTCTGGACTGAGCGCCGTAAGGCGGCGCCCTCAGTTACACCGCAACAAGCGACCGTAATGGGTAATAGTGATGATGCTTTAATGTTAGATATTCGCAGTGCTGCTGACTATAAGTCGGGCCGTGTACTGAACTCAACAAACATCCCATTTGCCGAGTTAAGTAAGCGTTTGGATGACCTGAAAAAGTATCGTGATAAGCCAGTGGTATTGATTTGCAAGACGGGTCAAACGGCTGGTAGTGCCGCCAATATGTTACGCAAAGATGGTTATTCCAAGGTTTATCGCATGACCGGTGGCATGGTGGAGTGGACCAATCAGGGTTTGCCTTTAGTCCGTAAGTAATATTAGCAATACTATTGCAGGAGGTAGCATGACTTCTCAAGTAACTATTTATAGTTCCAACTTATGTGGCTTTTGCTATCGTGCCAAGCGTTTACTGGACAGTAAGCAAGTGGCTTACCATGAGATTAACGTTGACGGTGATAGGGAAAGACGCCGGGAAATGATGAGTCTCACAGGCGGCCATACAGTGCCGCAGATTGTTATTAATGGGCAGCCCGTGGGTGGCTGCGATGAACTTTATGCCCTAGAACGGGGTAGTCAATTGGATGCCTTGTTGGCATAACAGGAGAAAGTATGAGCGAACAAGAAAATGGCGCAGCAGCTCAGGCGCCTGAGCAACCACAAATTTTGATTCAACGTGTGTACTTGAAGGATATGTCCTTTGAATCACCGAACTCACCACAGTCTTTTTCTGGTGACTGGAAGCCAGAAATTGGTGTAGAGCTGAATAGTAAAACACGCCAGATTGGTGATACGGCTTTTGAAGTGGTACTAAACTTGACTATTACTGCCAAGTCTGAAGAAAATGTTATGTATCTGGCTGAAGTGCAACAAGCGGGTTTATTCCATATTGCCAATGTGCCGGAGCAGGCAATGGGTCAGGTGTTGGGGGCTTTCTGTCCGAATATCCTATTCCCTTATGCGCGAGAGGCTGTAGACAGCCTTGTTGCCCGTGGCAGCTTCCCAACGCTCATGTTGGCTCCTGTCAACTTTGATGCCCTATATGCACAGAACTTGGCCCAGCAAGCGGCAGCGGCTGATGGTGCTGAAGCAGAGCAACAAGAAAGCGAAGAAGTTACGCACTAAGTAGCTTGGCTTTTGGGGTCTGATGCAGATCAGACCCTCTCATGTTTCTATTCGGCGCCCGCAAAACCTAACTGTCGCCATGCCTCGTACACCACAATGGCTGCACAATTGGATAGGTTTAAGCTGCGGCTGGTCGCCTTCATTGGTAAGCGCAGCCGCTCATCGCACTGCTGGCGAATAGCTTCTGGTAAACCTCGGCTTTCAGGGCCAAAAATCACGGCATCATCTGCTTCATACGTTAATTTACTATAACAATCACTACCCTTGGTGGTGAGTGCTAATAGCCGTTTCGGCTGGGCTCTAGTAATGAACTCGTCAAAATTCTCATGTACCTGCATATTTGCCCATTCATGATAGTCCAAGCCTGCCCGACGCATGGCTTTATCTTGCAAGTCAAAACCCAGTGGTTTAATGAGGTGTAACTGAAACCCCGTATTGGCACATAGGCGGATAATGTTGCCAGTGTTTGGGGGGATTTCTGGTTCAAATAGTGCGACGTGTAGCATGATTTGCTTATCTCTTTGGGGCGCTTAAAGCCATGGCACAGTGTCTGCGCACATGTTCCTGATGTTGGGGGTGGCTTCATTATAAGCGCTCAGACACCTTTTGGGCCAGACTCAGTAGTTTGCCACACGCGGCAAGAGCTACGTGTGGTCAGCCAGAGGTTCAGTTTGTGGCTGGTTGTTTGGTGAGAATGCCCTTTGAGCAGGGCACATTTGTTTGTGTCTGCAGTGTAATGCAAAAGCACTCACCAGTTTTGTTGCCTTCTTTAGGCGCCGCTTATGGCTCGCCGTTGGGGTTGTTATCTGTGATATCCAGCTCTTTAAGTTTGCGGGTCAAGGTATTGCGACCCCAGCCCAATAGGTCTGCGGCTTCACGTTTGCGGCCGCCTGTATGGGAGAGGGCCACGTTTATCATTGTGCGCTCAAATTCGGGCAGGGCCTCCTCTAATAGACCTTGGTTGCCAGCTTGTAACTGGGTGCGTGCCCACATGGAAAGCAGGTCTTGCCACTTTTGTGTCGCCGAGGTGTGCTCGGCAGATTGCAGCTCTGGCGGTAGGTCACTAACAAGAATTTTACTGCCAGCGCCCATGATGCTTAACCAGCGGCATAGGTTTTCTAGTTGGCGTACGTTGCCAGGCCAATCAAGTTGTTGGAGATACAAGGCCGTTTCTGGTGCCAGCAGTTTGGCTTCTACACCAAGCTCTTTGGCCGTTTTAGAAAGGAAGTGTTCCGCTAAAGACGGGATATCTTCGCTACGTTGTGCCAAGTTGGGTACCTGAATGCGGATAACATTAAGGCGGTGAAATAAGTCTTCACGAAATAGATTTTGCTCAACACGTTTATTGAGATCTTGATGGGTGGCGGCGATAATTCGCACGTCTACTTTTACTGGGATGTGCCCGCCCACGCGATAAAATTCTCCGTCGGCCAGTACCCGTAATAGGCGGGTTTGTGCTTCAGCTGGCATGTCGCCAATCTCATCAAGAAACAAAGTGCCACCATGGGCCTGCTCAAAATGTCCTTTGCGCTGACTGCTAGCGCCAGTAAATGCGCCTTTTTCATGGCCAAATAATTCAGACTCAATGAGATCTTTTTGAATGGCGGCCATATTGAGGGGGATGAAAGGGTGGGCTGAGCGTGGGCTGTGCTGGTGCACTGCTTGAGCGATTAGCTCTTTGCCTGTGCCAGAGGCGCCATTGATCATCACTGTCATGTTGGACTGCGAAAGGCGGCCTATTGCGCGGAACACTTCCTGCATGGCTGGCGCTTCGCCAATTAATTGACTAGGCTTGCTGTTGGGCTCACTGCCTGGTTTGGCGCTGGCTTCGGCCAGTTGTTCGGCGCTGAATTGCAGGCCTCGACGCACCAAGGATATGGCTTCGTCAATATCAAAGGGCTTGGGTAGGTAATCAAAGGCGCCGCCTTGGTAAGCAGTGACAGCGCTATCCAGGTCAGAGTGTGCGGTCATAATAATGATTGGTATGTGTGGTCGATTTGCTTGCAATTCCTGCAGCAACGAGAACCCATCCATTTCGGGCATACGAATATCGCTGATGATCAGCTGTGGCGTATGCTGTTGCAGTGCTTCTAGTAGCTGCCCCGCTTGTTCAAAGCTGCGGAAGGTTATGTTGGCTTGTTGCAAGGCTTTTTCTAAAACCCAGCGAATAGCGCTATCATCATCGACTAACCAGACTTGTTCACTCATGGCTACTGTACCTCGTTCATGGCTGTTGACTCTTACTCATGGTCGTTCCATGGGGATGTAAATGTTGAAACAGGTTTTTCCTGGTTTGCTGTCGCACTCGATTAACCCCTGGTGCTGGGCAACTAGGTTTTGAGCAATACTCAAGCCTAGCCCAGTGCCTTGAGCGCGGTGGGTCACCATAGGGAAAAAGATTTCGTCTTTTAACTCAGGGTTGATACCAGGCCCGTTATCGCAGATGCGGATGCGGCAAACTAAACGGTGATTATGATTACCGATAGTAAAGCGTCTGACGGCACGGGTTTGAAAGCGAATGCTTGGAGCTTGTATATTATTTTCCTGTACAGCTTGCAGGGCATTGCGACCAATGTTGAGAAATACCTGCATTAGCTGGTTCGCATCCAGCATTAGCTCTGGCAAACTGGGATCATAATCTTTGATTAAATCGACCTCTTCACCTGCTTCGGCGGCCAGCAGCTTGTAGGTTTTGTCCAGCACTTGGTGAATATTGGTATGTTGCTTGTGTGCTTGGCGCTGCGGGCCTAATAGTCGATCAACAAGGTCCCGTAGGCGGTTGGCCTCGGAGATGATGACGTGGGTATACTCCTGTAACTCCAGGCGGGCTTGAGTGTTGTCTATTTGGTTTTCTAGCTCACGTTCCAGTAGTTGCGCGGCGCCACGAATGCCCCCCAAAGGGTTTTTTATTTCGTGGGCTAGGTTGCGGACTAAGTTAGCCGAAGATTGTCGGCGACTATGCATACGCTCGCCTCGGCTAAGGCGAGAGAAGCGATCCAGCGGTTGTATTTCCAGTACTAGGCTTTGCTGGTCATCCAAGGGTGTGCCGGTAAGATCTATCACCATGGCAGGATGTCCTGCGAGTTTGATTTTCACCTCACGACTGGTGAATGATTGACCCTGGCGCAAACTGGCTTTGAACTGTCCAAGCAATTCAGCTTCTAGCTGCACGATCTGTTCCAGCGGTATGCCCCTGGCTTGTTGTGAACTCACCAGCAGAAGGTTTTGTGCCGCTTGGTTCAAGTTTTTAATGTGCAAGTCGGCATCTAGCAAAATAACTGACGTACTTAGCTGGTCCACCAGATTGGCAAGGTGCTGACGATGTGAGAGGCTAGATGACATAATTACCTATTTTTCACGCACCATAATGGTGCACTTGTTTTTGCGTAAATGCCTTGGCGATAAACAAAAAAGCCCTCTATGTGAGAGGGCTTTTTGTATGCTAACTCATGGCCTGATTAGCAAGAGTAGTACAAGTCAAATTCAACAGGGTGAGTCACGCTGTTGACGGCTTCTACTTCACCGCGTTTCAGATCCAAGTAGCCATCGATCATGGATTCGGTGAATACACCGCCGCGAGTCAAGAATTCGTGATCATTTTCTAGGGCGTCTAAGGCTTGTTCTAAGCTGCTTGCCACAGTTGGGATAGCCGCTGCTTCTTCAGCAGGCAGGTCGTACAAGTCCTTGTCAGCAGCATCACCAGGGTGGATCTTGTTTTGGATGCCGTCAAGGCCCGCCATCAATAAAGCAGAGAAGCACAAGTAAGGGTTAGCAGTGGGGTCAGGGAAGCGAACTTCTACACGACGGCCCTTAGGGTTATTCACGTATGGGATACGGATAGAGGCAGAGCGGTTACGGGCGGAGTAGGCCAGCATAACAGGTGCTTCAAAACCAGGAACCAGGCGCTTGTAGGCGTTGGTAGAGGCGTTAGTAAAGGCATTCAATGCGCGTGCGTGCTTGATAACACCACCGATGTAGTACAGAGCGTTCTCTGACAAACCGCCGTAGCCATCACCATTGAACAGGTTAACACCGTCTTTGGAAATAGACATATGAACGTGCATGCCTGAACCGTTGTCACCGACGATTGGCTTAGGCATAAAGGTTGCTGTCTTGCCGTAAGCATGGGCCACATTATGTACACAGTACTTCAGAATTTGAACTTCGTCAGCCTTGCGAACTAAGGTGCTGAACTTGGTGCCAATTTCGTTTTGGTTGGCGGTAGCTACTTCGTGGTGATGTACTTCAACTTCAACGCCCATAGCTTCCATCGCGTCACACATAGCGCCGCGCATGTCGTGGGAAGAATCAACTGGTGGTACTGGGAAATAACCGCCTTTTACGCGAGGGCGGTGACCAATGTTGCCACCTTCGATAGAGGCATTGGACTGCCATGCTGCTTCTTCGGAGTTGATCTCGTACATGGCGCCAGACATGTCGGCTTTCCACTTAACGTCGTCAAATACAAAGAACTCTGGTTCAGGGCCAAAGAATGCTGTATCACCAATCCCCGTAGACTTTAGGTATTCTTCTGCGCGATGGGCAACAGAGCGAGGATCGCGATCGTAGCCCTGCATTGTGCTTGGCTCGATAACGTCACAACGCAGGTTGACGGTAGCGTCTTCGGTAAATGGGTCGATGACCGCTGAACTGTCATCAGGCATGATGATCATGTCGGATTCGTTGATGCCTTTCCAGCCGGCAACAGAAGAACCATCAAACATCTGGCCTTCGCTGAAAAAATCCTCGTCTACAGACTTGGCAGGGATAGTGACGTGCTGTTCTTTACCTTTGGTGTCGGTGAAACGCAGGTCGACCCAACGAACGTCATTGTCCTGGATCATTTTCAAAGTGTTTGAAGACATGATGTCTCTCCATGTTGATCAGCTTTAGGCTGGATTGGTTTTCACGATAAAAGGGCGCAACAAGACAGTGGCTTGTTACTGTTACAGGGTCTAGACGACCTTCACCGTAGACTCTGCTTTAAATTTATAACTCTTCCTGATTAGCAACAGCCGTGCCAACTTGTCTAATAAAGCCTAAAAAAGCGAAATTGAACCTTATTGGTTGGTATCTATTGCTATTAAGTGGCTAAGCGGAGCTATTTTACTCTGATTTCTTGTAAAATTCACCTATAACTGCTCTAAGGTGGTGCAAAAAGAGGGTTTTATTTGTTCCAAAGTATAGACGAGTGACTCAAAATGGTGCGTTTAAGGCAATTGGCGCACTAATCTGGTGCGAATTGTGAAAAGTTGGCTGAATACCCTGTGTCTAGGACAAAAAGTGGAAGTTATGGCTTTCAATTATAACTTGGCAGCAAAATGGTGCTATAATGCGCGCGCGAATTTTTAGCCCCGCCAGTGCTACTGACGGGGCTTTTATTATCTCTCTCTATTTGAACGGAGAGGCTTGGAGTCAACAGATGATCGAAAATTTAAGAAACGTGGCTATTGTTGCCCACGTAGACCATGGTAAAACCACCCTGGTAGACAAATTGCTGGAACAGTCCGGCACACTGGACCGCCGTGATCAGGGCTCTGAGCGTATTATGGACTCTAATGATCAAGAGCGTGAGCGTGGGATTACCATCCTTGCCAAGAATACCGCCATCAACTGGAACGGTTACCGCATTAATATCGTGGATACACCGGGGCACGCTGACTTCGGTGGCGAAGTTGAGCGCGTTTTATCTATGGTGGACAGTGTGCTCTTGTTGGTGGATGCGGTAGATGGCCCTATGCCTCAAACACGCTTTGTGACGCAAAAGGCGTTCCAGCAAGGCCTTAGCCCCATTGTTGTTATCAATAAGGTTGACCGACCTGGCGCACGCCCTGATTGGGTTATGGACCAGGTATTCGACCTGTTTGACCAGTTAGGCGCTACTGACGAGCAGCTAGACTTCCAAGTTGTTTATGCTTCAGCTCTTAATGGTATTGCTGGTATAGATGTAGAGGAAATGGCTGACGATATGCAGCCGTTGTTTGAGTCGCTTGTGGAGCATGTAAAGGCGCCTGATGTTGATCCAGAGGGCGATTTGCAGATGCAGATTTCGGCCTTGGACTATTCCAGTTATGTGGGTGTAATCGGAATCGGTCGTGTAACCCGTGGCACCATTAAAGCGGGTCAGCAGGTGATGGTTGTTGATAGTGAAGGTAAGCCTCGTAAAGCTAAGCTGCAGCAAGTGATGGGGTATTTGGGTCTAGAGCGTGTCGATGCGCCCTCAGCAGAAGCCGGTGATATCGTTTGTGTAACGGGTATTGACGGTCTTAATATCTCGGATACTTTGTGTGCTTTGGAAAATGTTGAGCCTTTACCTCCTTTGAGCGTTGATGAGCCAACCGTTGCCATGACGTTCCAAGTCAATGACTCGCCATTTGCCGGTAAAGATGGCAAGTATGTAACCAGTCGTAATATCAAAGAGCGTTTAGAGCGCGAATTGATTCATAACGTTGCCTTGCGTGTCGAACAAGGTGCCACGCCTGATCAGTTTATCGTATCTGGTCGTGGTGAATTGCACTTGTCGGTACTGATCGAATCTATGCGCCGTGAGGGTTTTGAATTGGGTGTTTCTCGCCCTCAGGTTATTCAAAAAGAAGTTGACGGTGTGATGATGGAGCCTTACGAGGCGGTATTGATTGACTGTGTTGATGAGCACACGGGCTCTTTGATGGAAGAAATGGGTTACCGTAAAGCGGAAATGACTAACATGGAACCAGACGGCAAAGGTCGTACGCGTTTAGAGTTCATTATACCTTCGCGTGGCTTGATTGGTTTCCGTGGTCAGTTCCTGACACTGACCTCAGGCAGCGGCGTTATGACCTCTGTATTTGATCACTATGGTGAAGTGAAGCAAGGCCCAATGGCTGAGCGACAAAATGGCGTTTTGGTGTCGATGGTTAAAGGCAAGGTGTTGGCTTTTGCTTTGTTTAACTTGCAAGACCGTGGTCGCTTGATGATCGAGCCAAACATTGATGTTTACGAGGGTATGTTGATTGGTGTTCATAGTCGTAGCAATGATTTGACTGTTAATCCGACTAAGGGCAAGCAGTTGACCAACATCCGCGCAGCAGGTACTGATGAAAATATCCAGTTGACCCCGCCTATTCGTCATTCTTTGGAGCAGGCGCTGGAGTTTATTGAAGACGATGAGTTGGTAGAGGTAACGCCCAGTCATATTCGTTTGCGCAAGAAGCTGTTGTTAGAGCATGAGCGCAAGCGCGCTTCGCGTGGCGCCTAATCTGCGCAGTGTGTAATAAAGGCGGCCATTAGGTCGCCTTTTTTATTTCAACTTAACCGTCATTAACCGGCTATGTGGGCGGGGTTATGATAAAGTTGATGGCATGTGTATTTTTGTTTTATGGGCGCAAGCTTTTTTAGAATAGAGAGACTTTGCTCGTAAGCAATATAGGAATAATCATGATTAAGAAGGCATTTGTCGGCGGCTTGTGTAGTTTTTTGTTGGCCTGCGGAAGTGTGGATGTTGCTCAGCAGTCTGTTAGCGCTCCTATAGGTGGTTTTACTGGCTTGTACGAGTCGTTTAGCTGCGATCAGTTGTTCTCGGAGGCGCGCCGTGTAGCGGGGCAAATGGAGGTGCTGGTAGGGGACTATAGTGATGAGGTGACGCGCTCGCGTATGGAGTTTGTTGGTGGGGTAGTCTATTGGCCGGTTTTATTTTTTGTGGATGATAGTGCTGACCAGGGAGTTGTTGAGGAGTATGCGCAGCTTAAAGGTCGGCTGGATAAGCTGAACCACTGGCAGTTGCAAAAATCCTGCGCGGCTAGCTAAAAACAGGCGGGCAATAAAAAAGCAGCTCTTGGGAGCTGCTTTCTAAGGCTGTTTTTTATTTTTATTGACAAGCCTATAAGGGTGTCTGTTCTTCTTATAACGCTTGTTATTTTTATTTGCGCTGAGGGGATACTAGCAATATCTGAGACGAAGTCTAATAATATATGATTATATAGTTATTATATTTAGATATATAATAATTGAAAAATATCGAGTTTTTAGGCCTTAGATTAGTAATATATCTGTACTGTTTTGAAAATTAAAGAAAAATAATATTGAATTAATTAAAACAAGCGTTTAATCTGACGGTTTGTTTGTGGTAAAAATTAAGTGTAAATATATTTAGAGGATTTGTTGGAGCATGGCTACAGTTAGTGTTTGTTACCCCCATAAGCGTTCATTGGCGGAGGCGCGTAGCGCAGCCGACACCTTCGCAAGTAAGTTGCAGGCCAAATTAGGTGTGAATTGCGCTTGGCAAGGAGATACCATGACACTAGAGCGTCAAGGCGTGAATGGTGAATTGGTGCTCAATGATGGTGAGGTTAATGTCCAACTCAAGCTCGGTATGATGCTGAGTCCCATGAAGGGGCAAATTGAAAGCGAAATCCAGCGCCAACTGGACAAGTACTTGGGTTAGTGTCGCTATCTAGTGGGACAACCTTTTGGTCTGCCCCACTAGGAGCCTCAAGGATCTATAAAATATATTGGCTTAGATCCTGATCTTGCACCAAGTCCTGCAGATTTTGCTCAACATAAGCCTGGTTGACAACTACTTTGGCACCTTGGGCGTGATTGGCTTCATAGGATAGGTCTTCAAGTAACCTTTCCATCAGTGTGTGCAGTCGACGGGCGCCAATGTTTTCGGTGTTTTCATTGACCTCAAAGGCCAGTTCGGCCAACCGCGTGACGCCGTCCTCACTAAATTCCAGGTTAATACCTTCGACCCCTAATAGAGCCTGGTATTGTTCTGTCAGGGAGTAATTTGGCTCGGTAAGAATGCGCGCAAAATCAACAGGTTTAAGAGCACTTAGCTCGACACGGATAGGCAGGCGGCCCTGTAGTTCAGGTATTAGGTCTGAAGGCTTGGCCAGATGAAAAGCGCCAGACGTGATAAACAAGATATGGTCAGTTTTGACCATGCCGTATTTGGTGCTCACTGTACAGCCTTCAATAAGGGGGAGTAGGTCGCGTTGGACGCCTTCTCGGCTAACGTCACCACCAGTACCACCTTCTTGTTTTTTGGCAATTTTATCGATTTCATCAAGGAACACGATGCCATTTTGTTCCACTGCCTCTAAGGCTTGTTGTTTGATGTCATCTTCTTTGATCAGTTGTGATGCTTCTTCATCCTGCAACTGCTTGCGCGCATCTTTAATCTTTATCTTGCGAGTCTTTTTACGGTCCTGGCCCATGCTAGAGAACATATTTTGCAATTGGCTGGTCATTTCTTCCATGCCAGGAGGGGCCATAATTTCCACGCCAACAGGTGTGGCAGACATCTCGATATCAATTTCCTTATCATCTAGATCGCCCTCGCGCAGCTTTTTGCGGAATGTTTGACGGGTGCTTGAGTCTTGGGTGACCTCTTCGCCGCGGGCAGGTGGCAGTAAGGCATCCAGAATGCGATCCTCGGCCCTGTCGGCGGCATCATTGCCGACTCGTTCCATGGCTTGCTCACGTAGCATTTTAATGGCGGTTTCGACTAGGTCACGAATGATTGATTCGACATCGCGACCGACATAGCCTACCTCGGTAAACTTAGTGGCTTCGATCTTGATAAAAGGGGCGTTGGAAAGTTTTGCCAAACGGCGCGCGATTTCTGTTTTACCAACGCCCGTAGGGCCAATCATCATAATGTTCTTAGGGGCAATTTCGGCGCGCATCTCGGCAGCCAATTGCATGCGACGCCAGCGGTTGCGCAGAGCAATGGCTACGGCACGTTTGGCGGATGACTGGCCAATGATATGTTGGTCCAATTGGCTAACAATTTGTGCGGGAGTCAGGTTTGACATGATGGTTCCTAGATATCTAAAGACTCAATGGTGGTGTGGTGATTGGTGAATACGCAAATATCGGCGGCAATATCGAGGCTTTTTTCAACGATTTCTTGGGCGCTTAGTTCGGTATTTTTTAGTAGTGCAGTGGCCGCGGCTTGGGCATAGTTGCCGCCAGAGCCAATGGCTATCAGGCCTTCTTCCGGTTCTACTACATCACCGTTGCCAGTAATAATTAAGGAGGCTTCCTGGTTGGCGACCACCAACATGGCTTCAAGTTTGCGCAGGGCGCGATCACTGCGCCAATCCTTAGCCAGCTCAACAGCGGAGCGCACCAACTGACCGTGGTGTTTTTGCAGTTGCGCTTCAAAGCGCTCAAATAGGGTGAAGGCGTCGGCGGTACCGCCGGCAAAGCCTGCAATCACTTGATCTTGGTACAGGCGTCGAACTTTACGGGCGTTGCCCTTCATGACGGTATTGCCTAAGGATACTTGGCCATCACCACCAAGCACTACCTTATTACCCCGGCGTACGGAAACAATTGTTGTCACAGTATTTCTCCACAAATAGCTAATGTCCTATTAATGGAGTTAGACTGGATTATTTCAAGACCTTAGTTGTATTCCTGACGCTTGTTTACTTGCGATTGATGCGCAAAGGGGCAATGTTGTTTTGTGTCAGCGTGTCCTCGGCCTTATTGAGCATCGAGCGGTTAGCAAATGGCCCGACGCGCACTCGGTACCAAATAGTGCCGCTGCTGGCGGTGGTTTTTTCGGTAACCACATTTGGTAAGTTCAGCAATATGAGTTTGGCGCGCATGCGCTCGGCATCTTTTAGGTGGCGAAAAGAACCTGCTTGTAATAGTGTCTTGGTCTTTTTGTTTGGGTCTTTAGGGGTGGACTTATAAGCTTCTACAGCTTGTGGTTTCACCTGACTTTCCGGTAGCAAACTGTAGAAGTCAAAATTGTTTTTATCGTCTGCTTGCTTGTCAGCAACAGGTGCCGGTTCGATCACTTGGGCCTTGCTGGTGCTGATTGTTTGTTTGGGTGTGGGAGCGGCTTGATCTGCAGGTTGTTGGGCTAGGAACCAAAGGCCGCCAACAAAGGCCACAGCAATAATTGTGGTGAGTAAAGTCCGCACGGAAGAAGCCGTGTTTTTGGTTTTTTTATTGGGTTTCTTGCCCCGAGCGTAGTCGCGCGCCATATTACATGAGTTCCGGTGCATCGACGCCAAGCAATTGCAAACCGTTAGCTAGCACCTGACGCGTACAGGCGCTTAAAGTTAGGCGTGCGTTGCGCAGGTTGGCATCGTCAATTTTCATACGATGGGCATTGTAATAGGTGTGGAAGTTGCCTGCTAGGTCGCGTAAGTAATGGGCGACTTGATGCGGTTCGTGGGCGACGGCTGCATGGGAAATAATTTCTGGGTACAGTTCCAGTTGTTGCATCAGAGCAATTTCAGCTGGCTGCTCCAATAACGCAAGGTTGGCCAGTCCCAAGTCTTGGTCCCAGACCATGCCTTCGGATTCTAGTTTAGTGATCATAGAGCAGATGCGCGCGTGGGCGTACTGGATGTAATAAACAGGGTTGTCCTTGCTTTCTGACTTCGCTAGCTCTAGATCAAAGTCCATGTGTTGCTCGGCCTTACGGGTGACATAAAAGAAGCGCGAAGCGTCTTTGCCTACCTCGTCTCTCAGTTCACGCAGAGTCACAAAAGAACCGCTGCGGGTCGACATTTGTACGCGCTCACTACCTCGGTACAAGATGGCAAACTGCACCAGCTTGATGACTAGGCGTTCGGCATCCAGACCCATGGCCGTTAGGACCGCTTTTACACGTGTGATATAGCCGTGATGGTCAGCCCCCCAGATGTTGATGACGGTATCAAAGCCGCGTTCAAACTTATTCAAGTGGTAGGCAATATCCGACGCAAAATAGGTGGTTTGGCCATTGTCGCGTTTTACCACACGATCTTTATCATCACCAAACGCGGTCGAGCGGAACCACAGGGCGCCGGCTTGTTCATAAATATGGTCATTGTCTTGCAGCTTTTTGATGGCGCGTTCGATCTGTTCATTCTGGCTCAGGCCGCGTTCAGAAAACCATTCGTCAAAGTGGACGCCAAATTCTTCCAAGTCATCCTTGATATCGTCGCGAATCGAATTTAAGCCGACGGCAAACAGAAGTTCGTAATTATCGGTGCCCAGCAGCGCGCGTGCGCGTTCGATGATAGCGTCAATATGGGCTTCTTTGTCACCTTCAGGGCCATCGGTTGGTAAGTCTTGGGTGATCGCGCTAGCACTGTGTTGAAGGCTGGGGCCGACATTATTTTGCAGCTCAGCAGCAATGTCTTTGACATAATCACCTTGATAGCCGTTACTCGGGAAAGGTACCTCAATACCCGCTAAGGCAAGGTAGCGTAGCCACACACTGGCAGCAAGAATATTCATTTGGCGGCCAGCATCATTGACGTAGTATTCGCGTTGAACCTTAAAGCCAGCGGCGTTTAATAGGTTGGCCAAGCTCGCGCCGTAAGCGGCGCCACGGCCATGACCAACGTGCAGTGGTCCCGTAGGGTTGGCGGAGACGAATTCAATTTGTACGGACTGGTTATTGCCTACCTGGCAGTGGCCGTAACTATCGCCCTGTTCCATAATCTTATTGATAACAGCGGCGGTTGCATCTTGGCTAATAAAAAAGTTGATAAAACCTGGGCCGGCAATTTCTGTACTCTTGACCTCGCCAGCGGCGGGTAAGTTGTCACAGATTAACTGAGCTATGTCGCGAGGATTGCGTCGTGCCGCTTTGGCCAAGGTCAGGGCAACGTTACTGGCGAGGTCGCCGTGCTGCTTGTCTCGGGTATTGTCCACCTGAATGTTGGCTTGCAAGTCGGCGTCAAGGGTGCCGGATTGTTTCAGGTTGTCGATGGCTTGCGCGATTAAAGAGGCGACTAACTGCTTCATGAATAGCTCGAATAATTGGTTATTGAGGTGATGGTGATTGAAGTTGTATTACAAGGCTCCAGTCAAGCCGCGTATTATCCCTTGAATTGCGCAATAAAGCCAATTGTTTGGACTTAAATTAGAGGCCCGGTTTTGGTGTGGATTTAAGCCATTTCCTGAGGGTCGATATCCAGACTCCAGCGCAGCTTTTTACCATCTGGATGCTGTTCTAGTAGCAAGCATAGATGACGACAAAGGTTTTGCAAGTGAGCGCGAGAAGGGTGTTGTAACTGTAGCTGTACACGGAACTTGTTAGCGCGCTTGGCCATGGCGGCTGGCATGGGGCCAAAGTGCAATAGGTCTTGGCTCATGGCACCCAAGTCTGGGCTGCTTAGTTGGTGCTGCAACCAAGATAATAGGCTGTAGGCCGCCTGCTCATGTCTGGCTTGTACCAAAAACAGGGCCATATGCCCAAAAGGGGGTAATAACCCTAATTGTCGTTGTTGCAGTGCTTGCTCAGCAAAGGCGTTATAGCCAGATTGGGTGAGCGTGGTGATAACAGGGTGCTCAGCCTGATAGGTTTGGATATAGGCAGTTCCGGGCAGGTTGGCGCGACCCGCTCGGCCAGCTGTTTGGATGATCAACTGGGCAAGGCGCTCAGGGCCACGAAAATCATTACAAAATAGGCTGCTATCGGCATCAACAATAACCGCGGCGGTAACATGGGGGAAGTGATGTCCCTTGGCCAGCATTTGGGTGCCAAGCAAAATGCAAGCCTGGCCCGTATGTACCTGCTCTATCATCGCTGCCAAGGAGCCTTTTTTGCGGGTTGTATCGCGGTCGATGCGGTGTATGGAAAAGTCTTTGAATAGGCTTTTTAAGTGTTCTTCAATGCGTTCTGTACCACTGCCTAAGGGGCGCAGCTGTTGGGCCTGGCAGCTGGGGCATTGCAGGGGAATGGTCTGACGGTTGTCACAGTGATGGCAGTGCAGGCGTGGGGGGTGCTTGTGCAGGGTCATGCTGGCATCACAAGCCGGACAGGCCGCAGTTTGGCCACAATTTTGGCATTGTAGGCTTGGTGCAAAGCCGCGGCGGTTGAGCATTAATAGCACCTGATGACCGGCGTGCAGTTCGCGCTGCATGATCTCCCGTAAACGCTCGGAAATGCCAGCCTGCACCGGGTGTAAGCGGAGGTCGATAACCTCATAGTCTTGTGTGCTGGCATTGCCCGCTCTCTGTTTGAGGGTGTGCAATTGATAGCGGCCTCTTTTTGCATTAGTAAGACTTTCAAGGCTTGGTGTTGCTGAGCCTAAAAGGATTGGAATGTTGGCGTCGTGGGCGCGTTTTATCGCTACATCGCGACCGTGGTAACGGAATCCTTCTTGCTGTTTAAAGGCTTGGTCGTGTTCCTCGTCGACGATGATGAGACCTAAATCAGGTATAGGCGTAAACACGGCTGAGCGGGTGCCTAGGATGATATCGCCTTGGCCTAGCCAGCTTTGTTGCCAGGCATCTAAGCGCTGTTGGTCGGTTAGGCCAGAATGGAGTGCAAGTAAGTGGTTACTAAAGCGATTCTGCAGACGTTCGAGCAATTGGTGGGTGAGGCCAATTTCAGGCACTAGTATGAGCACTCTCTGAGCGTTAGCTAGGCACTGCTCAATGAGTTGCAGATAAACCTCAGTTTTGCCACTCCCAGTGATGCCTTGTAACAAGTGGCAAGCGAACGTATTAAACTGTCTGCCGATGCTGTTGTAGGCCTTGGATTGCTCTTGGTTAAGGGTTAGGGGCGGGTTTTGCAGACAAGGGGCAACGGGTTGAGGTTGGGGCTGAGTTAATGTTACTAGCTGTTTGTCCTGCAGCGGTTTAATGTGTTTGCTGGCTAGGCCTATGGTGGTTAGTTGGTGCTCACTAAAGAGTTGAGGCAACTGCAATAACTGTTGCCAAACAAGTGCTTGTTTCGGGGCGCGCGTTAAGTCTGGAGCGTTGTTTGAACGTTGCCAAAAGCGACTGATTAGTTGGTTGTTGTGCCCTTGGCGCAAGCGCACAGGCAGTAAGTGCATAAGGGCATCGCCACTAGGGTATTGGTAGTAGTGGCTAGCCCAATTGCCAAGTTGCCATAGGGGCTTTGGTAATAATGGCTGGGAATCCAAAGCCTCTAGCACAGGTTTGAGCTTTTCTTGTGCGATATCGCTGTCATCACTATGCCCCACTACTAGTCCTACACGTTGGCTGCGACCAAAGGGCACTAAAACCCGACAACCGATGGTTGGCGTTGGTGTGGCCTGTGTGCCGGTTAGGGCGGGTGGCAGATAGGTAAATATCTGGCGGAGGCCGCTGGCGATGACAATATGCAGATACTTGGACAAAGGATTGGCGATTGCTTGCTAGAATGTGATTCCAGCATGCTACACCATTGCATAGACACTCGCTATGGAAAGACCGTAAAATATACTATGAAATAACCTTCGCCTGTTGAAAGTGCTTGACCTTGAGCCAAGGTCTGCTAAAATTCCGCCTCTTGTTTTTGGAGGTTCGACTGGCGAGCGTCCTAATTGGGTACGGTGCTTGACGTTGATCAGGTGGCGGTGCCATAACCTAAGGGGTTAAATCCATGCAATCTGATATTCATCCAAAGTATGAAGCTATCAAGGCAACTTGTTCTTGTGGCAACGTTGTAGAAACTCGTTCTACGCTATGTAAAGACATCCATATTGACGTATGTTCTGCTTGTCACCCATTCTACACGGGTAAGCAGAAGGTACTGGACACAGGCGGTCGTATCGATCGTTTCAACCGTCGTTTCGGTTCGCGCAGCAGCAAGTAATTACTGCGCCATTCAGTCAAAAAAACCAGATGCGAATACATCTGGTTTTTTTGTGCCTAAAATTTGCCCTCTGAAGCCGCATTGTTGGTAGTCGATACTCTAAGTTATCTAATACGAAGGCAGTCAGTCATAATGAAGATTAGGCGATTAGGTATGTTGATGTTGGCGCGGCGGTGCAGCAGTGCGTTGGCGGTAATGCCCTGTACGAATCCAATTTACCAATCTAAGCAGCAACCTTTGACTAATGGGTCTGTGCTGACGGCGATACCATTACTATGGGTAACGCAAAACGTCTACGACTGGCGCAGATTAATACGCCTGAGTTAGGTCGAAATGATCGGCCTGAACAGCCCATGGCGGTGGCGGCCAAACAATCTGTGCAGGCCTTTTTGGCGGTAGTAGAAGGAAGAGTGGCCAAGGTCTCTACTACAAAACGCAATTGGCTGCATCGATGCGTGGTTGGTTGGTTTGGCGGCGTTTAAAACCAACGCAACGCCAGCGAGGCTTTAAATCTCGGTTGTTGAGTCTTGTGCATCCTTATAGGTTGACTAGGCAGCCCTAAAATACTTGCTCTGGAGTCACTTCTAGGGAGTCGCCCGTGTTTTGGTCTGAGGTTTGGGGGGATTGTGCGGTGGGGGCATATTCTTCGCGAAATATCTCAAACATGCTGTTGCTGTCATTTTGTCGAGCTAGCAGACCGGTTTCTTTATTGATGCGAACTTCGATCATCTGATTGGGCAGAGTGCGCGATGATTCTGGCACATCTTTTAGAGCTTCTGCCATAAAGTCGATCCAGATCGGTAGTGCTGCGGTGCTCCCGAACTCGTTACGTCCAAGCGGTTTAGGTTGATCAAAACCGACCCAAGCGGTGGCGACTAGCTGGTTATTGTACCCCGAGAACCAGGCATCTTTTTGGTCGTTGGTGGTGCCAGTTTTGCCCGCTAGATCTTGACGTTCCAGCTTCAAGGCGCGGCGCCCCGTGCCTTGCGTGATAACGTCTTGTAGTATGGTATGTAGTATGTAATTTACGCGTTCGTCCATGATGCGCTCGGCAATGGGCAAGTGCGTAATGCGGGGGCCCTCAAGAAGGCTTTGTTCTTCTTCATCGAGGGCCATGATGGCGCTGTCGGCAATATTAATCGTGGTGTCTGTCGGGTTGAGGCTTATCAACTCCGCCTTAGGCAAGTATTCGCAGTTTTCACATACCGTGATGGGTTCGGCCTGATAGAGGACCTTGCCGGCGCTATCTTCAATGCGCTCGATGAAATAAGGTTTTATGGCATAACCGGTATTGGCAATGGCGGCATAACCTGTGGCTACATCAATGGGCGGTACCGAAGCACTGCCCAAGGCCAGGGATAGGTTGCGTGGCAAGTGCTCTGGTTTAAAGCCAAATGGTACCGCATAATTGATGGCCTTACGGGTACCTATTTCACGCAATAGGCGAATCGAAACCAGGTTTCTGGATTTATACAAAGCTTGGCGTAGGCGAGTGGGACCAAAAAACTTGCCGCTGTAGTTTTCGGGCCGCCAAGAGTTCTCGAGGCTAGCGTCATTAAATACCACCGGCGCATCGTTGATGAGGGTGGATGCGGTAAATCCTTGCTCCATGGCCGCTGAATAGATAAACGGCTTAAAGTTGGAGCCGGGTTGGCGCAGGGCTTGAGTGGCACGATTGAATTTGCTGTGCAGGTATTCGAAACCCCCTACCAGAGCAATGATGGCACCATCTTGCGGGTCAAGAGCAACAATCGAGCCTTGGGCATCAGGAACTTGGGATAAAAACCACAAACTGGATTCACCGTAAGCTTTGCGAATACGTATCTGGTCTCCCACTTTTAGTATATCGGTGATCAAAGCGGGTTTGGCCCCGAGGTGGTCAATACTGATGCGAGGTCTGACCCATTCCATGTCCTCATAACGTATTTCGGCAGTTTTTTTATAACGCAACAACAGTTGTGCGGTTTGTTTTTCCTGGTCAATACTGCGCACGATGGCAGGTTGTAGTGGCCCTAATACGGGTGTTCGATTGAGGATGCGCTCGGCTTCTTGGTCGCTAAGTTGATCGCCGTGGTTAGTCTGTACGCCTCTGAAGCCGTGGCGCCGGTCGTATGCCAATAGGCCTTTTTGTACGGCGTATTGGGCGGCGTCCTGTAGTTTACTGTCAATGGTGGTATATACCCGATAACCCCCGGTGTAGACATCCTTAATGGGAAAGGTGTCTAGTAATTCTTGACGCACCATTTCTGCCACATAGGATGCTTGGGTTTCTGGTGTAAGACTATGGAAGCGGGCGGTAATGGGGGCGGATAGGGCATCGGCATGTTGCAGTTCATTGATATAATTGAGCTCAAGCATGCGGCCCAGAATCCAGTCGCGGCGTATCTTTGCGCGCTGTGGGTTGGATATGGGATTGTAGCGTGAGGGAGCCTTGTAAAGGCCTGCCATCATTGCTTGCTCGGCAAGTGTTAGGTCCCACATGTGGCGCCCATAGTAAACTTGGGCAGCGGCTTCAATGCCGTAGGCACGGTGACCCATAAACATTTTGTTGAAATACATTTCTAGAATTTGATCTTTGTCGAGTTCCTGCTCGATCTGCAAGGAAAGCAGGATCTCATTGAATTTGCGACTAAAGGTTTGGTCAAGAGTGAGCAAATAGTTGCGAGCCACCTGCATGGTCAGTGTGCTGCCGCCGCCTTGTATGCGGCCGCCAGCTTGCACCATGCGCACGGCAGCTCGAAGCAGTGCTTTGGGGTCTACGCCATAGTGGTGATAAAAATTTTCATCTTCGGCAGAAATGAGGGCGTTGATGTAGTTTTGCGGCACCTGATCTATGCGCAGCGGCACCCGGCGTTTTTCGCCAAATTCTGAAATAAGCTTACTGTCCTTGGAATAGACGCGCAAAGGTGTTTGTAAATGAAAATCGCGCAGGCTTGCCACGTCGGGAAGGCGAGGGACAAGGTAGAACCAAGTAAAAGCAGCAAACACAATACTTGCTGCTATTCCAAGGCCGGTACTCCAAAAAATAAGCCGCTTGAAGCGGCGACGAAAAGCCATGCTATGCTTAGAGAGTCATTCTGCTATATGGTTGAGTGTCAGTGGTGAAGTATATATAAGAATTATTCGGTTTAGCCAGTACTGGGGGAAAAATACCCGAAATGCTTGTCTTAAGCCAAGCTAGTGAAAGATACAAGGAGGTATCGTCACCATGCTTAGTTCCTTTTTCACACGTTGGTCACTAGGCCTCTACTTAGGAAATGACGTTCTACAGGCGGTACTGCTGCAATGGTCCGTGGGGCGCATGCTATTGCGTGGTAGTTGGGCACAAGAGCGGCTTTCGTCAGACTCATTAGAGGGCGCCTTAGAAGCACTGTTAGTCATTGTTATTGATGACCTGCACGCGCTCAAACCCCTGCCTCAACTGGTCATCAATTTGGGTTTGCCTCAACAGTGCTGTGCCTGGCAGCCTGTGCTCGACGAGGATCCGGTAATGTGGCAACGTCAAGCCGCCATGCAGTGGCAAGTGGACCCATCGCAAGTCTACCTGGATGTGTTACCTATAGCGCCAAAGATGGGGCTCTTGGTGAGTACGCCTTGTCAGCCTTTGGAAACTGTATTTGTTCATTTACAGGCTTTGCAGGTGCTAACTCATCAGCCTCTGGAAATTTGTCTGGAAACCGATGTCAGTAGCTTATTTAAGCTCTGGCCTTGGCGTATGCGTCAGCAACTGATACTAGCCCCGTGGGTAGCTGAGCAAAGGGGCCTGTTTGTGGATGCTGCCGGCCTACATAGCTGCAGTTATAACGACCTGGCTTTACGCGAAGGGTGTCATATTTGGTGTGCACAGGATGCAGCAGAGGTGCCAAAAAATGTGTACCGATGGCATTGGCAGGTGACAGGCTTGTCAGCAGTAATGCTGCATGCGTGGCATTTGGCCTACCTGCCTACTTGTGTTTGGCATGGTGCTTGGCCTTGGGTTGCTTGGCGTTGTGTGACCCCCCTTAGTGGTCATCAGTACTATAGTTTGGTTACCGGTTGGCCTGTTCCTAATTGGATTAACAAGCGCTTAACATTGGCCTAAGGGGTGAGTATGGGTGACCCAGTGTGGACTCAAGACTCGGGGCAATGGTCTATATGGATGCCTCGCCTATATCAGCAACATAATATGTTGCCTTGGCGGCCTGCCTGGGTGTGTAGGCGTGGAAGCTTGCTGTCCCGTTGGGGTAGCCTGCTTATATTTGTGATTTTGTTAATTGCTGTCAGCGCTTATCTGTTGCACGGGCAGCGACAACAGCAACTGGTTAGCTTGCAGCAAACCTTGCAAGCGCACATTCAGCTTAGTCAGCAACGGCTGCTGCCCCAGCGACAAGTGCATAAACTGTGGTTGAGAAAACAGGCGGCGACTGCGGATTGGCTCTATTGGCAGCAGCAAAGCCAGCATGCCATGCAGGCGCTCTTGTTACTGCAAAATATGCTGCGTGATACACAGGGCCACTTTAAGTCCGTGCAAATTCAGACGACCGGATTGAATGTGCATTTGGTCACTCAACTATCTTGGTCGCGTTTGGCTTCAGGCTGGTGGTTGCCTCCAGCAGCGACCTTGCTGAAGGTGGAAAAAGCCCAGCCGCAAGCGCCAGCCAACGCGACCCAAGTAGAGTGGCATCTTCAAGTCGAGATTGCCCCGTGAATATATCTGGGCTGCCTTGGTGGCTGCGCCATTATGGCAGCCTATTGGGCTTGGGGATTAATGGGGCGCTAATCATAACATTACTGGCATGGCGACATGTGCCTTGGTATGGATTAGACGTTACACAACTCATTATGCCCTCGGATTTATTATCTACAGAGTTTGATGTTGTGCCGGTGCCTCAGTTGCCGATCATGAGCAAGGTGTTGGTGACCCAGTTGCATGGGCAATTATTACAGCACTTTGCCGGCCATAGTGCTGACCTTAATAGTGATTTTGGTGAAGATTGGTTGGTTTTTAGTTTCTCTTTGGCGCCACAGCAGTTGTCACTTTTGGGTTTAATGCCCGCCTGGCCTGGTTGGCAATTACAGTATTTATCCTTGCAGCCTAAGGCTGGGCGCTGGTCTCTAAAGGGTCGCTGGCAGCCAGTGGGAACAATGCGGTTAGCCAAGCCTAAATGGCAATACCTTGGGGCGGCTCAAGCTTTTGATGTAGGCTTTTGGCAGCTCACGCCAGTGACATCTTTGGTCACAGGTATGACTAGGCAAACATTGGTAGAGCATGCTTCTGAGCAGTATGAAAAACAGACAAAAACGATTTGGCGTTATGTGGGTTATGTTCAAAGTGGGCCATCGCTAGACGTTGGAGCTTGGCTGCGTGTTTTTGATAACACGGGTTCAGCGGTATTTTGCTTCGTTCACGAAGGAGATGTTTGTCAGGGATGGGTGGCTGAGAAAATCAGTAAAACCGATTTGTTTTTAAATCGAGATGGTCAGCGGCAACAACTTCACTATAGCCAGTCAGGGAGTAACAGTGATGGGACGTTATGGTAAAAATAGCGGGCTCAAGAAGTGTTTTACTGGGAGCTATATGAGGACATTTTGGTTGGCTCTGTGGGTGCTGCCTTGGAGTCTGCTAGGCAGTATTCAAATAGGGGCTAGCCAGATTGTTGTCGAGGCCATGCACATTCCTTTGCAGCAAGTATTTATTCGTTTGGCGGCGGCGGCCGATGTGGATTTGGTCATGCAAGGGCACCTTCAGGATCCAGTGCATGTGCGTTGGCAGGGCCTGCCCGCACGTCAGGCTCTGCGCATGTTATGTCAAACGATAGAGGTGCATTGCTATTGGTGGCAAGGGGGTGATTTGCAGCCAGACCCAGATGTTAGTCAAGCTCAAGCTAGCCCAAAGGCCAGTGGTTTGCTAGTTACTGATCAAGTCGTGGAGAGGGTAGTTGATGATTGGCAATTACTTACTGTAGTTTTACAGTATGCTCAAGTTGCACAGGTGGCCGGACAATTGCGTCAGCATGAAGCCTTGTTGGCAGGTGGTCAGATGTTGGTAGACGAACGTCGTCATAGTTTGTCTTTGCGCGTGCCGGCAGCGCAGATAGAACCCCTGCGGGCACTGGTAAAGAGTCTGGACCAGCCCTTGCAGCAACTGCACATTGCCGCCCGAGTGGTGATTGCTAATAGTGATGTTGGCGCGAGCTTACGACAGGGTTTAGAGACTCAGTTAAGTAATCAAAGCGCAACTCAAACGCATGTTAAGCAGCTATCGCTTAACTCCGAAAACGGATTGGGCAGCTTACAAATGGGTTTGGTGGCCCGCCATATATTGTTAAATTTAGAATTAGCGGCCATGGAGGCCAGTGGTCAGGTTTTGACTTTGGCACAGCCACAAATTGTCGTGCAAGAAGGACACCAGGGGGTAATCGAAACAGGTCAGGAGGTGCCCTATCTTTTAGAGCAAGATGGCTATCAAAGTCGGCAATGGAAGCAAGCTGTATTGGGCTTGAATGTGACGCCGCGAGTATTGCCAAATAATAAGGTAGAGCTAGATTTGTCGGTGGTGCAGGACTCCGTAGGCGACCTATTAGCAAATGGGGAGCTGGCTCTCAATACCCATCGTTTGCGTACTCGTGTTAATCTGGGTTTAGGGCAAACGTTAGTTCTCGGTGGTGCTCTTTATGAGCAACAATTAACTCGCTTGTTAAGTAATCCAGCATGGTTATCTTTGCCATTTATTGGGCATTGGATGCAAGACAGCCGGCAACAGCTTCAACGTTTTGAATTATTGGTATTGGTGACGCCCACACTAGTGAATCCTTGATGGTGTGTAAATATCCTTGAAATAAGTCGATTTTCTCTCACATGACTATCGCCTTAGTGCTTGAATTTGCTATCCTTAATCCTCATATTAGGAATTACTTTTAATGTCTTTGTTTTAGGCATTTCTAGATTACTCTTTTTGCGCTGCAAATGCGGCCTGCTAATAGTCATGAAAGTACACTCGTGTACCCCTCCCATGTCTGTCGTCAAACCGGTATTCCAGAAGGGGGCGGGGGAGGCATGTGATGAGGTAATGCAATCAACCTTGAGGTTTATTGTATTAACGATGTTGATTTTCAAATAGTGGATTTTAACTGTGAATATATTCTTAGTTGGCCCAATGGGGGCAGGTAAAAGTACAATAGGTCGCCAATTGGCGCGTGAATTAAAGTTGAAGTTTCTCGACACGGATCGTGAAATGGAAGAGCGCTCTGGCGCGGATATCCCTTGGATTTTTGATGTGGAAGGTGAAGTGGGATTCCGTAAACGAGAAGCCAATATCATTGCCGAGTTAACGCAGCAGCGTGACGTAGTTATGGCCACTGGTGGTGGTGCCATTGAAACGGCAGATAATCGCCAACATCTGTCAGCACGAGGCACAGTCGTGTACTTGTATGCCACAGTTGACCAACAGGTAGAGCGTACGGCAAAGGATAAGAACCGTCCGTTATTACAAAATGAAGATCCACGTCAGGTGTTGGAGAACTTGTTCGATCAACGTCATCCTTTATACGAAGAAGTGGCGGATATCATTGTTGCTACTGGTGCACAAAATCCACGCACATTAGCCGCCGATATTATTAAACAGATAGAAGCAATACGCTCTTTATAAGTGCCTTTAGGGGGCCAGAATTCACATGACTGCTGTAACCAACACTCTGCACGTTGACCTTGGGGAACGCAGCTATCCCATTTATATCGGGGCAGACTTGTTGTTGCAGGATGACCTGTTACGTCAGCATATCAAAGGGCAGCAAGTTTTGGTGGTGACCAATGCCACCGTTGCCCCTCTCTATCTGCAGCAGGTCATGGATTCGTTGCAAGGTTTGCAGGTGCAAAGTTTGATTTTGCCCGATGGCGAGTCTTATAAAACACTTGATACGGTAAATTTAATTTTTGATCGCTTATTAGAGTTGCGTCATAACCGTACCACTACATTAATAGCTTTGGGTGGTGGTGTAATCGGTGACATGACTGGCTTTGCCGCGGCATCTTACCAGCGCGGTGTTGATTTTATTCAAATCCCAACGACGCTGTTATCGCAAGTAGATTCCTCTGTAGGCGGTAAAACTGGTGTCAATCATGCCCGTGGTAAAAATATGATTGGCGCTTTTTATCAGCCACAGTGTGTGTTGATAGATACTCAAACTCTGACAACGTTGCCGCCACGAGAATTGAGTGCTGGTGTGGCCGAAGTGATTAAGTACGGTTTACTGGGTGATGCGGACTTTTTTGCTTGGCAGGAGCAAAATATGGGCCAGCTGATGTCTTTGCATCAGCAATCGGTTGTCTATGCTATTCACCGTTCCTGTGAAATGAAAGCCCATATAGTTGCCAGTGACGAACGGGAGAAAGGCTGTCGCGCCTTGTTAAATCTCGGACATACGTTCGGGCATGCCATTGAAACAGAACAAGGTTATGGTTGTTGGTTGCATGGTGAAGCGGTGGCGGCGGGTATGGCCATGGCGGCTGACTTGTCCCAGCGTTTGCAGTGGTTGTGTAGTGCGGATATCGAGCGTATTCAAAGCCTTTTGAAGCGCGCACAATTGCCTCTTTGGGGGCCATCGGGTATGACGGCTGAATCATATATGTCACACATGGCCGTTGATAAAAAAGTGACCGATGGGCAGTTGCGTTTAGTGCTGATGCAATCCTTGGGTGATGCCGTTGTCAGTAGTGACTTTGATCCACAACTCTTGCAGCAAACGCTGCAGGTTAGTATGGTGGATTAAGCAGTGGTAACCGCCCAGCAAAAAAAAGTAAATCTGGCTGGGGCCTATGCCGCTTTTCAGCGTCAGCAACAAAAGGCGGGTACGTTATTACCTAAAACCATTGAGTATCAAGCCCCTGGGCGTTTGCGGCAGCTAGACACGTTATTGCATCTTAGTCATTTTTCTGATTATTTAGTGTTGGTGACGGCGCCTTTAGGTGGTGGCAAAACACAATTTGCTGACCAGTTTCTGCGGGTGCAACCAACGGATACTTGTGTGGTGCATCTAAGGCCCGAAGAGGCGTTGAGTGGTCCGCGGCTAGTGCGCGAAATGGTGTCTCAGTTGCCCGTAGATGTGCCTAAGCATGCCTCCCTTGAACAATCTATTATTGCTTTACAAGATTTGTGTGTGGCCTTGGCGGAAAGCGATCAAGTGCTCTTACTGGTGCTTGATGACGCCCAACTGCTAGAAGATGACGCCTTAGAGCTGTTGGCCAATGTCATTCCCCATAGTTCCCCCGCTGATGCGCGCTTGCATGTAGTGCTATTGGCCGAACCCCAATTAATGGCGCGCTTTGATGCGCCACAATTTAAAGAGTTGCGTCAAGAGCGCTATTACCAATTAAACTTGGCGCCTTTTAGTCAGGCTGACAGTCGTGCATTTTTGCGTCAGTTGGTGGCTAGTGTCGGGCTGCCAGGCGATGCTGATATACATGAAAATCAGCTCGATCAAGTGCATGAAATGGCCGCAGGAATGCCGGGCTATTTGGATATGCTAATGCGTCAGGCCTTGCGTCAGGGAGGTTTGCGAAAAACCAGTAATGGCTTGCCAGTGTGGCATTTGGTGGCTATTGCTTTGGGGTTAATGGCCTTGCTCGGCCTTTGGTTGAACAATCGAGAAATCCAAGAATCAGAGTTTCAGGTGGCCGAGGGTATGGTGACTGACATGATAGAAAGCACTGTGCCTGGCCAAGCATTAGACCAAGCGTCGATTGTAGAAAACACTCTTGAACCGACACCTGTGTCACAACCCTCTTTGCAGCCACTGCCGCCTTTGCAGCCGGTTACCTTGTCGCCTGATCCAGAATACAAACCTTTGCCGTCCATTGCGGCAGAGCTTGCTGCTGAGCCAATGGATATACCCACTGCGGAGGGGCTAGTGGATGCTGAGCAAAGGCGACAGACCGATCAGTTGCTAGAGCGAAGTGAGGCCTTGCAACAGAAGCTGCAAGCGGCCGTTACGGATATGAAACAACCTAGCAAAGTGTCGACACCGGCCGCGCCTGAAGTGCCGCAAACGCGTGAGGATGATGCTAAGACAGTTAAGGCTGCCTTGAGTAGTGTTGAACAGCAGTTTATGAAGCTGTCGCCAGAGCATTATTCTTTGCAGGTGCTCGGGGCTCGCTATGAAGCGACAACGCGACAGTTTGTGCGACGCCTTTCGGGACTGCCGTTACCTCTTTATGTGTTGCAACTGCAACGCGGGGGTGAGCCTTGGTATGTGGTTTTGGTGGGTGATTTTGCTAACCGAGGAGAGGCCCGTGAGGCCATGTCTTCTTTGCCGGTAGCGGTGAAAAATCTACAACCTTGGGTAAGGCAGGTGACTCGGCTACAGCAACAGCTTGCAAATAAAATCAACGCAAGTGATGAATAACTTTGACAAATGTTGTTATCTTCGCCTAAATAGCGCAAATTTGTTGGCGAATTGATGCATATTATGCCTGTTTTCTTGAACGGGAGAGGCTCTTCATATACCATGGCTGTCCATTTGCCTGATTAAAATATTTTATAAGCTCTGATTCAGAGCTTTGATTGCGGCAAGTGTCTGAATCAGGAACTTGTTGTGGTCCTCTTGGTAGAGATATTCACATAATTAAACCTGCTACTCTCTAGATTCAGACGCTTGTTTCCTAGCCGCTGGTGGTAAGCGTAGAGCTTGCCATGGCCTCAGTTAGAAAGAGAGATACTCATGAGCGTCGGTTTGTTTGACCCCCAAGAATTTAAGGACAACTGCGGATTTGGCTTGATCGCCCATATGCATGGTGAGCCCAGTCACGACCTGTTACAAAAAGCAGTAGAATCATTGACCTGTATGACCCATCGTGGCGGTATTGCTGCTGATGGTAAGACCGGTGATGGTTGTGGTTTGCTGTTGCAAATGCCTGACAATTTTATGCGCCAAACAGCCTATGACCTGTTTAGCGAAGAAATGACTGAGTTCTTTGGCGTTGGCATGGTGTTTTTGTCAAAGGATGAAGATAAGGCTTCCCAGTCACGCAGTGTTTTGAATCGTGCGTTGGAAGACAATGGCCTAGAAGTGGTTGGTTGGCGCGAAGTGCCGGTCGATGAGTCTTGTTTGGGCCCAATTGCTCAACAAGCACTGCCTAAAATCGAACAGGTATTTGTTAACAGCCCTGGCCTGCGTGGCGAAGTGTTAGAGGCACGTCTGCTAGTGGCTCGCAAGACGACTATGTATGCCTTGCAAGCTGACAATGATTTTTATATTTGTAGTCTTTCCCATCGCGTGTTGTCATACAAGGGTTTGATGATGCCCGTTGACTTGCCGGTGTTCTACCAAGACTTGGGTGACACTAATTTACAAACGGCTATCTGTACTTTTCATCAGCGTTTCTCAACCAATACCTTGCCGCGCTGGCAACTGGCCCAACCTTTTCGCTTTTTGGCGCACAATGGTGAAATTAATACCATTGATGGTAACCGCAACTGGGCTCGCGCACGACAAAATGTCTTATCGAGCATGCTCATCCCTGAATTACAGGAATTAGAAGGTGTGGTGAACACCACAGGTTCTGATTCATCAAGTATGGACAACATGATTGAGTTGCTGGTGCTCGGTGGTATGGATGTATTCCGTGCGGTGCGTCTTATTATGCCGCCAGCCTGGCAGAATGACGAATTGATGGATCCAGATCTGCGCGCTTTCTATGAATACAACTCCATGCATATGGAACCTTGGGATGGCCCGGCGGGTATGGTAATGAATACCGGACGTTATGCCGTGTGTATGCTGGATCGCAATGGCTTGCGTCCGTCTCGCTGGGTGATGACCAAGGATAACTACCTCGTTACAGCCTCAGAAATTGGCACCTTTGATTATGCACCCGAAGATGTGGTGGCCAAAGGTCGTGTGGGGCCAGGCCAGATTTTGGCGGTTGATACCCATACGGGTGAAGTCATGCATACGGCGGATATTGATGCGCGCTTAAAGGCGGCGCAACCTTACAAAAAGTGGTTGCGCAAGTCAGCAATTCGTCTCGAAGGTACGCTGAATGAAGAGCAAGCTTTTGATGATTTCAGTGAGTCTGAACTGAAACAACATATGAAGATGTATCAGGTCACTTTTGAAGAGCGTGATCAGGTATTACGCCCCCTAGCCGAGTCAGGTCAAGAGGCTGTAGGCTCCATGGGTGACGATACGCCAATGGCCGTATTGTCCAGTCGGGTGCGTTCTGTTTATGACTATTTTCGTCAGCAATTTGCCCAGGTAACCAACCCGCCCATTGACCCTTTGCGTGAAGCCGTGGTCATGTCTTTGGAAACCTGTTTAGGGCGTGAGCGCAACGTTTTCCAAGAAGGCCCCGAATTAGCCAAGCGCATAGTTTTGGGCTCGCCAGTGCTTTCAGCTAGCAAATTCAGTGATTTGCTGCACATGAATATCCCTGGTCTGCGTCTTTATAGCATCAATATCAACTATGATCCTGCGGTTGGTTTAGAGCAGGCGATTAAGGATGTTTGTTCAGAAGCCGAGCATGCGGTGCGCAAACGCAATACGATCATTGTCCTTTCTGATCGAAATATTGCGCAAGGCAAGCTGCCAATTCCGGCCGCCATGGCCACCGGCGCTGTGCATCATCATCTTACCAATGAGGGTCTGCGCTGTGATGCTAACATTGTGGTTGACACCGGCAGTGCCCGGGACTCCCATCAGTTTGCCGTATTGATTGGTTTTGGTGCTACGGCAGTGTACCCATATCTAAGTTACCGTGTTATTAATGACATGGTGGCCAGTGGAGAAATAGTCGGGAATCCCATCGATTGCCATAAGGCTTATCGCAAAGGCATCAACAAAGGCCTGTTGAAGATCCTGTCCAAAATGGGTATTTCTACCATAGCCTCTTATCGTGGCGCACAGTTATTTGAAGCTATTGGTGTGAGTAGCTCGGTCGTGGCCACTTGTTTCAAGGGTGTGGCAAGCCGTATTGAAGGTGCTCGCTTTGAAGACTTCCAGGGTGAACAGGAAGCCTTGGCAGCAGAAGCTTGGATGGATCGCAAACCTATCCAACAAGGCGGTATATTAAAATATGTGCACGGGGGTGAGTATCACGCTTACAACCCTGATGTTGTGCGCACTGTGCAAGCGGCTGTGCAGACTGGCGACTATGAAGCCTATAAAGACTACGCCAAGCTGGTTAATGAGCGCGGTGTGGCCACTTTACGTGATTTGTTTAAGCTTAAGCCGGTTACCCCGGTTGCCCTTGATGAAGTCGAACCATTAACGGCAATTTTCAAGCGCTTTGATAGTGCGGCTATGTCTTTGGGTGCCTTGTCGCCAGAAGCTCACGAGGCGTTAGCGGTGGCTATGAATGAACTGGGTGGTCGCTCCAACTCCGGTGAGGGTGGTGAAGACCCTGCCCGCCATGGCAGCATAAAACGTTCCAAGATAAAGCAGATAGCCTCCGGTCGCTTTGGGGTAACCCCAGAGTACTTGGCTAATGCCGAAGTGCTACAGATAAAAGTTGCGCAGGGTGCTAAGCCGGGTGAGGGTGGTCAGTTACCTGGAGGGAAGGTTAACAATCTTATTGCCACTCTGCGCTATTCAGTGCCAGGTGTGACCTTGATTTCACCCCCACCACACCATGATATTTATTCCATCGAAGATTTGGCGCAGCTAATTTTTGATCTCAAACAAGTGAACCCAGAAGCTCTGGTATCGGTGAAGCTGGTATCGCGTCCAGGTGTGGGTACTATCGCCGCTGGCGTTGCTAAAGCCTACGCTGACTTGATTACCATTTCTGGCTATGATGGTGGTACAGCGGCTAGCCCGCTCACTTCCATTCGTTATGCCGGCTCGCCTTGGGAGCTGGGCCTGGCGGATGCTCATCAAGCGTTGCGTGGTAATGGCTTGCGCGGCAAAGTGAAAGTGCAAACAGACGGTGGTTTGAAGACCGGGCTGGATGTGATTAAGGCGACCATTTTGGGGGCTGAAAGCTTTGGCTTTGGTACTTTGCCTATGGTGGCTTTGGGTTGTAAGTATTTGCGTATTTGTCATTTGAATAACTGCGCTACAGGTGTGGCGACGCAAAACCAGCAGCTACGTGATGAACATTTCCGTGGCACAGTGGAAATGGTGAAGCATCTATTTACTTTTATCGCCCAAGAAACGCGTGAGTTGATGGCACAACTAGGTGTGCGTAGCTTAGAAGAGCTGGTAGGTCGCACTGAGTTGCTGGAAATAAGTGAGGGTTTGACTGCCAAGCAGAAAAATTTAGACCTGTCACCACTTCTGAGTACGGCGGGTATTGATCCCAGCGAGCCACAAACTTGTCAGCAGGCGAGCAATACACCTTATGATGTGGCGGCCATGAATCAGCGAATGATTGAAGACATGGAAGAAGCCATCATCAGCGCCAAAGGTGGTGAGTTTTCCTACGATATCACTAATTGTGATCGTTCCGTGGGTGCTCGTGTCTCAGGCGCCATTGCTAAGCATCACGGCAACAAAGGATTGGTAGAGCATCCTTTGATGGTCAATCTAAAGGGTGTGGCCGGTTTGAGTTGGGGTGTATGGAACGCGGCTGGCCTACACATGCGTCTGGAAGGTGATGCCAACGATTATGTTGGTAAAGGCATGGCTGGCGGTAAGCTGGTGGTATTCCCACCCAAAGCTTCGCGTTTTCGTTCCAATGAAACCTCCATTGTCGGCAATACCTGTTTGTATGGTGCCACGGGCGGTAGCTTGTTAGCTGCTGGCCGTGCGGGCGAGCGTTTTGCCGTGCGCAATTCCGGTGCCCATGCCGTGATTGAGGGTGCCGGTGATCACTGTTGTGAATACATGACCGGTGGTGTCGTTACCGTATTGGGTGCCACGGGCTACAACTTTGGTGCGGGTATGACCGGTGGCTTTGCCTATGTGCTGGATATGGATCGCACCTTTGTTGATAAATTCAACAGCGAGTTGGTGGAAATTCGCCGCATTCGTGGTGAGCAAATGGAAGAGTACCGCAGTTACTTGCGAGGCATTCTGGCCAATTTTGCTGAAGAAACCGGCAGTGAGTGGGGTCGAGAATTGAGCTACCACTTTGAAGATTATATAAGTAAATTCTGGTTGGTGAAGCCAAAGGCCGCCAATTTGCAGCAATTGTTAGCTAGTACTCGGTCAACCACTGAGTAAGCTGATCTGCTTTAAGTCCCTGTTAAGCAGGACCATGAATTTTACCAACCAATACCGGCAGCAAGTATGCCGGTACAGAATTGAAAGATGAGGCGGTTATGGCTCAACAACGATTACAAAATGACTTCCAGTTTTTGGAAGTGGACCGTCAAGATCCAGCTAAAGTGCCTGCAGTCCAGCGTAAGCAGGAATTTGCAGAAATATACAAGGCCTTCACACCAGTGGACGTTCAGCCTCAGGCGCATCGTTGCCTAGCTTGTGGTAACCCCTATTGTGAATGGAAGTGTCCGGTACACAACTATATTCCAGATTGGTTAAAGCTAGTTGCCGAAGGTAATATCATTGAAGCGGCCGAATTAAGTCATCAAACCAACTCTCTGCCAGAAGTATGTGGCCGCGTATGCCCACAGGATCGTTTGTGTGAGGGTGCTTGCACTTTAAACGAGGGTTTTGGTGCGGTAACTATCGGCGCCGTAGAAAAGTACATCACTGATACTGCCTTAAGCATGGGCTGGCGGCCTGACATGAGCAAGGTTGTTGCCACGGATAAGAAGGTGGCCATTATTGGTGCCGGTCCTGCTGGTTTGGCCTGTGCCGATGTCTTGGTGCGTAATGGGGTGCAGCCTATCGTGTTTGACCGTCATCCTGAAATTGGTGGTCTGCTAACTTTTGGTATTCCAGAGTTTAAGCTGGAAAAACCCGTAGTAACCCGTCGTCGAGAAGTGCTGGAAGGTATGGGTGTACAGTTCCGTTTGAATACGGAAGTCGGTAAGGATATCAGCCTAGATGACTTGTTAGCCCAATACGATGCTGTGTTTATGGGTATGGGTACCTATAAATACATGCGTGGTGGCTTCCCAGGCGAAGATTTCGATGGTGTTTATGAGGCCTTGCCCTATTTGATTTCTAACATCAATCGGCGTTTAGGTTATACGCAAGATGCGGCTGGCTTTGTTGATATGGCGGGTAAGCGAGTTGTGGTATTAGGCGGTGGTGATACGGCTATGGATTGCAATCGTACAGCCATTCGTCAAGCCGCTACCAGTGTGCAGTGTGCCTATCGTCGAGATGAGGCTAATATGCCAGGCTCCGTTAAAGAGGTTGCTAACTCCAAGGAAGAAGGCGTGGAGTTCTTGTTTAACCGGTCGCCGGTAGAGGTGGTTGGTGAAAATGGCAAGGTTACTGGTATTAAACTGGTAACGACACAACTTGGTGAAGCCGATGAAAATGGTCGCCGACGCCCTGTAGTGGTTGAAGGTAGTGAAGAAATTGTGCCTGCCGACGCTGTTATTGTGGCCTTTGGTTTTAGTCCTAGTCCGCAGCCTTGGATGGCTGATGCTGGCATTGAACTAGATCAATGGGATCGTGTAAAAGTGACTCAAGCGACTGATTTGGTAAACAAAGCCTACGCTTTTCAGACCACTAACGACAAGATATTTGCTGGTGGTGATATGGTGCGAGGCTCAGATCTGGTTGTTACCGCCATCGCTGAAGGCCGTCAGGCGGCAGAAGGCATTCTGGATTACTTGCAGGTTTGATCTTTGGGTCTAGCTGCATGTTAAGGCACGTTTAGACGTGCCTTTATTGTTTGCAGGCGGCTAGCTGCTTCTAAGAGTAGTAGTTTGCTGGATTTGCCCTGTTGTTTGCCATGGGATGGGGCTTTACTGTCATCGCGATCTGGTCTGCCCCTATTGGGGCCACGGGCGAAAGAGCGGCAAACTATTGATCCGAGTCTTTGTGTTTTAGTGTCCAGAGCTATATGATAGCCTCCTGAAATAACCTCTCAACATAGCCATTAATTGGATCAAATTCCTAGCTTATTATGACTACACTCAAAAATGATCGTTTCCTGCGCGCTTTGATGCGTGAGCCTGTTGATGTAACCCCAGTCTGGATGATGCGCCAAGCTGGCCGCTATTTGCCAGAGTATCGCGCTACCCGTGCTGATGCTGGAGATTTCTTAAGCCTCTGCAAAAATGCTGATTTTGCCTGTGAAGTTACTTTGCAGCCTTTGCGTCGGTATGAACTTGATGCGGCAATATTATTCTCTGACATATTGACCGTGCCCGATGCCATGGGTTTGGGTCTGTATTTTGAAACTGGTGAAGGTCCTAAATTCGAACGCCCTGTGCGCACGGAATCTGATGTGGCTGAACTGCGTGTACCAGACATGAATGATGATCTGGGTTACGTGATGAATGCCGTGAGTACTATTCGCAATGCGCTCAATGGTGATGTGCCCTTGATTGGTTTTTCTGGCAGCCCTTGGACATTGGCCACCTACATGATTGAAGGGGGTTCCTCTAAGGACTTCCGCCATATTAAAGCGATGATGTACAAGACCCCTGAGTTATTGCATCAGGTGTTGTCGGTGCTGGCTGACTCGGTGACCCAGTATCTAAATGCTCAGATCGCCGCAGGTGCTCAAGCTGTACAAATTTTTGATACTTGGGGTGGCGCATTAAGCGGCCCTTGTTATGATGCTTTCTCTTTACAATACATGCAGCGTATTGTGCAGGGTTTGACCAAAGAAGCTGAAGGTCGCCGTGTGCCGGCCATTATGTTTACCAAGAATGGTGGTCAGTGGCTGGAACGCATGGCGGCGACGGGTGCTGATGCCCTGGGCTTGGATTGGACCACTGAAATTGGTCATGCTCGGGCCCGTGTTGGTGATAAGGTAGCTCTGCAGGGTAACATGGACCCCAGTGTTTTATATGCTGATGCGTCACAAATTGAAGCTGAAGTTGGTCGAATTTTGGCCGATTTTGGTGCTAATGATGGCCATGTATTCAACTTGGGTCATGGTATTCATCAATTTGTTGATCCAGAAAGTGCCAAGATATTTGTTGATGCTGTGCATGAACAAAGTGCTCAGTACCACGCTCACCGCTAAGTCAACATGGCGCTGTCGCGCTACAACACGGTTTTGCGTTGCGTACAGTTTACGCCAAAGTGCTCAACGCCATTTTTTGGTGGTTTATAAGCTTGCCCAGTAGCCGCCAAAGCTGCATTGTGGACGGGGTTGCAGGCTTTGGCTCAGGGCTTGGTAATTGCGACTTATGCAGTGGTTTGCCAAGGCTAGTCGGTAGTTTTGTACATCAAATCCCATACGCCGTGGCCTTTGCCCTCTCCACGTTTTTGGAACTTGGTGATGGGGCGAAAATCAGGTTGTGGTGAATATTGCCCGGCTCCGGCCAGATTGACATAACCTGTTGCGGCTTCCATGACTTCCATCATGTGTTCAGCGTAAGGTTGCCAGTCCGTGGCCATGTGGAAGACACCACCAGAGCCTAGCTTTTGGCGTATATCTTGAGCAAATTTGGCTTGCACAATACGGCGTTTGTTATGTTTCTTTTTGTGCCAAGGATCTGGGAAAAATAGCTGGACCCCCCCCAGACTGTGGTCAGGAATACATTGCGCCATCACTTCAATAGCGTCATCACAGAATACCCGCAGGTTGGTTAAGCCTTCGGCTTGGGCATTGCTGAGTAAGCGCCCGACACCAGGTTTGTGGACTTCAATGCCTAGGTAGTTGTTCTGCGGCATGGTTTTGGCCATGGTGATAAGGGAATCGCCCATGCCAAAGCCTATTTCCATGATGACTGGGTTATTATTGCCAAATAATTGCTGCAAGTTGAGCAATCCGACACTAAGATCCAGGCCATAAATAGGCCACTGTTGTTCAAGGGCATTCTGCTGGCCTGGGGTCATGCGACCAGAGCGCTGGACAAAACTGCGAATGCGGCGGGGATGTTGGATATGATCTTGATTATCGTGCATGTTTGTTAGTGCTTACTCATTGTGTAAAAGGCGAAAGTCAGGCATATCCACGCAGACAGCATACAAATGCCACCCAGTGGCGTGATCATGCCAAATTGGTTAATGCCGCTTAAGCTCATGATATAGAGACTGCCGCTAAATAACAAAATACCGGCCGTAAAAAGTTTCATGGCACGCATAAACCAATCGTTGTTTGGGTAATAATGGCCTATCCAGGCGGTGGCGAGTAAAGCCAAGGAGTGGGTCATTTGATACTCGCTACCCGTGGCAAAAGCCGCGAGCATGCGGGGTGTTAAAACGGGCCTTAGGGTGTGGGCACCAAAAGCCCCTAGGGCAACGGATAGGCCCGCCAAGATAGTGGCGCACAGCAGATAGCGTTGGTAGGTTTTTGACATAGTTGCGAACATGGGTAGGTGTATCCTTTTGTGATGCTATTTTACCTTACATTCAGATCAATAAAATAGTCGTAAACAGGCGCCATTGCATAATGAATTTGTTAAACTTGCCGCAGTTTGATGTATTAATGGATTAGAATTTTTATGACGACCTTGCGTATCGCGACTCGCGAAAGTCAACTGGCCCTATGGCAGGCCGAGTTTATTAAAGCTGAATTACAAAAATATCATCCGGATTTGCAAGTGGAGCTGCTTGGCATGAAGACCAAGGGTGACATTATTTTGGATGTTCCTTTGGCCAAAGTGGGCGGTAAAGGGCTGTTCGTTAAAGAGTTGGAGCAAGCCATGTTGGATGATCGGGCCGATATTGCCGTGCATTCTATGAAAGATGTACCCATGGAGTTCCCCGATGGCTTGGGTTTGGCCATTATTTGTGAGCGCGAAGATCCAACCGATGCTTTTGTATCCAATCGCTATGCTAATTTGGAAGAGCTACCAGAGGGTGCCCGAGTAGGGACGTCGAGTTTGCGTCGGCAGTTGCAGATTCGTGCTGCCCGCCCAGATCTGACGATTATGGACTTGCGTGGCAATGTCAATACGCGCCTTGCTAAGCTAGATGCTGGTGAGTACGACGCCATTATCTTAGCCAGTGCCGGTTTGATGCGCTTGAAGTTTGAAGATCGAATTCGTAGTCGTTTGTCTGTTGAGCAGAGCTTGCCCGCCGGTGGCCAAGGCGCTGTTGGCGTCGAGTGTCGCAACAATGACGCCCGTACAAGAGCCTTGTTGGCGCCCTTGCACCATGCAGACACGGCTGATCGCGTTATCGCAGAACGGGCTTTAAATCGTCGTTTGGAGGGCGGTTGTCAGGTGCCCATTGCCTGCTTTGCCGAATTACAAGGTGAAAACTTGTACTTACGTGGTTTGGTGGGTGATTTAACGGGTAAAACTGTTTTGCGAGCCGAAATTACAGGGCCACGCCAACAAGCGGAGCAGTTAGGTATTAAGGTGGCAGAAATGCTGCTTGATCAAGGTGCCGGCGCTATCTTGACCGAAGTTTACGCGACCACCAAGTAGGACCACTTAAAGTATGAGTCTGCGGGTATTGGTAACGAGGCCTCAAGCCCAAGCATCCACCACGGTAGCTGCCCTTGAAAATATGGGGCACAAGGTTTTGTGCCTGCCCTGTTTGGAAATCGTTGCCGTTAGCCCTGACTCCAAGCAGGCCGTGCACAGCAAGTACCTAGCCATGGATTTAGATGCTTATGCTCACGTGATTGTGGTAAGCACTAATGCCGCGGCGGGGTTTTTACCCCTGGCCGAAGATTATTGGCCACAATGGCCAGCGGCACAGACTTGGTGGGGTATGGGAGTAACCACTCAGGCCGCACTGATAGCCGCGCAATTGCCACAGGTAATGCGCCCCTCAGGGGGTGATACCAGTGAAGCCTTATTAGAAAATCTGTTGCCAGTGTTGAATGCGGGCGATAAAGTGTTGATAGTGCGTGGTGTGGGTGGGCGCGAAATTTTGGCAAACGCCCTGCGTGAGCGTGGAGCAAAGGTGGATTATGCTGAATGTTACCTACGTCAGTTGCCGACTATCAGCAGCCAAAATAGACAGCAATTACAGCAGTTTTCACCACAGGTAGTGGTGACACAAAGTGGTGATACACTGCGCAATTTCGACCTTGCTTACGGTGATTGTGTGCCGCATTGGTCGGCTGATTGGCAATTGTTATTACCGAGTGAAAGGGTGCTGACTATGGCCCAGCAAATGGGTTATCAACAGTGTTTGTTAAGTGCAGGTGCTAGTGATCAAGCAATATGCCATACTCTAAGCCGGTATGAGGCCCGCTTGGCCAAACAATAGGATAGGTTATGACAGATAAACAGGACGCCAAAAACACGCCAGCTAAGCCGCCGCAGATGAGCGCCGAGAGGACGGCTAAGGGCACAGCCAAGCGCAAGCCCAAGCCAGAAAAAACAACCGCCCAGTCAGCCAGTTCGACCACTAATCCCATACCTAATACCACGACTAGCATAAAAAAAGGTGGCGGTCTCGCCAGCTTGTTAGCGGTTGCGGCCTTGGCTATAGCCGCGTTTGTGGCTTATCAAAGCTGGCTACTTGGTCAGCAGTTACAATCCTCAGCGCAGGGCTTTGATGATCAGTTGGCAGCGCAACAAGTGCAGCAGCAGCAAGTGACGCAGGTGAGCGCTGCCGTCACAGCTGTGCAGGCTAATGTGGAGCAACAAAAGCAGACCTTTGGTGCGCAACAGCAACGTATGGACGAGGCCTTGCAGCAAGCACTGCAACAAATGGCGAGTGAGCTGAATCAGCAGCAAGTGCAATTGCCAAAATGGGAGTTAGCTGAAGCTGAGTACCTACTACGTTTGGCCAACCAACGCTTGGCTATGGAGCAAAATCCGGCATCGGCCCTCACGCTTTTGCAAGCGGCCGACGAAATAATGCATGCTAGCGAGCAACTAGGCAGCTATGGTGTCCGTCAGGCCATTGCGAAAGATATGGCAGCGCTAACGGCGGTGCCTGTAGTGGATCAGGAAGGTATTTATGCTCGTTTGGCGGCCTTGATGCAGCAATCGACTGTTTTGACTTATTTGGCACCCGCCATGCCGGCTAAGGCTGAGGTAGCGCTAAAAGAAAATAGCGAAATACAAACCAATACGGCTGCGGACAATGTTGATTCTATGCCTTTGACTTGGGGGCAGCAGGCTTGGCAGCTGAGTCAGCAAGTTTTTTATGCGACCTGGCAAGAGCTTAGCGATCTGGTGCGAGTGCAAGAGCGTGTCAATGCTGATCAGTTGTTGCTTACCCCAGAAGTAGAAGGCCTGCTGCGTATGCGTATGCAGTTAGCCTTGAGTCAGGCGCAGATAGCCTTGTTGCGTGGTCAGCAAGGCCTGTATCAAGCGTCATTGGCGCAAGTATCAGGATTGCTAAGTGATTATTACCGCAGTAGTGACCCTGTCGCCCAAGCGATGTACAGCCAAGTGAAATCTTTGGAACAGGTGCAGGTCATGGCGCAAATGCCTGATATCAGTGGCTCCCTGTATGCATTGCAAGACTTGCAAGAGGCTATTTTTGCCCAGCAAGGAGCCGATTAATATGCGTATACGCTCTTGGATTCTTCTGTTTTTAGTGGTTGCCATTGCCGGTGCGTGGCTAGGGGCGATGATGCATATGGACCCTGGTTATGTCCTACTAGCCTGGCGTCAAACTACCGTAGAGATGAGCTTGTGGGTTGGGTTGGTCTTGTTACTAGTGGTATATGTCGGCCTGTATTTTGGTTTGCGTTTATTGCTGTCATTGAATATGCCGTGGCAATTGGTGGCACGCTGGTCTGCTGATGGGAAGCTGCGGCGCATGCAGCTACAGACACGCCAAGGGTTGTTGGCCTTGGCCAATGGGCAGTACAGTCGAGCCGTGGATAAGTTATCCACACAGGCTGATAATGCCAGTCAGCCCTTGGTGGTAATTCCAGCTTTGGCTGAGGCTGAGGCACGTTTGGGGCGGTTTGATAAGGCACAAAAGCGGTTGCAGGCGTTGTTGCAAGCCATGCCTGAAGCCGGTGCATTGGTTGGTTTGGCCCAGGCTCGCATTGCTGTGCAGCAAGGTGATGCCGAGGCTGCCTTATTACCTTTGCAGCAGATTGTGGCTAAGGACAAGCAGCATAGCCAAGCTAATGAGCTCCTGTTGGAGTTGTTGCAAGGCTTGCGCCGCTGGTCGGATGTAATTGATTTATTGCAAGTGATAGCTGCGGCAAAACAAATGCCCGCGCAGACTATGGCTGAGCAACAGCAAAAAGCCTACAAGCAGGTTTTTTCTCAGGTGGCCGATTCTGGGCAAGGTTTGGAGCAGCTGCTGCAATTATGGCGCAAGGCCCCTGATAGTGTGCAACGCTCCAGTGAGTGTCGTTTAGCACTGGTGCAAGTCATGCATCAGGTCGAAGGTGACCCAGCCAAGCGCACCGCTGAATTTATTGAAAATAGTCTAAAGCAGCAGTGGCATGACGGGCTAGTGCTAGAATATGCCCATTTGCCGATGGCCGATGTTGAAAAAGCACTGCATAAAGCCGAAGCGTGGCAATCTCAGGCTAAGGACAGTGCCGCTTTGCAGTTAACCTTGGGGCGCTTATGCCGCCGTCTAGAACTATGGGGCAAGGCCAAAGATTATTTGCAAGCCAGCCTTCGCATACAGGCTAATAAGGAAGCCCATGCTGAGCTGGCACGTTTGGAACAACAGCTGGGTAAACTGGATGAGGCCTTAGAGCACTATCGTGCGGCTAGTGTTTTCTAGCTAGGTAAGAAAAAGCCGACTTTAGTCACAGATATGGCTAAAAAGTGGTAGTACAAGCCTCTCAGACGTTGACAACGTCAATCGAATCCGACAAACTGCTGTGACAGGTGTGAGAAACATCCGTTACCCCTTATGGCATCCGCCATCGCACGATCTTATTTATACAAGACTACTTAAATTTTAACTTCCGCTATATCTATGCCTGTCTGGCGCACAAATTATTATGAATCTTACCGAACTGAAAAAGAAGACCATGCCCGAATTGCTAGATATAGCAAAAGAAATGGGCCTTGATAACCTCGCACGTTCCCGTAAACAGGATGTTATCTTTAGCATTCTCAAGCGCCACGCCAAAAGTGGTGAAGATATTTATGGCCAGGGAGTTTTGGAAATTCTGCAAGATGGCTTTGGCTTTCTACGTTCGGCAGATTCCTCTTACTTGGCGGGACCGGATGACATTTACGTGTCCCCGTCGCAGATCCGACGCTTTAATTTGCGCACTGGTGACAGCATCGACGGCAAGATTCGCCCTCCCAAGGATGGCGAGCGCTATTTTGCTTTGCTTAAGGTGGCCAACATTAACTACGGCCCACCAGAGCAAGCTAAAAACAAGATTCTATTCGAGAACCTGACACCGTTGTTTGCTCAAGAGCGCTTACATATGCAGTTGGGTAACGGTTCTAGTGAAGATCTGACCGCCAGAGTGATCGACTTGACCTCGCCTATGGGCAAAGGCCAGCGCGCGTTGTTGGTATCGCCTCCTAAGGCGGGCAAAACCTTGATGCTGCAAAATATTGCACACTCCATTATCCGTAATAATCCTGAATGCTATCTGATTGTATTACTGATTGACGAACGTCCTGAAGAGGTGACTGATATGAGTCGCTCGGTGCGTGGTGAAGTGGTAGCTAGTACGTTTGATGAGCCACCCTCTCGCCATGTGCAGGTGGCCGAAATGGTAGTAGAAAAAGCTAAGCGTTTGGTAGAGCACAAGAAAGATGTGGTGATTTTGTTGGATTCCATTACCCGCCTGGCTCGTGCTTACAATACGGTTGTACCTTCTTCTGGTAAGGTACTTACTGGTGGTGTTGATGCCCATGCACTGGAACGTCCCAAGCGTTTCTTTGGTGCTGCGCGCAATATTGAAGAAGGTGGCAGCCTCACAATTATTGCCACGGCGTTGACAGAAACTGGTTCCAAAATGGACGAGGTAATTTTCGAAGAATTCAAAGGCACTGGTAACTCAGAAGTGCACTTGGATCGTCGTATAGCCGAAAGACGCGTATTCCCTGCTATCAATATTCGCAAATCTTCTACTCGCCGTGAGGAATTACTGACTCGTGAAGATGAGCTACAACGCATGTGGATTTTGCGTAAGTTGTTAGATCCAATGGAAGATGTTGCCGCCACTGAGTTCTTGGTTGATAAGTTGAAAGACTTTAAGACCAATGACGAGTTCTTTATGTCCATGAAGCGTAAATAACGCGGCTTTAATAATTATTCGGCCATGACGTTAAAGTACAAGGATCTGCGCGATTTTATTGCCACCCTCGAGCAACAGGGTGAGTTGAAGCGCATTCAAACCCCAGTTGATCCTTATCTGGAAATGACCGAAATCTGTGATCGCACCTTGCGGGCCGAAGGGCCCGCATTGTTGTTCGAAAACCCTAAAGGTCATAATGTTCCTGTGCTCGCTAACCTGTTTGGCACACCTAGGCGTGTCGCCTTGGGTATGGGTGCCGATGATGTTGGCAGTCTGCGAGATATAGGTGTTTTGCTCGCCACCCTCAAAGAGCCAGAGCCCCCTAAAGGCTTTAAAGACGCCCTAGACAAATTACCGCTTTATAAGCAGGTCCTGAATATGGGGCCTAAAATGGTGTCTCGTCCAGCTTGTCAGCAGGTGGTGCTGGAAGGTGATGAGGTTGATTTAAGCAAGTTACCTATTCAGACTTGCTGGCCAGGTGATGCTGGTCCTCTAGTAACTTGGCCGTTGGTCATTACGCGGGGCCCCAATAAGCAGCGACAAAACTTAGGTATTTACCGTCAGCAGGTGATTGGCAAAAATCGATTGATTATGCGCTGGCTATCCCATCGTGGTGGTGCTTTGGATTTTCGTGATTGGCAGTTGCAGCACCCAGGAGAAAACTTTCCTGTGGCGGTGGCCTTAGGTGCAGACCCGGCAACCATACTTGGTGCTGTTACCCCAGTGCCTGATACCCTGAGTGAATATGCGTTTGCTGGTTTGTTGCGCGGGGGTAAAACCGAGGTGGCCAGTTGCCTTACTTGTGATTTGCAAGTGCCTGCCAGTGCCGAATATATTCTCGAGGGGCATATATCCCCTGATGATATGGCCGACGAAGGGCCATTTGGTGATCATACCGGCTACTATAATGAAGTGGATCGCTTTCCGGTATTCACGGTGACTCGGATTACTCACCGTCAGGATCCTATTTATCACAGTACTTATACAGGGCGCCCGCCCGATGAGCCGGCGGTACTGGGTGTGGCTTTGAATGAAGTGTTTGTACCCATTCTCCAAAAACAATTTCCAGAAATTGTAGATTTCTATTTGCCTCCTGAGGGCTGTTCTTACCGCATGGCGGTAGTAACCATAAAGAAACAATATCCGGGTCATGCCAAGCGTGTGATGATGGGGGTTTGGTCTTTCTTGCGCCAGTTTATGTACACCAAGTTTGTTATTGTTACTGACGATGATGTAAATGCGCGCGACTGGAATGATGTGATCTGGGCGATGACTACGCGCATGGATCCTGCCCGTGATACGACTCTGATTAGCAACACGCCCATTGATTATCTAGACTTTGCCTCTCCAGTTTCGGGTTTGGGCTCCAAGATGGGAATGGATGCGACTAACAAATGGCCGGGTGAGACTGATCGTGAATGGGGGGAGCCTATTGCTATGGACCCTAGCGTCAAGCAGCGAGTGGATGCATTGTGGCATGAGTTAGGCATTGATTAGGCTCTGCCGAATTAATGAAAAATGGGCTGTTACTTAAGTGTAACAGCCCATTTTTATATGTGTAGGATGTGTCGTCGGTGTGCTGGCTTAGTTAGTAACCGCTTCGCGTTGTGTCACTGTAACCTTAATTTCCGTGCCACTAACTCGGCGCTTGTTGATTTGTACAGTGGCTACACGGTTGGCCTTTTCAAATGTCAAAATGGATACTTCAGACTGTACCGATGTAATGCTAATCCAGCCATAGGTTGACATATTTTGGTGGAAGTATGTAAACACATCAGAAGTGCTCAGTTTGGAGCGAAACACAGCGCGCCCTGTCCATTGTTCGCCGGTATTCAAAAGCAAGGACTCATTCACTACTAGAACATCATCCAGTGGGATAGGGATGTCAGCGTATGAGTTGGTGACTTGTGGATCGTCAGCATTGAGTGTTTGACCATCAGAGCCCCCAGGGATTTGGGTGATTGGTGCAGCACAGGCGGCCAGTAAACCTAAGGCCAAGACAGCGATAATGACTTTTAAATACTGGTTCATGATGGGCATCCCACAACTTTACTAATAGGCTTGATTATAACCAACGCGGGAATGAAATGCAGGTGTTTAGCAAAATTAAACTGTGCATATATAGCCTTGATTCCTAGTTAGCTGCTTCAGCGTGTATTTGTTGCATCAATTCCATGGCTGGTGCGTAATCAGGTTTTTGCTGGAGGGCCAATGTCAAACGGTCTAAGGCAATATCTTTGTAGCCCTGCTGCCAGTAATGGTGAGCTAGTTGTGTATAAATGTTTGCCGCCATGTCTGTCTGTGGTGTCGGCCTCAGTGGCATATTGCAGGCTGATAACATCCAGGTGTTTAGGCAAACGGTTATCAACAAGGTGTAGAAATTCCTTTTCATGGCCTATAGTTTAGCCGATTTTTGGCATTTTGCTTTGACTAGTGGGCTATGAGGCTTGCTAGTTCATAAACCACATCAAAATGATTGCGGCCGGGTATTTGTAGGCATTCGCAAGGAATATCGTCAGCTAAGAGAAGGTTGCCATAGTGCTGGCTTTGCCGTTTAAATTCGGATGTTTCGTGATCACCCCAAACTAGTTTACATGGTGGGAAGTGGTGGCTTGATTTGAGCCCGGGGCTAAACGTTTCTGCTTGGGTGGTATCCAACTTTAGGGGTGCGTTGACATAAGTATTGATCAAGGGTCGCAGGTCATAAATACCACTAAACAAAATAGCTTGGTTAAAGGTATCTCTGGTCAAGCCGTGCTGCTCTCTCGCCGCCGCGCCTAGTACACAAGCCGCCAAGTGAGCGCCCGCCGAGCTGCCGCTGAGGATGATTTGCTTGGCGTCTAAGGGCCACTTTTGTTGCTTGATCCAAGTAATGGCCTGACAACATTGTTTGATCATGGTGTGGATGCTGGCCTGTGGAGCTAAGGTATAGTCAATCACCACCAGATGGTAGCCCTTAGCGTTTAGTGATGGCGCCATAAAGCAGGATTCGTCTTTGCTCAGCTCTTGCCAATAACCACCGTGAATGTATATCACCAGTGGCATGTTGGGTAGCCCAGGAAAATAGTCTAATCCTTGGCAACGTTTGTCGCCAAAGTCTAAATTGGCGTGGTGTTGAAGATGCTCTTTGGCGGCCTTGGAATCATCAATGTATTGTTGGATATAAATCATGATGTCGTCTACGCAGGTGCTAGGCGAGTATTCTTGTTCCAGCTTGGCATGGCTAAAGTGTTTCCACGGCATGGGAAAGTGCCGTTTTGCAGGTTTAGTTAGCGGCATAGGCGACCTTATGGTGGGTGTTAGTATTTGGCGTAATAGTTGTTTTATCGGGCGGTGACAGTGACCACATTGGGCGGCAATATTAAGCTCGCGGCGTAAGCTACGAAAATCGTTATGGCCGGCCTTGATGGCATTGCTAGCCTGTTGCCTAGTGATATTTTCACAGGTGCATATGATTGGGTTGTCACTCATTATTTGATTGTAACGAACATTGCAATGCTGTGCGATGCCTAGGTTAACCAAATCTGGACTATTTGCTATTGCAATTGGTGGTTATGCCACGGTGATAGAGCTATTGGCGGGGTGCATTAATAATGCCGCCATGGGGGCAAAGCTAGGTGTCTTTGGACATGAGGGTTACAGCTCCTTATAGTCACAAACTGATACTGTAGTTGAGTTTTGATATAGGGCGAATTGGGAGTGTTTATTTTGCTAAATAGCTAATAGCATCACTTAGGCCTGCTACTGTCAGGGGGTACATTTTATGTCCAATTAACTGTTGGGTGAGGCCAATGGTATGGGTGTAGTCCCAGTGGTTCTGTTGCACTGGATTCAGCCAAGCCACCTTGTCAAAGTGTTGTGTTAAACGTTGCATCCAAACAGCACCAGATTCTTTGTTCATGTGCTCTACGCTGCCGTATGGTGAACTGATCTCATAGGGGGCCATTGAGGCATCACCAACAAAGATCACTTTATAGTCCTTTCCATAAGTATGTAAAATGTCATACAGGGAGGTGCGCTGTTGTTGGCGGCGCAGGTTGTCCGTCCATAAACTTTCATAAACAAAGTTGTGAAAATAGAAGTGTTTTAGATGTTTAAACTCGGAGCGGCAGGCGGCAAATAATTCTTCACACACCTGTACATAGGGGTCCATGGAGCCGCCCACATCCAGCAGTAGTAATACCTTTACAGCATTGTGCCGTTCTGGCACCAGCTTTAGATCCAGCATGCCGGCATTTTTGGCTGTGGCGCTTATGGTGTTATCCAGATCCAGTTCTTCGGCTGCGCCAGTGCGAGCAAACTGACGCAGCTTACGCAACGCCACTTTCAAATTGCGAGTGCCTAACTCAACACTGTCATCAAGATTGCGAAATTGTCGTTTTTCCCAGACTTTGGCCGCACTTTTATTGCGACTTTCACCACCCACGCGGATGCCTTCTGGATGATAGCCGCTGTGGCCAAATGGTGAGGTGCCACCGGTGCCGACCCATTTGCTACCCCCAGCATGGCGCTTTTCTTGTTCGGCCAGGCGCTTTTTGAAGGTGTCTAAAAGTTCTTCTAGGCCACCTAAAGACTTTATTTTGGCTTTCTCTTCCTCACTCAGGTGCTTCATAAATTCAGCCCTTAACCAGTCTTCCGGAATGAGGGTTTCTAGTAAACCTTGCAAGTCTTCCAGATCTTTGAAGTAGGCGCCAAAAACACGATCAAATTTGTCAAAATACACTTCATCTTTTACAAGGCAGGTGCGCGCCAAATAATAGAACTCATCCATGTCGGCAAAGGCAAGGTGCTTTTGTAAGGCCTCTAAAAGGACTAGGTACTCTTTTACCGATACTGGAATTTGGGCTTTCTTAAGGGTATAGAAGAAGTCGATTAACATGATGGAGTTAGTGCTAACTAGTGGCCTTGCCGGCGGGACATAAAGGCAAGCCGCTCAAGTAATTGCACATCTTGCTCATTTTTTATCAGGGCCCCATAGAGTGGTGGTATGGCTTTTGTTTGGTCACGATTAGCAAGAATATCGGTGGGTATATCATCCGCCATGAGCAGCTTTAGCCAGTCGATAAGTTCTGAGGTGGACGGTTTTTTCTTAAGTCCCGGGATGTCACGCAGATCAAAGAAAATCTCCATAGCTTCCGCTACCAGTTTGTTGTTCAGTTGTGGGTAATGGACATCCACAATAGCGCGCATGGTGGCCTTATCTGGGAAGTTAATATAATGGAAGAAGCAGCGGCGCAAGAAAGCATCGGGTAGCTCTTTCTCGTTATTGCTAGTGATGATAACGATAGGGCGCTGTTTCGCTACTACGCGCTCTCCTGTTTCATAAACGTAGAACTCCATTTTGTCTAGTTCGACTAGCAGATCATTGGGAAACTCAATGTCAGCCTTATCGACCTCGTCAATCAATAGCACTAGGCGTTGATCGGCACCAAAAGCTTGCCACAGTTTGCCCTGTCTGATGTAGTTGTTAACGTCGTGTACCTTGTCATTACCCAACTGGGAATCTCGTAGGCGTGAAACAGCATCGTATTCATAGAGGCCTTGTTGTGCTTTGGTAGTAGATTTAATATGCCATTGCAGCAATTCCATACCTAAAGCCTGGGCTACCTGTTCGGCTAATAAGGTTTTGCCTGTGCCGGGTTCCCCTTTAATGAGCAATGGGCGTTCTAGGACTACGGCGGCGTTGACGGCCATTTGTAGGTCTTTAGTGGCGACGTAGGATTCGGTACCGGTAAATTTCATGTTTCAGCCCGTAGTGCTTTTCTTTGACAAAGACAACATTGTGCCTGAACTATTGCTCGTGTCTAGCCTGACCTTGGGGTCAAGGCTATTCAATAGCTATGATTAGGTAGTATGGAACCTCCGATGACGTATTCCGATCATTTTCACAAAGCAATCATGATAGAATGGCGGCGATTGACACATTCGGCTTATTTTTAATCTGCAGGCGCATTGCTATGTCCGATATGAAACCAGAACAAATTGCCGGCGATATGCTACCTACTTCTACGGCCTCAACACCCGTTGTTGACAAGGTTAATGGTGAGTTACGCAACTTTGTATTTTTATTGTTGGAAAACTTTTCCATGGTGGCGCTGACTTCCGCCATTGATGTTCTGCGTACGGCCAATTTGCTTGGTGAATCCGAGCTATTCAGTTATCAGCTTGTATCTGTCGCAGGTGCCCCAGTATGCGGCGACTTGGGCTTCTCGGCACTAGTGGATGCGTCCCTGACGGACCTAGATTTGTCTAAGGTGGACGCTTTGGTAGTCTGCGGTGGTTTGCGTGTGGATCTTCAAGCCAATCCGACATTAACGCGATTTTTACATCGCTCACAGGTAAAAGGCTTGGCCTTGGGCTCCTTATGGAACGGTGTCTTCGCGTTAGCTCATGCCGGTCTATTAGATGGGGTGCCCTGTGCTGTGCATCGAGAAAATAGGGCCAGCTTTCGGGAGTTGTTTGCTAAGGTTGAGCTCAAAGACCGTGCTTATGTGATCCACGAAAACCTGTTTACCAGTGCTGGAGGCAATAGTGCTTTGGACATGATGTTAGAACTGATTGTTGCTAGTCAGGGCAAACAGTTTGTGCGTGGCATTTGCGATATTCTCACTTGCGATCGTATCAATGACGCTGGGGAACCGGCCTTTTTGAATGACCAGGCAGAGGTGTCGTTGCCGCAAAACCTGAAGGATGTTATGGCCCTGATGGAAAATAACATGGAAGAAATGCTGACTCCAGAAGAAATCGCCACTTTAGTGGGCATTACTCGGCGCCAAGTAGAGCGCCTGTTTCAGCGCTATTTGGGTAGCACGCCAACGCGCTATTATCTAGAGCTCCGTCTTAAACGGTCGCATCAATTGTTGACTCAAACCCAGTTATCCATGAGTGATATCTCTTTGGCTTGTGGGTTTGTTTCCTACCCTCACTTTTCCAAGTGTTATCGCCAGTTCTTTAACAAGACACCCTCCCATAGTCGCAAGCAGTTGTAATTTCATTTGCTGTTAAGGATGGAGACGACACTATGATTCCTGCCAAGGTACAAGCTTGTTTAGATGAGCACCAATTGTCAGTATTGCAGTTTGAACCAGGCAGTACGCCGACTTCTGAGCTGGCAGCTAGTAAAATCGGTGTGGCGGTTGGGCAAATAGCCAAGTCAATGCTGTTTAAGGCTAAAGATGGCCGCTTTCATCTGGTAGTGTGCGCGGGCGATAGGCGAGTATGTAATAAGCGTATGCGGCGTTATTTGGGCGTAAAAGCTCGTATGGCTACCGTAGAAGAAACATTGGCCATTACTGGGTTCGAGCCGGGTGGGGTGTGTCCCTTTGGTGTAACCCAAGCCCACATCCACATTGATGTCAGCCTTGCTGTTTATCAGCAGGTGTATCCGGCCGCCGGCACGGACTCAACCGGGGTGCCTACCAATTACCCGCAGCTGTTACTCATTACGGCTGGCGAAACTTGTGATGTCATGCAGGAAGCCTAATTAGGCAGATCAATATCATGCAGACTACTAACCTGCCAGTCAGTGAATTCGGGCCACATAAATTGGCTGCTGGTATCTAGATGAATGGTGGCTACCCCTGCGGCTTTGCCAGCTTGTAAATCATATAAATAATCTCCTACCATGACAGTGTCATGTTGCGTGGCCTGCCACTGTTGCATGAGTTGTTGCAGGCCTGCTGGTGAGGGTTTGGGTGGGCAACTGTCACGATCTAGGATGTAGTGGTTAGGAAAGTAATCGACCAGTTGGCAAGTCGTTAAAGTCTGTTGTGCTACAGAGTGCCAGTTACGGGTAATAATGCCCAGCTTTACGCCACGTTGATGCAGCTTGTCTAACAGTTCCAAGGCGCCTGGCATGGGCTTGGCAAGACTAGCAAAGTGGAATTCTAACTCATTTAATCGCTGCCAAAGCGGCCCAGCTTGGGGTGCTGGCAGGTTGCTTAATGTTTCTAAAATAGGTGCGTTTTTGGCCAGACCCAGTTCGGCACGTATAAGTGCAAAGTCGTGCACGCCTACGGTGAGTGTGCCGTCCATATCGAAGATCCAATGTTGGCGCTTGGCGATGTTTAGCATGATCATTCCTGTTGCTGGAAAATGGGTTTCTGAATGTCTCTACTAGTGACTTAGGCTATGATAAAATACTTGTCACCCATTTTGTGAATTTATTCGCCCATTATGCATTGCAGGAGTCTCGCCAGTGAGTGCCAAAGTTGCCGTTATTATGGGGTCAAAAAGTGATTGGCCAACCATGCAAGAAGCCACCGGTATTATGGACCGGTTAGGTGTGGAATACGAAGTAGAAGTAGTTTCTGCCCATCGTACACCCGATAAACTAATGTCTTTTTCTGCCGCCGCCGCTGAGCGTGGCATTGAGGTTATTATTGCCGGTGCCGGCGGCGCCGCTCACCTCCCCGGCATGGTGGCTTCAAAAACTCGCCTGCCCGTGTTGGGTGTACCGGTACAAAGCAAGGCTCTAAGCGGTGTTGATAGCTTGTATAGCATTGTGCAAATGCCCCGTGGTGTCGCTGTAGGCAGTATGGCCATTGGCGGAGCTGGTGCTTTTAATGCGGGTTTGCTGGCCTGTCAGATACTAGCTAATCAGAATGCCGAGCTGGCGCAACGTATTGAAGATTTCCGTACGCAGCAAACCCAGACTATTTTAGATAACCCAGACCCGAGGCAAGGTTAATGAGTCGATTATGGGTATTGGGTGCTGGGCAGCTTGGTGCCATGCTAAAGCATGCTGCACAGCCATTGGGTGTTGAACTGATTGCCGTTGACATTGAAAACGACAGCAACTTGGATCTGGCAGCCGATGATGTGATTACGGCTGAGCGTGAACAATGGCCACCTACTCAAGCCACAGACCAATTGGCCGCACACCCTAATTTTGTTAATCAGGATGTATTTGGCTTGGTTGCCGATCGTGTGACACAAAAGCAGCTATTGGATCGATTGCAGTTGCCTACGGCACCATGGCAGTTGGTAGAAACAGCGCAAACAGCAGCGGCTTTGCATGCCTCCTATGGCCAACGAGTATTGCTTAAACAGCGCAGCGGTGGTTTTGATGGTCGTGGACAGCTGTGGCTGAAAGAGGATGACCAAACCCCCATACCCGAAGGATGGCACAATAAGGTCATTGCTGAGCAGGCTATTGGCTTTGATGAAGAAGTGTCCTTGGTGGGGGTGCGTAATCGGGCCGGCGAATGCCATTTTTATCCTTTGGCTTTAAATCTACATCAAGACGGTATTTTAGCTATTACCTTGGCGCCCTTGGCCCGCTTGTTGCCTTTGCAGAATCAGGCTGAAGCCATGTTGGCGAAGATCATGGATGAGCTGGAATACGTCGGTGTTATGGCAATGGAATGTTTCCGAGTGGGTGACGATTTACTAATTAATGAGCTGGCCCCGCGGGTACATAATAGCGGTCATTGGACACAGGCCGGCGCTAGTATTAGTCAATTTGAGTACCATGTTCGGGCCATTGCCGATTTGCCCCTTGGGCCACCTGTTATTAAGCATGAAAGTGTCATGGTAAACCTGATTGGCATTGATTATAACCATGAGTGGTTAGCCATTCCTGGTGCCGAAGTGTTTTGGTATGGCAAGCAAGTACGTCCGGCACGAAAGGTTGGGCATATTAACTTTGCCATGGCTGATAGGGCGCAGTTGTTGGCTTCATTGCAATGCCTAAAACCCATGATGGGTAATTGGTATGCACCCGCCTTGGACTGGGCTTTGCAGGAATTGAGTCAATAGCGTGACGGCCGACATATAATCTAATTACCACAACTTGCTTTGGCATCAGCACCAGAGAAAACAGGTTTAGCAATTTTACAGCAGTCGTTACTGGGTCTGATGGATTTTGTTATATGGGATGTGGTGGCATTGTTGGCGTTTGCTTATTTGTGTTTACATGGATGCAAAAAATGGCAGAACGATTTAGCAATGATGAGGTCTTGGCGGGTGTTGTAAATGCGGCCTGCATGACTTACTAAGGAGTTGTTATGCAAATTGTTGATGCTAAACGTACCGAGCAGTTGTTACCCTATGATGCCCTAGTGGCGGCTTTAACCGAAGCCTTTGCTCAGCCTGCTGATGAGGTGACGGCGCCACCACGCTTGCACTATGGTGTCGATGATCCAGATGGCAGTCAACGTACCTTGTTGATTATGCCAGCTTGGGCTGATGATGCTGGTGTGGTGGTGAAATTGGTGAATGTTGTGCCCAATAATGGTGTGCGTAGCCTGCCCGCTATTCAGGCTCAGGTGTTGGTGGCAGACCCCGTAACAGGTGCATGGTCAGCCATGATTGACGGCGCCACCCTGACGGCACGCCGCACGGCAGCGGCTTCTGCAGTAGCCGCGCAGTTTTTGGCGCCGGCAACAGCTGATACCTTGCTGGTGGTGGGCACGGGACGTTTGTCCATGGAGATGATTGCGGCCCATCGCCAAGTAAGGCCGAGTATTAAGCGCGTACTAGTGTGGGGGCGAGATTCTCAAAAAGCCGCGCTGATTGCGCAGCAGGTAGAGGGCGGTGAAGTGGCGAGTGATTTGCCAGCGGCCTGTGCCCAGGCGCAAGTGATCAGTTGTTGTACCTTATCAGCCCAGCCCTTAATACAAGGTGCCTGGCTACAGCCGGGCACTCATATTGATTTGGTCGGTGCCTATAGAGCGGATCTGCGCGAAAGTGATGGCAATCTAGTGGCGCGTTCGCGGGTATTTGTGGATACCTATGCGGGGGCTCATGGTGAAGCCGGCGATTTACTGCAGGCGCAAACGGAAGGCCTGTTTGACCTACAAGATATTGAGGCCGATTTGCATGAGCTTGTCCAATCCCCAATGGACCGTGCCGTTGATGATATTACCCTGTTCAAGTCTGTTGGGGCATCTTTGGAAGATTTTGCGGCAGCACGTTTGGTGGCGTCGCAGCTCACTGAATAAAGTTGAATGTTCCAGAGAAACGCTATGAAACATCATGTTTACGAAGTGGGTAAATACGGTCTGTGCACACACTGAGCTAGGGCCTTTTCCTTATTGAGTGTGGTTTTTTTATACCGCGATCGCTGTTTCGGCACACAATGTTCAACTAGAGAAAAGGTGCACAAAATGCTGGCGTAGTTTGATTAGGCGCAGTAGCATGGCTACGGCCCAATTGACAACCCAGCCAATCAAGGGCCAGGTTCTTAAGTTGATTACTAGTCACCCATCAGGCAGGTGGGTGTTAAAGCCAAGAAGGAGTGGGGGCATGTTACTAGGTAGACAGTGGCAAACTATCCACGCGGCCTATTCAAGAGAACATCATCTAGTAGGAGTCGGCCATGATTAACTCGCCGCTTCCCGCCAGTTTGCCCCATATGCGTGACAACAGTGTTATGCAAATGGGTATGCAGGTAGTATCCGATAGCCAGTGGCTACAACCCTGTATTGACCTAGAACCCTATTACCAACATAAACAACAAATTCATCAGGCTTATGGCCAACAGGTATTTGATGGCTTGCCAGAGTCGCAAGCGGCGCAACGAGAACTGGTCGATTTGTTAAAGCAACATTTGTTGCAAGACCATGGGCAGGTTTATGCCCAGATGGGAGACCAACTGACCCATTTACCCAGTGGTATCTTACTGGATATACCGGCTGCTGGAGGGAACCACAGTTTGTGGCCAGCGTCCCTCTGGGTGGCCGATGACCTGTTGTTAATGCAAGCCCGGCATGGGCAATATTGCTTAACGGCAGCCAGTCTATGCAGCCCTAGTAGTTGGCGCTTGCAAGATAAACTGGGCAAACCCATGGCTCGTATCCATGACCCCGTGCCTGGTATACATCAACAGCTAACGCCAAAAATTGATCAGTTTCTGAGTAATATGGCGGATGGGCAGGTGGTGCAACGCTACAACTGGTCTTTACAGGAGGCTCAGCAGTTAGCCCAGTTCCCCCATTCCATTAGCGCACCTCTAGCCGCCGAAACTCCCTTGTTCTATCGCATGGAACGACAAAGCTTGCGCCGCCTACCCGGTACGCAAGCCATTGTCTTTGGCATACGTGTGTATCTGTTTGATATGACTAGTTTGGCACAAATACACGGTGCGCTGCCGTCCCTGCAGGCCGCTATTGATGGTTTGCCGCCAGCCTTGAGGGGGTACAAGAACATCGATTATTACCAGCCGGCCTTGGACAAATATTGGTCATCAAGTTGATGCGTCAGTAGCGCTCTATGTCACACAAAAGAGCCGTTTTTTAGTTTCTCATTGGTGCACTGGCAACGGTTACTTTCAAGTTCTTTGGTGTGCAATTAAGTATCAATGAAAATCTCGTGAGCTAATGCTGAGCTGCGCCATTAAATGGCTACAATCAATCAAGCGTCCGGCAATAACATGAATGACATTGCTATCGGGGTCTTTCTCCAAGATGCCTTTCACCTTGAGAATGCGAGCTTGTAAGTAAGCTTGGCGCTGGGCTCTGGCTGTGCCTTGCCAGACTACCAGATTGGTATTACCGGTTTCGTCTTCTAGAGTAATAAAGGTGACACCCGAGGCGGTGCCTGGGCGTTGGCGGCCCGTCACTAGGCCGGCAATGGTGACGGGGCTTTGGTGTTTCAGGGTTTCTAAGTCGTGGGCTGTGCGTGTGCCGCGCAGATAGCCGGCTTGGCGCAGCAAGGCAATGGGGTGCTGGGTCAGACTTAGGCGTAGGCTGGCATAGTCCTCTGTTAATTCGGCCAAGGCATCGGGAGCGGTAAGGCAAATGTCGTTGGCATCGTCCAGCCGAGCAAATAATGGTGTAGTCTGGTCTTGATCTAATAGTTGCCAGCGCGCCTGATAGCGGTTTCCACTAATGGTTTGTAATGCATTGGCGCTGGCCAAGGCTTGCAGTTGTTTGCCCGGTAATTGGTTGCTGCGTAATTGTTTTATATGTGTAAAGCCTTGTTGTGGGCGAGTGGTCAGCAGGGCTTGTATAGTTTGTGCTTGCAGGCCCCTTATTTGCCGTAACCCTAAACGCAGCGCCAGGCCCGTATTATTGGGTAGATCTTCCATGGTGTGTTGCCACTGACTGGCATTAATGCAGGCGGGTAATACTTTTACCCCATGGCGGCGGGCATCCTGCACTAACTGGGAGGAACTGTAGAAGCCCATGGGTTGGCTGTTGAGTAGGGCGCAATAAAAGGCGGCCGGATAGTGGTACTTGAGCCACGCAGAAACATAAGCCAGTACGGCAAAACTGGCGGCATGGGATTCGGGAAAACCATACTCACCAAAACCCAGAATTTGTTGGTACAGCTGTTCGGCAAACGTGACCTGATAGCCGCGGCTGACCATGCCGTCAACCAGCTTTTTTTGAAACTTGTTGAGCTGCCCGTGACGTTTCCAGCTAGCCATGGCGCGCCTGAGCTGATCGGCTTCACCGCCGCTGAAGCCAGCTGCCACCATGGCCAGTTTAATGACTTGCTCTTGAAAAATAGGCACACCCAGGGTGCGTTTTAATACCTCTTTTACGGCCTCAGATGGGTAGCTTACCGGTTCTTTCCCTGCCCGGCGTTTGAGATAGGGGTGAACCATATCACCCTGAATAGGACCGGGCCGCACAATGGCAATTTGCACTACCAAATCATAAAAGCAAGCCGGGCGCAGGCGTGGCAGCATGTTCATTTGTGCGCGTGACTCCACTTGAAACACACCTAGGCTATCGCCGGCTTGTAACATGTTGTAAACCTTGCTGTCATCTTCCATGCGGGTAATATCCGCTAGCTGCAAATCCCGATTGTGGTGTTGTTTGATGAGTTGTAGGGCGTGGCGAATTGCACTGAGCATGCCTAAGGCCAGCACGTCTACCTTGAGCAGCGCCAAGCTTTCCAAGTCATCTTTGTCCCATTGAATAACAGTGCGTTCGGCCATGGCGGCATTTTCCGTGGGCACCATTTCAGCCAAGGGACCGGCACTGATAATAAAACCACCCACATGTTGGGACAGGTGCCGAGGAAAGCCGATGATCTCATCAATGAGTTGCAAGAATCGTTGTCCCAAATGGCTGTGATGATCCAATCCCAACTGTTTTAGTTGTTGGGCCCAACTTTGTTGGCGATCACGGCGGTCGACATTTTTTATAAACAACTCAAGTTGCGGCAAAGGCAAACCTAAGGCTTTGCCGACATCACGCACGGCGCTTTTAAAACGATAGGTGATCACCGTGGCGGCAAGGGCCGCCCGTTGGCGGCCATACTTTTGGTAAATGTATTGGATCACTTCTTCGCGGCGTTGGTGTTCAAAGTCAACATCAATATCCGGTGGTTCTGCCCGCTCTTTGGAGATAAAGCGCTCAAATAAAACATTGATCTGGCGTGGGTCGACGGCAGTGATTTCTAAGCAATAACAAACAATGGAGTTGGCGGCGGAGCCCCGACCCTGATAAAGGATATGTTGGCGTTTGGCAAATTGAACCAGATCATAAATAGTGAGAAAAAAGTGGGCATAACCTTGCTCGTGGATGAGTTTTAGCTCTTTTTCTATGGTCTGGTTGATGCTTGTTGGGACACCACCGGGAAAACGCAGACGTTTGCCTTTATTGACCAGATCGTGCAGATAGCTTGCCGCGGTGAAACCTTGGGGCACCAACTCGGCTGGGTATTCATAACTGAGTTCGATAAGGCTGAACTGGCAACGTTGGCTGATCTCTTCCGTGGCTTGTAACCATGCTTTAGGGTATAGCTTGCCGATCTTGCCTAGTGGGCGCAAGCTATGTTCACGGTTACTCTGCAAGGTGTAACCGCAAGCTTGCACAGGTTTGCCCTGAGCAATAGCCGTGAGCGTATCGTGTAACATCTGGCGCTTAGGGTGGTGCATATAAACCTGACCAACGGCACAAATTGGCAGGTCATATGCATGGGCTAGCTGTTGGCAGTAGCTTTGCTTTTGTTGGTCTAGGGTGCTTAGGCGGCGATGGCAACCCAGCCATAGGCGGGTTTGATGGTGCAGTAAGGTTTTGGCTAACAGAGGGCTAGGATTGGTTGGGTGCGGTAGCCAAATAAATAGGCATTGATCGAGGTGGATAAAATCCTCTAACTCAACCTGATATTGCCCTTTGGGTGCACGGCGCCGGGTTGTGGTGATAAGCTGACACAGTTGCGCGTAAGCTGTCCGTGTTGGCGCAATAACCACCAGCTCTTGTTGTTGTAAGCGAAACTCACTGCCGATGATGAGTTTTAGTGGCAATTGTTCTTGGCGTATTGCCTGGTAGGCGCGCACCACGCCAGCCACGGAACATTCATCGGTTATGGCCAGAGCTTCATAACCTAGCTGTGAAGCCCTGCGTACCAGTTCTTCTGGGTGAGAGGCGGCGCGTAAAAAGCTGAAATTGCTTAGGCAGTAGAGTTCGCTGTATGGCATGCTGTTTTCCGATGGACCTACTTAAGCAAAGTAGCCGTGTATAAACCACTCTTCTTGGTGGTTGCGAAATAACCAACATAACTGTCCCTGGGGGTTGCGCATAATGAAGTAATCTCGGCATATGGCTTGGTTATCCCACCAACCGCTTTGAATGCGCTCTGGGCCTTGTAGTTGCTGCCAGCCATAACGTGGTTTGCCCGCTAACATGCGTGGCAAGGGTAAGAGAATGCTGGGTCGTAAAGCACTAGTAGGGTGCTTTTGAGTTTGTTGCCTATTATCAAGGTGCTGCCATTGTTGGTTGTAGGTACTGTGTTCTGGACGGTAATCGTCGCACAGGCCTAGATGTTGAATGCAGTGATTGCCGAGCTTGTTTTGTAAGCGGCCAAGTAGTTGCCCAGGGTTGAGTTGACTCGTTGGCGTAGTATCAAATAAGGACTGATTAACGACTTCTCGGGAGCCTTGCTGGTGGCCTTTCAAATGCAAGCCAATGACCGGCGCATTGAGTTCTAATTGCTCTAGGCGCAACATAATTAAGTCCAGCCATAGCTTGGCTTGGTATTCGCCGGCAGCGCTTCCTATCTGCAACCAAGTGGCGTCTTGCTCTCGGTATATGAGCCCCAGCTTGACCCTTGCTACCTGTAACTGTCGGCTGTGCAAAAAGGCTTCCATGGCTTGTAGTAGGCGGGATAAGGGAAAGCGCAGCCCAGGGCTATGTTCCACCTCATAAAGTAGTGGCAGCTGTTGGGAAAAATATTCTTGAGGGCGATAGGCAGGTAGCGCGACTGGCTGCTCGTGGTACAAATGCTGTAAGTGTTGTACGAGTTCGATACCTAGTTTTTTACCCAACTTGGGTCGCGATAAGGCTTGCACCTGGCCTAATAAGCGCAAACCCAAACGCTGCAGCTGTTCATTCAAGACGGGGCTAAAACCAGCCTCATCAATGGGCAGTTGGTCCAACAAACGGGTCGCCTCCTGTGCACTTTGGCAGAGCTGGTTTTTGTGGGCTAAGGCCAGTATTTGTGCTGCTAATGGGGTATGGGCAGCGGCATAGAAGTAGCTCAGATGGCGCCTTTGTAGAGGTTGCTGGAGGCTGTGCCAATAATGGGCCATATCGCGATATAAGCGGCGCATGTCCTGAGTTTTGAATAACAATCCCTGGGGTGGATAGAGATAGAGTGTGGCACTTAGCTGATAAAGTTCGTGGGCCAGTTGCTTGAGTAGTTGTTGCTCTTGACGCAGTTGATAATTAGCAATGGTAAGGTCATGGCATAACAAGGCGGCTTGAGCCAAGCCTGTGCCGATAGCAATGCCATTTTCACGGGCGGCTTGGTTATTTTGTACTACCCGGCCTTGGCGGATCAGCACACAAGGCCCCTGTGCATCACGTGGCTGGAGACTGCTGTCTAGTTGCAGGCAGGGGAAGTGGATATAAAGCCAGTGCATAGGCTACCTCAGGGATACCACATTGTTGTTTACGGGCGGCTTTTGGCTGTGGAGTTCAGGCCAGTGGCTGGCAAGGCAGATAGTACGCTCTGTAGGTGGCCACTGGCCCTGCAGCTTGGTGACTGTTATCTGTAGGCCTTGTGGGCAAGGGGTGAGTTGTAGGCGGGCACTAATTGGCAAGGCGCTGGGTTGGGTATTGTCCTCACGCAGCCAAAATAACAAAGCTTGGTTGTTTTTTGCCGCCCACTGTAAACGTTTGGCGGCGCTGGTGTGCATATGCCGGTGCCACAATAAAACATATTCACAGCAACCACTTAGTAGGCTCTGTTCAGCGGCCCATAAAGCCTCTTGTGGGTTAGCGCATTGCACAATGACTAGCCGTTGTAAGTTAATGCCTGCTTGGGCCAGGGCCTGGGCATGGAGACCCGCAGGGGGATTTATCCACACTTGCAATGGGGCGTTATTGTCTTGTTGCTGTTGTTGTAATAAAGGCCACAGCAAACGCAGCTCGCCAATGCCGGATTGCTGAAAGTTGAGTTCTATCAGGCCAGCACATGGCCAACCCCCATAAAGCAGCTGGTCAAGTTCTTCATGGCCGCTGGTTTGTCGTTGCTGTTGCTGTGTGGTCAGTCCTATTTGTACATGTGGTGAAATAGCCGATATGTTCATAATCATTCCAATAATACTGTATATATATACAGTAGTTTGACACGTTTTTTCCACAGGTCAAGTCGTGTTTTGACGTTGTGATGGTATGGTTTGGCGAAAATAATCAATAATTATTCGCATAATGTGCATTTTTTTGCTGATGAGAGTGGCATTATGCGGACTTAGGTCTTCTCTCCAGAAGTGCCACCACCAACACCAACAATGGGAGCCGTGCTATGCCTTTGCAGCCAAGCCAACATGTTTTTATCACCTGTGCCGTCACTGGGTCAGGGGGCAGCCAGGATCGTTCACCTCATGTGCCTCGTAGTCCCGAGCAAATAGCCAACAGTGCTATTAATGCTGCCAAAGCCGGTGCTGCCGTGGTTCATTGCCACGTGCGTGATCCTGAAACAGGCACACCGACTCGCCGTATTGATCTATATAAAGAGGTGACCGAGCGTATTCGTGCGGCTGATGTGGATGTGGTGCTGAACCTCACGGCTGGCATGGGTGGCGATGTTGTTTATGGTGGCCCCGAAAGTCCATTGCCTTACAACGCAGAGGCTACCGACATGGTTGGCGCCTCTGAACGTGTTGAGCATGTGCGCATATGCCGTCCAGAAATATGCACTCTAGATTGTGGCACCATGAATTTTGCCGAAGCCGATTATGTTATGACGAATACGCCGGGCATGTTGCGCGCCATGGCAACGATGATGACGGATATGGGGGCTCGCATTGAAATTGAAGCCTTTGACACGGGACACTTGTGGTTGGCCAAGCAACTGGTTGCCGAAGGATTGATTGACGATCCTGTCATGATCCAGCTGTGTATGGGTATCCCCTGGGGTGCGCCAGATGATTTGAATACGTTTATGGCCATGGTCAATAACGTACCTGAAAGTTGGATCAAATCGGCTTTCTCCATTGGCCGTAACCAGATGAACTATGTGGCTGCCAGTGTGTTGGCAGGGGCGAATATTCGTGTTGGCTTGGAAGACAATCTGTGGTTGGAAAAAGGCGTCTTGGCTACCAATGCCCAATTGGTTGAAAGGGCTGCCACTATCGCAACCAATATGGGTTCCAGCCTCATGACGGCGGCCGAAGTTCGCGAACTTATCCAAGTGCAAAAGCGTGCGCCCTTGCAATCATAACAACCGGTAGGCAACAACATGAGTAAAAGTAAAGTAGCCGCCATAGTTGGTGGTGGTGTTATTGGTGGTGGTTGGGTCGCCCGTTTTTTATTACATGGCTGGGACGTGAATGTCTTTGACCCAGCACCCGATGCACAGCGCAAGATAGGCGAGGTGCTGGATAATGCTCGTGCGGCTCTGCCAGCGTTGAGTGATGTACCCATGCCGGCAGAAGGCCGCCTGAAGTTCTGTGACAGTTTGGCTGATACCGTTACCAACGCACAATGGATTCAGGAAAGTGTGCCAGAGCGTCTGGATATCAAGCTCAAGGTGATGGCGGAAATACAGGCTGCCTGCCCAAGCAGTGCCGTTTTAGCATCGTCAACCTCAGGTTTCAAACCATCTGAATTGCAGCAGGGAGCGGCTCGCCCCGAGCAGATTATGGTAGCGCATCCTTTTAATCCTGTGTACTTGCTGCCCTTGGTAGAGGTAGTGCCGAGCGTTGTTAGCGATGTTGCGCTGGTGGCAGGGGCCAAGGATATTCTTACCAGCATTGGTATGAAGCCTTTGCATGTACGTAAGGAAATAGATGCCCATATTGCGGACCGTTTACTGGAGGCTGTGTGGCGAGAGGGTCTTTGGTTGATTAATGATGGCATTGCCACTACGCAAGAAATTGATGATGCAATTCGATTTGGATTTGGTCTGCGTTGGGCACAAATGGGACTGTTTGAAACCTACCGAGTGGCTGGTGGCGAAGCAGGTATGGCGCACTTTATTGCCCAATTTGGTCCATGTTTAACCTGGCCTTGGACCAAACTCATGGATGTACCAGAACTCACCGACGAATTGGTGCAAACTATAGCTGATCAATCAGATGCCCAGTCTGGAATGCATACTATTCGCGAGCTAGAGCGTATTCGTGACACTAACTTGATTGGAATCATGCGGGCGCAAAAGCAAACTAATTGGGGGGTTGGCGAGTTGCTTAATGAGCATGATTTGCGTTTGCAGCAGCTAGGGTAGGGCTTGGCGGTTGCTGATTGTTGATGTTAGGTTGTGGTTTGACACGAAAGTATTAGGTGCGCTGCGAGCAAAAATTGATTTGGATCAAGAGATGTTGTAGTGTCACTTGTTAGCATACAAATGTTTCAAAAATTGCGCTCGCTCAAGGTAGAGTAGCGTTGTGATAAATTTTCACGCAGTACGCAGGTAGGCCCTTATGAACTCACCCATCCGTATCCAGTCATGTAGTAATTGTGGTTTGCATGATATGTGTTTGCCTTTGGCACTCACTCAACTAGAAATGCAACAACTTGACGGTATCATCAAAAAAAGTACCCCTTATCGCCGTAACGAAGCCATCTTTCGCCAAGGAGACGCTTTTCATTCTATTTTTGCGGTACGTGCCGGCATGGTAAAAACCACCGTAGTAAATGCGCGCGGTGAAGAACAGATTACTGGTTTTTACTTTCCTGGAGAGTTATTGGGTCTAAACGGTCTGCATGAGAATATTTATACTGGCACCGCCACAGCTTTAGAAACGGTTAGCCTGTGTGAAATTCCTTATCCCAAATTGGATGAGCTGTCAGCGTTGTTACCCGAGCTGCGTCGTCAGATGATGCGCCATATGAGCCAAGAAATTGCCGATGAGCAGGATATGATGCTGGTTTTGGCTAAGACTTCTGCCGAAGAGCGTTTGGGTAACTTTTTGTTACGCTTGTCTCAGCGTTTTAAGCGTTTGGGTTTTTCCTCTACACAGTTCCGTTTAACCATGTCCCGTGTTGATATGGGTAATTACCTTGGTCTGGCGGTGGAAACTGTTAGCCGTACTTTGACCAAACTGCAACAACGCGGTGTCATTAAAGTAGAAGGCAAAGAAGTGACCATATTGGACTTTGGGGGTCTGACGTGCCTGAATGGCGATTGCAGTACCGAAGCTGAATCCCTTAGCCTAGGCTAACAGTTCTTGTCATTTCGAACCTTTTCTAAGGTTCGAAATGTTTGCCTAAGTTGACACCAAGAGCGCGACCTAGGTGGTAATATACCCTAGAATAACATCATGAGTTTAGCTTAAGAGTGACCTATGTCTGTTATTTTTATCACGGTGACCTCCGTTTTGCTGGTCATTGTTGCTGGCTATTTATTGTCCCGTTTTTTACTTACAGAGCAGGCCTTTTGGCAGGGCGTGTCGCGCCTTTGTTATTGGGTCCTGTTTCCCGCTATGTTGGTAAAAATATTAGCGGCTGCTGATTTTAGTGGCAGCTGGTTATTTAGCCTAATAGGTGTATTGTTAGGTGCCTTGCTGTTAATGCTGGCCTATAGTTTGCTCAGCGGCCATTTGTTGCGTCTGCCTAACGCTTCTATTTCTTCAATGTTGCAAGGCAATATGCGCCACAATACCTTTATTGGTATTGCTGTTATGGGCGATATCATGGGTCTCAGGGGTATTGAATTGGCGGCGTTGGCAACCGCTATTTTAGTGCCTGCGGTGAATGTGATCTGTGTGATCATCATGCTACGTCTCAATGGTGGTGAACACACGGTCAAGCGGATGATGGTAAAAGAGCTGGTGCGCAACCCCTTGATTTTGGCGGTGACTATGGGTTTGGTGATCAATATTTCAGGCTGGCAATTGCCCGCTTTGGCTGTGCAAACCATGGACTTATTGAGTCGGGCTGCTTTGCCCATGTTGTTACTGGCAGTGGGTGCCGGTATGAAATTGCGAGCCATTAGCAACAACTGGCCCGCATTGGTGAGCGTGCTATTAGGCAAAGGCCTATTGATGCCGGCATTTACTTTGGTTGCTGCCATGGCCCTGGGCCTGCCCAGTGAGGTGGTGATGGTGGCGGTGGTATTTACCACCTTGCCAACGGCGGCTTCGGCCTATGCTTTGGCACAACAGTTAAAGGGTGATACCTCGTTGATGGCCGATATCATCAGTGTACAAACACTATTTAGCTTAGTGACCCTAACGGTATGGTTGTTAGTGGTGGTGCATTTAACAAGCCTGTCTCTGGGCAGCGTTTAATGGAGAATGAATGTGCAATTGGCTGACATACTCGACCTGCAAGCACATCCAATTGGTGACCTAGGGTATCAGGCGCGGTGTCGTGCTAACTTGTGTCGTGATGGTGCCTTGATCATGTCGGGTTTGCTTCGTCCCAAGGCCCTTGCTGCCATTCGTAATGAAGGTTTGCAGCATCAGCACCTCGCTTATTACACCCAAGATCAGCACAATGTGTATTTGCAGCAGCAAGATGCCAGTTTGCCGGCTAATCATCCCCGCAATCGTTTGGTTGATTCCTCCAAGGGCTGCATTACCGATGACCAGATTCCATTGAGTTCGCCATTACGTGTGATTTATAACAGCCAAGATTTTAAGGATTTTTTGGCGGCCGTTTTAGAAGAGCCGGTGCTGTATCCTTATGCGGACCCCCTGTCATCAATTAACACTCACTACGCCAGTGCTGGGCAAGAATTGGGGTGGCACTTTGATAATTCTTCGTTTGCCATCACCTTGTTGATTGAAAAGCCTCAGGCTGGCGGTGAGTTTGAATATATTCGTGACTTGCGTGATGCTGACGCTGGGGAAATGAATTATGCTGCTGTGGGAGAACTGCTGGATGGCAAACGCTCGGTTGATGTCTTGCCCACGCTAGCGGGAGACTTGGCTTTTTTTCGTGGTCGCAATGCCATTCACAGGGTAACCCCTACGCAAGGCGATATTACTCGTATGCTAGTGGTCCTAGCTTACAATACTGAGCCAGATGTCAGCCTTTCTGAATCGGCGCGCATGACCTTTTATGGCCGCCTAGGGTAAGCCTATAGCAGCCAAGTATTACCGCAGTTGTTTTAGGCAGGCCTGCATTGCCAGATAAGTGCTGTCTTGCAAGTGATGCTGACCTTGGTTGATGACGTGATTACCGGCCACATAGACATCACGCACCGGGTTGTGATTGCTGCCAAAGCACCATAGGTCCAGCCACTTTTCTGGTGCGGCGCAGGCAAGGGTGGGGTAGCTAATATCAAGACTAATAAAATCGGCCCGGTTGCCTTCTGCAAGCCCTGCTGAAAGCCCACAAGCAGCAGCGCCATCGGCCACACATTTTTGATACATGTAGTTGCCGACACTGGCATGATTTTCATCATACAAGCGGTTGCGCTGCTGCTGTTGCAGGCGTTGGCTGTATTCCAGCAGGCGTATTTCTTCGGCAGGTGATAGGCATACGTGACTATCGGAGCCAATGCCAAAGCGGCCACCACCTTGAGCCAAGGCTGCGGCAGGAAATATGCCATCCCCAAGGTTGGCTTCTGTGCTTGGGCAGATGCCAACTACGGCTTGGCTCTGGATAATCTGTTGTAGCTCCCTGTCATCAATATGGGTGGCGTGCACAAGGCACCAGCGATCATTCAAACCAATTTCATTGGCTAGCCAGGCCACTGGCCGTTGGCCACTCCAACTGATGCAGTTGTTCACCTCTTTTTGTTGTTCGGCAATATGTATGTGAATAGGCCAGTTAGCGTTGGACGCAGCTAGAGTGTGCTGAATTTGTGCTTTGGTGACAGCTCGTAAGGAGTGAAAGCACAAGCCCTGATTGATGCGTGATGAGGTATTACTGTCATGCAGTTGTTGTTGCAGTTGCAGGTAGCTGTCTACGTCATGCAAAAAGCGTTTTTGCCCGTCATTGGCTGGTTGACCACCAAAATCGCTATGGCTATAAAGTACGGGTAACAAGGTTTGGCCAATACCTGTATCCAATGCAGCATCACGCACTGCCAGAGCCATGGTGGCAGGGTTATCATAGGCTTGGCCATTGCTTTGATGGTGCAGGTAGTGGAATTCGGCCACCTGAGTATAACCGGCCTTGAGCATGTCAATGTACAAAAAGCTGGCAATGGTCTGCACCTGTTCAGGGGTCAACTTGTTCACTAAACCATACATCAGGTCACGCCAGCTCCAAAAACTATCTGCCGGGTTGAGACTGACTTCGGCTAGGCCGGCCATGGCACGCTGAAAAGCATGGGAGTGGAGGTTGACCATGCCTGGCAATATTGGGCCAGACAAGTGGATATCTTGAACCTGTGCTTTGCTATTGGCTTGTATATTGGCAAATTGGCCATTAATAACCTGAAAGCGCACCTGTGGGCACCAGCCTGTAGACAGTAGAGCGTAGTCGGCATAATAACTTTTCATTGAATTATCTACTCGTATATAGCTTGTATAGACAAGATGTTACTACCTTTTTGTTCCTCAACGCCATATAATTACGACATAATTTGGATAACCAAGCGTCATTATGAACGATAACACTCTTGTAGATAGCCTTTTGGCCGCTATGGAAGACTCTCCGGCGCCGATTTATCAGCGGGTGAAGGGCGCCATCATTAACAAGGTGACTAATCAGGAATGGCTGCCTAATCAGCGGGTGCCCTCAGAAGCTGAATTGGTCAATGCGCTTGGTGTGAGCCGTATGACTATTAATCGCGCTCTGCGTGAATTGACGGCAGAAGGTTTTTTAAAACGCCAACAGGGCGTGGGCACTTTTGTGGCGCCACAGCGGGTGCACTCGGCTTTATTTGAGGTGCATAATATTGCTGATGACATTGCCACCCGCGGTAATAAACATCATGCTCAGGTATTACGTTTAGATTCAGGTCAGGCTACCACGGATGAAGCCATGCAACTAGGTGTGCGAACTGGCCATAATGTGTTCCGCTCTTTGTTAGTGCATTTTGAAAATGACAAGCCGGTACAAATGGAAGAGCGCGTGGTCAATGCCGACATAGCACCAGCCTATGGCGAGCAGGATTTTACCACCATTACCCCCTATACCTATCTCAACCAAACGGCCCCCATTAGTGAAGGTGAGCATTTGGTCGAAGCCGTATTACCCAGTCGGTGGGAGGCTCAAGCATTGGCTTTGCCAGACACGGCCGCCTGCTTACAAATTCGTCGTCGCACCTGGAGCAACAAACATATTGTGACTAGTGCTCGTTTGCTATCACCCGGCGATGTGTTGCAATTGTTTGGTCATTTCCAGCGCTAACGCTCTTTGTTAGCGCCTATTTCGTTCTGATTTATCTTGCTGTTGTACTAGTACTAGTGTGTAAATTTAACTTGTATATACATGTATAGTTATTATAGAATGCCGATCATACATGAATGAGGTACGTGATATGAATAGTGCGACACAGCAAGACCGTTTTCGGGCCGGTGAGGTGAAAGCGAAGACCGGTAATGAACTAGAAGCTAAAAGTTGGTTGACCGAAGCGCCTTTGCGCATGCTGATGAATAATTTGGACCCAGAGGTCGCAGAAAACCCACAGGCCTTGGTGGTATATGGCGGTATTGGTAGAGCCGCTCGCAATTGGCAAGCCTATGATCGCATGGTAGAAGCACTAAAACAGCTAGAGGATGATGAGACCTTGTTGGTTCAGTCGGGTAAACCAGTAGGGGTATTTCGAACACATAAAAATGCGCCACGGGTGCTGCTTGCCAACTCCAACTTAGTCCCTCACTGGTCGAACTGGCAGCATTTTAATGAACTCGATGCTAAAGGGTTGGCCATGTATGGCCAGATGACAGCAGGCTCTTGGATTTACATTGGTAGCCAGGGAATCGTACAAGGCACCTATGAAACCTTTATTGAGGCAGGTCGTCAGCACTATCAAGGTGATTGGTCAGGCCGCTGGATACTCACCGCCGGCCTTGGCGGTATGGGAGGTGCGCAGCCACTAGCTGCAAGTTTAGCGGGGGCTTGTTCTTTGAATATTGAATGCCAACAAAGCCGTATAGATTTTCGTTTGGCCAATCGTTATCTAGATGAACAGGCCACAGACTTAGATGACGCCTTAGCGCGGATTGCAAAATATACTGCAAGCGGTGAAGCCCGTTCAGTTGGCTTGCTTGGCAATGCCGCCGATATCTTGCCGGAGTTGGTTAAACGTGGTTTGAAACCGGATTTGGTGACCGACCAAACTTCTGCTCATGATCCACTCAATGGCTATTTGCCACAAGGCATGGATTGGGCTGAGTATCAGCGCCAAGGCGCATTGCAAGCGGATGTCATTGTCGCCAAAGCCAAGCGTTCTATGGCTGTGCATGTGCAAGCTATGTTGGATTTTCACGCTATGGGTATTCCAACAGTCGATTATGGTAACAACATTCGCCAAATGGCCTTGGAAGAAGGCGTTAGTAATGCGTTTGACTTCCCGGGTTTTGTGCCCGCATATATCCGCCCTCTGTTTTGTCGCGGCGTAGGGCCTTTCCGCTGGGTAGCACTATCGGGTGATCCGCAAGATATCTACAAAACCGACGCTAAGGTAAAGCAACTGATTGATGATAAACACCTGCATAATTGGTTGGACATGGCCCGTGAGCGCATCCAATTCCAAGGTCTGCCAGCACGTATTTGTTGGGTCGGTTTGGGAGAGCGAGAAAAACTCGGTTTGGCGTTCAATGAAATGGTACGTAGTGGCGAGCTAAAAGCCCCTGTGGTGATTGGCCGAGATCACCTAGATTCGGGCTCCGTAGCCAGCCCCAACAGAGAAACTGAAGCCATGGCAGACGGTTCTGATGCTGTTTCTGATTGGCCATTGCTCAATGCCTTATTGAATACGGCATCGGGCGCTACCTGGGTGTCCCTGCATCATGGTGGTGGTGTAGGTATGGGTTTTTCACAACATTCTGGTATGGTGATTGTGTGCGATGGAACGGATGAAGCGGCCGAACGTATAGGGCGTGTATTGCATAATGACCCAGCCACAGGGGTCATGCGGCATGCGGATGCAGGTTATCCAGCGGCCATAGAGTGTGCGCAACAAGCTGGTTTAAATTTGCCTAGCCTTAATTAGGGTCTAGCCTAGGACTAAGAGAAAAATATATGTATCAATTGGCAATTAATCCGGGGCAAGTGACGCTTGCTCAGTTACGTCGTGCAAGCCGTGAAACCGTGAAAGTGAGCTTGTCAGAGGGAGCCTTGGAAGGCATTCATGCAAGTACTGCGTTGGTGCAGGCGATGGTTGATGAAGGCCGCACTGTTTATGGTATTAATACGGGTTTTGGGCTGTTAGCCAATACCCGTATTGACGCTAAAGATTTGCAAGAACTGCAGCGCTCTATTGTGTTATCCCATGCCGCCGGTATTGGTGAATTGATGGGTGATGCAACTGTACGTTTGGTCATGATACTAAAAATCAACAGCTTGGCACGAGGGTACTCTGGCATTCGTTGGCAGGTCATTGAGGCTTTGATGATTTTGCTCAACCATGAAATTTATCCCTGTATTCCACAAAAAGGTTCCGTGGGCGCATCGGGTGATCTGGCACCGCTGGCCCATATGAGTGCCGTATTGTTAGGCGAAGGCCAAGCTCGTTATCAAGGCGAAATCATTTCTGGTCAAGCTGCCTTGGCCATCGCTGGTTTGGCGCCAGTGGTGTTAGCACCTAAAGAAGGCCTAGCATTGCTTAATGGTACTCAGGCCTCGACGGCGTTTGCTTTACAAGGTTTGTTTGCTGCCGAGGATTTGTGGGCTTCGGCAGTGGTCTGTGGTGCCTTGTCAGTGGAGGCAGCGCTTGGCAGTCGTCGGCCTTTTGATGAGCGCATTCATCAGGTACGGGGTCACCAAGGTCAGATTGATGCTGCAGCGGCATATCGACACCTGCTGCAAGCCAGTAGCGAGGTGGGTGATTCCCATGAAGATTGTGATAAGGTGCAAGACCCCTATTCTTTGCGTTGTCAGCCTCAAGTGATGGGAGCTTGTCTGGATCAAATACGTCATGCCGCTAGGGTCTTACAGATTGAGGCCAATGCCGTATCAGACAATCCTTTGGTGTTTGCTGAGCAAGAGGACATCATTTCTGGGGGCAATTTTCATGCTGAGCCAGTGGCAATTGTGGCCGACGGGTTGGCCATTGCCATTGCCGAAATTGGTAGCTTGTCTGAGCGGCGAATGGCCTTGTTGATTGATTCAGGACTGAGCAAGTTGCCACCATTTCTGGTTGATAATGGCGGTGTTAACTCAGGCTTTATGATTGCTCAGGTTACCTCGGCCGCTTTGGCAAGTGAAAATAAAACCTGGGCACATCCTGCTAGTGTTGATAGTTTGCCAACCTCCGCTAATCAAGAGGATCATGTATCAATGGCCACTTTTGCGGCGCGCCGTTTGTATGACATGGCGGGTAATACACGTGGTATTTTAGCGGTAGAACTACTCGCGGCTGTTCAGGGTCTGGATTTTAGGGCGCCCTTGCACACTACGCCGACTCTGGAGAAGGCGCGCTCTGGTTTACGCGCCAAGGTGGCGTTTTATGATAAGGACCGTTATTTTGCTACGGATATTGAGGCGGCTAATACGTTGCTGTCCCAGGCTTGCCATAATGGTTTAATGCCAGAGCAAATATTACCCAGCTTGGGTTGAGGGCATTAGTCTTGTACAGTGGTCACGATAGGGGGCAGTAACAATATGGCAACCACCTTATGGTCAGGCTTTGATATGGCGACGATGGCAGGTGGCCAGTATGGCCTTCTTGCTGATGCCGCTATGCTGACTGAAGTGGGTAAAATCACTTGGTTAGGCCGTGCCGATCAAGCACCGCCGGCGCCACATCATCATGATTTGGGTGGTGGCCTTGTCACACCGGGTCTGATTGATTGCCATAGCCATATTGTTTTTGCTGGTAATCGCAGTGACGAATTTGAGATGCGTATGCAGGGTGCCGATTATGGAGCGATTGCCAAGGCCGGTGGTGGCATTGTGTCAACTGTGCAGGCCACAAGGGAGGCGTCTGAAGAGAAGTTGTTTACTTTGTCTAGTCAGCGTCTCAAGCACCTCATGGCCGATGGTGTTACGAGCATTGAAATCAAATCCGGTTATGGTTTGGATGCGGCAACGGAGCTAAAAATGTTGCGTGTGGCGCGGCGCTTGGGGCGGGAGTTCGCGGTTAATGTGCGTACTAGCTGTTTAGCGGCTCATGCTGTGCCAATAGAATATGCCGGACAAGCAGATCAGTATATTGATCTGGTTTGTGAGCAGATTCTGCCAGCCGTTGCTGCCGAGGGCTTAGCCGATGCGGTCGATGGATTTTGTGAAAACATCGCTTTTTCTCCAGCGCAAATTGAGCGGGTATTTAATACATCTAAGCAATTGGGTTTGCCCCTAAAATTGCATGCTGAACAACTATCGGATCTGGGTGGTGCCGCCTTGGCAGCTCGGTTTGGTGCCTTGTCTGTGGATCATCTGGAATATTTAAATTCGCAAGACATTGAAGTTATTAAGCAGGCCGGCAGTGTGGCGGTGATTTTGCCAGGCGCTTTTTACAGTTTGCGTGAAACACAACTGCCGCCCATTCAGGCTTTGCGAGATCAGCAGGTGCCAATGGCTATTGCCAGTGATGCCAACCCCGGCTCGGCACCGGTTTTGTCATTGCGTCTGATGATGAATATGGCCTGTGTGTTATTTGGTATGACACCAGAGGAAGCGCTAGCTGGTGTTACCTGCCATGGGGCGCGGGCTTTAGGTATGCAAGATAGCCATGGCCAGTTGCAGGTTGGTATGGCGGCTGACTTTGTATGTTGGGATGTTACTGGCCCCGCCGATTTAAGCTATTGGCAAGGCGGCCAGTTGCTTAAGCAACGCATTGTGGCGGGTGAACTGACATGAATGATTGGCACGCTGTCACAGTGCAACAGGGGCACAGCCCAGTAATAGTGAGCATGCCCCATAGTGGCACAGGCTTAACTCCGGAGGTTGCTCAAGGTCTGACTGCAGCGGCGGCGCAGTTGCCAGATACGGACTGGCACATTCCGGCTCTCTATCAGATGGCACAAACTTTGGGCGTAACTAGCGTGTGTGCTAACTACTCGCGTTATGTTATCGATCTTAATCGTCCTCTTGACGATGCCCCTCTGTATACCAGCCCCACGACGGGGTTGTTCCCCCATATCCTATTTTCGGAAGAGCCGCTATTTGGGCCCAATTTGGCGCCCTCCCAGGCCCATCGGGAGGCTTGCAAAACCCATATTTGGCAGGCTTATCACAGTGCTTTAGTTGCTCAGTTGCAGCGCATCAAACAACAATATGGCTATGCTATATTATTCGATGCCCATTCCATCGCTAGTCAGGTGCCGATGTTATTTTCTGGTCAGCTGCCCGATTTTAATTGGGGGACTCATGGTGGTAAAAGCTGCCCCGATAGCCTCTTACAGTTAGCTCGCATTTGTGTTGACCAGTCGCGTTTTAGTCAGGTGAGTAATGGCCGCTTCAAGGGAGGGTATATTACGCGTCATTATGGTCAGCCCGAGCAGGCAATCTATGCCATTCAGCTAGAGCTAGGGCAGGATACCTATCTGCAGGATCAGGGGTATGAATTAAGTGCAGACAAGCTGCCCCATGTGCAGGCGGTTATTAGGGACTTGTTACAGGGCTTAATAGCTTGGCGGCCCCTATAGGTTTAACTTCATTTCCAACAAGCAGGGTTGGAAGCCTAGCTTGTTATAGGCTTTAACGGCAGACAAGTTGTCATGATAAACATCCAGATAAAAGTTGCTGACTCCTTGCTCTTTGCTCCATGCCACCAGTTGTTCAATAAGCTGGCTAATGCGTCCTTCACCACGATGCTTTGGCGCGACATACATGGCGCCCATATAACCGTATCGGTGATGTTGATGGGCGGGCTTGGATACGCGTAATTGCACATACCCCATGCCCACCACATTATTATCCACTTCCATGACCAAAACTTGTGCCTGATCATCTTGTAATAGCTGATCAAAGTCATAGTAGTGGCATTTCTCAGCTTTGATATCGGCATCGTAAGCGCGTTCGGCATTCATCAGCTTTTGTTCCATCTGCAATAATAACGGCAGATCATTGATTTGTGCTTGACGAAATAGCATAGGAATTCCTGTTATGGGATAGAAGATTGCTGATCCTAGCAGGGATAACTTAGACAGGCCAAATTTTCTGATAGGCGTGTCGCAAAGACGACAAAGTAGAATTTTTCTGCTACAAAAAATGTATTTAAATTTCTATTTTTGTATCATATAATTCTATTTCTTTGATGTTGATCAATTTTGGGAAGTGAAATGAAGGTTTCAAGTTATGTAGCGGGGCACTGGCACCAAGCCAGCGATGATGGTGTACAGGTGTTCAATGCGATCAATGGAGACCTAGTCGGCTGTGTCAGTACCACAGGTATTGATTTTCAAGCAGTACTGAATCATGGCCGCCTTGTTGGTGGTCCGGTGCTGCGTAAAATGACGTTCCACGAGCGCGGTAACATGCTCAAAAATTTAGCCAAGTACCTGTTAGAGCGTAAAGCGGAATTTTATCGGGTTTCGGCTTTTACCGGCGCCACCAAGCTGGATAGCTGGATTGATATTGAAGGCGGAGTGCAAACCCTATTTACTTATTCGGGTTTGGTGCGTCGAGAATTTGCTAATGAAACGTTCGCCCTTGAAGGCAAGTCAGAACCACTTTCTAAAAATGGTGGTTTTGTGGGGCGCCACTTATTGGTGCCCAAAGAAGGCGTTGCCGTACATATTAATGCGTTTAATTTCCCATGTTGGGGTATGTTAGAAAAGATCGCACCTAGTTTGGCAGCGGGCATGCCTGTAGTGGTGAAACCGGCAACGGCCTCGGGTTATCTTACTGAGGTGATGGTGAAAACCATGATTGAGTCGGGGTTGCTGCCTGAAGGGGCTCTTCAGTTGATTAGTGGAAGTGTTGGCAACTTACTCGATTTGTTGGATGAGCAGGATGTGGTGACCTTTACCGGTTCGGCATCCACGGGTCAGCATTTACGTTCCCACCCAAATATTATTGCCAAGAGCATCCCTTTTACCATGGAAGCTGATTCTTTGAATTACAGTATCCTGGGTGAAGCAGCGGTGCCAGGCACGGCTGAATTTGACTTGTTTATCAAGGGTGTCGTGACCGAAATGACGGTCAAAGCAGGGCAGAAATGTACAGCTATTCGTCGTGCTCTGGTGCCAGCGTCACAGATGGATGTGGTCGGCGATGCTTTAACCGCACGCTTGGCTAAAATCACCTTGGGCGATCCAGCACTGGATGGTGTGCGCATGGGGCCTTTAGTAGGCCGTGACCAGTTAGCAGATGTTTGGTCTCAAGTGCATACGTTAATGCAGTCTGCTGGCGTGGTCTGTGGTGGTAGGGAAGATTTTGCCTTACACAGCGGTGATAGGGATAAAGGCGCCTTTTTCCCGGCTACTGTGTTACGTTGTGATGAACCGTTTAAAACGGACTTGCCCCATCAGGTTGAAGCCTTTGGCCCCGTGACCACAATGATGCCCTATGCGGATCTAGATGAAGCCATAGCGTTGGCCAAGTTAGGGGGGGGTAGTTTGGTGGGGTCTATCGTTACAGCGGACTCTCAAGAAGCTACCAAGATGGTGCTGGGTACGGCTTGTTGGCATGGGCGTTTGTTGGTATTAAATGACGAATGTGCGCAAGAGTCCACTGGCCATGGTTCACCCTTGCCGACATTGGTGCACGGCGGACCTGGGCGTGCTGGTGGTGGTGAAGAGTTGGGAGGCATTCGGGCAGTGAAACACTATATGCAGCGCACAGCAGTGCAAGGTAGCCCTACCATGTTGACCGACATCACCAAGGAATTTCACCCCGGTGCTAAGCAGGTCAAGACCGATGTGCACCCATTTCGCAAGTACTTTGAAGACCTGCAAATTGGTGAGACACTGATCACCCACCGTCGCACCGTTACCGAGGCCGATATTGTTAATTTTGGTTGCCTGTCGGGTGACCATTTCTATGCGCACTTTGATGAGCAGGCCGCCAAAGACTCTTTGTTTGGTAAGCGTGTTGCCCATGGTTATTTTGTTATTTCTGCTGCTGCGGGCATGTTTGTTGAGCCATCACCGGGCCCAGTTTTAGCCAACTATGGTTTGGAAAATCTGCGCTTTATTGAACCCGTAGGCATTGGTGATACTATTCAGGTGCGTTTGACTTGTAAGCAAAAAATCTACAAAGACAAGCGCCCTGATGACTTTGCACCAACCGGCGTTGTTGAGTGGGATGTGGAGGTTTACAATCAGCACAACGAGACGGTTGCCCTATATAGTATTATGACTTTGGTAGAGCGTCGCCAAGACTAAACTTGGGCAGCCTAAGACAAGTTAGTCAAATGACTTGCGCAGCCTAAGTAACTATAATGGGCGCTTAATCGCCTTGTTTATTTATGCTTGATAGTAATGCCTTATGCCCGCCCCTGTGCCTTTGTCTACCGTTCCTGACCTGCCTGCGTGCACCGATTTGATGTCAGTTGTTTATGCTGATGAAGATGTGGTATTGGTCAACAAACCCAGTGGTTTGTTGTCAGTGCCAGGTCGCGATGCGCGTTACTATGATAGTGCCTATAGTCGTCTCTTAGCGCGTTATGGTGAGATTCATGTAGTACACCGCTTGGATATGGACACTTCGGGTATTATGGTTTTAGCGCGCCACAAAGCCGCTTTGCGAAATCTAAGTCGTCAATTCCAAGAGCGCCTTACGGCAAAACATTACGTGGCTTGGGTGGACGGTAAAATGGCACAAGCGCAAGGCGAAATTGATTTTCCCTTACGTTGTGACTGGCCTAACCGGCCTTTGCAAATGATCGACATGTTATTCGGCAAGGCCAGCCTGACACGCTATCGGGTGCTGGCTTTTGATGCTTGCAAACAGGCAAGTTTGGTGCAGTTATACCCTGTCACGGGGCGCTCTCATCAACTACGTGTGCATATGGCGGCTTTGGGTAATCCCATATTGGGTTGTCGCTTTTATGCCCATGAGCAGGCCGTTAGTAAGGCCTCACGACTGCAGTTGCATGCACAGTATTTGCGATTTTTGCACCCGGCGACCAACCTGCCTATGAGTCAGACAGTGTTGGCACCGTTTGTCACGTCGAGCTTGTAGCCCGCCTGTTCTATACCTCTACTGGTGAGGCTTGAGCCAGTGCTTGAGCTTGTTGCCAAACCTTATGCTCGAGCTCCACCACAGCTTGTTGTGCTTTGTTGGCACCAGGCAAGCGGGCGCCAGGTTGTACATTAATTACTTCTTGGATGGCTTGCATGCGCTGCCAAAAACCTTGGCCTGCGACATTGGTTGGGTCGATAATAATGTAGGTTTGCCCCAGGTTGTGAGGTGCGCCAGCAGGCTTTTTCAGTGGCTCTAGTTGGGTGCTGGTCGTACCATCAGTAAAGGCGGCGGCGAGAATTTCCACCATTAGGCCAAAACCGTAGCCCTTATAACCACCAGCAGATACCAAAGAACCACCTTTAATAACCGCGTTGGGATCCGTGGTGGGTTGGCCTTGGGCATCTACTCCCCAGCCTAGTGGAATGCTTTGTCCAGCGGCGGCCGCCATGGTGATTTTACCCAAGGCAATAGCGCTGGTGGACTGGTCAAAATGCATGGCAATGCCGCCATCTTCAGCTGGCACTGACATGGAAAATGGATTGGTGCCTAGCACCGCTTGGGTACCGCCTGGTGGGGATACGCAAGCCGACGCATTGGTGACACCAATGGCGATGTAACCAGCACGTGAAATTTGTTCTGTGAAGTAACCTAAAGAGGTGCATGTGTGAGCGTGGCAAATAGCCAGGCTAGCAATACCGTTAGTGTCGGCTGCAGCCAAAGCTAAAGGTAAGCCTCGGCTAAACGCCGGTTGCGCAAAACCGCGTTTGGCATCGACCTTGACACTACCTGGTTTGGGTTGGCTAACCGCCGGTTCGACATTGCCAAGTACGCGCCCTGTCTGCAATTGTGCACAGTAGCTTTCTAGGTAATACAGGCCGCAGATACGGTTTCCATAACCTTCTGCTACACGCACGGCATGGGCGACACTGTCGGCAATCCATGGTGCAGCACCATGTGCTTGAAGAGCTTGGCTGGTGGTGGATTCTATCGTATCTAGGTCGACATTGATGGTGCTCATAATGGTATCCGAGTTGTTATATAGCAAGGGCGATTGTAGGTGAAGCAGGCGGTAGAGGCAAAGCTAAATTTAGGCTTTTGCTAATGCTTGCTAGCAATAGGGTGAAAAAGACTTGGCAAAAGCTATACTTTGGCTATATATTCCGCTTAATAGATCACCACCAATTTAGTAATTTGAAGTTAGCCTTTTTTAACCAGAGTAGAGTATATGTCACGTCGACCTCATCTACCGACCCTGAACTGGTTACGCACCTTTGAGTCGGCTGCACGGCACATGAGTTTTACCACGGCGGCGGCGGAATTAAATCTGACGCAAGCGGCGGTAAGTCAGCAGATTAAACTGCTGGAACACTACCTATGCCAACCCCTCTTTCAGCGCATGCCCCGAGGTTTGCAATTAACGGCATCTGGTATGGCGTATCTGCCTAAGGTCAAAGATGCTTTAGATCGTTTAGGAATGGCAACCCAAGAAGTGTTTGGCCAAGTCAAAGAGCAGCGAATACGGGTGCGGGTAAGTGGCGCTTTTGGCTGGTGGTTAATGCCCCGTTTAACCCGCTTCCAACAACGGTATCCGCATATTGAATTGCGCTTGTCCAGAGTGCAATGGGTGCCTGAAGTACGGGTTGAGGATTATGACTTGGAAATTCGCTGGGGACCAGGCGTGTGGGCTGAACCTGAGGTGGTGCAGTTGACTTATGGGCAGTTGCAGCCCACCTGTGCACCAGCACTATTGCAGGGTGAGTACCCTTTAGATTGTATGGAGAATCTGCAGCACCACCGTCTTATACACCTAACAGGTACCCTGTCGGGTTGGAGCGACTGGTTTCGTATGGCAGGCTTGCCATCAGAACAACTGGGTTCTGGGGATCAGATGGACTCCACAGATTTTTGTCAAATGGCGGCGATGGGGGGTATGGGAGTCATGCTGGGATTGGACTTTTTAACCAAGGATGAGCTGGCCAAAGGTAGCCTGGTTAAGCTCTTTGATTTGTCTATTGCCAGTGCTGAAAACTTCTACTTGATCAAACCCCAGAGTGGGCCACTAAGTCCGGCCGCGCAGCAGTTTTCTGATTGGTTGCAAGAGAGCTTGATTGAATAACAATCAAACCCTCTTGCTCTGTGGCCGCTACTATGAGCGTGGCTTAGGGCCGCCAGAAGGTTTGTTGCGAGAGTGGCGACGGCGACTGTCACCATTATCACTACGACTGCGCTGATGCTTGCTTGGGCCACCGCGGCTAGGGCGACGTGGCTTCGGAGCGCCGGGTACAAAGTCGTCTGCAGGGCCTTCTAATTCCAGTTGCAGGGGATGGTTACGCACACGCACACCTTTAAGCAGGTTTTGAACTTCTTTTGGCATGCCTGCAGGTAGGTCAACAGTACTGTACTCGTCATGCAATTTAATGCGCCCGATGTAAGCACTGGACAGGTCAGCTTCGTTGGCGATGGCGCCGACGATGTCACCGGGTTTGACTTGGTGATCGTGACCTACGGCAATACGGAAACGCTCCATAGCGATGGCTTCGCCATCAAAGTCTGGGCGCGGGTGGCGCTCCTTCTTTTCGCGCGGAGGGCGGTCTTCAAATCCGATGCTTTCGTCGCGACGAGGACGCTCTGATTTGCCACCTTCGGGTAATATCAGAGGCTTGTCTTGTTGAATCAAATACAACAGTGCTGCGGCAATCTGTTCGGCATCGGCGTCACGCTCTTGAGAGAACTGACTTACAATGCCATTAAATTGTGCCAGATCAGCGCTTAGTGCCTTGTCCAATTCATCTTTGAACTGGTCAATGCGTCGTTCTTGCACTTGCTCGCGGCTAGGCAATTCCATGGGGGTGATGACCTGCCTGGTAGCCTGCTCAATGGCGCGTAGCATGCGGCGCTCACGAGGGGCAACGAAAAGGATCGCATTGCCATCACGACCGGCACGACCAGTGCGGCCGATACGGTGTACGTAAGCTTCTGTATCATAAGGTATATCATAGTTAATGACATGGCTGACACGCGACACATCGATGCCTCGGGCTGCCACATCGGTGGCCACCAGAATGTCGATTTTACCTTTTTTCAGCTGCTCGATAGTGCGTTCACGCAACTGCTGAGACAAATCACCATTGATGGCGGCAGCACTGTGGCCGCGTGCTTCAAGCTTGTCTGAGAGTTCTACGGTAAGGGTTTTGGTGCGTACAAATATGATAACGCCATCAAAATTTTCGACTTCCAGAATGCGTGTTAGAGCATCCAGTTTAGGGGTGCCCACGGCCTTCCAATAACGCTGGCTAATGCGCTCAACGGTCGCTGTCTCGGCTTCGATCTTGACCACTTGGGGGTCTTTTAAGTAGGTGGACGCGATCTTACGAATGGGCCCAGGCATAGTGGCTGAGAATAAAGCGACCTGACATGTTTCCGGCTTGTGTTCCAAGATCCAGTTAATATCGTCAATAAAGCCCATACGCAGCATTTCATCGGCTTCATCCAATACTACGGTTTGCAGATTGTCTAGTTTTAATGTGCCACGACGCATGTGGTCCATGACGCGGCCAGGGGTGCCCACGATGACTTGTACACCACGTTTTAGCATACGCAGTTGGTTTTGCATGCTGCTACCACCGTAGATGGGTAGTACATGGAAGCCTTTGAGGTCGCTGGCGTAGTTTTGGAAAGCTTCAGCAACCTGAATAGCTAGTTCACGGGTTGGTGCTAGCACCAGTACCTGAGGATTGGTATTCTTCAGGTTAATGCGGGACAAGGTTGGTAGCGCAAAAGCCGCGGTTTTACCCGTGCCAGTTTGCGCCGTGCCAAGAATGTCTTTGCCTGCCAAAATATGCGGGATACTGGCGGCTTGAATAGGGGAGGGTTGCTCGTAGCCAATACGAGACAATGCTTTCTGTACAGCAGCAGAAAGGCCCAAATCGGCGAAGCCGGAGGCTGTGGTCATGGGTAATCCTGGGTAGAGAGGGGTCAGCAATGGCTGACAGACTTGATTCGGGCCGTATTATACGCGATTTTTGTTATTAAAGATATGCAAGCAAGGCGTTGAGGGTGTTTGTATAGCGGTTATCTGCTGCTGTGAACAGATAACCGCTGGGTTGGCATGGTATTATGCACTTAAATAGTGATGTTTAGGGTAGCAAAGGCGAGCCTAACCACACTTGCTATCACCACAATTGAGGCAGGTATCACAGCCATCGAGTGTTACTTTGGCCTTGTTGTGGCAAAGATTACACCAGTTGGCGGAGTCAGGAAATCCTTCGCTTAGGTTTACGCCTTGCTCAGCCAAAGAGGCTTTTTTGTCGGCGATTAATGCCGCCTTTTCGGCACTGAGCTGGGGCGCTTTTAGCAGGCCAATTTGTTGCATGTGTGACTCAATAGCATAGCCAATTTCGGCCACCAGAGACGGCATGAACCCCCCTTTTATAAAATAGCCACCTTTGGGGTCAAACACGGCCTTTAGCTCTTCTACCAGAAAGGTGACATCGCCACCCTTGCGAAATACTGCTGAGATGACACGAGTTAAGGCCACTACCCATTGGAAGTGGTCCATGTTTTTGGAGTTGATAAACACTTCGTATGGATAGCGTTGCTCGTGCTCTGTATTTTGGTTGAGCACGACATCGTTGATGGTAATGTACAGTGCGTGCTCAGCTATAGGTGGCTTGATCTTGTAGGTGGCCCCCTGCAGGAACTCAGGCCTAGCCAGATTTTCATGCACTGCTTCTAAAATAGGTTGGTCTTCAGTTTGGGGCGCATTGGCAGCCGTCTTAACCAGTTCAAATGCCACAATGGGCTGATCAATATTTGTTGTCATGATAATAATCCTAGTGTTTACCGTAGTAGCCTTCTTTTAACGCTTCATACAGGTTGGCTGCGAGGTGCTCCTCACCGTCGTAGAGCACGGTTTCGTCACCGGCTAATTCAATCTGGCTTTGGTCAGCCAAGGTGAATCGGTAACGTGTGTTGGCTTGTTCTTGTGGGTTAACCAATACACCTTGAAAGGCTTCTGGATTGTAGCGGAAGGTGGTGCAGCCTTTTAGACCCTGATTGGCCGCTTGCAGATAGATGTCTTTAAAATTATTAAAATTAATGTCGGACGCAACATTAATGGTTTTTGAAATGGACGAGTCTATCCATGTTTGGGCGGCTGCTTGGATGGCGATATGAGCGCTAGGCGATATTTGTTCAGCATTAACAAAATAATCCGGGGTTAACTTGTCGTTAGTTTGCGGCTCAACATGGGCCTGGTAGTGCAGTAATTCATATGACAGTACGTCTACGGCTAGTTTGGTCTTTTTACCCGGTACAATGATGTTACGTCGGTATTGGTGAGCAAAACTGGGTTCAATACCGTTGCTGGCATTGTTTGCCATAGATAGGGCAATAGTGCCTGTGGGTGCAATGGAGCTATGGTGGGTAAAACGACACCCATGCTCTTGTAATTGTTCAATGAGTGTTGGGTCTTGCTCAGCTATGCGTTGCATGTAACGGCTATACTTGGCCCACAAGATTTTAGCCGAAATCTGATCGCCTTCTACAAAACCATCCTGTGCCATCTCAGGGCGCTGGCGTAACATGCCGGACGTGACCGTATAGGTTGTGTCAAAAATAGGAGCAGGGCCTTTTTCTTGTGCTAATTCTAGACCCGTACGGTAGCCCTGCATGGCCATTTCTTTGGCTACCTGCTCGGTGAATGCTACTGAGTCTTGGTCGCCATAGGTCATGGTGAGCATAGTCAGAGCTGATCCCAAACCAAGAAAGCCCATACCATGTCGGCGCTTGTGCTCAATTTCGTGGCGTTGCTCGGCGAGGGGTAAGCCATTTATTTCAACAACGTTGTCGAGCATACGCGTGAATACGGCAACTACCTGTCGGAAACCTTGCCAATCAAAATAGGCTTCTTGACTATAAGCCTGATGAACAAAGCGGGTTAGGTTGATGGAACCTAGCAAACAGCTACCATTAGGTGGTAAGGGCTGCTCACCGCAAGGGTTGGTTGCACGTATGGTTTCGCAGAACCAGTTATTATTGAGGTCATTGACCTGATCAATGAGAATAAATCCGGGTTCGGCAAAGTCGTAATTGCTGCTCATGATGAGATTCCACAACTTTTTCGCCTTTACCTGTTTGTAGACGCGGCAGGCTACCAGGTTTTCTGCGTTAAGGTGATAGCCCTCTGTGATAGGCCAGGTGCGCCATATAACCTGTTGTGGGTCGGTAAAATCCAGGTCCTCAGTGGTTTCTTTTTGGCTGATAGGAAAGGCCAGTGACCAGATGTCATCATCATTGACGGCTTGTAAAAATGCATCGCTAATGAGTAGCGACAAGTTGAAGTGCCGCAGGCGCCCATCTTCTCGTTTGGCTCGAATAAACGCTTCAACATCAGGGTGGCCTATATCAAAGGTGGCCATTTGGGCGCCGCGCCGGCCGCCAGCTGACGACACGGTGGCACACATTTTGTCGAACACATCCATAAATGATAAGGGCCCAGATGTGGTGGCGCCTGCACCGGCTACAAAGGCCCCACTGGGTCGTAGAGTGGAAAATTCGTAACCAATACCGCAACCGGCTTTCAGTGTTAGGCCAGCCTGACAGTTGCTAGTGAGAATGCCCTCCATGGAATCGTCAATGGTGGCGGAAACGGTGCAGTTAATGGTGGAGGTGGCCGGTTTGTAGAGGTTAGCGCCAGCGTTCGACATGATACGTCCCGCTGGCAGGGCGCCGTGTCTTAGGGCCCACAAGAACCAAGTGTACCAGTATTGCTGCAGTTCTGGGCCTTGTTCCACTTGTGCGAGACAACGAGCCACGCGCTCATAGCTGTGATCAAGGTGTTCATCAACGGGGCTGCCATCGTGATTGACTAAGCGGTATTTCTGTTGCCATATATCTTGTGAAGCGGCTTGTAAGGGCAGTATATCGGGTAAAGTAGGTGGTTGGATTTGTTGGGCTGTCATGAAGTTTGCTCTATTGATGAGTGATAAGTAAGCACAACATATGGTATTGATGAATTAGTAATAGCACAACATATAGTGTTTGACTTTGATCAATGAAATCCCCGTTAGGGATTTTATGGGCGCTTTCAAACAGCCTCTAAAAACGATTGTCCCCAATGCCTAACAGTGGTCCACTCATTAAGCCAGCCTTCGGCTAAGCATAATGAGTGGTTGGGGGTGCACATTAATTAGCTGGGCTTTGTTGGAGGGTCGTTAGCACTGTTTCTGCTGAACTAACACCATAAGGGTCAGCACCATGGTTGTCTTCGCGACCGGGTTCTTCCAGCCAGTGCTCAATGACACCATTGTTCACAACCATGGCATAACGCCAGGAGCGTGAGCCAAACCCCACATTGTCCTTAGCTACTAGCATGCCTAACTGACGAGTAAATTCGCCGTTACCGTCGGGGATGAATTTGATTTTTTTTACTTGCTGGTCAAGCATCCATTTACGCATGACGAAGGTATCATTTACGGATAGCACATAAACTTCATCAATGCCCTGCGCCAGTATTTTTTCATATGCGGCTTCAAAACCAGGCACTTGATAAGTGCTGCAGGTAGGTGTGAATGCACCTGGCAAAGAAAACACGACAACGCGTTTACCAGAAAATATGTCAGCGCTAGATACGTCCTGCCAGCGAAAAGGGTTGTCGCCACCGATGCTGTCGTCGCGCACACGGTAATGGAAAATTGTATGGGGAATGTTGACGCCTTGTTGCATGTTTATCTCCTTATTCAAGTAAACATTGGTTTGATAAGTGGAGGTTTATTGTGTCAGTCGAGGCGTTATCTGTATAATCGTTTAAATTGTGATTTATAATAGGTTTTATCAATAATGCTTAGTCTTAAACAATTGCATTACCTAGTGGTGTTAGCACAGACACAGCACTTTGGTCGGGCTGCCGAGTTATGTTATGTCAGCCAACCTACCCTTAGTGGACAAATAAAAAAACTGGAACAACAGCTAGGTGCGCGTTTGCTTGAGTCGAGCAAGCCTAAGCTGTTGCTTACTCCCTTAGGCCATCAGGTAGTCCAGCGGGCGCAGGCGTTGATAACGCAAGTGCGTGATATTGAATTATTGGCAGGCCAAAGTATTGATCCGTTGCAAGGCAAGTTGCGCTTGGCCATTATTCCGTCCTTGGCGGCTTATATCCTGCCGGTAATTAGCCAGGTTGTAGTCCAGCAACTACCGGCATTGCAGGTAGAACTGGTTGAGTTACAGACCCATCAGTTGATTGCACAGCTACAAACGGGTTTGATTGACGGGGGTTTATTAGCATTACCCAAGGACACGCCTGGGTTGCGCAGTGTGGAGTTATGGGTAGAACACTTTGTATTGGCCGTACCAGCAACTCATGAATGGGCCCAGCGTACCCGCATTGCCAGCCAAGACATTCATGACCAAAATCTGTTATTACTGGAAGACGGGCATTGCTTAGCGGAGCAGTCTCGGCGGCTGTGCGGATTGTCTGATACCTATAATGCATTTAAAGGTACTAGTTTAGAAACCTTGCGCCATATGGTGCGCATGGGTTATGGAGTGACGTTGGTGCCGCAATTAACGCAACAGCTATGGCAGCAGCAAGGCGAGCAAGGTATCAAATTCTTATCTATTACAGACCCTACACCGGGTCGGCAGTTGGGTTTTTTGGGCCGTCAAGGCAGCGCCATCTGGCCATTGATAAAACGGCTTAATGATATTGCCCAGTCAGTATTGCCATACCAACAACAAGGCGCCAATGTCATTGCTTTTGATTAAAGCATGGCGCGTAACAGAAATTTTTGTACTTTGCCCATGACATTACGAGGCAGGTCATCCACAAAGATGACCTCTTGGGGGTGTTTAAAACGTGCTAGGCGACCATGAAAGTAAGTCAAAATGTCCTCGGCAGCTAAGTCGCTATCAGAATGTTTTACCACAATCGCCACAGGGGTTTCTCCCCACTTGTCATGGTGGCGGCCGACTACCGCGGCGTCGCGTACACCCGGTATGGTGTACAATAATTTTTCTAACTCGGCGGGATACACATTTTCACCGCCAGAGATAATCATATCTTTGGCGCGGTCAGTTACCACCAGATGACCATCAGTGTCTAGGTAGCCCAAGTCTCCTGTATCAAACCAGCCGTTGTGCAAGGCTTGTGCCGTGGCTTGGGGGTTGCCCCAGTATTCAAACATCACATTGGGTCCCTTGATGCGAATCTGGCCAATTTCTCCTTGGGCCACGCTTAGCCCGTGCTTATCAACTAGTTGCATATCACAATGCAGCGCCGCAAGCCCGGTGCTGCTTTCTTTTTCAAGCGCCTGGGCTGCACTTTGATAGACTGCGATAGGCGCTGTTTCTGTGAGGCCATAGACCTGTTGTACTGGTAGCCTTAAGGCACGGAAAGGTTCAAGTAGCGCGTCTGGCACCACCGATGACCCGGTCGTAATGCTACGTAGGCTAGAAAGATGATGTTGCCATTGTGGTTGGTCCATGATGGCCTGGATGGTAGCGGGTACCAATACGATGAGGCTCGGTTGGTCATGTTGTATTGCTTGTAGAGTGCGTTGAGGGTCAAATCGGTCGTGTAATATAACCGTGGCACCACAGTATAAAGCGGGTAGAGTTTGAATATTTAAGCCACCTACATGGAACATGGGTAGTACAGTCAATATGCAATCCTGACTATGCATATCATGCATATGGATACTGTTTAAGGCATTGTAAAAGAGTGAGTTCTGAGTAAGTACAGCACCCTTAGGTTGCCCCGTAGTGCCGGATGTGTAGACAATCAACAAAGGGCTATCTAGATTAACATGGGGGTTTTCGTCGACCCGCTGATCCTCAGTGGCCTGTGCTGCCATACGTGGTAAATTTAGCCAGCCTGGGGTAGTGAAGTCCTGAGCCACAAAATGGCAATCTGGATGCTTGTTACATAATGGCTGTAGTTGTGGTTGGAAAACCTGACTGCAGACCACCACAGAAGGGCTAGCGTCTTCTAGTATATGATCAAATTCGGGCGTAGTCAGGCGCCAATTCATGGGAATGAAAAGCGCACCTAGACGTGCACAAGCAAAGACCAGACAGAGAAATTCGCCGCTATTGAAACCTAGATAGGCGACCCGATCACCCCGGCCAATGCGTAGCTGGTGCTTTAATAGTCGTGCTGTTTGGCTAATGCGTTGTTCCAGCTGCCCGTAGGTGTAGCTTTGTTGTTTTTCTATTATGGCGACCTTATCAGGGGTAAAAGCCGCGTGGGTTTGAATCCACTGAGAAATATTGTGCATATGCTAGGCCCTAAGTATCAGATTCGCCGCTTTCATAAAGGCAACCCTTGCCTAACATATCTTGGCATAATTCGGAGGTCCAAGGCAGCATCAAAGAACCACAACGTGAGTCCCGGTACATACGCTCTAAGGGGAAGGTCTTTAACATGGACTGGCCACCACAGGTGCGAATGGCCAACTGGGCAATTTCGTTGGCATTCTCCATGGTGGTGTATTGTGCGGCCCAGGCTCGCAAGATTTGGTCTTTGCTCGGGTTAGGGCAGGCTTCACTCATGGCTTGAAACCAAGTGGACTTAGTCTGTTCAAGCATAATGCGCATCTGTGCCACCGCCATTTGTTTGGTCGCGAACTGGCGCCGTTTAGTGGGGCCAGTGCCTTCGATTTCACCACGCAGGTATTTGACGGTAAAGTCATAGGCCGCTTGTGCTAACCCCATGTAGGTGGGGGTGAGAGTCATAAACATATGAGGCCAGCGTTTGGCTGCTTGGAAGTACACTCCCGGCGGCATTAAGGGTGCGTTTTCATCAACAAATACATCATTGAATATGAGGGTGCGGGACACGGTGCCTCGCATGCCTACAGGGTCCCAGGGTCCCTCCACGCTGACCCCTTTGGCGGTAGCTGGGATGGCCAGGTACATGGTGTTGGCACGGCTTGGAGTTTGTCCCTTTGTGGCTATTTCAGTGCACAGGGCGCCATAGTAATCAGCATAGCCAGCTAGGGAGGCAAAAATCTTTTTGCCATTAACGATCCAGCCACCCTCTACCTTTTTAGCGATGGTCTCAAAAGCTTGACTACCCGCAGCGGCCGCCCCACCTTCAGAAAAAGGTTGCGCGTAAATGGCGCCGGTTTCAAGAATACGCTGATAGTGCAAACTGCGGCGCTGATCATGTAGTTGGCGTGTATCATGGTCCATATCAAGATCATCCGCCAGTGGTCCACTCCACAGGCAGGAGCTCACATGCATGTTAAAGGTTAAGGCAGTGGCACCACAGTAGCGGCCGATTTCAGCGGAGGTCAAGGCATAGGTTAAGAGATCGGCACCTTTGCCACCATGCTGTTTGGGAATACAAATACCCATGAGCCCAGCCGCGTACATGTCTTTGTAATTGGCGGTGGGAAAGCTGGCTTCCTGGTCCCATTGGTACGCACGATCGGCAAATTTATCTTGGCCAAGCTGCCGTGCAAGGGCGGTAAGTTCAGCTTGCTGTGTCGTTAATTTCCATGCTTTGGGTGCAAACATGGGTTGGTCAGGCGTATTCATGAGCTTGTCCTTGTGGGGGCATTGGCGGAAGATTGGCCAAGTGTTGTTCTATTATTTGGTTAAAAGTATGGGGCTGTTCTAGGTTGGCGAAATGACCACATTGGGGTATGCAAACAAACTGGGCGTTAGGCATTTTTTTAGCCATTTTGGCCATCATTTTGGCAGGTGCATTAGGGTCATTTTGGCCAGCAATAACGGTAGTAGGGACTTGTATATTGCTCAAATTTGGGCGTTGATCAAACTGGGTAAGACAGGCAAGTGCTTGGGCGTAAGTTTGAGGGAGTACCTGTGCCATCATAGTGACCAATTCAGCACGCAAGCTTGATGGCGCATCATATAACAGACTAGGCACCACCTTGTTGGCAATGTCACCCATGCTGGCGCCTCGTTCCAGTGGCTTCAAACGGGCATGCAAAAATTGGCTTTGAAAACTCCCCTCTTGATTGCCAAATGCGGGGCTGGTGGCATACAAAATTAAGCTTTGTGTGCGCGCTGGGTGGCGCTGAGCAAATTCCAGTGCCAGCATGCCACCTAAGGAGTGACCTAAAAGGTTAATTTGAGCAATGTGATGTTGGTCCAGCAGTGTCACGATAGCGTCACATAAGTTGGCCCAAGTCATAGCGATGTTGCTGATAGACTGGCCATAGCCTGGCATATCCCATGCTAGGCAATGGGCGCTGCGGCCTAGACAATCTAGCTGTGGGGCAAAGGCTTGATGATTGCCACCTATGCCATGGAGCATAAGTAAAGGAGGTTGGTTTACTGAGCCGGATTGTTGAACAAATAACATCAGGCTAATTCACCTTGCAACTGCCCTTGTTTGATGATGAGCAAATCGTCTAACCAGATGTCGCAATGGCATACAGGAAGGTCAAAATGGCCTTCGGTATAACGATCAGCAAATTCGTTAGCGCCGGTGGAAAACAGGAAATTGCCAGCAAAAGCCCGCAATTCTGTGCCATTAGTGTCGCGTTGGTCATACATGGTTAGTGCCTCATAGCGGGCCTTGGGATTCATGCCAAAGCCAACATGGGATACAGCGTACGCTTCTTGATCACCCCATGCGGCCCAATAACGGCGCATTAGTTCGGCGTCAGTACCACGACCTTCTATACGAGTCACATAATCATTTTCAATGGTGAGGGTAACGGCATCCTGAAGATAACGTTTAAAGGTGAGGTTAATGTCACCTGGTGCCAATACTAAGGTGCCATTGGTGGAACCTTGTTTGGGAAAACTAACCACGACGCCAGCCGGCCAATGGGCCAAGGTGCCAGGACGCTCTGTATAGCCCCAAACTCCAGCCGTAGGGGCGTCACTCATGTCGACTGTTAGGTTGGTCCCTGCCGTTGAGGTGACCCGCATTTGGCTAGCTTGCTTACATAACTTTGCAGCGGCCTTAACTTTTGGGGTTAGCTGGACATCGGGCTGCAGGCGGGCCAAGGTCTCGGGGTGCTCGTTACTGACCATTAGAATACGCGTCCCTGCTGCTAATAACGTAGGTAGCTCTGGCGCGTGTAATAGGCCTTCTACCGTGCAGTCGATCACCATGGTAGTGTGGCCTAAGGCGTCAATAACCGGTTGCAGACCGGTAAGTACTTTGGAGGCGCCGGTTGAGCGTACTGGCACGGGAGCGGTTCCGGCTGGCGTAGGAATGCGCACATGGAATGGTTTCGTGCCCAGGTTCAGCAAGGCTAGTTCTGCCAGTTGCAGATTGATTTCTCGAGACTGGCTTTCCGATAAAATCGCAACACTGTCACCGGGCTGCAAACCACACAGGCTGAAGGTGTTTTGAAAGGCATCAAGCCAAGGTTTCTCAATGCGATCATTGAGCATGGGTGACTCCTGCAGGTAGTTATATTATTATATTATATGAAATGGAATATATATTTATGTGGCCCTGGATGTCAAATGAACAACCAGCCCGCTAACGACTGACTCTTTCTCTCGCCAATGCCCATGAATGCAAACAAACCTTTTGTTGATGACTACTTAGCCTACTTGTTGGCCCGCTCTAGCAAGCTGGTTAGTGAACAATTTCACGCTAAGGTGAAGGCGGCAGGAGTGAGTGTGAACTATTGGCGTATTCTTGCTAGCTTATCAGATGCGGACGGTTTGACTTTGAAACAGCTCAATCAGAGAGTGTTGTTTAATCAGCCAACCTTATCCAAATTAATTACTCGCATGGTGGCCGAGGGTCTGTTGGAGCGGCACCAAGACAAACAGGATAAAAGGGCCATCCTAATTTTTATATCGGCTTTGGGCCGTGATTTGGTTAATGACCTTTTGCGTGAGGCCAAATGGCATGAAAGCGAAGTGCTGGCCGATTACAGTAGCGAACAACAAGCGTTGATGAAAGACATGTTACGCCAACTGATTAATACGCTTGAGTCTTAGTACTTGGCAAGCCAATCGATGTTAAACTCGCCATTAGCAACATAGCCGTCGACAAGTACAGGCAGGCTACTAAGCCGCCTTGCAAAAATACCCAACCCGACAGCAGCGTGCCCAATAAGCGACCGGCCGCATTGGCCATGTAATAAAATCCCACGTCCAAAGAAGTGCCATCTGTGGCGGCATAGCTGACAATCAGGTAGCTATGGATCGATGAATTGATGGCAAACACTAAGCCAAAAATACCTAAGCCGAGCAATAGGCCTGGTAGAGGGTGGTTTGCCTCGTTCATAGTGAATGCCATCAGAGCAGGTATGGCGGTTAAGACACTTACCCAAAGGAGCGCGTCTTTGCCTTGTGGGTGACGGCCGTGACGGCGGGCTGTTAACCAAGGAGTCAATGATTGCATCAAGCCATAACCAATAACCCATATGGCCAAGATGCCCCCTATTTGTTGGTGATCCCATTGTGCTTGCTGGCTTAAATATACGGGTAGGGCAATAACAAACCAAATATCACGGGCTCCAAATAACATCATGCGTGCTGCACTGAGCTGATTGATGGCGCGACTTTTTGATAACAGTTGTTTAAATTTGGGCCGGCTTTTGCTTCTGCCAAGATCCTTTTTTAAACGCCATAAACTCAATAGCCATACTACTACCAAGGCCCCTAGCATGATGGCAATAGCACCTTGGAAACCGACAGCCATTAAAAGGCTACCGCCTAAGAAGAAGCCAATACCTTTAAGGGTGTTTTTGGAGCCAGTCAATAGTGCCACCCAACGGAAAAGTGTTGTTTGAGCCTCGCTAGGTAATAACGATTTGATGGCACTTTTGGCGCTCATCTTATTCAGGTCTTTAGCTATACCGGAAAGAGCTTGGGCACACATAACCCATGTCATTGTGAGTGTGGCTTCGGGCACTAGTAACATGGATAAGGCTAGAATCTGCAAAAATAGGCCCAAGTTCATGGTGCGATTAAGCCCTAAAAGAGCCCCTAGGTAGCCGCCTAGTAGGTTGGTGATGACGCCAAACAACTCATACAGTATAAACAACAAGGCTATTTGTAGCGCATCGTAGCCCAACTGGTGGAAGTATAAAACCACCAACATTCTCAGTGCCCCGTCCGTGAGGGTAAACACCCAATAATTGCCTGTTACCAGAAGATACTGGCGTACCTGGACAGACAGTTGGCTAAACATGGTTTAGTGATCACCAGCCATCATATGCCGAGCTAGTTCAGCTGTGCGATTGACGTATCCCCATTCATTGTCGTACCACAAATACAGCTTCACTTGGGTGCCATTAATAACCATGGTCGAGAGTGCATCTACAATTGAAGAGCGCGGGTCCGTGCGATAATCGTTGGATACCAATGGGCGTTCTTCGTAACCCAAAATACCAGATAATTCTGTCTCGGCGGCCAGTGCCAAGAGTTGATTAACTTCGTCGACACTAGTGGCATGTTGCATTTCAAAGACACAGTCAGTTAAGGAAGCGTTGGCTATGGGCACGCGCACGGCATGGCCATTTAACTTGCCTTCTAGCTCTGGGAATATATGTGTGATGGCTGTGGCCGAACCTGTGGTTGTGGGGATCAAGTTTTGCCCGCAAGAACGGGCGCGGCGCAAATCCTTATGATGGGCGTCGAGAATCGTCTGGGTATTGGTGATATCGTGAATGGTGGTCATGGAGCCATGTTTGATACCTAGTTTTTCGTGTAGGACTTTGACCACGGGGGCAAGGCAGTTGGTGGTGCAGGATGCGGCAGTGACCAAGCGATGAGTGTCAGCATTGTAGAGATGGTGATTTACTCCCATCACTAAATCTAATACGCCCTCTTGTTTTACCGGGGCAGTAACTAGCACACGTTTCACACCTTGCTGTAAGTATTGGTTTAGCTGTTGTTTGTTTTTGAACTTGCCAGACGCTTCGATAACCAGATCACACTGCGACCAGTCAGTTGCTTCAATGCTCGTGTTTTCACTGTAGGCTAGGGGCTTGCCATCAATAATAACCTGATTGTCTGTGGCGCTAGTGCTGGGCCCCCAGGTGCCATGTATAGAATCGAACTTTAATAGATGAGCACTAGCGGTAGCGTCACCGGCGGGATCATTTAATTGAATAAATTCAAATTCAGGCCAATCCCAGGCGGCGCGTAAAACCAACCGGCCCATGCGCCCCATGCCGTTGATGCCTACTTTAACTGTCATAACAAATGGCTTGTATTAATGATTAGGGCGATTATTGTACCGCTAATTCGATAACATTTTAATGGTCAGTTTTTGCGGCAATGGCATTAGCAGGTATTGTGCCTATGGTTCTTCTTTCATGGCTAAGCGTTTAGCCTGAAGGCAAGGGCCGGACAGGAGGCATCCGGCCCATAGGGGTTAGTGTGCTAACACCCTTGCAACTGTATTGCCCATTTGCGATGGATTGGGTGCAACAGTGACGCCGGCTTGACGCAAAATTTCCACCTTTTCAGCGGCCGACTCACCAAAAGCAGACACGATGGCGCCGGCATGACCCATGCGGCGACCTTTAGGAGCAGATAAGCCAGCAATATAGGCGATTACAGGTTTGGTCATGTGATCACGAATGTACTGTGCCGCTTCTGCTTCTTGGGGGCCCCCGATCTCGCCAATCAATACGACGGCATCGGTATTCTCATCGGCTTGGAAGTGCATAAGCACATCCTTGAATGAGCTGCCATTAATAGGATCCCCACCAATACCAACGCTGGTGGAAACACCAATACCCAAATCCATCATTTGGGCTGCAGCCTCATAACCTAGAGTCCCAGAGCGCCCCACAATGCCAACTCGCCCCGGCATATATATATGGCCCGGCATAATGCCCATCATGGCCTGCCCCGGTGTAATCGTGCCCGCACAATTTGGGCCGGTAAGTATCATGCGCTGATCGCGTGGATAACGCCGCATATAACGTTTTACCTTGATCATGTCTTGAGTTGGAATACCATCAGTAATACTTACACAGTATTGAATGCCCGCATCAGCCGCTTCCATAATAGCATCGGCACAATAAGGTGGTGGTACAAATACGGCGCAGGCCGTTGCGCCTGTTGCTGCAATAGCTTGTTTGATGGTATTGAATACGGGCAACCCTAGGTGCTCTGTACCCCCTTTGCCCGGTGTCACACCACCCACTACATTGGTACCATAATCGAGCATTTCTTGGGCATGAAAAGTACCAATGCGCCCGGTAAATCCAGCCACAATAACCTTGGTTTCTTTTGTTAATAGTATTGCCATGTTACACCGCCTGTTGTTGTGAGTTCTGAGATTGAGCTCGCTGCCAAGCCGTGACGACCAAATTAGCTGCCTGTTCCAGGGTGTCGGCGGTGGTGATTTGTAAGCCACTATCTATCAATATTTGCCTTCCCTCTTGTACATTCGTACCCGCTAGGCGAACGACTAGTGGCACCTGAATATCCAAATTTCTCACGGCTTGCACGACGCCTTCTGCTACCCAGTCGCAACGGTTAATGCCAGCAAAAATATTAACCAAAATAGCCTCTACGCCATCATCGCTGAGTACTGACCGGAATGCTTTGGTTACCCGCTCCGGGGAGGCCCCACCGCCAATATCCAAGAAATTAGCCGGTTCTCCGCCAACGTGCTGAATCATATCCATGGTAGCCATAGCCAAACCGGCACCGTTGATAATGCAACCGATTTGTCCATCCAAACCGACATAACTGAGGCCGCGGTCAGTCGCATAAGCTTCTCGGGGGTCTTCTTGAGATTTATCCCGCAATTCAGCGATATTAGACCGACGATAGAGGGCATTCTCATCAAAACTCATCTTGGCATCTAGGGCTAGCAGGCTGCCATTGTCCGTAATCACCAGAGGGTTGATTTCTACCATGTTGGCATCCAATTCTGTAAAAGCTCGATAACAGCCTTTTAAAATGCGCACGCAATCGGCAATTTGAGCAGCTGCCAAGCCTAATGCAAAGGCTATTTCACGTGCTTGGAAGTCCTGCAGTCCTACGGCCGGTTCGATGATGGCTCGCACTATGCTGTCCGGGCTGGATTCTGATATTTCTTCAATCTCCATACCCCCAGAAGCTGAAGCTACCACCATAATGCGCTCGCTTTTACGGTCCTGAACTAGCCCCAGATAAATTTCTTTGTGGATGTGGGTAGCTTCTTCCACATACAGCCGATAGACCCCTTTTCCTCGCGGCCCCGTTTGGTGGGTAACCAGCTTTTTTCCTAATAATTGGTCAGCGGCATCCCACACCTCGTTCTCATTTTGACAAAAGACAATGCCGCCCGCCTTGCCTCGAGCGCCGGAATGGACTTGGGCTTTGACTACCCAGCGTTCACCACCTAGCTCCGTAGCTCGGTAGGTGGCTTGTTCTGGGCTATAGGCCAAGCCCCCTTTGGGTATAGGTACCCCAAACCCCTGCAATAACTCTTTTGCTTGATACTCATGGATATCCATCGTATTTCCTCTCCCATAAAGCGGGTAATTACTATTTTGAAAACGTGCAAGTGCTCCTGCACGTTTGGAATTTTTTCAACAATATTGTCATCTGGGCTCAACAAGTGAGCCGTATACTGTCACCCAATAATAGGCATTGTAATCATGACCAGTGGCGCTGATTAAGCCTTAGTTATTCGCGATAATATTGGCGATGTTAACCACGTTTTCTGCCATGCGTGCTGACGCGGCATCAATCATCCTGCCGTCTAGTTGGGCCGCCCCCTTACCTTGTGCGGCGGCCTCCTCTAAGGCCAAAAGAATGCCCTTGGCACGTTGCAATTCTGCCTCGGGGGGTGAGAAAACATCATTGGCTAAATCGATTTGCGACGGGTGAATTGCCCACTTACCTTCCAATCCCAAGGCGGCAGCACGTTTGGCAGCGGCAACATAGGAGTCGGGGTCATTAAAGTCGCCAAAAGGCCCATCGATTGCGCGCAAACCATAGGCGCGGCAAGCCACCACCATATTGGATAACGCGGCATGCCACTGGTCACCGGGGTAATCAGGATTAAGGCCACCAATTACTACTGTGCGAGCACGGCAACTGGCAGCATAATCGGCCACACCAAAGTGCATGGCTTCTAAGCGAGGGCTGGCTTGGGCAATGGCTCTTACATTGGCCATGCCTAAGGCTGTTTCGATCAGGGCTTCCAAGCCAATTTTGTGACTAAAACCCTTGGCTTGTTCGATTTGATTGCACATGGCTTCTACCATGTATAAATCAGCAGGTACGCCTACCTTGGGCACCAGAATGGTGTCCAAGTGCTGCCCTGCCTGCTCCACAATCTCTACGACATCTCGATACATATAGTGGGTATCAAGACCGTTAATTCTTATGGATATGGTCTTGCCTTTGGCATGCCAATCAATGTCATTGAGGGCGGCAATAATGTTGCTGCGTGCTTGAATTTTGTCAGCTGGTGCGACCGCATCTTCTAAATCCAAGAATATATAATCTGCGGTGCTGTCGGCGGCTTTTTCAATCATGGACGGGTTAGAACCCGGCACTGCCAGTTCGCTACGTTGTAAACGTGTTTTAACAGGTTGGTAAATGGTATGACTCATGTGAGGCCTCTATAATCGAATTTTTATAGGCAGTCGTGACTGCAAGAATAATATAACTGATTACCACTATATCGAAATAAGAAAAACAATTGCAAGGCCTTAAAAATGGGGCTTTATTGCCATTTTTACATTAATATTTCCTATGTCGTGGAAAATTGAAAATATATTACAATATTAATCAAATAAAAACATATAGTTATGTGTTTCTTATAGATAGTATGTTGTGTGTTTGACCTTCACTACAAAAGAGTCTTGATGGGAGAGTGGATGTCATTTTGGTAATAGGTAGTCGCTTTTGGAATTGTTTCCATTTTTTCCTATAAATCAAGTTTCCTTCCGTTAGGAAACTTTTGCCTGCGGAATAGTTATTTCCCTGTACTAGGAAACAAGATTGGTATTGGTTATGGCATTAATTGCTGGAGCACTACATGGTTTAAGACCAATTTTTATGTCACTTTATTGGCATTGCTGGGGGCAACATAAGCTTGGCATGGGGGGCAAAATACTGACATAGCCTCCCAATGAGTTGCTGAGACGAGGTGGATGTATTTAAGCAAGAAATGACCGATAATGGGTTTTAGGATTAGGTGGATCTGGCTTGTTTAATACTTGGTGATAGGGGGTGGGATGACTAACCGCATAGGGTTTATCGGGTCTGGGCATTTAGCTAGTTACACGATAGCTGGGCTGCGACGAGCGGGCGATGAACGTGGAATCGTACTGTCACCTCGCAATGCGGAAAAAGCCGCTCAGTTGGTTATCGACTATAACTGCCAGGTAGCCTCGTCCAATCAGGCCCTAGTCGATGTCTGCGACATTGTCATTTTGGCGGTGCGCCCACCCGATGCTATGGCTGTTTTGTCAGAACTACGCTTTCGCCCGCAACAGACGTTGGTCTCTGTGGTGGCCGGCATTGAAGTGTCGCAATTACGTGATACAATTTCGGCTGATGTAAGTATTTGCCGCAGCTTGATTGTCTCCAGTGCTGCCTATAACCAAGGCGCAATCTCCCTTTATCCTAATCATCACCAAGTAGCTGATTTACTGGCACCCTTGGGTGAGGTAGTGATACTGGATACGGAAAAAGAGTTTGATTTGTCCTTGGCTGTCATGTGCGCTAATGGTTGGATGTACACGCTGGTAGCAGCTTTAGAACAACCCATGATAGCTGCCGGTATGCCTGCCGAGCCGGCCCGTCGGCTGCTGGTGCAATCGATTATCGGTACTATGGCACACATCAGTGAAGAATCGAATATGGATTTGGCTCAGGTGACTCAGGGCATTGCTACCACCGGCACGTTTACCAAACTGGGGTTGGATATATTGCAGCAGCAAGGCGCTTTTGGGCCTTGGCAGGAGGCTGTACAAACTTTATTAATGGCACAAAATAATGACTGATGTGACAATTAAACCGGGTATATACCGACATTTCAAAGGCAATGAGTATCAGGTTTTGGATGTAGTAAAACACTCAGAAACAGAAGAGTCGCTAGTGCTTTACCGCGCTCTTTATGGCGATAGAGGGCTGTGGGTTAGACCGCTGGCGTTATTTGCTGGTACAAAGGAACTTGACGGCATTCAAACCCTGCGCTTTACTTACCTTAGGCCCATAACTGACAATAATTAGACTGGAGGCGCAGAGGTTACGTGAACAACATTAATACAAATCGACGTCAACACTACCGCATTACCGACCTTGTAAAGGTTGGCTTGCAAGTAATAGCCAAAGAATCTGAGCAGGAAGTCATTGAAGATATCACGCAAGGGTTGACTCATTCTTCTTTGGCAAGAATTAATAGTGAAGTGGAGATTGCTATTGACAGTGTGTCGACTCAGCACAAAGACGTTCAAGCTGCATTACAGGCTTTGAATCGGAAACTGGATTTAGTCGTTGGTGCTATAAACTTACATCCTTCTCACACCTTGCGTGAACAGACTATTAGTTTGGGATTTGGTGGCTGTCGTTTGCTAACAGATGTAGAGTTAGGTAAAGATCAAGCGGTCGATCTGACTATTGTCCTGGCCGACAGTCAGCGTTTGCGGCTGTTTGCTCGAGTAGTGGATGTCAAAGCACAGGCAGAGCAAGATAGTGGCGGTTATGAAGTCGCTTTGCAGTTTCAAGCCATGAATAAAGTCACGGCCGCTACCCTAGAAAAGCATATTATGCTGTTCCTGAGCCAGTAATTATATACTTGGCTAGAATGCTAGCTAGGTTTCCATAAGTGTTCAATTGAAAAGAGGGTGGCCTTGGTAAATTAATTGACTGAGCTACCAAGGAATGCGGCTACCGTCATAATTAAAAAACTGCCCAGTTTGCTTCATACTAATACGGTCAATGACGTGGCTTAGGCCACTGACACTTTCTTGCACATCAATGAGTCCATTGGGTCCACCCATATCCGTGCGCACCCAGCCTGGATGCAAAGCCACCACGGGGATCTTGTAGGGAGCCAGGTCGATAGACAAGCTTTTAACCACTTGGTTGACCGCTGTTTTGGAGGAGCGATACATATAACCCGCTCCGCCCGAGTTGTCGTCAATGCTTCCCACCTTCGAACTGATGATAGCCAAAGTGCCTTTGTTTTGCGCTAAGTTGTCAGCTAGTGCTTGAGCTAACATGAGTGGTGAAATAGTGTTAATTTCTAATACTTGGCGCCAAGTTTCGCGATCGATAGTACCCAATTCCTGATTGCGTGGCCCAAATACTCCTGCATTGTTAATAATTAAATCTAGACCCCTCCCATGCAAGAATTGAGCAAGGTTGTTAAGGTCTTGGTCATTGCCGACATCGGCTTGAATAAGGGCTAGTTGAGGGCACTGTAGGTCTTCAAGTTGTTTACAGTCATGGGCATTACGATAGGTGGCAATAACCTGGCAGCCAGCTTGTAAGTAATGTTTGGTGAGTTGTAGACCTATGCCACGATTGGCACCGGTGATAAGGATGTGTTGCATGGTATGGTCCTACCCTTCTTTTGTTGGCCATTGGGTATGGTGTTGATCAATGACAAAGGTGTGCTTATGACGCAGTGGTTTATGTTGATGGTGGTGATCATGGTCGATATTACTATGAGGAGCGTGGCCATGGCCAGAATCATGTTGGTGCTCATGGTGTTGATCATGGATATGCGGATGGACATGGGTCATGGACTCATGCGTATGCCAAAGCTCAACTGGATCTCGTTGAGGGAATTGGAACCAGGCCACCAGCAGTGCCATCCAGGCTACAGCGGCCAGTGTGCCAAAGGTGAAAGTTAGGCCGAAGTGGCTAGCTAAGTGGCCAGCCAATATGTAGCCTATGAACCAGCCACTATGGGATAAAGAGAAATTGGCGGCAAAAAAAGCGGCACTATCACTGGGTCGGCAGGAACGCCAGATTAAGTTGCCTGCCGGAGTTTGAATAAGTGAATTACCGAATCCTAGCATAAACCAGAGTATGCTAAGACCAATCAAGTTAGGCATTTGTGTGCCCAAGCTGAGGGTTATTGCAAGCAGGCAAGCGCCAGTTAACATGATACTTCGATCGGCAAATTGTTGGCGTAGGTGGGGCACCGTCAAGGCCGCAGTCATGGAGCCGGCGCCGCTGGCCATAAAGACCATAGCCATGATTTGTGCATCCATTTGCAAATAACCTTGTACATATACCACCGTATTGACAATCATCATGCCACCACTGGCAGCTACCGCGAAGTACAAGACCCAAAGGGCTCTTAAACGAGGTGTAGTTAGGTAGGCACGAATACCAAACTGTATATTTTTCCAGATTGGCTTCGGGCGATCACTAAGTGCGGTTTTAGGTATGATGGTGAGTGCAATCAAACTGGCAGAGATGATAAAGGTTAAGCTGTCCAGATAGAACAATTCATGGAAACTCAATACTGCCAAGAGCAGGGCCGCCAAGGTTGGGCTGAGTATATTCTCTAAATCGTATGCTAAACGCGCATAACTTAGGGCTTTGGTATAAATTTTTTCTTCCTGCAGTAGGTCGGGAATAGTGGCTTGAAATAATGGTGTAAAACCTGCTGCACAGGTGTTGATAGCAAAAATTAATGCATAGATATGCCAAATTTCACTAACCCAAGGCAAGCAAGCTATGAGTGCGGCGCGGATAATATCCAGACCAATGAGTACCGTCTTGCGCGGCAATCTATGAGCCAAGCCGCCAATAATGGGCGATATAAATACGTAAGCCACCATTTTTAGGGCAAGGGCTGTACCTAACACGACGCCAGCCTGATCACCCGCTAAATCCCAAGCGAGCAAAGCAAGAGCTACGCTGGCAATGCCAGTTCCCAGTAACGACGTGATTTGGGCCAGATAAAGATGGCGAAAGGCGCTAATGGATAGTGGGTTAGTCGATTTCATGCTGACAATGTAGGTTACTCGTTCTAAATGAGCAAGGGTCTATGTGCAATAGTTTGGCATAAGTACTCAAAGTAATAGTACGGAGGCTGGCTTTGATGTTGACCTTTGTGTAACACTTAGGTTTTACAATAGGGTTATTGTGTTATGGAGAAGTTGCTATGACCATGACAGTGAGTCATCTTGCCAAAGCGTCGGCCGTGACGGCAGAAACAGTGCGTTATTACACCCGCCTTGGTCTATTGGTGCCCAGTCGTGACCCTCATAATGGTTATCAGTTGTTTGATGCTAAACAGTTAAAACGCTTGCGCTTTATCAATCAGTCACGTTCTTTGGGCTTCAGTTTGAAAGAAATTGCCGCTATTTTAGAACATGAGGCCGTGGGAGACTCGCCCTGCCCAATGGTGCGAGATATGTTACAACAGCGGGTGCCTGCCGTAGAGGCGAAAATTGCTGACCTTCAGCAGCAACTGGAACGCATGCAAAGTGCCTTGGCGCAATGGCAAAAAATGCCGGACGGTGCCCCTGATGGTCATCGCATCTGTCACCTGATCGAAGCTTGGGAGCAACATTGATATGTCAGCTAAAGAGGGACTATACAAGGTCGAAATTTATGCTCCAGGGATCAAGTGTGGTGGTTGCTTGAAGGGTGCTACGGCCTTATTGCAGGAGCAAGATGCCGACATTCAACTTGAGGCAGACTTAAAGAATAAACGCTTTGTTGTAAGCAGCGGCTTAGGTCAAGAGGCGGTGTTGCATGCTTTAGCCAAATATCAGCCACAGTTATGGCAAGGGCAAGTCTTCGTTGAGCCTAAAGCTACCTCATCAACATCACTGTCCGGCACTGTGGTAGAGCCGCAGCATAACAAACCGGACCTGCAAATGACGTTACAGGGCATGACTTGCGCAGCCTGTGTGAGTGCCGTGGATAAAGCACTGCAAAAAGTGCCGGGAGTTAAGGCTGTGGAGGTTAATTTTGCGAGCCGCCAGGCTGATATATATGGCCAAGTCTCAGGGCAAGATTTGACCCACGCTTTGCGACAGGCTGGATACGACGGCCAGGTCATTGAAGATCCTGAACTTGCTCAACATCAACAAAAAGCGGAGTTATTGGCGGACTACCGCCAAAAACGTTGGTATGCAGGCCTTGGTTTGCTATGCGGCCTAGGCATGATGTTGTTCGCTATGGATATACAGGATGCCTTTTGGCAGCGTCTTATGGGTTGGGGCACTTTGGCCTTGATGCTGGCAACGGGTAGGCATTTCTACACAAGTGGTATCAAGGCCCTGCGAACGGGTCGTGCCAACATGGACACTCTGGTGGCCTTGGGTACCGGTAGTGCATGGTTATATTCCATTGCTGTGGCCTATGTTCCAGGGTGGTTTCCACAGGCGTCTCAGGTCGTTTATTTTGAAGCGGCGGTGATGATTATTGCCCTAGTTAACCTAGGGCAGGCATTGGAAATGCGGGCGCGCCGGAACACTCAGGCCAGCCTGAATAGGCTATTGGACTTGCGTGTCAGCCTTGCGCGCGTATTGCGCGCAGGTGTTGAGGTGGATATGGCGGTTGCCAATGTACTTGTCGGCGATATATTGCGTCTGCGCCCTGGCGATAGGGTGGCTGTGGATGGTGAGGTCAGTGAAGGCCAAACGAATGTTGATGAAGCCATGCTCACTGGTGAGCCAATGCCCGTATATAAACAGGTAGGTGATCAGCTATCGGCAGGCACCATTAATATGCAAGGGAGTGTTTTATATCGCGCTACCCGCATTGGCCAGCAGACGGCCTTAGCTCGCATCATTGAATTGGTGCGCCAGGCACAAAACAGCAAGCCAGCAATCAGTCGCTTAGCGGACCAGGTGGCTGCTGTATTTGTGCCAGCGGTGATGCTGGTGGCAATAATGACAGCCATCGTATGGTTATATTGGGGTCCTGAACCGGCGATGACTAACGCTATGGTGAGTGCCGTTGCCGTACTTATCATTGCCTGTCCTTGTGCGCTGGGGTTAGCGACGCCAATTTCGGTGATGCTAGGTGTGGGTAAGGCCGCAGAAATGGGTATATTAGTGCGCAATGCGGATGCTTTGCAGGTGGCCAGTAAGGTGGATTGGATATTAGTGGACAAGACCGGTACTTTAACCCAAGGCAAACCCAAGGTGGTCGATTTTAGTTGTTTTAATGATGCCCAAGACATATCCGTGAAAGCGCAAGCTAAAGCCATGGAGCAGGCCTCGGGGCACCCTTTGGCCGCGGCTATATTGGATTTTTGCCAAGATACCGAAGCCGCATTGATAGGTGACTTTAAAGTTGAACAAGGTAAAGGCCTGACAGCTGATAATTGGTGTTTGGGTAACGTTCGGATGATGCTTGAACATGGGGTGGATCTTAGTCATGCCCAGGCTTGGTTAGGGCACCAGACAGACCGAACAATTGTGCTATTGGCTGAGGGGCAGCAGTTGCAGGCAGCATTTGCTGTGACTGACCCAGAGCGGCTGGATAGCCAGGCAGCTATAGCCCGTTTGCATGATACGGGAAGCAAGGTGATGATGTTAACTGGTGACAATGTGCAAACAGCCACAGCGGTGGCCACACGATTGCAGATTGATCAGTTTCAGGCAGGCTTATTGCCAGAGGACAAACTGCGCATATTGCAAGAGTTGCAAGGCCAAGGGAATAAAGTGGCTATGGTGGGTGACGGTATCAATGATGCACCAGCTCTAACTCAGGCCGATGTGGGTTTTGCTATTGGAAGTGGTACAGATGTGGCACTGGAAAGCGCCGACGTGTGCTTGCTGGGTGACTCGTTGCATGGTGTGGCTGATGCGATTGAATTAAGCCATGCGACGTTGCGCAATATCCGTCAAAACTTGTGGGGTGCTTTCGCTTACAATTTGTTAGGTATTCCTGTAGCCGCAGGGTTGTTGTACCCGTTTACGGGCATGTTGTTGAGCCCTATGTTGGCCGCCATGGCCATGTCGTTATCATCGGTGACGGTCGTGACTAACGCTAATCGCTTGCGTTTGTTTAAACCAAGTCAACGGGCTTGATAGGCCGTATTTTTGGCTGGGCCATGGCCAATCCATTACCTCAGAAGCCGACGAAAAGAAGTAAAAAATGTTTGTATTTTCAATACTGATCGAGATACAGTGGCGGCTAAATATAGGGCCAACCAAGAGGCGGCTAGTCAATACCCAAGGGTATGAATACTGAGGAAAGATCTATTGGAAATGCACAGAAAAACCGTCGATGGTCTAGCCATCGGTTTGCTGTTGGCTTTATGCACTATCTGGGCTTTACAGCAGGTATTGGTAAAGGCGGTGGCCGGAGACATGGCACCAGTAATGCAGTTAGCCATTCGCTCTGGCTTTTCTGCTTTTATTATTGCTTTGGTATTGCTGTTCCAGGGTAAGGCCCTGTTTACCGCGTCTACTTGGAAACCGGGTTTGTTGGCTGGTCTACTATTTGGTTTGGAATTTTTCTTTATTGCAGAAGGTCTGCGCTTTACCACGGCCTCCCATATGGTAGTATTTTTGTATACCACACCCATATTCACAGCCCTATTTTTATCCTGGATGTTGCCTAATGAGCGCCTATCTATATTGCAGTGGCTAGGAGTAACATTGGCTTTTTTTGGTTTGGTCATCGCATTTATGTTTGGTGATGATGCGGCTGACAATGCGCCAGACATATTGTGGGGGGACTTTTTGGGTATTCTGGCGGCCTTGTCGTGGGCCCTTACTACGGTCGTTATTAGGGTGAGCCGCTTGTCGCAGGCGCCGAGTCAGCAAATTCTCTTTTATCAAGTATTTGTTGGCTTTGTGCTATTAGCTGCCATGACCTTGGTCGCGGATCAAACTCAAGTACAATGGACGACACCGTTACTACTTAATCTGGTATTTCAGATTGTGGTAGTGGGCTTAATTAGTTTTTCTACTTGGTTGTGGTTATTAAGGCGTTACGTCGCTTCTCAACTGAGTGTATTTACCTTTTTGACACCAGTTTTAGGCGTATTTCTAGGCGCTTTACTATTGGATGAACCCATGCAAAGTAGTTTCATTGTGGGTGCTGTATTGGTAGTGTTTGGTATGTTGCTGGTGCATGGCCATCAGGCACTTCAGTCACGCCTTTGGCGCAGCAAAGGATAAGTTAATGATGAAGATATATGGGAAAAATACGGGTTAAGGAACCGGTCATTTTGCAGAGCTGTCTAAACAACCGTATTTAGCTTAAGTAAGCATTCAGTGAACAATTCTAGAATTGTCCAATGGGCCCTACGGAGACAGTATGCAAACCATGAAACAAACGCTCAGTCAGGGCATGACTGGTAAAGTGATCATTATTGGCATATTAGGTATTTTACTATTACTGCCAACCTCAATGACCGAGTCATTGCTCTTGGAAAGGCAGGAACGTCAGCAACAGTTACGCACCGAAGTGAGCCAGCAATGGGGTGAATAACTGCTTCTCAAGGCGGCTTACCTGCGTATCCCCTACCTTATTCACAATACGGATAGCGATGGCATACGCCGTCACGATAGCCAGCAGCGCTTTTTGTATGTTTTGCCTGAGTATCTTGAGATAGACGGGCATTTAGCGTCGGAGGTTCGCCATAAAAGTTTATATACGGTTCCTTTGTACCAAGCTCGGCTCAGTGTTAAAGGCCACTTTCAACGTCCTGATATGGCCACTTTCGGATTGGCTAAAGCCGAGGTCCAATGGCATCGTGCAAGCTTTGGTATCGGTCTTAGTCAGCTTAAAGGTCTGCAAGCAGTAGAACCCTTAATACTGGGTGGCAAAACCTACTCCCTTGCCGCAGGTCTGCCGTCACTGAAGATGGCCAGTCAGGGTGTAAGTGCCCCCGTGAAATTGTCAGCACAGTGGCAAGAATTGCCATTTGCCACAGCCCTTACAATCAATGCTACAGAGCGTATTGAATTTGTGCCCATGGCACAAAATACCAAGCTGAGTTTGGCTGCTGACTGGCCTGACTCTGGATTTACCGGCGCTTTTCTGCCACAACAACACATTACTGAGGAAGGTTTTTCGGCTAGCTGGCAGGTGCTTGGCGTTAACCGAAATATCCCCCAAGTGCTGACCCGCAACGATACCTTTATCCACGATGATAGCCACTTTGGGGTGAGTTTGATCATCATGGCTGATGTCTATCAACAGGTTGATCGCCTGATTAAATACATGGCCTTGTTTATCGTCTTTACCTTTGCCGCATTGTTTTGCTCGGAAGTGCTTAGTGGCACAGTTATTCACCCCGTACAATACTTGTTAGTAGGTTTAGCCATCGTATTGTTTTATGTCTTGCTATTATCTTTAGCCGAGCATTTAGGCTTTTTCATGGCCTATGTGCTAGCGGCGACGGTGGTGACTGTGCAAATTAGTCTATATGCCAGAAGTCTATGCCAATACCGATCATTGAGCTATTGGGTGGCAGGGCTACTGGTACTGTTATACAGTTATTTCTACCTATTGTTGCAAATGCAGGGTTACGCCCTATTAGCCGGAGCAGCCGGTTTGTTGCTGTTGTTGGTGGCGGTGATGTATGTTACTCGCCATGTTGATTGGTATAACACTAGTGCTGGGTCTTTTATGCCATCAATGTAATAGCATAATGTGATGCTGGGCTAGGGGTGTGGGGTGGAAGCAACCTACAAATCAGTAGTGCCGTCAGGATTGGCAAGATAGGTAGCAATAGCTTCTATGTCAGTGGCGCTTAGCAGAGAAGTATTGTCGACCACGGCGGCCATGCTACCACCAAAAAAATCCCCTTCTGGTGTCATGCCGATTTGCAAGGCAAAGATGATATCGTCCATGAGCCAGGCATCACCACGCAGAGCCATATTAATGCTGGGCACGTTTTCACCTTCAGGGCCATTGGGGTTACCTTGGAGATGATGATCGGCATCCATGGCAAGGGTGATAGTGCGTGGGGTGTGGCACTCACCGCAATGACCTGGTCCAGTGACGATGTAAGCGCCACGATTCCACACGGCAGTTTGTTTATTCTCCTCAATAAAAGGCTCTGGGGCAAAGTTAAACCACTGCCAAAGGTACAGGCCCAAACGTATGTTAAAGGGGAATTTCAGGTCATGTTTTGGTGCGCTGTGTGCGACCGGAGGTAGACTCTCGAGATAGACTTTGAGATCGGCCAGGTCGGCATCGGTCATGCGTGTATAAGACGTGTATGGGAAGGAAGGGTAGTAAGGCTCTCCGTCAGGGTTTAGGCCGTGGCGCATGGCGGTATTAAACTGGTGTTGATTCCAGTTACCAATACCATGCTCGGGGTCAGGGGTTATATTAGGTGGGTAAAATGTGCCAAATTCAGTCGCTAAGACTACACCGCCTGCCATTTTGGGCATGCCCTGCTCTGAATGGCAGGAGTGGCAGCCACCTAGATTAGCTAGATACTCACCCCGCTGTATTGCCGTGTTAGCCCATACAGCAAGGCTGGCAATGGTTAGGTAGCTACCCAATGCGACCACTAATAAGTGTCTCATAGGTAACCTAGGTTAATCACGTTTTATACGGTATTGACGATGGCAACTGGAACAACTTTTGCCGACCTTGCCAAAGGCCTTTTTGATGGTTGTTTCATCACCCTCATCGGCGGCGTCAGCAAGGTTATCGGTGGCCTCTACAGCAGCTTGGTATTTAGCAACAAAGTCTTCCCAGTTGTCCCATATTTTTGCCTTGGCGGCAGAATCACCACCATGGGACCCAGCAGGAAATAAATCTAGCATGCCCTCCATCGCATCACTCATATTCCAAGCACCAGAAACGAACTGGTCAGCATCAAAATCACTACGGCCCTTGACCATCGAGGCCATGGTTTTTACCTCCTTGCCTAAGGTCTTCATGCGTTGCTCACGTTCATCTAAGACATCATTGGCAATGGCAGGTTGTATCATTAATACCGAGGTAATCAAGCCAGTGGTGAGTAATTTTATGGACATGACAGAACTCCTTAATAGTAGTTGGCATTGCATATAAGAGCGCCAATATACCGTACCTCAGTGCTAAATAAGAATCTAGGCCAAGGTGGTAAAATTTGTGCAATATTGGCTGGGAGCCTATACCACCTTGATAATTAGCACTAAACCTGAGCCTAGCAATAGACAACGGCAAAAAAACAAGAACTGTGTTTGGCTAATATGCCCTTGGATTTGTTTGCCAGCCCAAGTGCCAAACCAGGCAATGGGGAATAGCATGATCGAATAATACAAGGTAGTTAGCTGCCAATCACCACTGGCGACATAAGGAATGACCTTGGTGAGGTTGATGAACCCCATAAGTATTCCTGTGGTAGCTAACCAGGCCAGCTTAGGCAAGTTGATGGCAATCATGTAAATATTTAGTGGTGGCCCACCGGCATGGATGACGGTGGAGGTGAAGCCGGCTAGGCTGCCCCATAAATAACTGCCGCCTGGGATGTTACCCAGCACGGGGGCTAAATTGTGCCATAAAGCAAATACCACACACAATATTCCCAGAAGTAAGCGTAATACTTCGTCATTGAGTTGGTTAAGTAAAACGCCACCAGCGGCAATGCCCACTATGGCCGCCGGCAAGAGTTTTTTTAGTACCGACCATTGTACATGAGAGTGATAGTACTGAATGGTTTTGATGTCCATCATTAATAATATCGGCAACATGAGAAATATCGATTGAGAAACCGGCATCCACAGAGCCAATATAGGCACCGCTAAAACGCCACCACCAGCGGCGAACCCAGACTTAGATATGCCAGTTAGAGAAATACCGATAAAGGCACTGAGCCAGAACAGGGGGTTGCTAAGGTCGAGGGACATGAATGTGACATTGTTTCTAAAAGAGACATTATGCCACAGAAATGTGGCACAGAGCCCATAGCATAAAACCTATTTTAGCTAGAGAGTGGTGGGTAATATTTGCTTTGTCAGTATGACTGGAATACGGTAATTGACCGCGTACTTTGATAGTGCTGTAATGCGCTCACGACGTGTCATTTGAATGGTTTGAAATAGGAATAGTGAAATGAAAATGGAAGAGTGCGTTTCTTTTATCGTGCTTGGAAATGGTGGTTTTTTATTAGAAAAGCGTCATGTCCATAAAGATTCTGATGCCGGCAAGTTAGCGATTCCAGGTGGGCGCATGGAACAAGGTGAAAGCCAAATGGATACGCTGTATAGGGAAATGCAGGAAGAGTTGAATTTAACACCGGACACAAATTGGCACCTTTGTAGCTTGCAGCATTTTAGTGAGCGCCATTTCTTGATTCATTATTATGTGGTGCCAACGTGGCGCGGTGAGTTATTGATATCAGAAGCCGAAAGTGTGCATTGGGCCCCGCTTGAAGAGCACACGGATACGTTATTGCATATGCCTTCTGAGCAGCATCCAGTATTAAAACCTGAACTGGATGCTGATAAGGTGGCCATCATGGAGTATCAGCGCATCAAACACTGGGCTCGCTAAAATCACGATTGTTTATCAAGTTGATAACCCGCTTCCCAATCGGGTTCGAACCCAAGAATGACATTGGGTTGCGGTTGTTTGTGGTTGAAGTGAAAATTATGCAATGTGGTGAATTCGGCGCGGGCATCATCACTGGCTAATACCTTGGTGGTTGCTGGCAGCACATACCCATCGCTGTTACCTCGAAATACCATACGACAGTTTCCGGAGCTCAACAGTTTTTCAACAAAAGGTGCGTCAGCTGGGCACAGGGCGGTTAATGTTGACTGGAAGCTTTTGGGTTTTTGGTAATACTCAGCTGAAGTTTGTTTAACTACCCACTCTAAGCGCTCGATCGGATCAGCTGTTTTTTTTGCGTTGTGTCGATATTGGGCAATAAGGTTGCTTAAGTCATACTTTAAAATGAGCACGGATAACTCAATGCCCGTGTCACCGTCGCTGCCGTAGCATATTAGTGGAGTTGCCGCTTCCACAGGAAAGCCGGCAGCCTGTCGCGCTGCATAGAGTCGATTGAGACATTGCCAGTGCATAAATTTTGCTTGCAGATCGGAAATTGGTTGTGAACTCATAAATAAGCCTTTGTCATAGTTGAGATCATGGCGCACAGCGCTCAATGAGGGTCCACCTGAGACTTGCTAAGGCGAACAGACACCATGGCTTTGGGTATGGAGTTCCAACTGCTTAATGGCGCCTCATTAGGCTTTGAATCTAGCCCCTTTGACAGGCAAAGTAAAGAGCTGATTGCGGCCTATTGTTGGTACATTTTTTGATTTTGTGTAAACACGATAGTGACTTCTTTATGATGCCAGTTTGATCGCTATCAAAATCTGGATTTTAGTTCTCCCGGCCTTTGGCAGGCACGGTAAATGTGGGCCAGAAAGTAGAAGGGGGAAGCACGCTAGTAGGGTCAAAATTGGTGACATTACTCACTGTCACCAGTTTGATAGAGGGGCCAATATGCTGGTAGATGACCGACTTTTCTAACACTCTTACAGCCTGTTCAATGGCGAGGCTACCCTGTAGTACGGGCGCATCATTGGGGGCCGCAAGGATGTGCCCTCGTTGGATGCCGCGCAACACGTTTTGTGTCATATAAGTAGAAATAATGTCAATTTCCCCGCGTAACCCTTTGTTTAGTAACTCGCCAACAGCTGCATCGGCGGTCAATGCTGTGCCGACGATGTAATCTAAGTAGTTAGTTTCTTGCAGAGTTTCCTGCAATAGATTGCGTTGAATTTCTTTGCCGGTATCACCCCATTTGATGCTTACAATATTGGCACTGCTGTTGCTTAGGGCGGTACGAAATCCGGACTCAATAAATTTCACCCATCCCGCGCCCTTGGGGCCGGGGAACCAGGCAATATTAATCTCAGGGCTACCCTTTGGGTGGAGTCTGGCTAGATAGTCACCTACTTCAAAGCCCATCGAGTGCCAGGAGACACCGACCTTGGCGGATACACCAGGATTAGACATGTCGTTTACCGCTGCAATAACTGGTGTCGACTTGGCTACTTCCTGAATAGTGCTTTCCAAAGCTTGGTATGTTACTGCACTGACAACAATCGCATCTGCATTGAGATCTAGGCATTGTTGAATTTGTTGCAATTGGTTTTCTACTTGCGGATAGCCACCGGCTTCAAGCACGGTCAGTTTGATACCGAGACGCTTCGATTCTCTCACCATGCCGTAGTTAACACCTAACCAATAGGGGTCTTTTAAATGAGGGTAAAGAGCGCACAGATGCCAATCTTGTTGGCTGTCTGCTAGGGGGTGGTATTCGATATTAACGGTGGAGCTCGCGTAATCAAGGGGATCAGACCAGGTGTTTAGCATCAATCCGGCATCGGCTTGAACTCGGCTAGTCATGCACAGCAGGATACAAAACCACAGCCAATGTTTAGTGCTTAATTTTTGGCGGGTAAGCGGCTTTTGGTTGGGTGAATCTATTCGTTCTAAAGTCATATTATGGTACTGTTGATTGGTAATTTAACAGAAAGATCGATCATGTTATGGCAGTAAAATTGGGCGTTGGTGGAAAACTACTATTAATAATGACATCGACCATCAGCCTGATATTGGTTGTTGCCGTCACGGGCATCTTTAGTTTTGAACAAGTTGCTAATAAACAAAACTCCGTTATTGACGATACGATTCCTGCTATCGTTACTTCACACAGTCTCTCTCTGGCTAATAGTAGTCTGGTCAACATGGTGCCGTCAATTTCAAAGGTCACCACCCTAGAGGAAGTGGCGGCCCTATCAGAAACGATTGATCACCAACTGCAGGTGTTTTTGAAGGTGGCAGACAGTTTGGGTCAGGCGCACTATCTAGCCGATGAGCACGTTGATCTGTCGCCTATAGTGAAGCAAATTGATGCTAATTTGCGTGGCCAACTGAGGTCAATGAAAACTAAGCTTGAGGCCGATGAAGCATATTTTCTTTATGCGGCTAATGCGGCTAAGGCAATTTCTCAAATCGAGTCAATCAGTACATCTCTAGTGGCCAACGCCAATACCACGACAGCGGCTGTAACATCAGGGCTTTATGATCTGGTAGATGCCGATCAAGAGGTATTGTACGAAGCCTTTGACAGGTTGATCGATATAGACCTTGATCATATGGAGCGCATGTATGAGTTGCGTAAAAGGGCCACCGCGCTGAATTCTATGCTGTCGCGGTTGTCGCGCAGTTCTTCGGCTCAGGAAGTTGAGCAGTTGGAAATGGTGGCGTCTAACAATCTGAGTATTTTACGGCGGCGTATCGGTGAAATTAATGATCCAGGGCGCCGTGAGCAGGCTATTTATCACTTGCAGCAATTTGAACTGAACCTGCAAGGCGATAGCAATCACAATTACAATCTATTTAATATTCGTCGTCAAGCGATACAAAGTAGTGGTAATCAACAGGCTTTGGCAAGTGGTGTTAAGGGCCAAATCGATCAGTTTAACAAACAGGTCATTCAGGTTAGTCGGTTGGCCGGAGAGGGCTTGCGCAATACCACCACGGAGGCTCGTATGGCAGTGTCCTTAGGCCGGGATCTGGTGCTCTACGTCTCAGTAGCAATTGTGGTGATTGGTATTTTGTTTTTATGGTTGTATTTGCGTCGCAGTTTGTTGGCGCCACTGGATCGCGTCAATGATGCACTATTGTCTGTGGCCAAAGGAGACTTATCTGTGCAGGTAAGTTATTTTAGGGAAGATGAGATAGGGCGCTTGTCTAGAACCGTGCAAGTGTTCAAAGACAACGCCAGTGTCAGGCAGGAACTAGAACAACAACAGGAGATTGTAGAGCGTCGCCTGCGAAATTATCAAAATGAACTGGAGCAGCAAATCCAACAACGAACCCTGCAACTTCAGTCTGTTAATGAGCGCTTGGAAAGCAGCGTTGAAAACCATCAATTAGCGCGTCTCGAGGCAGAACAAGCTAGCCAAGCTAAAACGGCATTTTTAGCTACCATGAGCCATGAAATTAGAACGCCATTAAGTGGCATTTTGGGCACCCTAAGGCTACTCGAAAAGTCAAAAGTAAATGATCAGCAGCAAAAATATGTTGGACATAGTTTGGATGCAGCCAATGCGCTCTTGTCTATTCTTAACGGTATATTGGACTATGCCAAGGTAGAAACGGATCAAATTGAGTTAGCTTTGGCCCCCTGCCATTTGGTACAGATTACCAGTACTTTATGGGCCCTCATGCAACCCGTTGCTGAGGATAAGGGCATTGAATTATCACTGACAATAGAGCCAGGTATGGAGGATAGGCACTTTATGCTTGATAAGGGCAAAGTGCATCAGGTGTTATTCAATTTGGTTAGTAATGCCATCAAATTCACAGCATCAGGGTCTGTAAAATTGTCCATCATGTTACTTGCCGAGTCGCCAAAAACGCGTCTCCGCTTTGAATTAGAGGATACAGGCCTTGGTATTCCTCCAGACAGAAGGGAACAGCTTTTTCAGCCGTTTACCCAATACGATGCTTCTACTTCAAGACGCTATGGCGGCACTGGCCTGGGCTTGTCCATTTGTCGCAAACTGGTGGAAGCTATGGGTGGAGGAATTGGTATCCAAAGCCGCGAAGCGGATGATTATTCTAAGGGTAGTTGTTGTTGGTTTGAGTTGCCATGTGAAATGATAGAGTTGGATGCCTCTCAGGCTAGCAAGCAGCCTAGAACGCACCTCGAAGTTGAGCACAAAAAACACATCTTATTGGTAGAGGATAATGAAATAGGTCGCATTGTGGCTGAGGGCTACTTGTTGCAGATGGGGCACTCTGTAGAGTGTGCAGTAGATGGCTATCATGCCTTGGAGTATGCTGAACAGGAGTTTGACGTAATCTTAATGGATATCAGTATGCCAGGTATGGATGGTGTTGAGACCGCAACAAAATTACGAAGTTTGCACCAACAAAGTGGTCGCTATATTCCTATAATCGCCATGTCAGCACATATATTTCCCCAGGAAATCGAGGAGTTTCTACGTGCCGGGCTAGATGGATTTATTGGGAAACCGATTGATTTTCAGCGTTTCATGTTGTTATTGCAAGATGTCAAAAAAGCGTCCAATAAGCTGATTTCACTGCCCGATGAGCACCAGGCTGAAATACTAAATGAACACCTTCTTATTGAAGACATGCAGGCTTTGGGGAAAGATAAGATGGCAGAAATGATTAGTCTCTATGAACACTATAGTGAGCAAATAGTGGCGAGTATTAAGATTAATTATAATGAAAGAAAATGGCTCCAGTTAGCCGATGCCGCTCACAGCCTAAAAAATGCAGCGGGTAGCCTTGGGTTGGAAGCCTTGCATGGTTTGGCCAATCAGTTGGAATCAAAAGCCAAGCACAAGCAGGTGGAGAGTGTGGGTTTGATAATGGATGATTTATCTGCATTGGTTAATAAGTCGAAAGTAAAACTGCAGGCCTGGCAGCGAGTCAATCTATAGATTGAGACCAGTAAATGCATAGCCCTCGCCATGCACTGTGGTTAGCAGCAGCGGTTCTTTATAGTCACGCTCGATTTTTTTGCGCAGACGCATCACCAGCACGTCGATAGTACGATCACTAGGATCCCAGCTACGATGGGTAACCTTGTTCATGAGCCGGTCACGGTTGAGCACCTGGTCAGGATGTTCTATGAAGACGATCAGTAATTCAAACTCGGCCCTAGTAAGTTTGATTGAATTTTGGTTCCTATCTAGAACCAGGCGCTTTTGTACATCAAATGTGATGCCATCAAATTTGTAAGAGGCCATGCGACTATCCGTTCTACCAACAGCGGCGTTGACTCGTGATAGTATATTCCTTACCCGAGCCAGTAGTTCTCGTGGATTGAAGGGTTTAGTAACATAATCGTCCGCACCTAATTCTAAACCAACAATTTTATCGACATCGTCGGTTTTCCCGGTCACCAGTATGATGCCTATGGGGCTGCGGCTGCGCAATTCTCGGGTTATAACAAGCCCATTGCTATCGGGTAAATGGATGTCCAGGAGTAACAGATGAACATCCTGTTGCTCCAACACCGTGTCCATTTCACGGGCACTGCCGACAGCCGTTACCTCATAACCTTCGGCTTGAAAGTAGCCTTGTAGTTTAGCTCGTGTAACCGGCTCATCTTCAACAATGAGTATGTGTTGAATGGGCATGTTTACCTCATGTCTATCATTCTATGCCTAGGGTTTGTTTGCGCTTCTTGGCCCAAGTATTGATTATATGATCAACTGCCAAGCCAATAAAGGCAACACATAGTCCCAGCATTAGTCCATTTCCTATGCCCTGTTTATCAGAAAGTGCTTTTAATATAAATTGGCCCAAGTCATCAGTACCAATCATGGCCCCGATAATGACCATGAATAAAGCGAAAATAACAGTTTGATTGATGCCTAGCATGATATGTGGGAAAGCCAGGGGAAACTCGATATTGATTAGCCGTTGTATACGATTAGCGCCAGACATCAAACCCGCTTCAATCAATGATGGTGGAATATTGCGCAACCCTTCAACCGTATAACGTGTGGCTGGAATGGTGGCGTAGATGATAACGGCGATCAACACCGATGTGTCAGTTATGCCAAACAACATAATTACCGGAATGAGGTAAATGAATGAGGGGAATGTTTGGAAAGTATCACAAACTAGTAGTATGAAATTGGTGGCGGCCTTGTTTTGGACGCAGATGGTACCTACCAAGGTGCCGATGATAACAGACACAATGACACCAAATGTAACCATATACATGGTGATTAAAGCCCGGTCCCACCACTGTGTTAACGCAATAAACAGTAAAAAGGCGCCGACAATTATCGCCGAGCGAGCACCGCCGACAATGTAGCCAACTCCCATGAACAGGGTGAAGGTGGCGATTACCGGCATGCTCAGATAGGCCGTTTTCATTGGAATAAGTATATTAATGATTAATACTTCGTTAAAAGATTTAAGGCTGTAGAACCAGCTATCAATGATCCAATCTACACCAGCTTGCCAAAAGGGTTCTGTGGTCATGCCTTTGTTGTGAGGGATCAAGTAAAAATAATTGATACCATCTTGAAACAAGAAACTGCCAATGTAAGCCAGCAATGAGCCTAATAGCAGCACCGCGGCAAACAAGATGCTGTACCTGTAACGTTCGTAGAAGTTCAAGTTGGAGAAGTAGTCCATTTGCCGGTCAGCCCATGCTAAAGACAGCTTGTCCAATACCACAGCAATTAGAACAATACACACACCAAGCTCCAGTGCCTGCCCTATCCGCAGTTGGTTTAAGGCTAGTAGCAGATTAAACCCCAATCCTTTGGCGCCAATGTATGAAGCAATGACCGACATGGCCAAGCACTGCATAATCACCTGATTAACACCTAATAGCATGTCCCGCCGTGCCGTGGGAACAAGGACTTTAAATAGTAATTGACGGCTGTTACAGCCATTCATCATACCGGCTTCTATGACCTCAGGAGATACCTTTTTTAGACCAAGTAGTGTTAAGCGAATCATAGGCGGGGTTGCAAAAATGACGGTGGCGATAGCGCCAGCGTGATCACCAATGCCAAAGAATACAACTACGGGTACTAAATAAGAGAAGTGCGGCATGGTTTGGGCTATGTTAAGCAGTGGCATCAGCGTTTTTTCGATTTTAGTGCTTTTGAATGCCAGCACCCCCCATAACATGCCTAATATGACCGAAACGGGGGCGGCTATGAGGACCAATGATAGGGTTTCCATGGCAGGTTCCCATTGACCAAATGCGGCTATATATATGGTCGTCAGACCCGCAAATAAGGATAACCCCAGGCCTTTTAGTTTATAACCCAATAGGAAGGTGCCACTAGCAACCACGGTCCAGGGCAGTGCTGGCCAGTAGGCCCATTTGTTTTCTTCTAGCCAATCCCAACTGGTGAATGCGACAATGGTTTTTACGCCACCGACCAGTATTTCTCGTACCAGTTCAATGAGAAAAAGTAAGGAGCGGGAGAAGGACCGGGTAAGTTCTTTAATGAGAGCGGAGTCTTCATAGTCTTCGATTTCCGGGTCATAAATTTCAACAGGAAACCAGTTGTACATCAAATTTTCGGCCAGCTCATTGATAAGCCGAGGAATTTCCCAAAAGGTCGTCATTGTGGCAGCGCCAAATAGCCAATTAAACAAGGTGGGCATGATCAACAAGCCGGTTAGCAAAGCCGTTAATGAATTGGTAAACAAATGACGGTATTGCTTACTAACCCAGCTCCCTTTGCTGATGGATGTTTGATGACTGTAATAGCTCATGCCAGCAAATACAGCCAGCACTATCAGTAAGGATGTACTGGACAAGCTGGCTGACAGATTGTAAAAGGATAATTCCGGTATTCTGATTAGTTGCGGAGGCAGTTGGCCGCTGGCAAGCATGCCTAATGCTTCTGTAAATCCTACGCTAGCTTCGATTTCTCCGCTAGCGACGGCTTTAGCAAAACTATCTCGCTCAACGATAAGACTGTGATAATCACCAGTCATTTGCATCAATAAAAAGAAAACAATGAGCAGCGCAACAAACTGTAAAAGTTTGGGTCGTTGCTTTAGGGAATCAATATAGTTCATTGTTGTTTTCTCAGGCGTTTACAACTTGGTTTTCACCAAATAGCATATGGATAACAGTATGGCAGTTTAATACGCCAACGATGTTGTTTTGCTGGTCGACAACAGCCACCGGTTTGCTTTCACTGAGTACCTTTTCAGCGACGGTTTCGATTATGGCATCACAGGGTACTTGGAAATCACTCAAATCGGCCTCGGTTAAGTTGCCTATTTCTTCCATGACGGACTCAATCTTCAGCACCTTCTCTCTTGGAACATCAGCGGTAAATTTGCGCACATATTCAGTAGCAGGGTTTAACACAATATTAGCAGGGGTGTCGATTTGCTCAATGACACCGTCTTTCATGATAGCAATGCGGTCTGCGAGTCGCAGGGCTTCATCAAAATCGTGGGTAACAAACAGGATGGTCTTGTGCAACGCTGCCTGTAAGCGCAGAAACTCATCTTGCATCTCTTTGCGAATTAGAGGGTCTAATGCTGAAAAGGGTTCGTCTAGGAACCAGATGTCAGGCTCTACAGCTAATGACCGAGCAATGCCAACACGTTGTTGCTGGCCGCCTGAAAGTTGTCTGGGGTAGTAGTTTTCACGGCCCGTCAAATCGACAAGCTTAATCATGTCCATGGCCCGCTGCATGGCATCTTTGGTGCTGTGGCCTTTGATTTGCAGCGGAAAGGAAATATTTTCTAACACTGTTTTGTGAGGCAGTAGAGCAAAACTCTGGAATACCATGCCCATTTTATTACGGCGTAATTCGATCAGTTCTTTGGCGCTCATTTCGAGTATGTTGTCACCATTAATGAAAATCTCACCTGCTGTGGTGTCAGTGAGTCGTGATATGCAACGTAATAAGGTTGATTTTCCCGAACCGGACAAGCCCATTACAACAAGCATTTCGCCTTCGTAGACTTCGAAGGAGGCGTCGTTTACGCCGACCACGCATCCCGCTTCTCGCAGCTCAGTCACATCAATTTTGCCATCATTTTTTTGTATGACTTGTTGCGTATTATCACCAAAAATCTTATACAAAGACGAACACTTGATGACGGGCTGTTGGGTGGTAGACATAACTGATCCTTGGTAAATTGGTAACCAAAATTCTTTGGCTATTAAAACGCGCGCTTATCGACGGTGCCACGATGGCGTTGGTTTAGCCGCCTAATGGGGTGGTAGTCCTGAGCTGGATAGGCCCAGAACTACCACCGGCGTTAAGGTATAATTCCTTACTTAGTGAATGGCATCCAAACGCTTTCGTTGTCTGCTAACCATTTCTTCGCCGCGTCTTCATGACTCATCTTGTCAACGTCAACCAAGGCCGCCATTTGACCAATGTTTCTGGTCGAGAATGACAGTTTGCTATACGCTGTGTAAGCCGCTGGGTGAGTCTTAGGGAACTTGTAGCTAGCGGCTTTCTTCAGCCAGCCTTTAGGCGATCCACAAGCACCATCTCCGCCATCTACTATACGGCAACCATCATAATATGGAGGAAACTCAATAAATGCAAAACCGTCGGCATCGGTAAAGTTCGGCGTCCAGTTAAAGGTGATTACACCACGCCCCTCTTTCTTAGCGGCAGCTAGGTCTGCCCAAATAGCATCAGCACCGCCAGCAAACTTAACAACATATTGGTCGTCGATGCCTAGTGCTTTGATGCGGTCCGGCATCAGGTTGCCGTGCCAGCTTTGAGGACCTTCTAACCAACGGCCTTTGCCGCCAGAATCAGCCGTGGCAAACACGTCAGAACAGTTTTTAAGCGCTTCCCAGTTGGGTAGGCCTGGGCATAGGTTTTGGTCGATTACCCATTGTGGTACTCCCATCTCTTCTAACGTGGCAGCTTCATGGGTGCCGGCGTCAATCACGCCGCCTTTTGCCATGGCATTGTAGAAGGACTTGCCAAAGGAAGACTGCCATACTTCGTGAGAAATGGTGACATCGCCATTGCGGATAGCTTCATAAACGGCTTGTGAGTCAGCAGGCACATACTCGACGTTGTTGCCCATGCTTTCGAAAATACCACCTATGACATAAGCCATAACCACTTGACTAGACCAGTTGTGGGTAGGGATTACAATTGGTTTGCTAGAGTCAGCTGCTTGGGCTTGACCTGTGAGGAAGGACAGAGAAAGTCCCGCTGCCAGAAGGCCAGCTTTAATAATTTTATTTTTCATTACTTCACCTTTCTTATTTGCTATTACTTAGTACTTCATCGTCAGCCAAGCTGGTATATCAGCTGGCTTGGTTATGCCACAATTAGCATAGTTTCTTGAGCGATCTAGCATTGTTAATGCTGAAGGCTGCTCAAATAGAAAATAGTTCAAGTTAATCCTCACGTACTCTTGATTTGGTCGGATCGTAGTGAGATAAGCCGCATACTGTTGCATTGAGGCGTTTGATATGTCCGTCTAGTTTGCCAACTTCCACTTGGGTGCCGATTTCTGTATACCCAGTGGACATGCGGCATAAGGCAATGTTTTTGTCTAATACTGGTGACCGGCAGGCACTGGTGATAATGCCAACTTGCTGCTTACCAATGCGCACGCAATCGCCATGCTCGGCCACTTCTTGACCTTCCAGTAACAAGCCCACCAGTTGCCTTTGTGGGGAGGCTTTGCGAGCTATTAGGGCTTGCTTACCAATAAAGTCAGCTTCTTTACTTTTCAGTGGCACAGTAAAGCTGATGCCTGCTTCAAAGGGATCCGTTTGATCACAGAATTCATAGTCAGCAAAGATCAATCCGGCTTCTATACGCAACATGTCTAACGCTTCAAGACCTAATGGAGCAATATTGTACTTTTGCCCGGCGTCCCATATGGCCTGCCAGACTTCATCACCGTGCCGCGGGTGACACCACACTTCATAACCTAGTTCCCCGGTATAACCGGTACGCGAAATAACAACAGGTGCACCTTGTGGGCCACCGATACGGCCGTTGGTGATACGAAACCAGCCAAGTTCCATCACGGAAGTTTGGCATTCAGGCGTGAAAATGACTTCATCTAGCAGCGTACGACTCATTGGCCCCTGCACCGGCAAATTGTGTAATTGGTCGGTAGAGTCCTTGACATACACACGCCATTGTTGCTGCTCGGCAATCTTGCGTAACCATAAACCTGAGCTATCGCACCCACCTACCCAACGGAAGGTGGAGTCGCCTAATCGATAGACAGTGCCATCGTCGATCATGCCGCCATTCTCATAACACATGGCCGTATACACAACTTGGCCTATGGCCAGTTTTTGGATATTGCGCGTGACACAATAATTGAGCAGCTTTTCTGCATCTGGCCCATATACCTCGTATTTGCGCAACGGGCTCAGGTCCATCATGGCCACGCCTTCTCGGCAGGCCCAATACTCAGCGATGGGGCCGTAGTTATTGAAGTGGTTGGCTAGCCAGTAGCCGTTATAATCAATAAAGTGGCGAGTCAATTTAGCAAAGTTGTCGTGAAAAGCAGTTTTCTTGGTCATGGTGAAATCCGATTCAGGCGTTTTGCGAAAAGCATTGCCTTTTTGAAATTGGCAGTCTGAAGAATAGATGCGTACGTGAATGTCACTGGGCTGCCAGTTGTTGGCATTGCTAGTGTCATCGGGACAGGCAGTGACACCACAAACAAGGTCTGTGGCGGCTTGCAATAAGACATAATCTCCCGCTCGCGACCAAGGTTGGTCGCCCGTGCTATAGTTGTAGTCGTCATAGCCCGTATTAAAGAAGAAGTTGATGGCTGGCCAAGATTTTTTGGCAGCTATCTGGTAGTCAGCTAAGGCCGCGTTGAGGTTGTCGGAACAGTTGACATGTCCGGGGTAGCCAATGTCGTCGTAATATTTGGCGCTGCAGGCTAGATTGAAAGTATCATGTCGGCCAATAGTGTCTTGGATCAGCTCTACCATGGTTTCCATATTGCCGTTGTAATACTTGTTATTGAGTCCTGGTAGTGGGTAGGCCTGTGCCATAAGAGAGCGTGTGGTAGTTGGGCATATAGGCACCTCAGTGCCTTTTTCCAAGGCCTTGGCGTCGTAAGCAACAAAATCAGAGCATTGTTGCCCACTAACATCAATCACTTGAATGAACTCACCAGCTTTAACTGTAAAGCCCTCAGCCGTGCAGGCGTTGACTCGGATCTCTCGATTTGGTGTCGCCAATGCTGGTGGCAGGTCGAGGGCCTCGTCGTTAGCCGAGGTGATCTCGACAATAATATCAGTGGGTGGAACGGGTTGATCGGGTGCCATAAATTGAGCTGGAGCTGCGATATAAATGGATAAGGCTTGCTTGATATTCAAGTAAGTTCGTTGGTTTGGCCTCGAATTGGCAGCGCTTAGTTGAATACCCGTTGTTGATGTGGCTTCAAGCTGAGTATTGTCTTGCAACCATTGATTTAACTCTGTGGTTGCTAGGGGTGGGTGTTTAGGTAGCAGTTCGCTGTCTGGTTTGCCGTGTTGATCATAAGCCTGAATTTGCACTTCTTGCATGCCTTCTGGGTCAACAATACAAATTTGATCACCGGCATCGGCATGAAATAGGGCTACTTTTAGAGCAGGTACACGATAGCGCGCACAAGATGGCGTTCGTTCAAGTAGTTCAGGTAAGCGGCGACTGTGAAATAGTTCTAACTGTGGCATACGAGAATAATTGTTATTTTAATATTCTACGGAGGTTACCAAGTTTATAAAAATAGGTGTTTTCTATGGGGTTAACAGGATGTGTTATTTTGTGAAAATTTTTAACATATGGATTTAACGAACTAGATCATCACTGGCTGTCTGTAGGTGGAGCAAGATGGCTTGTCTTGCATCTGGGATGTTGCGTTCAGTAATGGCTGTAAATATGGTTTCATGATGTTGGTTGTAGGTAGTGATCGCTGTTTCGCTAAGTACCTTCTTGCGACTATTGCGCCACATTTCATGTTGTCGGATTTCATTGATCTGTTCATATATCCAGAGCAACAAAGGGTTCCCACAGGCTTTGGCTATGCATAAATGAAACGCTTCATCAGCATATGAAAAACTTTTGGGTTCGCGGCTGGCTTGCAATTGGCTGAAGGCCTCTGAGATACGTTTAATATCCCGGTGGGTGGCATTTTTTACGGCCATTTCTACGATGGCCGGTTCAAATATGGTCCTCACATCCATCAACTGCCCAGGGCTTGTGATATCAGCAAAGTCCATTTGCTTATGATTTGGCAGTTGGTTAACAAAAGTGCCGTTGCCTGGCTTGCGAATAATCACTGCCTGGTTTTCCAGAATGCTCAGTGCCGCTCGTAAAGTGCCGCGCGAAATCTGATGCTGCTCAGCCAAAATACGTTCAGGTGGCAGTTGCTGGCCTCGATCGGCCAGTGAGCGCTGCAAATCTTGGGAGATGGCTAGGGCCACATTATTGGCGGATTTTCGCTTGTGCAGATGGTCCATGCGGGTAAGTTCCTGGCTGTCTCAATGGTACAGTATTGGTTTAAAATAGGTATGCGTTTATTTTAATAGATTATTGGCCGCTCATATTTTCATAGTAACATAAAAAATATTTTATTAATAATAATATAAATAACAGTAAGTTAGGCGTAATAATCAAAAATTTGTGAAAAAACATAACAATATTATATTGCCAATCTTTATTTCTAGTGGTATATCTATTGCAGACTGGCATTGTGTACCAATATTGGACCAATGTCAACTAGACACTCTGCATAGAGTGCTTTAAGCATTAATAATAACAATTAGGGAGATGCATGATGACTGATCTACAGAACTATGTAGATGCCTCAGGACGCGCTGAACTTGTTCAACAAGTACGCGATAAAATTAACGACCTGGGAGTTACCTATATCTATTATCAGTTTATTTCTGTTACTGGTCGTATTGTCGGCAAAGGCATTCCTGCTCGTCATTGGGAACGCACAGCTGAGAAGGGCTTTCAGTTAGTTTACGGCTCCACGGCCAACCTTTTTATCGACCGTCACGGCGACTATATAGGTTATGGTCCAGAAGCCTCTGAGCTGGTTGGTATTCCGGATCCTGAGACCTTTTGTCAGTTGCCTTGGGATAAACGTGTGGCAAGGGTTTTTTGTACCTTATTCCGCAATCGAGAAGAAAAAGTTAACCCAGGAGCTTTCCTGAGTTCTGACTGCCGCGGAAATCTGCGCCGTATTCATGATGCCTTCAAGGCAAAGCATGGCTTGGACATGCGTTGTGGCACGGAACCAGAGATGATGTGGCTAAAACGGGGCGATGATGGCATGCCAAATGGCGGTGTCACCAAGCCTAACTGTTACCACATTGATCAGTTCGAAGAGCTGCGCCCCGTATACATGCAAGTTATTGAATATGCGGAGCAAATGGGCCTGGATATTATACAGGGCGATCATGAAGATGCGCCGGGGCAATTGGAGTTGAACACTCAGTTTGACGATGTCTTACGTAATGCTGATCGCTTGACCACCTATCGCCAAATATGCGCTCAGGTGGCGCGAGAGAACAACCTGATAGCCTGTTTTATGAGTAAGCCATTTATGGGAGTTTCGGCCTCTGGGTGTCACCATAATATGTCTTTGTGGAGCGGTGGCGAGGAAGTCGTACATAGCGAAATAGCTGGTGAAGGTGTATTGCCAGGCATGCCTGGTGTGTTCACTTACCGAGAGGGTGGTGATAACACCTTTATGCCAGACCCATCGATTGATGCGGTGAAGCCGGGCCCAATAGGGCTGCAGTCTATTGGCGGTGTAATTAAACACTTGCCAGCTTTGACCTCCATTGGTTCTTCTACGGTGAACTCATACCGTCGTCTTTGGGATACCGGCTTTTGGGCGCCCATTTTCGCTGACTGGGGTTATCAAAATCGTACTTGTGCTTTGCGTGTGTCGGCCCCGGGTCGCTTTGAATATCGCTCCGTTGATTCCATGGTCAATCCCTATTTGATGGGCTCGGCCTTGTTGCAAGCCTTTGATGATGGCATTGCCAATAACTTGGATCCAGGCGAAGCCGAAGAGCGTAATATCTATGAAGCCATGGATCAAGGTAAGGATGTGAAGAAGCTGCCAATGTCTTTGGGTGAGGCCCTTAGTGAGTTGGAAAATGATGACGTCATTAAATCGTCTATGCCAGATGAAATGTACAAGGTGTTTAGCCATTACAAAAACGATGAATGGGAGCGCTTTAATCATACGGTAACAGATTGGGATATGGATACCTATCTTGACTGTTTGCCATAATTTTAGTGAAAACTAATCCACGCTAGGTGTTGGCGGTATCGTCAGCGCTTAGCATTTTTTAAATTTATATAGCATTAATAATATTAGGAGATGTGTCCATGTGCGGTATTGCAGGCCTCATACACAAGGCAGGTAGTGCAAACATTGGTTCGGAAATGACAGCGATGCTTCAAGCTTTGAAGCATCGCGGTCCAGATTCAACCGGGTTTGCGCTATATGGTTCCCCTGGCGGTGACCACATTATGCGAATCAACTTGGCAGAACAGGCGGATACGCTAGATAGTTTTGACATTCATGCATTGATAAAACAGCGTCACGCAGGCGTTGATGCACGGTTGCAAGAAATGGGTGCAAAAGTTAACGCTCAGGAAAATGCCACTGAGTATTCATTACGTTATGAAGTGTCCTATGGCGGCGACCTAAAGAGACTGATTGATTATCTGGAAGATATCGAAGGTGTTGAAGTTATGTCCTGTGGGCATGGTCTTGAATTGATCAAAGACTTGGGCGATGCGGGTGTTGTTTCAGAGCAATATAAACTGAATGGTTTTGGTGGTTCTCATGCTATCGGCCATACACGAATGGCAACCGAATCGGATGTGGATATTCGTTCCGCTCACCCCTATTGGGCTTATCCATTTAATGATGTGTCCGTAGTGCATAACGGACAGTTGACGAACTATTGGACCAGTCGCCGTGAATTAGAACGTCAAGGGAATCGCTTTAACTCAAATTGTGACTCTGAGTTGATCGCTGTATATATTGCGAATCGTATAAATAAGGGTGACACACTTGAAGAGGCTATGACTCGCTCAATTGAAGAATTGGATGGCGTGTTTACCTATCTGGTAGCCACATCGGAAGCCTTAGGTATGGCTAAAGATGTGATGGCCGCCAAACCCATGGTGTTATTTGAAAGCGATGATTTTATTGCAATGGCGTCTGAGGAAGTGGCAATTCGCAGCATCTTCCCCCATGAAATTGATACGTTTGATCCTTATGAAGGCGAGGTACGTGTATGGCAACGGTAAGCTCATCCCACCAGTCTCACGAAATGGGACTGCACTCGGAGCAGTTAACAGATAGAACTCAGCAAGTATTCTTCAATGCCGAAGAATCAGCAAATTTCACCTACGCATGGCTACCAGAAGTAGACATCAATAAGTCGGCGGATGTGGATGCCGCCGATATGGACGTGAAAGATGTCAATATTCAGATTCGTGAACTGATGGAGCAGGGTGTAGGTACGATCAACCTTCACAACCCGGGCTCTATGCATGGTCTGTGTGTTGGTATTTTGAGCCGTTTGCAGCTCAATATACACGGTAGTCTCGGTTACTTCGGTTGTGGCTTGATTGATGGTCCGAATGTGAACATTAGTGGACGTGTAGGCTGGTCATGTGCTGAAAACATGATGGCTGGCACTGTAGTCATAGAAAAGAACGCAGGTTCTACATTTGGTGCGGCCATTCGTGGCGGTGATCTAGTTTGCAAAGGCAGCGTAGGTTCTCGTACGGGCATTGACCAGAAAGGCGGTACCATCATTGTTGGTGGTAAAACCGGTGCTTTTTCAGGCTTTATGATGCAACGTGGTCGCATGGTTATCCTTGGTGATGCTGGCATGAATTTAGGTGACTCTATGTATGATGGCACCATTTATGTGGGTGGTGATATCGAGGGTTTGGGTGTCGATGCTGTTCCAGCAGAGATGACAGAATTAGATATACAGTGGTTAACGGCCAAGCTTGCTTTGTATGGTATGAAAACACCAAATGGTGTGGAAAACATGCAGAAAATTGTCGCCGGCAAACAGTTGTGGAACTACGACAACCTAGAACCTACTGAGAAGAAATTGGTGCTATAGAGGCTACCAAGAGGATTATTATCATGTCTAAAACAAATAAAGATATCATTGGTAAGAGTTTCATTTTTCCGCCCGAGGTAATTAACGATATACACGTTAAAGCCGACTTGGGTCGCTACCGTATGCGTGGCATGTCTCTGTTTAAAAAAATCCCGTCTTGGGATGACCTGACATTTATGCCAGGTACGCTTACGCGATTCGTCATTGAAGGCTATCGTGAAAAGTGTCTAACAAAGACCATCATTGGGCCACGTGCCAAACGCCCACTTGAGCTGGATATACCGGTTTATATTACGGGCATGAGTTTTGGAGCCTTGTCTTACGAGGCTAAAACAGCCCTGGCGCGAGGGGCTACCATGGCTGGTACGGCCACCTGCTCTGGTGAAGGTGGGATGATTCCGGATGAGCGTCGCTACTCAGAGAAGTGGTTTTACCAGTGTATCCAATCACGTTATGGCTTTAACCCCCATCACTTGCGTCTAGCCGATGCTTGTGAATTCTTTATCGGCCAAGGTTGTAAAGTGGGTTTAGGTGGTCACTTGATGGGTCAGAAGGTAACGGATCAGGTGGCAGAAATGCGTTCACTGCCGGCAGGTATTGACCAGCGTTCACCCGCTCGCCACCCTGACTGGTTGGGTCCAGATGATTTGGCACTGAAGATTAAGGAAATCCGTGAAGCCACCAATTGGGAGATTCCAATACAGTTAAAGCTGGGCGCTGCGCGCGTGTATGACGACGTACGAATGGCTGCCAAGTGTGACCCAGATTCAATTTACATTGATGGCATGGAAGGTAGTACTGGTGCCGGTCCACACCTAGCCACAGAAGAAACAGGGGTGCCGGGTATAGCGGCTATTCGTCAGGCTCGTCAAGCATTAGATGATGTTGGCAAATCAGGTGAAATCAGTTTGGTTTATGCCGGTGGTATCCGAAATGGTGGCGACTTGGCGAAGGCCATTGCACTTGGTGCTGACGCTGTTGCCATTGGTCACTCAGCAATGATGGCAATGAACTGTAACCGTGATATTCCAGAAGCTGACTTCGAGAACGAAATCGGTGTAGAAGCTGGTTCCTGTTATCACTGTCATACTGGCCGTTGCCCAGTGGGTGTAGCAACTCAGGATCCTGAGTTGCGTAAGCGTTTGAACCCTGATGAAGCAGCTGAACGGGTATATAATTTCTTGCATACCCTGACTATTGAAGCACAGTTGTTGGCTCGAGCTTGTGGTAAGACTAATATTCATTCGTTGGAACCAGAAGACTTGGCGGCATTGACCATGGAGGCTTCTGCTTTGGCTCAAGTTCCACTAGCAGGCACTCAACACACAGTTGGGCGTCCTGAAATGACGCGTTTTTAGGAGTAGATCATAATGACTCAAGATATTGACCACTACCTCACTTCCGATGGCCTAGACTCCGAGCGTGAAAAAGAGATAGGCCAAACAATCGGTTATCGCTACGATGTTAACCTGGTGCCTGATATGAACCGTATCACGCCTTACCTGCAGTCCTATATGGAGACTATGGGTTGGTCTGACCTAAACTGGTTAGAAGATGTGCACATGGGTTATGAAGAAGAGCGTGCGGCCGTGTTTGATCGTAATATTAATGGCTGGGTTACTGTGCCAGACAATATTACACTTCCTGATAATCAACAGGACCGAGATATGATTGCTAGAGAGCTGTTATTGAAGTTCCAGATGTCTAGTAATCATCCTATGGTGACATTGCGTAAAGCTTACGCTAAGTTTTAATTATATTCAGTGTCGCAATTTTCAAATAGAAACATCAATTTTAAATTGGTGTTTCTATTTTATATAAATTTAATTTGAAACATATTAGAGGCCAAATTATATAGATTTTAATATACAAGTTATATGAACTTTAATATATTTGGTTTTTATATATATGTTTTTAAAATATGGAAAAGTGCCCGCTCCCTGGTCACGCTATTAACCAGCTTATTTATAGCTGGTTTTTTTTAAAATGCGGATGACTTTTTGAAATGACAAGGCGGTGTGCCGAAACGTTGCTTGAATCGCTTATATAAAGTGCTTATATTGGTATAGCCAGTTTCTAGGGCAATCTCTCTGATTGATAAGTCTGTTTCACTTAATAGTGCCTGCACGCGCATAATGCGAAGGTCGTAATAATATTTATTAGGGGGTATGCCAATATATTTTTTGAACAACAGGTGCAGATGGTAGAGAGTAATGCCCAAATGTTCACAAATTTCTGTAATTCTTAAAGGCTCTTTGAGATTGTTATTCATTAATTGGCATGCATCTTTAAGCTCGTCTGGCCAAATATGCGTATAGGTTTGCGTCTCGTATTTGTGATGTTTGGAAGAGCGAATTATCGGGCAGGACAGCCTTTCTGCGGTGCTGATACTGACCTTTTTGCTATGCAGTATGCTGATTAGTTTCAAGCTCATATCAAGACACGCGCTTTCCCCAGCGCATAGCACGGTATTATTGCGCATGGAATACAATGTGCCTCTTTTAATATTGACGGCGCCATTTGGCGCTTTTTCAATAATATCACTACTAATAAAGCTTTGATCAATGAGGTCATTGTCGTAAAGCCATTGGATGCCTTCGCCGACACCGACAATAGTACACCCATTTTGTTTTAATTTACGAGTTCGTTGAACTACCATACAACTAGTGCCTTTGGGTGGCTGACTAGTTGATAAAACAAATATAATATCTGGATTTGGTATTGAGGCGCTACCGATTAATTTAGTAGGCAATGTGGTACCACAGTTAGAAGTTTTTGGCAGGCCATCATTAGAATAGATATTGAAGCGAACTTGTGCGTTATTCAATTCAACATAAGCCAGATTGATTGGCTCCATAATTCCCGACAGCTCAAACATCGAAAAATTATTATCTATAATAAAATCTATATTAATGACTAATGTATTATCCATACCTTTATAATAAACCTAGAGAGACTTTATATCAATATAAATATAGTTAAAGTATGTTGTTTTTTTAAACAAAATATGCTTAATGTTTTTAATATAAGAAGTATTCTATTAAGAATCAGACTATTTCTTATCAGATACATTATTTTGATAGTGTTTTACTGCTATTTTCGTGTGAAATTCTCGTTCCTAACGGTGGCGTCACCTGTTTCATCGGAGTCAGATAGCCACTTCGATGAAGACTATCGCAGGCAAAAAACAGTTTTCTTTATTAACATTAAGGGCTGTCAATGTTGTTATTACCACGAGTTGACGCAGAAAAACAAAATATGGGCCTTGCATGGTCCTGGTCTGGCCGATGGTTGATCACTGGCTGTTATAGGGCAAGGCAATGCTCTGATGACTGGTCAGTGAGCCACAAATCGCGCATAATTTGGGTATTCTTCTTCGTACATTCAAGATGTGCCCCTGCGTGAGAAAACTTATGCCCACACCTAAGGCTCATGTTGCCTCCTTGGCGCCCTATCAATTGGCAGATTTGGCTTTAGCGCCTGGTATTCAGCCCGTTATGCTGGCTCAAAATGAAAGCTTACGTGACCCCAGCCCTCAAGTGGCGACGGCAATCAGTGCGGCCCAGCATGATGGGCGCTTGTACGCCGATCCCAAATGTAGCGAATTGGCCATGGCTTTACGCCAGATATATGATTTGTCGGGCAATGCGGTACTGCTTGGGGCGGGTTCCATGGAGTTGATTGGGGTCTTATTACGAGCCTATGTCGGCCCCGGCGACGAGGTATTGAGCAGCCAGTTTGGCTATGCTTATTTCGCTCTGGCCACGGCCATTACAGGCGCGAGATATATACAAGCTTGTGAATCGGACTATACCTTGGATGTGGATGCCATGTTGGCTAAGGTTACCGATCATACCAAGGTGGTGGTGGCCGTTAACCCCGGCAATCCGACCGGTACCGCCATAGCCAATAGTGAAATCCGCCGTCTGCGTATGGCGTTGCCCGAAGATGTGTTACTGGTGATTGATGAAGCTTATGGGGAATTTACTGATGCTTGGCAAAAGCCGGTGTTTGATTTGGTGGAGGCCGGTAATTGTGTGGTATTGCGGACCCTGTCAAAGGCTTATGGCTTGGCCTCCATGCGAGTGGGATGGGGGTTTTTCCCAGAGACCATAGCCCAGCAAATGCTGAAGTTACTTAACCCTAATCGCCTCTCATCCATAAGCCAGCATGCAGCCATGGCTGCCTTGCAAGATCAAGAATATATGCGGGCTACGGTTACCCAGACTTTGCAGATTGCTCAACAGTTTCGTCAAGCTATGCAGGCCCTAGGTTTTTATGTGCCACAGAGCCATGGTAACTTTGTATTGTTAAAATTAGCCAGTGCCACCCAAGCCCAAAATATAGAGAAGGGTTTGCGCAAACAGGGGTTTCTAGTGCGTCCCATGCGCAACGACTTGGCCGAATGTTTGCGTATTACCATCGGTGAGCCACAGGTAATGAGACAACTAACGGAGGTGATTACGGCCCTTTGCCAACAAAACTAGGTATAAGATGGTCATCGCAACTTGTGCCACCGTCACAAGACGATGATGCTTTGAATCGCAACTTATTTACAGGTTGAATATGCCCTCACGGGCTAGTCTAAGCGCCAAAATGACGGTTTAGCTGTTGTAATGTGAGTGGTCCTGACCCTTGATACTAGGAAAGTAGGGCAATATGAATAATATTGCCCATTGCGTTGTTGTCGTTAGCGATGAGTTCAAATATTGGTTAGCCAGTTGTGTTTGTCATCTGCTAAGCCCCACTGAATATCATTGAGGGCCTTACGTAAAGCTTGTGTGACTTGCCCTGGTCGGCCGCTGCCCACTTGATACTCTTGGCCCTTGTAAATCAGGGTGCCCACTGAAGTCAGTACCGCAGCGGTGCCGGATAGTGCGGCTTCGCAACCTGGTTTGGCCGCCCGCTCAAGTAGTTCATCGACGCTAAGATTGCGTTCCTGTACATTCATACCTCGGTCTTTTGCCAAGGTCAGAATTGAATCACGGGTAACACCGTGCAGGAAGGTTTCATCTAAGGCCTTGGTGATAACTTCGTTACCATCGATAAGGATAAAGTTAGCGGCCCCCGTTTCTTGGACGTCGCCATCCGGGCAAAATAACACTTGTGCTGCATTTAGCTCGGCTTTGGCGCGCATGATGGGATCAAGGGCACTGGCGTAATTGCCACCACTTTTAACCATTCCCATATGTGGTGCACAGCGCATTCCTTCTGCATCCAATAATACCCTCAGGGCGACCTCGCCACCGCCTGAAAAGTAGTCGCCTACGGGTGACAGCAAAATGTATTGCACTGAGGTGTTCGAAGGCGCTGCGGCTTTGCCAACGGCGGGTTCGGTGCCCATATGAGTTGGGCGAACGTACAAGGAGCCAGGAGGTTCAGGAACCTGATCAGCGTATTTGGTTACGGCATCAATGATCATTTGTCGGGTGTGAGTGATATCAATTGCCGGTAAATGCAAGATACTAGAACTCTGAGCGAACCGCTCAATATTTTGATCCATGCGGAATAGTTTGATACTACCGTCAGGGTGACGAAAGGCTTTGAGACCTTCAAAGCAAGTGCTCGAATAATGCAAAACGTGAGCTGCTGGATGAATGTTCAGACTATGACTAGGCACGAACTTATGTGCATCCCATGCCGTGCCGTCGTACCAACTGATCGTCATTTCATCGGTGAAAACCGTGCCAAAGGCGGTCATAAGGGTTACCCTCAATCTTATATTTGTCCACACCATCGAACATGATGATGCTGAGTCGTAAACCCTGCATTGTATAGTACAAAGTGCTGTGAAGGTAAGATAGAAAATAAAGGTAATTGAAAAAAATGCTTAGTGACAGCGATAACGCGAAGGGAAGCACGTACTAACTGACATGATAGGCTACAAATTGACGTTCCCAAGTGCCCGTGCGAGTCTGTTCCAAAGCCAATATATCGTCTTTGTAACCTAGTTGCGCCAACACATAGCCATCCAGCTCATTGAAATCAACAGCCTGATCCTGCAAGCGCTGCGAAAAGTCTTTGGTAGAAAAGGCAAAATCGGCCTCGTCTTGATTGTACACGCAGGCTAGGTGCTCACAAGGTTGAATTTGTTGCAGGTTGTTTTCCAGAGCTTGTTTGCAAAGTGGGCAGTGAACGCTTTGGTTGACGTCTTGCAAGTGGACTTGAGCGATAGGTGCTAGTTTGTTAAAAAGCATGTCAATTACCTGTTCAATGAATTGTGTTCATTATAAGCGGTAATTAGGCGGAGTAAGTTGATGTTTGCTCACCCAGGGTGAATGACATTCAGTTTCGTGGAGGTTATGGGTGAGCTTGATTCCACTCTATGCACTGTTCCAGAGTAATACCCGTACCACCAAAAATATCCAGCGCACTGCCTATGGTCAGATCTACCTTGCCTTGGGACAGGGTATGTACCTGTTGCAGGTCGGCCAAGGAGCGAGCGCCGCCAGCATAAGTGACGGCAATGTTGCAGTGCTCACCTAACAGTTTCACCAGTGGAGCGTCGATGCCTGCTTGTAAGCCCTCCACATCGGCACTGTGAATGAGAAACTCATCACAGTATTGTGCAAGGCGCTGCAGGGTATCGGGATTGACTTCTGTATTGGTGATTGTTTGCCAACGGTTGGTGGCAATAAACCAACTGTTGTTGCGCTGACGGCAGCTCAGGTCAAGAATTAACCGCGACTTGCCGACCCGTTCTTTTAATTGTGCCAAGCGTGTCCAGCTAAATTGGCCGTTTTCAAATAACCAAGAAGTAACAATGACATGGGATGCGCCAGCTTCAATATAAGCCAAAGCATTGTCAGCATTAACACCACCACCGTATTGCATGCCTCCTGGCCATGTGCCGAGTACTGCCATAGCTTGTTCTTGATTGCCGCCACCTAAAGAAATAACGTGACCACCCACCAGTTTGTGCTGCTGATATAGGTCGGCGTAGTAGGTGGCATCACGATCGCTGACAAAGTTAGTTTTGGCGCCTTCATCGTTGAGACTGCCGCCAACAATTTGCTTGACTTGGCCGTCATGGAGGTCGATACAGGGGCGGAACTGAGTCAATGGGTTTTACCTTATACGCGAGTTAGGTTGGTGTTGATGAAAAAAGGCGAACCGGTAACCGCTCGCCTTTCCTATCTCTGGTGGATCCTGAAGGGAGCAAATCACCACAAGGTAACTAGTTGAAATTATTGTAAAATAGTTCACGATTTTTCTATGCTACCGAGAGGGATATATGTTACCAGTTTGTTGGCATCCTTGCTATCTGTATGATGCCTGGCGGCCTTGTGGGCCGTCATCAAAACCGGTCGACCCGAAAGGGGCTGATATCGATGGTAGGGGGCCTTTCGCTGATGAGATCCGCAATGATTTTGCCTGTAATTCCAGATAGGGTCATGCCAATGTGACCATGGCCAAATGCATAAAGAACGTCTTTGTCTTTGGCTGAGGGCCCGATGACGGGCATTGAGTCTGGCATGGAAGGCCGAAAGCCCGTCCACTGAGAATCATAGTCCCCCAACTGCGGCAATAGGCGTTTTACTGTATCGGCGATAAGTTTTACTCTTCTAGGGTTAGATGGGTTATCAACTCCACCGAACTCAACGGTCCCTGCCGCCCGCAACGCTGTATCCATGGGTGTCATATAAAAACCGGTGTCAGCCCAGCCAACCGGTCGCTTAAGTAGTGCCTGCGCACCGTTATACATAACGTGATAGCCCTGTTCTGTATCAAGAGGTACCTTGTCCCCGATTTGTGAGGCGAATTTTCTAGACCAGGCACCAGCCGCCACAATGACCTTACTGCCACGAACATGGCCGTTATCTGTCATGATACTAAGTTCATCCGCACTTGTTCGTTTGATGCCAAGCGCCTTGCTCGTTAGAATTCGCCCTCCATTTTCGCTCACCACATGGCCCATATTTTTCAGCAATTGCAGGGGGTTGCGAACGTGGTAGCCATCATTGAAGAGCAGGCCCCGATGATAAAGTGGATTAAGATTTGGTTCTAAATCAGAAATGTCGCTGTGACTGAGCTCCTGAACCGGAATGCCGTTGCGTCGTCTTAATTCAATATCGGCCCGTGCGTTGGTAAAGCTTTGTTGGCTGCTATAGAGGTACATGGTGCCATTAATTTCTAGAAGTTCATGGGCATTGGATGCTTTAAAAAGAGGTTCGAAAGCGTTATTCACCTCGCATAATAGTCCGCCCAGATTGCGGGCAATATGCTCCACATTTCTAGGTGTACTAGCGAGTAAAAAGCGGTATAACCAGGGTAGTAGTCGGGGTAGATATGACCAACGAAAAGACAAGGCGCTGCGTGAATTGAGAAGCAGGTTGGGGATCTGTTTGATAACCGCAGGTGTTCCTACAGGTATATTGGCATAGGTCGCGATGGTACACGCATTGCCAAAGTAGGCACCCTCATTAAAGGGGTCTTGGTCAATCAAAGTTACCTTGTGCCCGTGTCGCTGCAGCCAAAGTGCGGTAGCCACACCAACAAACCCAGCGCCAATAATCACGACATCGTGTAAGCCTGGTTTTGCTCCGGTTTTACTAGGAACCATTATCAACCCCCATTAATCTTGCTATTAACTTTATCATTAACAGATCACAAACATTAGTAAGAACGGTGTATCTTAACCGAAAAGGCTTAGCCATTACTGCCTAAGTTTTTCTAGTCAGTTGCGAGGGCACCGGAGATTAATTTTGTACACCTAGTGCAAGAATCGGATAGGAAGTTGAGTACAAGATCGTTATAGTGAGTGCAGAATTATTCAGGGCAAGGTTATGAAAGACAGGCTTGTATATATAGCTCGACATATAGAACAGCACGCTCAGGACACCTTGAGTCTGGCTTCTTTGGGAGCATTGGTAGGCTGGTCTGCTAGTTATTTGCAGCGCCAATTCAAGGCCCGATTTGGCGTATCTCCCAAGGAGTATCAAAATT
>ENA-UZXA01002220-UZXA01002220.1-metagenome-genome-assembly--contig:-Day-1-1m-contig-2220_pt1 | contig 115829 bp, 116 predicted proteins | sample MGYA00260336_ERZ794896 | MGnify/ENA metagenome assembly ERZ794896
TCGCCGCCCCAAGTCTCAGCACATACGCGTGTTAGCGCAGCTGTCAGAGTGGTTTTACCGTGGTCAACGTGACCGATGGTGCCGACGTTTACGTGCGGCTTATTACGTTCAAACTTTTCTTTAGCCATTTTAGCCTCCGACTTTGAGCGGACCTTTAACCTTTCGGAGTTGGATACCGCAGATAACAAGAAGGGTAGACATATCACTATATCTACCCTTCAGAAAATTTCTCGTGCCCCACCTGCCTAACATTTTCAAGACAAAATGGAGCTCTAGGGCGGAATTGAACCGCCGACCTCACCCTTACCAAGGGTGCGCTCTACCCCTGAGCTACTAGAGCTTATAACGCACAAAAACTGCTGTTTCCAGCACCCTGATGGAGCGGGTAGCGGGAATCGAACCCGCATCTTCAGCTTGGAAGGCTGAAGTAATAGCCATTATACCATACCCGCTAGATATTGGTGGTGGGAGGTGGATTCGAACCACCGAAGCTTACGCGTCAGATTTACAGTCTGATCCCTTTGGCCACTCGGGAACCCCACCACATTCTAGTTAGGCAAATGGTGCCGGCACGAGGAGTCGAACCCCGGACCTACTGATTACAAGTCAGTTGCTCTACCGACTGAGCTATACCGGCTAATTGCCCTGCCCTTACTCAGGAGGCGCGTATAATACTCAACTCATCGCATTGATGCAACACCTAAAACAAGATTTTTTCAAAGTTTTTCAAGGTGTTCCGCGATGCCAAGCATTGCCAGCCAGCTGTGTTTAGGCAAGCGTATGATACAGACAAGTCCAAAGGCCGTCTAGCACCAAATCTTCTATAAAGTGAATGCGGTTGTTAGCTTTCAAAAACTCACCGTCACCCCCCGTGACATAAACCACATAACCTTGCTCAAGAGCTTGCGTAGCCATCATCTTAATACCGGCTTGATGCAAGTTTTTAGCGCCCTTCACTACCGCACCCGCCGTACTCGTCCCATAGCCAACACCAACCTCCAACTCTTGGGTCTTAAAACTAATATTCGCCGTATCCTTTAACAGGCTCTGCACCATCAAACGCTGCCCTGGTAAAATATAACCGCCTTCATGTTGACCATTAGCTGCCACAAAATCCAAAGTGCTGGCACTGCCACAATCAATCACACATACTGGCTGCTTTGTCAGTTGACGGGCGGCCACCATAACCAGCCAACGGTCCACCCCCATACGAGAGCACTGCGTGTAGCTGTTGACCAAATCTTGCCACTGAGCCTGAGTCTGAGCTTGGACCACTGTCACGCACTGATCCTTGGCCCACTCCTGCACCAAATCATTGATCCGAGTATCGGCAACACTGGCAAACCAAATTTGTTGCACACCTTGCGGAAAATGACTATCCAATAGTTCAACACTGAGCTCTTGGGTAGGCAAGCTACCTCGCCGCACCACCTCACCCTGTACCTCTGAACCAAGCGGCTGACAACGCCACTTCAATCGCGTATTGCCAATATCAACCAACAATAACATCAGAAACCCCTCACACCAGCCAACGAATCCGGGCTGCCTACCAGCCTTAAACTCACCTCACCACCATTAAAGCTTTGTATCAGGCCATGGCTTTCTATGAGCAAGGCACCGCTATCATCAACACCATGACAAATGCCTGCTTTTTTATCAGCTAGACCCAGCATATACACCACTTGCCCTTGATATACATGATGGTTTATCCAATCCTGTCGCATGGGCTTAAAACCTGCCTCTGCAAAACGAGTTAAACGCTGGGCCAAAGCACCCAGCAAGGCCGCAGCCAAAACGTTACGCGACACACTGTAGCCAGCCTGTTGCAAGCTCGTCCAGGGCTGATCAATCAAATCGCAGTCCCGTAGATGCACATTAAGCCCAATACCAATAACAACCTGACACGGCCCCGTCGCATCGCCACTTAGCTCCAATAGCACACCGGCCAATTTCTTACCGTGCATCAGCACGTCATTAGGCCACTTAAGCCCAGCACCTGACACACCCACTGATTGCAACGCATCGACCACGGCTAAGCCAACCACCAAACTTAAACCTTCTAATGCCGCCACTCCCCCGGCAAATTGCCAACCTACAGAAAGCGCTAACTGCTGGGCAAAGGGAGACTGCCATTGCCGACCCAAACGTCCACGCCCACCTGTTTGCACTTCGGCGAACACCGCTTGGCCATGAATTGCGCCATCACCCTGACGCTGCATTAGCAACCTATTCGTAGATTCTGTGGACATTAATAGCTCCACATCAAACAGTTGCGCCAACTGAGGATCATGGCGCACTATCGCCTCTACATCCAACAAGTCCAAGCCATGGGGCAAGCGATAACCCTTACCCCTTACGCGGTGCACCTGTACGCCTAACTGCTCTATGCCTTTTAATTGCTTCCACACGGCGGCCCGGCTCATTTGTAGCCGCTCACCCAACTCAGTGCCAGAATGGAACTTCCCATCAGCAAGCAAATGCAACAATTGATTAAGGGATGTTAGAGACATAAATTCGCAATGCCATATGAAATTTGTTAACAGTAATGACCATATTATAAGCCACCTATCAACTGCTCACCACTAGAGACCAGCCACCAACAAAGAGCATACGCAATGCCAACAGGGTAACCAATAAACGAAACCAAAAACGAAAGCGTTGCTCGGACACTCGCAACAACATTTTCAAACCAAGTCGAGTACCCAGATAACCGCTGAATACCATGCCGGCCACCAAACCAAACCAAGGAGTCAAATCCACCTGCAACTGCACGAACACCAATGTTTTAAAGCTATGCTGTACGGTCTGCATGGCAGCCATGGTTGCCACCAAAGCTTGCTTAGCCTGCAGGTGTGCCACCAAACTTGCCACCAAAGGGCCCGTTGCCCCTACCAAGGAAGACAGGATCGTGATTAGTCCACCTTGCAACAACAAGACCCCCGGCCGACGGCCCGATAAGCTCAATGATGGCCCCCACTGCATAAATAGTATGAAGCCAGCTACCGCAACCTCTAACACAGCAAGAGGCAATCGTACCAGCACATAGGGCGCCACAAAAAAGCCGCAGAGAGACCCAAGACCAAATAACGCCAACATAGGCCAACGGATAAATTGCCTAAGCATACTAGCGCGAGTGACATTAGAAGCGATCTGCACGAGACCATGGACAGGAATCAAATAAGCAATAGGAACCAGGTTGACCATTACAGAAAGCAACAGCAACCCACCACCAATACCCAAAGCTGCAGTGATATATGATGCAACAAAAGAGGTGATCACCAGCAAACTCGCTTCATAAGTGGTGATCAATTCAGGTATTAGTGTCATTTACACACCACCCTTTACACTTCCACTTACTAAAACCAAGCCAACCATGCTGGAGGCGGATTTAGCGCTTCTTGGCTTTCTTCTTTTGCTTCTGGACATGCTTCATCAAGCGTGCCTTCTTGCTCACCTGACGTTGAGTTAGCTGGTTACGCTTGCCCTCATAAGGATTGTCACCGGCACGGAACTCAAAGCGCACTGGCGTGCCACGAATCTTCAATACTTTGATGAACTTGTTTTCCAAATAGCGCTTGTAGGAATTAGGCAAAGACCCAACCTGATTGCCGTGCACTATAAACAAAGGCGGGTTTGAACCACCGAGATGGGCATAACGCATTTTCACGCGACGACCATTGACCATGGGAGGCTGGTGATCTTGCACAGCATCTTCTAACAGGGTGGTCAGCTTGTTGGTGCTCCATTTGGTAAAGGCACAAGCATGAGCCTCCTCCACGGACTTGTACAAGTCGCCCACACCTGAGCCATGCAATGCCGAGATAAAATGAATACGGGCAAAGCTAGCAAAGTCCAAGCGCGATTCCAATTGAAAGCGCACTCGCTCTTTATCATCACCATTCATGCCATCCCATTTGTTCACGGCAATCACCAAAGCACGCCCCGAATCAATGACAAAACCAAGCAGATGCATATCCTGCTCGGTCAAACCTTCGTGGGCGTCTATTACCAACACCACCACATGGGCATCCTTAATGGCTTGCAGGGTCTTAACAATAGAGAATTTTTCTACCGTTTCTTTTACTTTGCCACGACGTCGCACACCCGCTGTATCAATTAAGGTGTAGGGCTTGTCATTACGACGATAGGGAATATAAATACTGTCACGGGTAGTACCAGCATGATCAAATACGACCACGCGGTCTTCACCCAACATACGATTTACTAAGGTCGATTTGCCGACATTGGGGCGCCCAATAACACCAATACGAATGCCGCCGTCGATGGATTCATCCAACTCATCATCTTCTGGAAACTCTTCCAGCACATCTTCGATCAGCTGACCAACACCTTTACCGTGAGAAGCGGCAATTGGACGCGGCAAACCAATCAGGCCCAAACCATAAAAATCACCCAAGGCAACCACTTCATCAATGCCATCTGTTTTATTAACAACCAGGTAGCAAGGCTTATCCGTGCGGCGCAAGTGATCGGCTATGAGCTCATCGGAGGGATTTAGGCCCGCACGACCATCAACCAGAAACAGTACCGCATCGGCTTCTTCAATAGCCAACAAAGACTGCTCAGCCATAACCTGATCAATGCCATCTTCGTCACCAGAGATACCACCAGTATCAATAACCAAATAACCTCGACTACCCATTTTGCCTTCACCGTATTTACGATCACGCGTTAGTCCAGGATAATCGGCCACCAAAGCATCCCGCGAGCGAGTAAGGCGGTTAAAGAGTGTGGATTTACCCACATTAGGGCGCCCAACAAGGGCAATTACGGGATTCATAAATCATCCTGGCTGGCAGCTTGCATGAGCCACCAACACCTATTTCAAGACTTTGCTAAGCCTAATTCAAAGACAGACGAGACAAGAAGGCATCCTGTCCCAAAACATACACATCATCGCCGTGGCGAACAAAACCAATGCCCGCTCCTGAGTGACCGAGCTTGTAACGACCTACAGCCACGCCTGTAGCCACGTCTAATAGGTGCGCATAGCCCAAACTATCGAGCACCATCAGGGCCGAATCAGAAGCAACAATCTGCGACAGACCACGATGTAAAAATGCATCATTGCGCCACAGTTCTGTGCCGGCCTGACGATCATAAGCCATGACCGAAGATTTATCCGTCACTACAAATACTTGGCCACCATAAATGCTGGGTGCCGTATAACTAGATACAGACTGCTGCCACAAGACCTTGCCTGTTAATGCTTCAACCGCAGTCAGATTACCCTGATAACCTGCCACATACAATATACCGTCAACCAGCTGCAAAGGACCATCAATATCAACCAAACGTTCCATATCAGAACGCCCTTGAGGAGCACTTATGCGCTGCTGCCATATGACTGCGCCCTGCTGATTATCAAAAGCCAATAATTTGCCATTGGCAAAGCCGGCATAACTAACACCACCATCTACCACAGGTGTGCTAGTGCCGCGCAAGGTGAGGTTAGGCAAATCACTTGCATAAGACCAGAGCACCGTTTCTCCAGTTTGCCCATAAGCGGTAATACGGCCATCAATGGCTTGTACTAAAACCATGCCTGCCGACGCTTGCGGCACAGCCAGAACCTCACTAGAAGTCGCTACTGACCAGACAGGGCTACCATCGCTAATCTGCAGCATATGCAGTTCGCCATTGGCGGTGGCAACCAACAACTTGTCCTCCACGCGGCCTAAGCCAGCGCTGATCTGCTGCGGCAAAGCAACCTGCCATAACAACTTACCTGTAGTGGCATCAACGGCACTGACCTCACCAGAATGAGCAGCAGTATAGACAACGCCCTTGTATAGCAATGGCTGCAAAGGCAAGGCATGCTGGGCTGCACCTTTACCTACATCAACCTGCCAGTGTGAAGTCATTGATTGAGATTCAGTAATATCTCCCAGTTCTGCTGGCTCAGGCAAACTCGGGCCATTAGAACAGGCACTAAGCAAAACCAAAGCTGCCACCACACCGACGCCACGTAACCAGCCTTTCACCATCATTGTCTGCATCTCTTATTGCTTGCCATTAGTGCTGGCTATTGTGCCAGGTTATCCAGTTTCAAACTCAGCAAGGCAACGTTAGCGCCCTGCTTTGCTGCTACCTGCTTAGCCTTCTCGTAAGCACCACGAGCACCAGAGTTATCACCTTGAGCCAAAAGGATATCGCCCTTTATTTCAAGGCGACGAGCCTGCCAAGCGTCAGCCTTATCTTGTACCAAAGTCAAAGCCTGTGGCAGCCGCCCCTGGGCTTGCAGGACTAGCGCCAAACGCAAGTTGGCCAGCTCAACCAATTCGCTCTCGCTGGCGTTACTCAACAACCAACGCAACTCTGTTTCGGCCTTTTCTAAATCTTGTTCGGCCACAGCCACCCTGGCCAACATCAAGGCGGCGTATTGTGCATAGGCACTGTCACTGTACTCTGCTTTAAGAGTTTGCGCATCTTGCTTAATAGCAGCACGTTCATTGGTGCCCAACTGAACAGCACTGGCATTGGCCAACAGTCGCTGATAGTAAGCGCTAGCGGTTTCCGCTTCTTGGCGCTGCATGTCCTGGTAGTAATTCCAGCCCACCACACCTAAAATGGCGATAGCAATACCGACCAATAAGGACTTACCATTTTCGTTCCACCAGCGTTTTAACGCTTCTACTTGTTCTTCTTCGGTTCTCAATTCGGCCACAATTGGCTCCTTACTATTTCTCTAAACACACAGGTTATAGCCACCCATGTTTGATAATTCTATTGAATCAGGGCCTGCACAGCCCCATTGGCGGCGACTGTACTCACAGTCTGAGCCTGACCTTGACCACGCAGTGGTTTAATCTGCACCTGGCCAGCCGACAGTTCGTCTTCACCGATAATAATAGCGACCTTTGCACCACTTTTATCGGCCTTTTTCATTTGATTTTTGAAGCTGCCACCGCCACAATGCCAAAGCACACGCACGGCAGGCATCTGCTCACGCAACTGTTCGGCCAACAACATGCTAGCTGTGGCGGCCGCGTCTCCCACATGTACCATATACACGTCCACCCGCTGAGACAGCTCAGCTGGCACTAGCTGCATCTCTTGCAATAACAGTATCAAACGCTCAACACCCATGGCCCAACCAACACCCTGAGTAGGGCGACCACCGAGCTGCTCAATCAAACCGTCATAACGACCACCACCACAAACAGTACCCTGAGCACCCAAACGATCCGTTACCCATTCAAATACAGTCTTGCAATAATAATCGAGGCCTCTCACCAAGCGCGGATTGACTTCATAAGCCACACCAGCGCCATCCAACAGTGACTTCAAGCGCTCAAAGTGCTGCAAGGAATCATCACCTAGATAGTTATAAAAATCAGGTGCTGAGTCCAGTAAGGCTTGTGTTTTAGGGTCTTTGCTATCCAACACACGTAACGGATTGGTAGCCACACGACGCTGACTATCCGCATCCAAATTATCTATGTGCTGATTAAGAAAAATGACCAAATCGGCCCGGTAGGCAGCGCGCTCTGCACTGCTACCTAAGGTATTTAACTGCAGCGTCACAGCATCACTAATGCCCAACCGCTGCCACAAACGCGCAGTCATTATAATCAGCTCAGCATCAACATCGGGACCATCCAACCCGTATACTTCAGCACCAAACTGATGAAACTGACGCTGCCGGCCTTTTTGTGGTCGCTCGTAGCGGAACATCGGGCCGTGATACCATAAACGCTGCACCTGATTATAAGTCAGGCCATGCTCTTCTGCCGCGCGCACACAAGATGCCGTTCCTTCCGGCCGTAAGGTAATGCTTTCATCATTGCGGTCAGTAAAGGTGTACATTTCCTTTTCTACCACGTCCGTAGCCTCGCCAATGGAGCGGCAAAATAGTTCTGTACGCTCTACCATTGGCATACGGATTTCTTGGTATCCGTATTGTGCAAATACTTGTTTAACCTGAGTCTCAAAATACTGCCACAAGGGCGTTTGCTCGGGCAAAATATCATACATGCCACGAATCGCTTTAATGCTAGCCAACTTGGGCTCCTTACTGTATTGGGCGCGGCTTCCGGCCGAGCTTATAATGTCTATAATTCTAAGGTTACGCGGGCTATATCTTTACGCGTATGGGGCTCTAAGTCGATACTACGTTGAGCAAACGCAATGTTAGAAATAGCGGAGGCTCGTCCTAATAACAACTGCACTGGTGCCTGCACTGCCATCTCGATCACTTGCCCACTGGTTTTCAGGTCAGCTAACACCATGGTGCCATTCCCATCTTGAATCTCGACCCAACAATCATCTTTGAACTCGAGCAACAACAAGCCTTGACCTGGAGCGATGTCGACACTGCTAGCCACCGTTAAATCTTCTTCTACCGCACTGGCCGCGGCGACTGGCTCAGCGGCAGGTTGTTCTGACTGAGCCTCAGGTGTGGCTTTGGCAACAGACACAGGATCAGCTTGATCATTATCAGTGCCCGCCTCTGGCTCACTGGCAGGGGCCTCTTGTGTTGCTGATGGTGCTGCTTCATCGGTTGCACCAACCACATTATCCGGATTTGATAGCGTCCCTAGCTGCAAGTCCAAATCTTCATCTTCTGGCAATCTAGCCTGTACGTCCTGGCCCTGACTATCCTGCACAGTTACTTCGCTAACGCTGGTTGGCGCTGCACTATCCTGCTGACCTTGCCACCACCACCAAGATGCCGCTACTAACGCCAGTACAATCAATACAGAAACCAGCTTCACCCATGTATCACCAGGGCGCGCTTGTTCACCAACATGGCGTATGGGCGACATGGGCTTTTTGGCATTATCAGGCCGACCATAGACCGAATCGTACTCCGCCACCATGCTATCGGGATCTAAACCTAGGTAACGAGAATAAGAGCGAATATAGCCTCGCGCAAAAATGGGACCATTGACATGGCTAAAGTCGTCATTCTCCAATCCCTCTAGGACCCGCGACGTTAAATGCAACTCACGGGCTACTTCCACCTGCTGCAAGCCTTTATCTTCACGCGCCTGGCGAAGCAGATAACCTGGAAAACCTGGCAGCTGCCCATCAAGGCCATTAAAATCGTTATTGTTGGATTCGGAACCAGTCACCTTATTCCACCTTTGCTTTAATGTTGTTTTATTATTTCCGTTATTTTCTATCATTTCCATTATGCTACGCTTTGACTGTGACAGTATAGGTAAGTTCCTGTCAAATTCTAGCCCTTTTCGGGTTTATAACTCATTCACCACAATGCGGTTTTCATACTTGGCGCTACGGCGAGTGCGATCCTGCACCTGTCCCACTAGCTGACCACAGGCGGCGTCGATATCGTCACCTCGAGTGGCACGGATGGTAGTAACAATGCCAGATTTAGCCATCACCCTCTGAAACGCTTCGATTTGCTTGCGCTCAGAACGTCGATAATTAGACCCCGGAAAGGGATTAAAGGGAATTAGATTAAGCTTACAAGGCACGCGTTTTAGCAACCTTGATAACTCGCGCGCATGCTCAATCTGATCATTAATGCCAGCAATCATGGTGTATTCCATGGTGATCACACGCTTATCGGACAAACCATCCAAATAACGATTACAAGCATCGAGCAAAGCATCAATGTTGTACTTTTTATTTACTGGCACCAGCTCATCCCGCAATTTATCATTGGGGGCGTGCAAAGAAATGGCCAGTGATACATCTGTCACCTCGCCCAAGCGATCAATGGCTGGCACCACGCCAGCGGTGCTTAGGGTCACCCGGCGCTTTGAAAGGTTGTAGGCATTGTCATCCATCATCAGAGAAATCGCTGGCGTGACATTGTCAAAATTGAGCAATGGTTCCCCCATGCCCATGAGAACTACATTCGTAACACGGCGCGGCCCCTTTGGATCAACGGGACCAAAAGACTTAATCGCAATACGCACCTGGCCAATAATCTCGGCAGCATCCAAATTTCGATTAAACCCTTGCTTACCAGTAGAGCAAAAGCTGCAGTCCAAGGCACAACCCACTTGCGAAGACACACACAAGGTGGCTCGATCTCCGTCAGGAATCAATACCATTTCTACTTTATTGCCGCCAGACACACAAATAACCCACTTACGGGTACCGTCTTTGGAGTCACCCTGAAACAACACTTCAGGCTCTGCAATCTCAGCCACTTGTTGCAACTTCTCACGCAACTTCTTGCTGACATTGGTCATTGACTCAAAGTCTTCAGCACCAAATTGGTGAATCCATTTTAATACCTGCGTTGCACGAAATTTAGGCTCACCCAAGGTAGCAAAAAAATCTTCCATCTGTGCTTGTGAAAAGCCCAAAATATTGGTTTTTTGTGTTACTTCAGACATTTTTAATACCCAAATTCAAGTTTCTTACAACGCAATACGGCGTTCCGAAGAACGCCGTTACTTGGCTTCGCTTCCCGCTCAAGTGTTACGCCCCCATACAACAGTGCGCTGGTAGGCAAGGTACTGCATAAATTAAGCGATCAACTCACATCATTTAAGCAGGCATAACGACCTGAACTAGAAATCATTACGCGCCGAAGAAATAAGCAATCTCGCGCTCTGCCGATGTCGCTGAGTCAGAACCATGTACTGCATTGGCATCAATAGACTGAGCGAAGTCACGACGAATAGTGCCTTCAGCCGCTTCCTGTGGATTAGTTGCACCCATCAGTTCACGATTTTTATCAATAGCACCTTCGCCTTCCAATACCTGCACAACAACAGGACCCGAAGTCATAAATGCAACCAAATCACCGAAGAAAGGGCGCTCTTTGTGCTCGGCGTAGAAGCCTTGAGCTTCAGCGTCGCTCAGTTGCTTCATTTCCATGTTAACAATTTTCAGGCCATTGCTCTCGAAGCGAGAAACGATCTTGCCTACTACATTCTTAGCTACCGCATCAGGCTTGATGATGGATAACGTACGTTCTACCGCCATGGGATTTCTCCAACAAAGAAAAGTTAATAAGACGAGTTAAAAATTCGACGCGAAATTATATCTAAATAACCAACTAATGTCAGCTTATTTATTCAGCCTCGTCAATCCAAGCCATCTGAATAGCCTCAAGTATTTTCTCGCCACAACGCTGAGGATCGTCATCAAAATCTGGCAACTCCATTACCCATGCCATCAAGTCGGTAAAACGCACTTGTTCGGGGTCTACGTCAGGCTTGCTGTCATACAGTTCAATGGCGATATCTAGGGTATCAGTCCACTTCAAAGTCATTGTCGCTCCTTAATGATTTTCAGACACGATATTGATGGTATATTTGGGAATCTCTACCACCAAATCTTGATCCGCCACCTCAGCTTGGCAACCCAAACGTGACTCAGGCTCAAGCCCCCATGCCTTGTCTAGCATGTCATCTTCTAATTCATCGGACTCAAGCAGCGAGTCAAAGCCCTCACGCACGATCACATGACAAGTAGTGCAAGCACAAGATTTCTCACAGGCATGCTCCAGCTCAATATCATTAGCTAGAGCGACATCAAGCACGGTCTCTCCAGCTTCAGCCTCCACCGCCAAACCGGTCGGGCATAAGTCTTCATGAGGCAAAAATACAATCTGAGGCATCTTGTTTTCTCTATTAAATATTATCAACGGCTTTGCCGGCCAACGCACGCTTTATCGAATCATCCATGCGTCGCGAAGCAAACTCGTCGGTAGCCTTAGCCAAGACATCAATTTGCTTTGTTATGGCATGATGGTCATCACCCCCGCGGGCGACTATAAGGGCTTCCATTTGTGTCACAATAGTTTGCTGCTCAACCGTAGTTAGTAGGCGCTCACCATCGGCCTGCATGGCAACAGCAATAGCCTCTAACAAGCGATCGGCTTCAACTTGCTGTTCACGTAAACTACGAGCACCACGGTCTTCGGCAACATTGCTCCAAGAAGCCTTTATCATATCAGCAATCTGATTTTCAGACAGGCCATATGACGGCTTAACCTGTATCGTAGCCGCCACTCCAGATGCGAGCTCACGAGCACTGACTTCCAACAAACCATCGGCATCCACCTGGAAGGTCACCCGAATTTTTGCTGCTCCCGCCGCCATAGGCGGGATACCTCGTAACTCAAAACGTGACAAAGAGCGACAGTCTTGCACCAAATCTCGTTCACCTTGTAATACATGCACGACCATCGCCGTTTGACCATCTTGATAGGTAGTAAAATCCTGAGCACGAGCTACGGGAATGGGCGTATTGCGGTCAATGACCTTCTCCACCAACCCCCCCATGGTTTCCAAGCCCAAGGACAAGGGCAACACATCAAGCAACAGCATCTCTTCGCCAGCCTGATTACCTACCAACACATCCGCCTGACGCGCCGCGCCTAGAGCAACCACACGATCAGGATCAATGCTGGTCAAAGGCGGTTTATCAAACAGTTCGGCGACACGCTCCTGTACCCGAATAGCCCGCGTGGAACCGCCAACCATCACAACCTGATCGACTTCAGCAACACCAAGGCCAGCATCACGCAGGGTCTTCTTAGTGGCTCGCAAAGCTTTAGCTATAATAGGATCCAACAAACTATTTAACTTCTCACGATCCAGCTCTACATCCAATGGACAACTGACACCCGGCCAACCCGCAAATGATAGGTCTGTCGCGCTAACTTGGCTCAATGCCTCCTTCGCTGTGCGGGCTTGACGCAGCAAAAAGCGCTGTTGAGAAAGGTTTAAATTAACGATGTCCCGTTGCTGGCAGACCCAGTCGGCAATAGCATGATCAAAATCATCACCACCTAGAGCAGAATCACCACCAGTAGACAAAACTTGAAATACGCCCTTTTGCATACGCAAAACAGAAATATCAAACGTGCCACCACCCAAATCAAAAACGGCGATGGTGCCTTGTTTTTCATTATCAAGACCATAGGCAACAGCCGCCGCCGTAGGCTCATTTAACAGCCGCAATACCTGAATACCTGCTAGGGTAGCGGCATCTTTGGTAGCTTGGCGCTGGGCATCATCGAAATAGGCAGGCACGGTAATTACAGCACCCACGAGCTCACCACCCAAGCTCGCTTCACCACGCTGCGCCAGCACTCGCAAGATATCAGCGGATACCTGCACCGGGCTCTTTAACCCGGCCGTCGTATGCAACATCGGCATACCGTCTTCACAGGCTTCAAACACATAAGGCATGCTCTCACCCAGGCGGGTGACATCCTGCAATCCGCGCCCCATAAGCCGCTTCACGGACATGATCGTATTCGGCGCATCATCAACAACATGCTGCAGCGCCTTTGACCCAACTTGTGGCAGTTCATCCAAACGATAGCGCACCACAGAAGGCAGCAAATGCCCTCCCAAAGAATTGGGTAACGTCTCAGCGCGACCACTTCGCACCGTGGCCACCAGCGAATGCGTCGTACCTAAATCGATACCCACAGCGAACTTGCGCTGATGAGGCTTGGCACTTTGACCTGGTTCGGCAATTTGTAGAAGGGCCATATATTCTTCTCTTAATCCAGCAGCCGACCTTCAAGGTCGTTGCACTCCTGTTGTAATTTGTCGATAAACTGCAGCTTACGCACAACTGTTTCTGCAAGCTCAAACTGAGCGTCATTATAAGCAACGGCAAATTCTCCCTGCAGCTTATTATGCATAATCAATAGCTCGTCAGCCAAGCCATCCAACTGAGCTTCCACATCGGCTGCCAATGGCAACTCCTCCATGCGCTCTCGCAACTGCATCTGCTGCAATAGAAAGTCCATAGGCATACTAGTATTGGTGGGCGCCAAGGGTTCCATACCTTGCAATTCCAACAAATAGATGGCGCGGCGCAATGGAGAACGCAGCACACCGTAGGCCTGATTCAAATAGGAGGTAATCTGCACAGCTACCCGCTGCTCAGCATCGGTAGCCACGGCAAAACGATCGGGATGATAGATCTGCTGTAATTGACGATGACGATCCACCAAAGCCGTCAAATCAACCTGAAAGGCTATGGGTAAATCATAACTGCTGAAATAATCTTTGCTTAAATCCACTTATTGCGCTTCCTAACGGATCTGAACCAGCCAGTCTATTCCAGCATCGGGGATAACTAGGGTATGTCTTAAACGTTAAAGCTCTCGCCACACCCGCACTCGTTCTTGGCGTTAGGGTTGTTGAACTGGAAACCTTCATTTAGGCCTTCCTTAACATAATCCAATTCTGTACCGTCAAGATAGACCATGCTTTTTGGATCAATAATAACCTTGACACCACGAGATTCAAATACTGTATCTTCGGTCGCCATCTCATCTACAAATTCCAACACATACGCCATACCTGAGCAACCGGTGGTGCGCACACCTAGACGCACACCCACACCCTGACCACGATTAGCTAGGTAGCGGTTAACATGATCAGCAGCGGCTTGTGACATAGAAATACCCATACTGAACTCCTATTATTGCTTGCTCTTATAATCATCAATGGCGGCCTTAATAGCATCTTCCGCCAAAACAGAACAATGGATTTTGACTGGCGGCAACGCCAACTCTTCGGAGATGGCCGCATTGCGAATATCACCCGCCTCTTCCAAAGTCATTCCTCGCATCCACTCAGTAACCAGAGAGCTAGAAGCAATAGCCGAACCGCAGCCATAAGTCTTAAACTTGGCGTCTTCAATGACACCCTCATCACTGACTTTAATTTGCAAGCGCATTACATCGCCGCATGCCGGCGCACCCACCATGCCAGTGCCAACTTGAGAGTCAGCTTCATCCATTTTCCCCACATTACGCGGGTTTTCGTAATGATCAATAACTTGTTCGCTGTATGCCATGACCTTATACCTCTTAAATTATTTCTAAATACTGGGAGCAATTTAGTGGGCTGACCACTGTACGCTATTTAAATCAACTCCATCTTTGTACATATCCCACAAAGGTGACAATTCACGCAGCTTAATAACTGCCTTGCGCACTTGCTCAATAGCCTGATCCACTTCGGCCTCTGTGGTAAAACGCCCTATACTAAAACGGATTGAACTGTGGGCCAATTCGTCATTCATACCTAATGCACGCAGCACATAGGACGGCTCTAGACTCGCGGATGTACAGGCCGAACCCGAAGACACCGCCAAATCGCGCAAAGACATTAGCAAAGACTCGCCTTCGACAAAGTTGAAACTAATATTCGCATTGCCAGCTATGCGCTGGTCATGGGAGCCATTTAAATAAACCTCCTCCATGTCTTTAACGCCATCCCACAAACGTTGGCGCAATACCATCAAACGAGAGCTTTCACTTTCCATCTCATCCTTAGCGATAGCAAAAGCCGCACCCATGCCCACTATTTGATGGGTCGCCAGAGTGCCAGAACGCATACCACGCTCGTGGCCACCACCATGTATCTGTGCTTCTAGGCGCACACGCGGTTTACGGCGCACATACAAGGCACCGATTCCCTTAGGGCCATAGACCTTATGCGCAGAGAATGACATCAGGTCAACTTTCATGGCCTCAGTATCAATAACGATCTTACCCGCACTCTGAGCGGCATCAACATGGAACAGCACTTTGGCTGCTCGAGTGATCTCACCAATGGCGGCAATGTCAGTCACCACACCAATTTCATTATTCACATGCATCAAAGACACCAGTATCGTGTCCTCACGCATGGCGCCCTGCACCATGGCCGGCGTAATAATGCCATCACTACCCGGATCCAAATAGGTCACCTCAAAGTCTTCTCGCTCCAACTGGCGACAAGTATCCAAAACCGCTTTATGCTCAATTTTGGACGTAATAATGTGCTTACCCTTTTTATGGTAAAAATGCGCCACACCCTTGATCGCCAAATTATTAGACTCTGTAGCGCCTGAAGTCCAGACGATCTCACGGGGATCGGCATTAATCAAATCAGCCACTTGGCGGCGCGCGGTTTCAACCGCTTCTTCGGCTTGCCAGCCATACAAATGCGAGCGCGATGCCGGGTTACCAAAGTTACCTTCTTGGGTTAGGCAATCACACATCAACTTAGCTACACGCGGATCAACTGGTGTAGTTGCTGAATAATCCAAATACAAAGGCAGTTTCATTTATCTAATACTCCGCCACCTAAATACTAGGCGGCTACTATGTTAAAAAATAATCTATTTCTACGAGACAAAATGCAATGGCGTCGACTCAGACGTCTTCTTCACCTGAGTGCGAGCCACCAGTTGCACATCTCTTCTGGCCACCAGGTCGGACAAAGTAATGCCCATAAGAAAACCATGGATTTGCGCACTAAGGTCAGACCACAAATGATGAGTCAGACAGGTCTCACCACCTTGGCAGCCACTGGACCCCTGGCAACCAGTGGCATCAACAGATTCATTGACAGCATCAATCACTGCCGCAACATGTATATCAGCACAGTCACGACTTAAACGATAGCCACCACCTGGGCCACGCACACTATCAACTAACCCCTGCCGACGCAGCTTAGAGAACAACTGCTCCAAGTAGGACAGTGAAATATCCTGACGAGCAGAAATATCCGCCAAACTTATGGGTTTGTCATTGGCATGCAAAGCTAAGTCGAGCATTGCTGTGACTGCATAACGCCCTTTGGTGGTAAGTTTCATTGCCTGAGCTGCCCGTAGCTGCGTTAATATTGACCTGCTTGCATCCACATTTATTACCCTATGGAGTCAACAAATCTTAAGTAGGGCAATTTTACTAAAAACCTACTAATTTAGTCAAGTATATATCTGACAAAACTGTAAGGTTATTACACTGACTTAACATCAGCTTCAGTTTGTTCATTAGCGCACTCAATAGCCGCACTAAAATCTTCGTCTTTGAGCTCTGGCAGAGCCTCATCCTCATAGGAAGCATCCATTTCCCGCATCTTCTGTGCCATGCACTCCAGCTTGCGATCTACCGCATGCATATGATCCAGCATCACACCCATGGACTTAGCCACTGGGTCAGGCATATCTGGGCTCATACCATAGGCATCGAATTTTTCAGCCATATCTTTTTGCACCTGTGCCGTATCCGCCTTATCTTGCTGGGTAATAATACGGCCTGGGATACCGACCACCGTCGCTCCAGCTGGCACTTCTTTGGTCACTACAGCATTAGACCCCACCTTGGCATTCTTACCAACCTCAAAAGGTCCTAATATTTTTGCTCCAGCACCCACCACAACGCCATCATTCAAAGTTGGGTGGCGCTTGCCTTTGCTCCAACTAGTACCACCTAAGGTGACACCATGGTACAAGGTGACATCGTCGGCTATTATAGCTGTTTCACCAATCACAACACCCATACCGTGATCAATAAAAAAGCGATTTCCTATCTGTGCACCCGGGTGAATTTCAATGCCCGTCAACCAACGTGCCACCGTGGATAGAAAACGTGCTAGCCACTTTAAACGGCGTTGCCAGAACCAGTTGGAAACACGGTGAAACAAAAGGGCGTGCAAACCTGGATAGCAGGTCAACACCTCAACAAAATTTCGCGCCGCCGGATCGCGGTGGAAGACCGAAGAGATATCTTCTTTTATGTGCCTAAACATAACCTGCTCCTAATGTATGGATAGCACGCTCAGCGGGCTATTAATATGTATTGTGGTGTCGATAGTTTAGTTTTTCAACATTTTTTGGGTAGCTGAAAGAATTCCACGCAAGACATTAGTTTCCACTTTATCCGGGCGTGCTCGCAAGTACAAACGACGCAGTCGTGGCATCAACTGACGTGGATTTTGCGGATCCAAAAAATCAATATCAATCAGTGTTTGCTGCATGTGCTCAAACAATCGCTCCAACTCATCATTGCTAGCTAGCTCAATATCCCAGTCGGTTCCCCACAGGGGCTGTTCAGCCGATTGCTGAGTAGCCGCTTCTTGCTTAGCCAAAACCCGTACTCGCAATTCATAAGCAATCACTTGCACGGCCGCGGCCAGATTCAAAGACGAAAAATTTTCATTGGTTGGTATGTGCATATGAAAGTTGCACTGCTGTAATTCTTCATTAGTCAGGCCACGATCTTCACGCCCAAACACAAGAGCCACCTCATGTTGAGTTGCTTCTTGCAAGGCCTGGGTGGCTGTTTGACGAGGGCTCATCAAAGGCCAAGGAATATGGCGTGACCGAGCGCTGGTACCAATCACCAAACCACAACCGGTAACAGCCTCAGGCAAGCTACTGACCACCTGCGCATTTTCCAATAAGTCCACCGCACCAGAAGAGCGCGCATCGGCCTTATCACTAGGGAATTCTTGGGGCTCTACCAACACCAGCTTTGACAACCCCATGTTTTTCATGGCCCGAGCCACACCACCAATATTGCCTGGGTGAGAGGTGTTCACTAAAACAATACGAATTCGAGACAGCAAGTCCTGCATGCAACTACCTTTTTGCTATAAATATGACAACCATAAATGAAAAAAACGCGCATCAATTAATCAAATCGATCAATTGTCGCGTAGTGCTGTAATCATAGCATTAATGTTTGCTATAATGATCGCCGAATTCTGACTCGCAGTTATTTGCGCGCAGTAAAGAGCCCTGCTTTGATTGCTTAGCATGGTCTCAATGTTCTTTTAAATACCAGGTGAATTACTATGCTGCCATTAATCAATATTGGCCTTCGTGCTGCCCGCAGTGCCAGCGAACAAGTTGTCCGTTCCATGGAGCGACTAGACATGATCCATGATGAAGGTCAGGATTTAAACGAGCATCTGCGCAAACTATGCCAGAACACAGAAAAATCCATTGCATACGAAATTCACAAGGCACATCCAGAACAGGAAGTTATCGGCTTGTTTTCTGGTTCCATTAATACTCCAGACAACCCCAGCAACAAACAGTGGCGCGTTAACGCCATTGATGGCCTGGAGCAGTATGCCCACAGCCTGCCCATGTTTAGCCTCACCATGGCTTGTTACGAAGACGGCAAACTAACCCACTCTATTGTGATCAATTGCAGCAATGGCGATGAATACTGCGCCAGCAAGGGCCGAGGCGCTCACCTTAACGGTCGCCGTATTCGGGTCAGCAAACGCAAAGACGTCAATAGCAGCCAACTCCATGGTGGATGCAGCAATAGCACCGACCTCATGGCACAGTTCGATCACCACCAAACCATTCAGCGCGGCCTATTCGAACAAGGCGCCAACCTTTATTCACAACTGGGTAACAGCTTGGCGTTGGCGTACGTAGCCTGTGGCCGCTTAGATGGCTTGTGGCACAGCCAAGTTGACGAAACCGTTGACGCTGCCCTGCTGCTAGCTCAAGAAGCCGGCGCCCTAATTGCTGATTTTAAAGGCGGTAAAGCACTGCATAACTCTGAGCTAGTTTGTGCCAACCCAAAGCTCCTTAAACACCTGCTAAAAGCAGTCAACTAAGCACCTTTAAACAGCAACAAAAAAGGGGCTGTGCAGCCCCTTTTTTTCGCCTGAATTATCTAGCTATTTGTTTTCGTCTTCAAAGTCTTGCATGTCAACTTCAAAGCCTTCGCCTTCTATAACATCTTCTTTCGGTGGGATAATTAAGTCTTGCTGACTAACACCCAATGCCAACAACACGTTGCTGGCCACATAGATAGAAGAGTAAGTACCGACAACCACACCAATCAATAGCGCCAAAGCAAAACCATGAATAAGCTCGCCGCCAAAGATAAACAGGGCCAGCAATACCAAGATAGTAGTCACCGATGTCACCAAGGTACGACCCAAAGTTTGCGATAAGGACTCATTGATAATCTCTATGGAAGTGCCTTTGCGCAACTTACGGAAGTTTTCTCGAATACGGTCGGATACCACAATGGTATCGTTCAGTGAATAACCAATGACCGCCAAAATAGCCGCCAACACAGTCAGATCGAAATCCAACTGCAATACGGAAAATACACCCAGTACGATCAGTACGTCGTGCGCCAAAGCCACTACGGCACCAACTGAAAACTTCAATTGAAAACGAAAGGCCACATAAAGCATGACAATGGCCAAAGCCAATAGCATACCCAGACCACCCTTCTCAGTAAGCTCCTCACCGACCTGTGCTCCCACGTATTCGCTACGGCGCAATTCGATGTTGGCATCTGAACCAGACTGCAACACGGCAAGTATTTCCTCACCTACCTTGTCATTGAAAGCTTGACCTAGGCGCACCAACACATCGCGATCGGAACCAAAGTTCTGCACCACCGCATCATCAAAGCCAGCACTTTGCAACTGGCCACGCACACTCACCAAATCAGGCGCCTGGTCGTAGCCAACCTCCACCAAAGTACCGCCGGTAAAGTCCAAACCAAACTGCAGCTTATTAATCGCCAATGAAGCCACAGCCACCAATATCAAGACCATGGACACGGCTGCCGCAACTTTGCGTAGAGCCATAAAGTTAATTACTTTTACATTACTCATGTCACTACCCCTTATTGGTCTGCATTTTTACGATCACGGCCCAGCAAAGGCCAGATCTTAATGTCATCCAGGCGACGGTGACCAAACACACCATTGACCATGGCGCGGCTGACCATAATGGCCGTAAACATGGAAGTGACGATGCCAATCGACAAGGTAACGGCAAAACCTTTGACCGAACCTGTACCCACACCATAAAGAATCAAGGCTACCAAGAGCGTGGTAATGTTAGCGTCAAAAATTGTAGTAAACGCGCGCTCATAACCAGCATGTATAGCTGATTGAGCAGGCAGACCATTGCGCAGCTCTTCTTTAATACGCGAGAAGATCAACACATTAGCGTCTACCGCCATACCCACAGTTAATACAATGCCCGCAATGCCTGGAAGAGTTAAAGTGGCACCCAATAGTGACATAACAGCCAGTACCAACATCAAGTTAAAGGCCAGAGCAATATTTGCAATAAGGCCAAATGCACTATAGAAGGCCAGCATGAAGATTACCACCAAGGCCAAACCAATTTGCACTGAGGCTACACCAAGATCGATATTTTGCTGGCCCAAGCTTGGGCCAACGGTTCGCTCTTCAACAAAGTAAATAGGGGCGGCAAGGGAACCAGCACGTAACAAGAGTGCAAGTTCAGAAGCCTCACCAGCACCGTCTAAGCCAGTAATACGGAAACTATTACCTAAGGCCGTTTGGATAGTTGCTAAAGAAATAATACTCTTTTCAACATAAGGCACCCGCACGCTGACTAGCTCTCCGTCAACTTCCTGCACTTTTTGGCGCGACTTATGCTCAACAAAAATCACCGCCATGCGACGCTTTACGGCATTGCGAGTCACCCGGTTCATCAACTTACCGCCTTGAGCGTCAAGGTCGATGTTAACCTGGGGCATGCCATTTTCGTCAAAGTTAGACTGGGCATTAGAAACGCTATTACCGGTAATAATAATGTCTTTTTCTAGGGTAGCTGTACGGGCAGGGTTAGCACGAAAAGTGTGTTTTTCGGTGCTGAATGAGGCCGTACCAGCCTTGGCTTCCAAACGGAACTCTAAGTTGGCAGTAGCGCCCAAAACACGCTTAGCGGCCGCTGTATCTTGAATACCCGGTAGCTGCACAACTATGCGATTACGCCCTTGACGCTGCACTAGAGGTTCGGCCACACCCAGCTCATTCACACGATTACGTAGTGTCGTCAAGTTCTGATTCACGGCATAATCTTCGATTTCACGAACACTGGATTCGTTAAGGGTAATATTGAGGTAGTTACCCTTATCGTCGTCCTCGGCACTCATGAGGAATTCACTGTAACTGGACTTGAGTTCGCTTCGGGCCTGATCACGCACTTCAGCTGTAGCAAACTTAATACGCAAACTGCCGTCATCCTCATGAGTTACCGAGCGATAACGCAGTTTTTCTGTGCGCAACATGGCCTTTATTTCAGACACATACACATCCAACCGCTGCGCCACGGCTTGCACCATGTCGACTTCTAATAAGAAGTGCACACCACCGCGCAAGTCCAAACCCAGCTTCATTGGGCCGGCACCTAGATTGGTTAACCAGTCCGGTGTAGTGGGGGCTAAGTTTAGAGCCACTACATAATCGTCACCCAAGGCGTCAGCTATGACTGCTTTAGCACGCAGTTGTGTATCCGAGTCAGTAAAACGTAACAGGACACTCTTGCTATTTAGCTCGCTTGACTTGTCAGCCAATCCTGCATCGGATAAAGCGTCACTAGCCTGCTCCAAAACAGCATCATCAATAGGGGTAGAGCTACTAGCGCCAGAGACCTGTACCGCCAAATCATCAGGGTACAAATTAGGCAAGGCGTACAAACCACCCAAGGCCAGAGCAAATACGATTAACAGGGTTTTCCACAAGGGATAACGGTTAAGCACAGAAAATTCCTTTCATTATTCTTAGGCGCCCGAGCAAACAGGCCGCCTGACAATGACTTGCCAGGCTATCAACGTCAGAGTTGATTAAATGGATTTGATAGTGCCTTTAGGCAATACGGAAGCCACTGCTGCCTTCTGGAAATTCATATCCACACCCTCCGACACGGTGACTATAATAAAATCATCACTCACCTTGGCAATTTTACCAACAATGCCGCCATTGGTTACCACTTCGTCACCCTTGGACAAGGCTGACATCAAATTCTTGTGGTCCTTGGTACGCTTGGCTTGGGGGCGCCAGATCATAAAGTAGAATACGGCGGCAAACACAACCATCATAATAATCAAAGAACTTGGATCGCCACCAGCAGGAGCAGCACCTTCAGCCGCAGCTGATTCAATAAAGAAGCTCATAATGTCTCCATAACATTGTTAAAGTTAAGGGCCTTAAAAGGCCTATTTTTGTAAATCAAACAGGTTTAGTTTACCTGTTCGGCATCTAAACTAGGCACCGGCAACCCCCGGCGCCCATAAAAATCTCTGACAAAGTCGTCCAATGTACCCGCATCCAATGCCGCACGCAATCCTGTCATCAAATGTTGGTAATAATGCAAATTGTGAATAGTATTGAGCTGAGCACCCAACATCTCTTTACACTTATCTAAATGATGTAGATAAGACCGAGAAAAGTTTTTACAAGTGTAGCAGTCACAATGAGGGTCCAAAGGGCCCATATCTGTCTTATGCACGGCATTGCGAATCTTTACCACCCCATCGGCAATAAACAAATGGCCATTACGCGCATTACGGGTAGGCATCACGCAGTCGAACATGTCAATGCCTCGGCGAACACCTTCAACCAAGTCCTCGGGGCGACCCACTCCCATTAAGTAGCGGGGTTTGTTAGCGGGCATCTTTGGTGCCAAGTAGCCCAGTATGCGCAACATGTCGGCTTTGGGCTCACCCACTGACAAACCACCAATAGCCATACCATCAAAGTCAATATCATTAAGGCCAGCCAAAGACTCATCACGCAGGCTTTCGTACATGCCACCTTGAATAATGCCAAACAAAGCTGACGGATTGTCACCATGCGCGTCCTTGCTGCGCTGAGCCCAACGCAACGACATACGCATAGACTTCGCGGCCTCTTGTTCCGTGGCTGGGTAGGGCGTGCACTCATCAAAAATCATCACTACATCGGAGCCTAGGTCGCGCTGTACCTGCATGGATGATTCTGGCGACATAAATACTTTGGCACCATCTACCGGAGAACGAAAAGCCACGCCCTCTTCAGTGATCTTGCGCATGGCGCCCAAACTAAACACCTGAAAGCCACCAGAGTCAGTAAGAATAGGTTTATGCCATTGGGTGAAGTCGTGCAGATCACCGTGTTGTTTAATGATATCGGTGCCAGGACGCAACATTAGGTGAAAAGTGTTACCCAAGATAATTTCAGCCCCGGTGGCTTCAATATCACGAGGCAACATGCCTTTCACCGTGCCATAGGTACCTACGGGCATAAAACAGGGAGTTTCAATAGTGCCACGCGGAAACGTCAAACGTCCACGGCGGGCTTTACCTGACTGACCCAGCTTTTCAAATTTCATGAAGCATTCGCGGGTGGTTTGCTCGTTCATAGGCTCTCCTTATGTGAAGCCACTGGCTGTATAAATGGCGTCACTAGCATGGCATCGCCATAACTAAAAAATCGATATTGCTCAGCTACGGCCTGCTCATAGGCTGCCATAACATGGTCCCGGCCAGCAAACGCACTGACCAGCATAAGCAAAGTGGACTCTGACAAGTGAAAATTAGTAATCAGGGCATCCACACTGCGGAACTGATAACCAGGATATATAAAAATGCGGGTTTCACCAGCAAATGCTTCTATCCCACCGTTTGCGCTAGTTGCACTGGCGCTTTCTAGGGCCCGCACGCAGGTAGTCCCCACAGCCACTACCCGGCCACCACCAGCACGAGTCTGTTTCACAGACTGAGCCACCTCAGTGGTGACTTCTATGATTTCGCCGTGCATATGATGATCTTCAATCCGTTGCACCTTGACTGGCTGAAAAGTACCTGCGCCAACATGCAACGTAATGGTAGCTATGCCTACACCCTTGGCACGAATAGCCTCTAACAGTGATTCATCAAAGTGCAAACCAGCAGTAGGGGCAGCAACAGCGCCATGGCGCTCACCATATACAGTCTGATAACGCTCACGATCTGCCGTTTCGTCAGCGCGGTCAATATAAGGGGGCAGCGGCATATGACCTAAGCGTTGCAGTACCGCCAATACGGACTCATCCCCTTCTATGTTTAACTCAAACAAGCCATCATGACGTGCCACCATGGTGGCCCACACTTCTCCCTCTAGCAACAAGCGGGCGCCCGGCTTAGGCGAGCGACTGGAACGCACGTGGGCCAATAACCGCTGCTCATCCAACATGCGCTCTACCAGCACTTCAATCTTGCCACCAGACTCTTTGGTGCCGTACAAACGCGCCGGAATGACCTTGGTATTATTCACCACCAACAGATCACCAGCTTGCAAGAAGTCCAACACGTCGGCAAAGCGCTTATGTTCAACAGCACCATTACTGCCGTGCAGGCGCATAAGTCGACTACCTGTGCGCTCCTCAGTAGGGTAACGAGCAATGAGCTCGTCGGGCAGGTGAAATGCAAAATCAGCTACTTGCATGATATTGGCCAAGTCAGTTATAGGCTAAAAATTAAAGCGCCTAATTCTACCTAATCTCGCGCCCTTAGCACAGTTTTACGCGGTATTATTAGTGCCTTTATTGCTGCTAGCCGCACACTTGGTATAATTTAGCCGCAATTAAACCACATTCTACTTCCACAGGCCCTCTTTTGACCTATCACTTTCAATATCCGTCTACCGCCCATTCCTTGCGTTTGGCGCTAGCCGATGATGCTTTTTATCAAACCATGCTTGGCGCAGCAGATAGTAATACCAAAATGCTCGATGCATACCTAGATTATGCTATGCAAGAAGCTCTGGAATTTGGTCAACTAACCCTGTGTGCTCGCCCAGATCAAGGCGCTGCCATTTGGTCGTTACCAGTCTCTGAATTAAAGAATCAGGCCAAAAATGACGCCAAAAAAGCATTTTTACTCACACACATGGGACTAACTAGCTTAAACACTTACCAGGCCATTACAGGCTTCATGAGCCAACAAGCCCAAGGAATTGTCAATGACAACGACTGGTATCTGTCGATTTTAGGAATCCACCCCAGCCAACAAGGTAAAGGCTTAGGTAAGCAACTGCTTATGCCAGCACTAAAACAAGCTGACAACGCAGGCAAGGCTTGTTATTTGGAAACATTCACCCCAGCCAACATGAGCTTTTATGCACGCTTGGGTTTCGTAGCCTGCCATCAGGCCTATGAGCCTACCTGCCAACACCACTATTGGGTTATGCGGCGACAGCCACAACGTAATTAATAGAAAGAAAAGATAAAAGGGTATTGCGGAGTATTATAAAAAAGTAAATGCCCGCATGATGCGGGCATTACCACTGATCAGTGATGCTGCTTAACTAGCAGGCTATTAGCGGTTGAATATCGCGTAAATCACAGCAATAGCAGCCAAGCCAACTAGACCTTCACCACCTAGGTTACCAACGATGCTGAGGATATTTTCCACAACACCAACACCTACAAATGCTACGTTAGCTCCGAAAATCACTTCCAAAACAACGGCAAGCGCTATCAACGCAATACCAGCTTCTGTTAGTTTCTTAATTCCAGCTACGATATTATCAATCATAATTGCCTCGTTATATTTATTGTGCGGCTCCAACGACAAACCCGTACGACTTGACATTACGCCGAGATAAGACTATCAAATAGAGACCTACAACGAAAGTATGACTTTAAGTGCCATTCTGGTCATTTTTCATATTCTTTTACCAGCCACAAGCGGCCTTAGAATAAACTCCAAAAAAAGAAACCAATAACACTAAAAATATCTAATGAACATAGGGGCTTACCATTGACGGGTCACAATAAATCAGTATAATGCGCACCTCTAAGTGCCAGTGTGATGAAATTGGTAGACATGACGGATTCAAAATCCGTTGCTGAATAAGCGTGGCGGTTCGAGTCCGCCCACTGGTACCACTTCTTTTAGAAATTCCGCAGTAACCCCTTTATATACATACAAATCGACGACATCAGGGGCTTTCAAGCCAGTCAACAGAACTTTTACGGTCTACACCTATGACTGGCCGTGCTGATTGGTCCGCTAAGTTGTGACCTCTTTTAAACCGGCTTGATGCCACAATCTGTTAATAACGCTCCCCTCTGCGAAATGGTACAGCAAGGCTTTTGGATAGGCCGCTTTGCGGGCCAACAAGGTCAAAGCAATCATGCTTAATACATAAGGCGCCATAAGGAAGAACCGGTATGGAATATCAATGCCAGGCACTTGCTGCAAACGTACCTGATAGGCGCCTATGCCAGCAAACAGTAAGGCCCACCAAATTGGCCAATTCCCTAATAATATAGTACAGGGCTACGCGGTGGATTAGACAGCAAACCAACATGCAAGATACGGTCAAAGTAAAATTTATTCTGACAGGGCCCGATGACCTTCTCCCTCATACGCCCATAAGAAACGCCTCGGTATAGGGCCCTTGTTTCGACCACCTTGCTCTGTCTGTTCCCAAGCATGAGACAAAATACCTAACGAACGGGACAAACAAAAAATACCGCGTGCTAATGGAGCTGGAAAGCCAAGTTCAGCAAGAACAACTGCGGTCGCGCCATCTATGTTCATCGGTATTCGTTTGCCTTTAATGTGTTCTATTGATTTCTCTATCTGGCTCGCTACTGCTACAAATTCCCCAGAAACCACGCCCTTTTGAGCTGCGTCTTCCATCAACTTAAGGATACGTGGTGCTCTCGGGTCTACAGGATGAAATCGGTGACCAAAGCCAGGAACAAACTTCTGACCAGTTTCAAAAAAACGCTTTAGGGCACTTTCCGTCGTAGCTCTTAATCCCACCTCCTGTGTATTTTCATCAATGATCTGAGTATATAGTTCAACGGCCTGCTCGCCTGCTCCACCATGCACATCACCCAAGACATTTAACGCTGAAGCCATTGCATTGTTTAAACCAACACCACATGTTGCCGACATTCGTGCAATTGCTATGCTCGGGGCCTGAGGCCCATGGTCAACACCCGCAACCAGTGCAATTTCCAGCAAAGAACTTTGTTCTTTTGTCGGAAGTTCACCTCTTAGCATTAACCAAATCATTTGAGCGAAACTAATGTTCCCAATTAGCTCCTCAATCGCATAACCTCTAAAGCGAATTTCTCCAGGAGACATTTCAATAATTTCCGTTCGCCACCAATCGCTTACTTCTTTTTCTAAACGATGCTCAGGATCACTCGTCATATCGTATTCTCCTGTTTAAATAATTTCACTTGCTCAGTCGTGTAGCCTAGTTCACGAAGTATTTCGTCAGTATGCTCACCTAAAAAGGGAGGCGGTTCATTTGTCGCGATACGCTCTCCATCTAACATGATACCAGGTCGAATAACCTCTAAATCACCCTCCATGCCAGGAATATTTGTAAACTTTCCAATTACATCTCTGTTAACGACGTGTGGGTTCTCAAGCGCCTCTGGCACACTCCAGATACAACCCGCGGGGACCCCGTGCTCATTAAGAATGTTTTGCCATTCCGCAGACGTTTTTGAAACCAGTACTTTTTCCAAAATTTCAGTCAAGGCTGAACGATTTTTCAAACGAGTTTGTCGTTCGGAGAAACGCTCATCTGTAATCAACTCTGGGAGTCCAGTAGAATGACAAACAGCTTCAAATTGCTCCTGTTTATTGGCGGCAATATTAATCAAACCATCGCTTGTTCGGAAACTTCCTGATGGACTCGCTGTGAAGTTATCATTTCCAATTGGCATTGGTACTTTTCCAGCAACCAAATAATTGGAAACGACCCACCCCATTGTCGACATAACAGCTTCCAACATAGAGACATCAATAAAGCCACCTCTATCATTCTTTGGCTTTGCAAGACTGGCAGAAACTGCAAACGCGGCAGTTATTCCACCAACTGTATCTGCAATAGGATATCCTACACGTAGCGGCGCATTGTCAGCATTCCCTGTGATTGACATAACACCCGACATACCCTGAATAATTTGATCATAAGCTGGAAGTCCACTAAGCGGTCCATTCTGGCCAAAACCAGAAATGGCGCAGTAGATTAACGTTTTATTGTCTTTTTTAAGTGTTTCAAATCCCAATCCCAGTCGCTCCATTACTCCCGGCCTGAAATTCTCCACGACGACATCGGCTGTTTTAACAAGCTCCTTAAACAGTTTTTTCCCGCAAGTTGACTTTAGGTTAATCGTTATAGAACGTTTCCCCGTGTTTTGAGCGAGAAACGATATCCCCATCAAGTTCTTATTTAAAACGGGGTCTGCGCCCAACTGCCGAGCAAGGTCACCTGAATTGGGGACCTCTACCTTAATTATATCAGCACCCATGTGAGCTAACTGATGACAACAGAATGGACCTGCTAAAACATTAGTTAAATCCAATACTCGCACCCCCGACAAAGGGGCATTACTTTTCTCATTCTTACTTTGCATCACGCAGGCCTTTATTGATTTGCGGCATTGCCCCTTGATGAACAACTTTTGCTTGGGTGAAAAATTCTCGACAATAACTACCTTTTTCAGGAGGTCCGAATGAAGACCCTTTACGCCCTGTGAAAGGAGCGTGAAAATCCATACCTGCCGTAGGCAAATTGATTTGCACCATTCCAGCTTGGACTCTGCTGATAAATTCTTCAATTTTCTGGTGGTCGCATGTGATTATGCCCGCAGACAAGCCAACATCAACATCATTAGCCACCTGAATTGCTTCATCAAAATTGCACACCCGAATAATGGAGGCTACTGGACCAAAAATTTCTTCCTGATTTATGCGCATTGAATTTGCAGTCTCCCCAAATAAAGCTGGAGACAAATAGTATCCGGATTTATGCAATTTCAAGAGCTTACCACCAATGAGTTTTCTAGCACCTTCCTGCTCACCAATTTGCAAATATTTCTTATCAATTTCTAACTGTTCAGCACTTGCGACTGGGCCAATATCAGTATTGGCGTCACGGGCATCGCCAATACGCAAACGTCCCATTGCGGCAATCATTTTTTCCACAAATTTGTCATGAATGGCATCTTCGACGATCAATCTAGAAGACGCCGTACATCTTTGGCCAGTTGCATAAAACGACCCTTGAATCGCACAGTTAACTGCCAAGTCCAGGTCTGCGTCGTTACTGATTATAAGAGGGTTTTTACCTCCCATTTCAAGCTGGATTTTTCCACCGCGTTCGAAAACCCGTGCGCCAATTTTTTTGCCTACTGGGGTGGAACCAGTAAAAGTAATTCCCTCGACAAGTGGAGAATCAACTAAAGCCTGCCCAACGACATTACCGGTTCCCATCACCAAATTAAATACACCTTCAGGCAAACCTGAGCGCGAAATGATTTCAGCCAAGGCCCAAGCTGAACCAGGAACGATTTCAGCAGGCTTAAAGACGACAGTGTTCCCATAAGCCAAGGCGGGTGCAATTTTCCATGCCGGTATAGCCACTGGGAAATTCCATGGAGTAATGACACCAATTACTCCTAATGGCTCTCTTTTGACAGCAAGGTTAACGCCACTTCGAATCGACGAATATCCATCACTATCTGAACGAAATGCTTCTGCCGCAAAAAATTTAAATAGGTACCCTGCGCGGTTAACCTCAGCCACTGCCTCGTTTAGGGTCTTACCTTCCTCTCTGGCAAGAAGGTCACCTAACTCATTCTTCCTTGCAATAACCTCTGTTCCGATAGCATCTAACACTTCAAAACGTTGAAGAGGAGAAGACTGCGACCATTTAGGTGCGGCATCAGCCGCAGCCTCAATTGCCATTTGCGCCTGTTCTGAAGAAGCAAACGAGTATTCATCAATAATGTCATTTGTATCTGAGGGGTTATCATTTTTAATGCTGTCAACACCTTGAACCCAATTCCCAGCTATATAGTTTAGTTTCATATTTCATACCCCTTAACTAAACGTTGCTCCAAGACAGGCCTCCACCCAATATCTTCATGTCTATGGTCAAATGTATTAAGATAGAAAAAATTTGCTGCTGCAAAGCCACGACAACAGCGCGCTGCACTTTGCCCTGCGTAAGGTCTCAATGTCCACGTATTCACACCAACCCAATTCCAAAGCTGGTTGTGCTCCCCCAAGCGAACTGATTCATCAATTTGAGGGCCCAAATCAAGCGGCGTTGGTGTAGGCAACCCTAGTATTTCACTTTTATTACAGACTATTTTGTCCCATTCATTTTCAAGGTTAGATGCGCCGAAATACCCATCTTTGGGATTTAAGAACTCGAAACCGCCATCCAAAACCCTGCATTTATATTCCTGCCCGTCGATAACAATGTTTCGTCCATTTACATATCCAGATTCGACCAAATCTAACCAACTGACATGAACAAGCAAAACACGGTCTGAGATGAATAAACGAGATGTTTCAGTCCTAAGAACAATCCAATTTATACGCGATGTTTGTACAGATGGCGTATCCCCCAATACCCATTTAGTCATATCTGGCAAGTCAGTGAAACTATGAATGTCTCCATCTGCCAAACCCTCATAGGGTTTAACGGCGCTTTGGTCTACCAACCAAGGTCTAGAGGGAAGTGGTAAAGGCTGACCCTCTTTATAAAGGCCACCTAACTCGACAACTCCTTCAAATATCATTTCACGGGCCTCAACATTTTTTCACGTAAAACAGAATACAAAAGATGGGCTGATATAGCTTCCGTGCGTCCTGATGGGTCCAATGAAGGAGCTACTTCCGCAATATCCATACCTCCGATTGAATGTTTGGCAATAACATCGAGAATATCGCAATAATTTTTAGGTGTTATACCACTGTGTACAATTGACCCAGTTCCTGGAAGGTATCCTGCATCCATTGCATCAATGTCCATGGACAGATACAAGCTATCACTATTCTTTGTGGCATGCTCAAGAGCCAACCTTGCAACTTCTTTCGCGCCTAATCTGTGCACATCCCCGGAAGAATAAACCTTTCCGCCCATACTCTCGATCAGCTCCAGCTCGCCGCCATCTACCCAACCGGAAACACCAATCCATACCATGTTCTCTTTGACAATATTGGGGAGTTCTGAAATTCGACGACCATTGGTAGCGTGATTAAAGTGTCCCCACGCACCAAGACGATCAGAAAAGTCCAAATGGCCATCAATTTGGATATAACCAATTTTATGCGTCGGATCAATTTTGCTTAATGCACGAGAATATCCCAAACATGCCGGATAACTATTAAAGTGATCGCCTCCTAAGGCAAGGGGGACCCCCCCAGCCAAACGTACACTTTCTGTCATGCTGGCGATTGCTTCAGTTGTCTGCTCAACAGAAACTGGGTCAATATCGGCATCACCACAATCAAGTATCCAAGAAGCATTATTTCTAGACCATTCCCCCCCATGCGTTGCGTCAAAAAATGTATCATGATGAGAAGGGAGATATTCTTCAACTAATCTAGTCGTCGCACGTCGAAGCGCTTCTGGGCCATGACGAGCTCCAATACGGCTCGAATGTGTCCAATCCGAAGGCATCCCAACCACACCGACAACATCTTTAGTGATTTCATTGACGTTTGCAGATTTAGAACCAAACAATGTCGACGAAGGCGATTTCAAGCCAAGATTAATGGCGCATTCACCAGACTTCATTTTAATTTTCCTCACGTTTCAACGACGTCAACAATCCGAGACGCCCATAAATATATCCAAGAAGAACTGTTACCAACAAACGCTGGCCAGTTTTGACAACACTCATTCCATTGACCGTCGGGTTCATTCCAGTAACAATCAATGTTGACACAGGCGATTGACCAATTTCGGTCATTACTGACTGTAAAGAAGTTACCGACACTCCATTAAACCGACGCTTTGATGACATGCCATGGAGGGGAGATGCGAATGCACTCAGGTCAAGATTAACGACTAAGGAATCAGTATTCTCAGTAAGTGCGAGGCGGAACTCTCTAAACTCCGGCATTGAAATTCTTGACAACTGTTTTGCTGAAATAACTTGACCGCCTTGCCCTCTATACTGGGTCAAAAACTCACATGGAGACGTACTAAGCGGCGTTAGAAAAGCAGTATTTTTCGCTAATAGCGTGCCGTTACTGATTAAACTGTCAACATCAGCCCTAGCCGAAGGAATTCCTTGTGTCCAAGATGACGGCGTATGACCACCAATCTGAATAAAGCTTAATTTTTCAGAATTCGCCTGGGTTTCTAAAACTGTGTTTACAGAGCGTTGATCGCCGGACAATGCGATAATTGAAGCACCCCTTTGACGAACCGCATTGAATACGTCAGAAACAAGATTATCTGCAACTGACCTGCCTAAACCCTCAACTGGGATGTCACCTAAATCGACCATACGATCATGAATAGAAGAAGTATCAATTTTCTTTCTCGCATCGACATCAACAGGATGACTAAATTGAGGGTTTGCTTGCCAACCAAAGTATACTGACGTTTCCCGCAAGGCTTGGGGAGACATTCGGTACCCCGACGAAAGACCTACGTTGTCTTCCATCGGGATCCCAATTATCGCCAAACTTTTGTCATTGATTTCTGTCAACGCTCCGCGATGCGAGCGCATGAAAGTTAAGTCACCCGCCATACGGGGTAAAGGACCCGTTCTTAGACTCAATTTCTTTCTCCTTGTTTAAGAAGTTCTGCCAGCGCTGAAAATATTGAAAGACTGTAAGCCGTCACAGCTCGGTCTCGAAGTTCAAAATCTGGCCTATGCCCCGTAAATTCAGCAGCAATTATAGGCAGTTGTTTTAGTGACTGTATGAAATCTATTACGTCCTCTATGCGTTGTGACTTACTACCGCTATATGCAGTTGTCACCCCGTAAGCCGGACCAAGAATATCGGCGTCCACACTCAAGAAACACGTGCCTCCTTTAAGCATTTCATAATGTTCATCTGTCAGGTCTTCGCATTTCTGCACCCAAATCAAACTGTCAGATCGATCACCCAATAGTTGTGAAAGCCGCGTTCCAGCCTGGGATCTACTACTAACTAAGCCACAAGTATCTGGCACCACCTCTAAATCTTTGCGTTGAGAAACTCTAATGACAGATATCTGTTTATCGCTTTTAGCTTCAAGAATGCCAGCAATCAAAGTAGGAGTAAGACTGAAGTCTGCATTGGCAAATAAAATACTAGCTCGTGTGCGAGCTAATCGTGCTACCTGTTCACGCAAACTTGAGTATAAGCGCTCAGGTTCAAGCGGATAGACGTTCAGGTCTCCAACATCTATCAAATGCTCAGCATTAATACCCAAACTATTCTGGAACCAAGGATCAGAGCTACAATAACGGAACTGCCTGGCTAAGAAACGAGCACCAGGTTCACCTTCACTAAAGTGGTCGCAAAAAATTCCACAGCATGCAACGCTCTCTGGGCCCAGATCTTCAAGCCCCCCAACCTTCGCACCAAAGAATGTTGCTGCTGGTCTTAAAACTGTGTGAGTATCCCAACATCTAATTGAATCAATCATGGATCAACCCGATCCCATAAAACCGGGGCAATAACACGGCTCAATACTTCAGCAGCAAAGTACTCAGATAGCCCCCTCCTATCGAATACTGGTGCCACATTTGTAAGGGCACAACCTGCGATACGGGTGTTTTCTGAAACATGATCCAAAATATCTAGAATTTGATTAGGATCTAATCCTCCGATGTTAAGCGTAGGGGTCCCCGCCGCATGACCTGTATCCACAGCAGATACATCTATATGCCAAAACACACGTTTTTGTTCTTTCAAAAACGCCAATAAAAGCTCACTTGTACCAATTGTACCGATTTCATGAATTTGATCGGCACTGACACAAGTATGATTATGCTGTTCGGTTTGTTTCCATGCTTTAGCCGGCATAAGACCATTTACTCCAATAAAAAAAGTAGCCGTACCTGCTAGACTGTCTCCTTCTGAAATCGATGGCGTGATATGCACAATCGCACAATCTTGATCAAGTTCAGATATTACTTCTGAACACCATGAACCAATCTCGCGTGCCCCCCCAAGGATCACAGGAACAGTACTTTTTTCACTTAGAAAAGTGAACAGTTCTACAATTGATTTTTTGTCTAAACTTGATGATAGGTCACCTAAATCATTCATACGGAATGTAGGTTTTAAAACTCTTCTAGTGCCAGTATCCAAGTCCTCAATCGTTTTATGAGATGAGCTGCTAAACAGTGCAAATACTTCTTCAATTGCACGACGTATTGCGTTAGGCCCCAAAGAAGTACTCTGGCGGTGTTCTAACTTAGTAACCAAAGGTGCACCAATGACTGAAACAGCACCAGAAGTCAGTTCATTAGTATTTATCGGCACCAATACTTTAGATACTTCAGATTTTTTGCTAGAAGTGTTCATTTAGAAAATTCCTGACTGGTTTTGAATTTCAGCTCGGTTATAATGAGCTGAAGCCAAATTCTTAGGGGGTTGAGTAAATTGAATACAGAAATGAAATCCATTTCTAAAAAAGGACGACAAAATGATGGTTTTTCCGGCGTAGAAGCCGTTGAACGCGCTTTTACACTTTTGAACGCTTTCAACGATGGCAGTACGGCCCTCCCTTTGAAAGAACTCTCCAACCGTAGCGGGCTGACAAAATCTACAATTCTTCGTCTTGCTGTCTCTTTGGAAAAATTTGGCTACATGGTTAAAGATTCGGAGGGGCTGTACCATCTCGGCCCTATGCTGTGGCGACTTGGCTCTCTTTTCCGGCAGAACCTGAATCTGGAAGTAATCATAAAACCTGTTTTGGAAGAGCTGATGAAGAAAACCGGAGAAAGTGCCTCGTTTTACATTCCTCGCGGGAAATTTGGTATTTGCCTTTACAGAACGAACTCGAAGCACCTTGCTCGTGATCACGTAGAAGCTGGCGACATAATTCCTTTGGGGCTTGGCTCTTCGGGCCAAGTATTGAAAGCATTCCTTAATGGGCGCGGTAAGCTTGCTACACAAATTCGTAAAGAACGAACCTACGTAAGCCTTGGTGAAAGAGACCCTGATGTTGCTGGAATAGCAGCAATTGTAACTGGCCCTGGAGATGAAGTCGTTGGCTCTTTGAGTGTATCGGGCATTACTACTCGCTTTGATAAAAGAGCGGTTGAATCGCATCGTACGCTTATTCTCGAAGCAGCCAAAACTATTGAATGCAGTTTGGGAGGGCTGGGTGAGTAAAGGTCTCATTTTACTCATTCACCTCTCCTCGGCTACCTAGAAAACGCACGCAGATTAAAGCCCCAATCGACACTGCAATTAAACAGGTTGAAATAGCCGCAATAGTGGGGTCAAGCTGATCACGCAATGAGTTAAACATGCGGCGGGTAATCGTAGCGTTGTCCCCACCTGACACCAGCATCGAAATCACAACCTCATCCAGTGAGGTGATGAAGGCTAAAAAAGCCCCTGTCTGAATCGAAAATTTGACTTGCGGTACGGTGATTGTCCACAAGGCGTATGCTCGGGAAGCGCCCAGGCTGCGTGCCGCCAGTTCCTGATCAAAATCATAGTTCTGCAAGCCCGACATCACGGTCACAATCACAAAAGGCAGCGCCAGCGCTGTATGGGCGATCACAATTCCGGTAAGCGTATAATTGAGTCCCAGCTTGGCATAAAGGCTAAATACACCTACAGCAATCAGGATCACCGGTACAACAATGGGCATAATTACAAGGATCTGTGCAATATTACGGATCCGTGGGGCAGAACAATGTAGGCCATAAGCACAAAGTGAGCCTAAAGGTGTCGCAATCGCCGTGGTCATTACTGCCGCAATCAAGGACGTCTTGGTGGCGCTCATCCATTCTGGAGATGTGAAATAGGTTGCATACCAGCGAAACGAAAATGACGTTGGCGGGAACTCCAAAAATGAGGCCCCCGAAAACGACATTGGGATCACAATAAGTGTGGGTAGAATCAGAAAGAAAAGCACCGCGATGCCAACCACTGTTAGCCACAGCCCGTCTATTTTTCGTTGTCCAACTTGTTCCATTTCTAGTTCCTCAGCGCATGAATAGTTTGTCGAGGCCAAAGACACGGTTCATCAGCCAGATCATCACCAGTGCTAACAGCAGTAGGACAACGCCCAAAGCTGATGCTGCACCCCAATTGGAATAAATTGTTATGGTACTTTCTATGCGCTGCGCCAACATTTGTACCCGGCCACCGCCCAGCAAAGCGGGTGTAACGAAAAACCCAAGTGACAAAATAAAGACCAGCACGATGCCTGCGAAAAGGCCCGGTAGGGACATCGGAAAAAACACCCTCCAGAATGCCCCACGTGGGCTGGAGCCAAGCCCCACAGCAGCCCTAACTAGGTCGGTGTCAATATTGCGCATGGTTGCATAGAGAGGCAAAATCAGGAACGGTAGCATAATATGCACCATGCCAATGATTGATCCCGTAAGGTTGTGAGCGAGTTGCAGCGGCTCCTCAATTATACCAAGTGACATGAGCGACGAATTGATAATGCCATTACGCTGCAACAGCACTAGCCAGGCGTAGGTGCGCACCAGAACCGACGTCCAAAACGGAACCAACACGAAAATCATCAAAATGGCAGCCGTTCTGTCTTTCACCTTGGTTAATAAGTAACACAGCGGATAACCAAGAAGAATACATATGACCGTCACGGCAACGCTGATCTGAAAGGTGACAACAAAGGTTCGACGATACAAAGCGCTTTCAAAAATACGCGCATAATTTTCTGTGCTCAATTCGCCCGCTGCATTATAAAATGAGAGCGACGACAGCCAGAAAATTGGCAAAAATACGACAATTAAAATGGCAAGAACTGCAGGCATCGAAAGCCCCAAAAACGTCAAGCGTTCGCGGCGTTCTTCAGCTTTGAGTGTGCTAGCGTTGTGAAATGTTTTAGCTCCCACATTGGCTTCAGAGATACTCATGACACATGTTCCGGTACGATGATCGTATCTTCTGGGTGCAGGGCCAGACCAATTTTCTCGCCCTTGGAAGGGAGCCCAGTCTGGCCAGCACGGTTAGCAGGTACGCGCACATTAATCATGCCTGCGCTGTCGTGTTCAACGATAACCAGCACGCTGTCGCCTTGATAAATAATATCGTTGACCCGGCCAGAAAAGTCATTAGCATTTTCAGGCACAGGGCCAGACATGACTTCCAGCAATTCAGGCCGGATCACTAAGCGATGCCCTCCACTACCAGGGGCAATGGCTAAATCAGATTTCAGCACGCGCCCGCCAAGTTGCGCCGTATCGTTGGCTACTGTCACCGGCAAGGAAATTGATTCCCCAATAAAGTCCGCCACAAAAAAACTATGAGGCTGACGATATAGTCGCTCAGGGGTATCGATCTGTTCGATGCGCCCATGATTGACTACCGCAATCCGGTCTGACATCGTCAGGGCTTCGCGCTGATCATGGGTCACATAAACAACGGTTGCATCTAATTTTTGATGAAGCGCCTTTAATTCAATCTGCATATGTTCGCGCAACTTTTTGTCAAGTGCCGATAGGGGTTCGTCCATGAGGATAATCTGTGGTTCGAATACCATCGCCCGGGCAAGGGCCACACGCTGCCTTTGGCCACCAGAGAGTTGGGTAATGCGCCGATCCCCATAACCACCAAGCTCTACAGTATCCAGTACACGTTCGACGCGCGTTTTTTGATCACTTTTGGAAACCCCACGAATTTTCAATGGATAGGCCACGTTTTCCGCCACCGTCATGAATGGAAACAGCGCATAGCTTTGAAAGACCATACCAAGGCCACGTTTGTGCGGCGGTGTCGCAATCATTTCTTGATCACCAAACCGAATCGAACCACCGTCAGGGCGCACAAAACCAGCGAGCGCCATCAGAAGTGTCGTCTTGCCCGAGCCCGATGGCCCAAGCAGGGTCAAGAACTCGCCAGCAGCAATATTTAGCGACACATCATCCAGCGCTTTGATTGGTCCATAGGCCTTGCAAAGGCTGGATATTTCGATGGGAAGTGATTGGGCGGTAGACGACATATGGGCTCCTAAACCTGACAAAAAAATTGGCGCAGTACAAATTGCACTACGCCAAAATGGATTACTACTATAGCTGGATTACTGCTGGATCAGCGTATCAAACTCTTCCGTTAATTCACCCAGCTGGCCGATGTAAAAATTCGGATCAACCAAAAGTTGCTTGCTGTAGTTGTTGGGATGGGTGTTGACTAACAAAGCCTGCTCACCCGAGATAATACCGGTATCAAACGCACCCGTATTTACAGGGCCTAGTGGCATCGTTACCGCCAGCCGTGCCTGAGCTTCGGCACTTAGCAATTCGTTGATTAGGCGCATCCCATTCTCAACATTTGGCGCGCCCTTAGGCACTAACAAGCAATCAACGTCCATGGTGCCACCATCGAATGCATAAGCGACATCAATGCCAGATTTGATCACACTCTCCACACGATTATGGCCCATATGGATCACGTCCACCTCACCATCACGCAATAGTTGTGCTGATTGTGAACCGCCACGATACCAAACGGTGACTTCAGGTGCGATCTCTCCCAACTTGGCCCAGGCGCGTGCCATGCCCTCGTCGGTGGCCAAAGTGTCATAGACTTTTGCCATCGGCACACCATCAGCCATAAGTGCTGCCTCAAGGTTGTAGTTCACCTTGCCATGCATACCGCGCTTGCCGGGGAATTTTTCTAGATCCCAGAACTCTGCCCAGTTGGACGGACCATTGTCGCCAAAAGCATCCTTGCGATAGGCAATCACCTTGGTGAAGTTGATGAAGCCAATGTAGTTTTCGTGGATTAGCTCTTTGGGGATACCTGTTGTATCAACAATCGAATAATCAATCGGCTCAAGGCTACCCTCACGGCTGAGCGTTTCGCACGAAGGCAAATCCTGCTCTGTCACATCCCAAGCAACAGCGCCCGCTGTGATCTGTGCGCGCACATCTTGAATACCGTTTGTAGTATCTTCCTTGACCGTTATATTCAGCTTGCTGGCTGCGGGTGCTAACATTGATGAGCGAATAGCATCTTGAAATGATCCACCCCACGAGGCAAACACAACCTCATCATTTGCTTGCGCCGACGAAGCGACACCAACTGTAAGCAGAGCTGAAACTGTCAAGGCACTGAGAGCGCCCTTTGAAACTTTTTTATCTTTATTGTGGTACTTCACACAAACCCCCTTATAAACATTAATCGTTTCGCTCATCGAAACTGTATTGCATTTTAACGCAGAAATACGAAATGTCAAGACCTCAAGGTTTGTCAATAAAAAGCATATCTAATTAAAACAAAAAGATTAATTAGTCAACAATATCAATGCTTTATTGAATTATAAAATTGATTCTCAGAACTATTACGGAGAAAAGTTAAGATAAATAATGAAATAATAAAGAAAATATTTTTCGCAAAAATGTTAGATAAGCATTGAGGACTGCAAATAATTTGTACCACATAGAGGATGAATTTCTGGCGTGATTTAAGCCTAAGGAGGCTCATCATGAAAAGATAACGCCTATCAGTAGGATAAATAGTTACCGCCATGAAATTGCATGAATCAGGTATTTCTGTTGCTGATATTTATCGAAAACTAGGTATCGCAGAAGGCACGTTTTATTGCTGGGAAAAGGATTACAACGATCTTGAATCAGATCAGACCAGGGCCCTGTAGGACAGCCCACAGGGCCTACGATTACAGCAGTGATTGCATAGCCTGATCACACCTACCCTAAGTCGGCTAATCCAGTTTTTCAATGATAAGGGTGATCTTCCCCACCTTGAAACCCCACTTTGTCATTATGGTGCGATTCATTATAAGAGATTCATTAATTTGGTACATCCAATCATCCAAATTTACACCCCGAATCTTACCGTTAACCTCACACCAGAGAAATTCGCTCCAATCCGACCTGACAATGCTTGCCAGATACCTTTAGTCCAGACGTACCTGCACATTAACCAAATTAGGCAAGTTAGTACCCACTACTACAGAGGTTGAGCGACCACGCTCCTGCCGCGGCGTAATATCAAAATAACTGCGATAAGTCGTGCTAAAGTGGCTAGCCGAAGAAAACCCACAGGCCATGCTCACCTCGACAATGGAAAGATCTGTGTCTCTAAGCAGTTGCCGCGCCCGATCCAGACGTAATTGCAGATAGAATCTGGACGGCGCCTGATGCAAATGCTTTTTAAATAAACGTTCTAAATGACGTCTGGACAGGTCCACCAAGTTGGCCAATTCCTCATAAGATAGAGGCTCTTCCAGGTTCGCCTCCATCAAGGTTACCACCTCAGTTAGCTTCGGCTGACTTTTGCCTAGACGGGTTTGCAATGGCACTCTCTGTAAAGTGTCCTGATTGCGGGTACGCTCCAGCAACAACCATTCTGCCACTTCAGCTGCTAGCTCACCCTGACCTATACTGGCGAGCCAAGCCATCAACACATCGGCAACAGCCCCCCCTCCAGCACAGGTAAACAGGCGTTCATCTTGACAGTATAGTTGGGCGGCCCAGTTAACCCTCTGTTCTGTGGCCTGCAATTGTTGCAACAGTGACCAGTGACATGCCACCTGTTTCTCAGCAAGCCAACCTGCCGCAGCCAAAGTCTCACTAACCCTACCCATCAATACCAACCTGGCACCACTTGCATATTGCTGTCGCAGCCAATGAATAAACGCTGGCTGGAGGTTCTCCGGCTGCCACATGTTAGACACGACAATCACCGTATCAAAATTTTGATTACGGGCCCAAGGCGAGCTTTCAGGCAGGCATTGCAGGCGATCATGGGGCACGGCCAAATGCACAGGCTGCACTGCCAGCCAGGTCTGATCCTGCATAAGCGGCAGGCAGCAAAAATCCCAAACCAAGCCCAACTGGGACAGGCTTGCCGATGGCAAAGTTAAAATAGCCAGATTGTGTTGGGCCGGATTAGCCATGGGATCTCGTGCGCTCATAGGGGCCACATAAAACCACGACCGGTGCCTTGACTCAAGCTATCTATTTGGCTTTTGTCCAGCTGATTATAGTTAACGTCGCGCAAGTTAAACTTACCCCCTAGTGCCGAGCGCAATTTTTTTGAATAATAGTTCCTATTATCCGCTATGTCCTGTGACAGCATTAGCGTCCGAAAAATTATCTTTTTATTCTTATGTCAGGATTGCATTATGCCCAATACAGATTTGAATCGCGACTTATTTGACCAGGTGATGGTACCCAACTATGCACCTGCAACAGTGGTTCCGATAGGCGGTAAAGGTTCTCGGGTATGGGATCAGAATAATTTGGAATATATCGACTTTGCTGGCGGTATCGCGGTGACCAGTGTGGGCCACTGCCACCCCGAACTGGTCGCTACCTTGCAATCTCAAGGAAATAAACTCTGGCACCTTGCCAATGTTATGACCAATGAACCAGCCCTCTATCTGGCACAGTTACTGACTAGTGCCACCTTTGCCGAGCGGGTATTTTTTGCCAATTCAGGAGCCGAAGCCAACGAAGCTGCCTTTAAGCTTGCCCGCCGCGTAGCCCATGATAAATTTGGCCCCGAGAAACACGAAATCATTGCCTTTCACCAAGGCTTCCATGGGCGCACCCTGTTCACCGTCAGTGTAGGCGGGCAACCTAAATACAGCCAAGGCTTTGGCCCTGCCATCGAAGGTATCACCCACTTACCGTACAATGATATCGCCGCCCTGGAAGACGCTATATCTGATCAAACCTGCGCCATCATCATGGAACCTCTGCAAGGTGAAGGCGGCATTATCCCTGCCGACCCAGCCTTTGCCAAACGAGTACGCGAGCTCTGTGACAAACACAATGCTCTGTTGGTTATGGACGAGGTACAAACTGGCGTTGGCCGTTTGGGCACCCTCTATGCCTACGAGCAATTAGGCATAACACCCGATATTCTGACCTCTGCCAAAGGTTTGGGCAACGGTTTTCCGGTGGCCGCCATGCTCACTACAGCCGATATCGCTAGTCATCTCGTGCCAGGCACCCACGGCAGTACCTATGGTGGCAATCCTCTGGCCTGCGCCATTGCTGCCAAAGTATTGGAAATCGTTGATCAGCCAGATGTACTAACCGGGGTAAACAACAAGTTTGAGCTATTTAAAGCAGGCTTGGCAAAAATCAACAGCAAGACGCCATTCTATGACGAACTTCGCGGCCGGGGGCTACTGCTTGGCTGTGCATTAACGAAAGCCTACCAAGGCCAAGCCAGCCTTTTTCAGGCGGCAGCGCTGGAAGCCGGCGTTATGACCCTAGTAGCTGGACCTAATGTGATTCGCTTTGCCCCGTCTCTGTTAATTCCCGATGCCGATATTGAAGAGGGCCTTAGTCGCTTTGCCGGGGCGGTAGCCAAGGTGCTTGAACGCCAAGAGGCCCGTGATCTATGAACAGGTCAGCCAAGCCCCTAAGCACTATTGAAGAAGATGCCTGTCGCTGGTTAGAGCAGCAACAGACCGAGATGGAAAGTAGATTGTGGCACCTGGCAAATATCAATTCCGGAAGTTACAACCTAGACGGATTGGCGCAAGTGGCCCAAACTCTGGTCGAGTGGGCTGAACCACTAAACTGTGAGATTAGTTATATCGATCTGCAACCACAGGTTATGATCAATGCCAAGGGCCAATCAGTATCACAACCATTAGGCCGGGCCCTTAAGCTGCGACAGCGGCCACAGGCACCATTACAGGTATTCTTGTGTGCGCACATGGACACCGTGTTTGCCCTTGATCATCCATTTCAGCAAGTACAACAATTAGACGCCGAGCATATAAACGGACCCGGTGTTGCCGACCTGAAAGGCGGCATTATGGTAATGCTTTACGCGCTACAGGCCTTGGAAGCGTCACCTCTGACAGAATCTATTGGCTGGACCGTGTTATTTAATCCAGATGAGGAAATTGGCTCACCTAGTTCCGCCCAATTATTCCCACAACTAGCCCAAGATCACCACCTAGGCCTGATTTATGAGCCCTGTTTTGCTGATGGTAATTTGGCTGGTGAACGCAAAGGTAGTGGTAATTTTTCTACCATCAGCCACGGCAAAGCAGCCCACGCAGGCCGCGAGCATCATCTGGGACGCAACGCCATTCGGGCTATGGCTGACTTTGTTAGGGCCGTTGATCAACTTAATGGCCAACGTGCAGGTGTAACTATTAATGTGGGCATTATCGAGGGCGGCAATGCCACCAATGTGGTGCCAAACACCTGTGTCATGAAATTTAACATCCGCACCCAACAACCTGATGATGAGCTCTGGTGCAAGGAGCAATTGCAGTCTATTATAGCTGACATCAATCAGAGCGACGGCATCAGTATAGAACTGCATGGGCACTTTGGGCGCACTCCCAAAGTCATGACCCCAGCTTGGCAGAAGCTATGCGACCTGTTGCAGGCCTGTGGCCAGAGCTTACAAATACCTATTGATTTTGTTGCCACCGGAGGCTGCTGTGATGGCAACAATCTGGCGGCCGCCGGCTTGCCTAATATTGATACTCTAGGAGTACAAGGTGGCAATATCCACAGCGATCAAGAATATATGCGTCTGGCAAGCCTGTCTGAAAAAGCCAAGTTAAGCGCCTTGTTGTTGTTACGCTTGGCTGCTGCTGGGCCAGAATTATGGTCACCAGACAAATAACTAAAGAACCGGGGAAAAGAGACAGACGTTACAAAGCCCAGTCGTTAGGTAGTTGCCGGGGTCATTAGCGACCTGACAGCATTACACGACCTATATAATAAACCAATATTGCGAGACATCTATGCTGATCGTTCGTCCCATCCAGCAAGCCGATAAAGCCGCCTTTCACGCCTTTGCCAAAGTAGCGGGTGCCGGCCACACCAACCTGCCACAGGATGAACAGCAGCTACAAGCCAAGCTTGACCATAGCGCCCTGTCTTTTGCTTCCAAAATTGAACAGGCCGGCGAAGAAAGCTATCAGTTTGTATTACAGGATTTAGGCAACCAAACTCTAGCCGGCACTTGTGCAATTGATGCCTGCGTCGGGCTAAGCCAGCCCAACTACAGTTACCGCTTGGCAACTATGGTACATGCATCCAAAGAGCTTAAGCTGGTCAATCGCACTATGGTCTTGCAGCTAAGCCATGACTATACGGGCGTTAGCCGCCTCAGCGCCTTTTACCTAAGCCCCGAGTACCGTCACAGTTTTCACGATCAACTGCTGTCCAAAGCGCGCTTTATGTTTATGGCGCGCTTCCCCGAGCGATTCTCTGACACCACTATTTCTGAAATCAAGGGCGTTATCGATGACCAGAATGTCTCCCCCTTCTGGGAAAGTGTGGGGCGCCACTTCTTTGCCATGGACTTTGCCGAAGCCGACCTGTTAACTGGCACCAACAAAGCCTTTATTGCCGACCTGATGCCTCGCCACCCTTTATATGTGGAGTTATTGCCCGCGGCAGCCCAAGCCGTTATTGGACAACACCATACAGATTTTGAGGATGTGATCAATATACATGAGCATGAGGGCCTACGCTTTGTTGATCAGGTGGACATCTTTGATGCTGGCCCCATGCTAGAGGCCCGCACACGACTGATTCGGACTATACGCAAAGCCGAACAGGCGACTATTGCCATCGATCATGATCGCGCTCAAACCAGTGGTTCGCGGGTACTACTAAGCAACAACCAATGCCAGGATTTTCGCTGCCTGTTGGCCCGCAAGCAGTCTGATAGTGAAGTCATATACATCAACCCGCAAATAGCCCAGGCATTGGGTGTCAGCGATGGCGAGCAGGTGCTGTATTCTCCTCTTTAGGTTGGTTGAGGCCGCTATAACTAAAAAACTAAGCGAAAACGCAAAAGAAACTATCAGGCCTTAAGGTTATCCTGTACCTCTATAGTTTATATTGGTAGTTACCGATTTCTAAAGGACTCGCGTTATGATGATAATCCGCCCACTGGAGGCTAGTGACAGTGACGCCCTAATGCAGTTGGCCGGTAAGGCTGGCGTTGGTTTCACTTCACTACCCGCCGATGAACAACTGATCGCCAGTAAAGTGGCGGCTTCCCAAGCAGCCTTTACTGAGCCAGCCAACCTGCAGCAGGAACAAAGCTACCTGTTTGTTCTGGAAGACAATACAACTGGGCGTGTAGCTGGCATCTGCGGCATCGAATCAGCAGTAGGCTACAGCTCACCCTGGTATAACTACCGCATAGGTACACTGGTGCACTCCAGCCGGGAACTGCAGGTCCACAACGCCTTCCCCACCCTCTACCTATCAAACGATCACACTGGTTGTGCCGAAGTCTGTACTCTGTTTCTTGATCCGGACTATCGTCACAGCAAAAACGGCAGCCTGCTGTCCAAAAGTCGTTTTTTATTTATGGCTGAATTTCCTGGTCGCTTTAACCATAAGGTGATTGCCGAAATGCGCGGCGTTTCAGACGAACGTGGCCAATCACCCTTTTGGGAGGGTCTGGGACGTCATTTCTTCAGTATTGATTTCGCTGAAGCCGATCGCTTGACGGGTTTGGGCAAGAAGCAGTTTATTGCTGAACTTATGCCAAGCCATCCTCTGTATATCAACATGCTTCCTGAAGACGCGCGTGCCGCCATTGGCCAGGTACATGAAAAGACCCGTCCAGCGCGCAAAATGCTAGAAGATGAAGGCTTTCGTAGCCAAGGTTATGTTGATATTTTTGATGCCGGTCCTATTTTGGAAACCAATGTTCAGGATGTACGCGCAATACGTGAAAGCCGCTACGCTAAAGCCCGTATTAATGATCAGTCAAATGCTAGTCGGCCTATGACTTGCTTGATCAGCAACACCAGTTTAGATAATTTTCGCTGTGTACTGGCTGATCTGGACATGTCCCATCCCGGCCAGATAGATATCGACAGCGACACAGCCAAGGCATTGCAAGTCAGTGATGGAGAGGCCATCCGTGCCGTGCCGTTATTTGCTACCCCACGCTAAATGTAAGACTTTGTCCTGCCAACCCGAGTTCGAGCAGGGACCAAAAGACAAGGATTGATAATGACACACCTCATCAACAACCAGTGGTTTGAGGGGGAGGGCACCCTCTTTACCTCCCGCGACGCCGCCACACAGAACGCCATCTGGCAAGGCAACAGTGCCAGTGCCGCGCAGGTCGACGCTGCCGTCGACGCTGCCCGCAATGCTTTTGTCAGTTGGTCTTTGCTACCCTATGAACAGCGTTTACAAGCTGTGCAGGCCTTTCAGCAACAATTACGTGAACACAGTGATGCCCTGACTCTGAGTATTGCTCAAGAAGCCGGCAAACCCCTATGGGAGGCCAAAACAGAAGTCGCGGCCATGATCGGTAAAATCGACCTCTCTGCCAAGGCCCATGAGGCGCGCACAGGAATCGAGGCCAAGCCCGCCCCGGCTGGTAGTGCGGCCTGGCTGCGCCACCGTCCCCACGGCGTAGTGGCCGTCTTTGGACCTTATAATTTCCCTGGACACCTGCCCAATGGCCATATTGTTCCTGCCCTGCTGGCTGGCAATACCGTGGTACTGAAACCCAGTGAATTCACCCCCATGGTGGCAGAACTGACGATCAAATGCTGGCTGGCAGCGGGCCTGCCAAAGGGCGTTATTAACCTGTTGCAAGGTGCTAAAGAAACCGGTATTACTCTGGCCAATCATGCTGGTATCAATGGACTATTCTTTACCGGCAGTTCCACCACCGGCCAATTACTGCACAAGCAGTTTGCCGACCGCCCAGACAAAATACTGGCTCTGGAAATGGGTGGCAATAACCCCCTAGTGATCGGTGAGGTTAGCAACCACCGTGCTGCTGTGCATGATATTATCCAGTCCGCTTATATTTCTTCTGGCCAACGCTGCACCTGTGCGCGCCGTCTATATCTGCCTCAGGGTGTACAGGGCGACCAGCTATTGGCCCAATTGACGATGGCGGTTGGCCGTATCCGCGTAGGCGCTTATGACACGGAACCTCAGCCTTTTATGGGGCCGGTCATCTCCCCACAAGCCGCCCAAACCTTACTTGCCGCCCAACAAAACCTTATTCATCTGGGGGCCCAACCACTGGTCGCCATGCAACTACAACAGCCGGACTCTGGTCTGCTTAGTCCTGGCTTACTGGATGTATCTGCAGTGCAAGAATTACCAGACGAAGAATACTTTGGTCCCCTGTTATGCGTGGATCGTTATACCGATATGGATGATGCTATTGCCAAGGCCAACAACACACGCTTTGGCTTATCCGCCGGTTTATTGGATGATCAACGCGCCACCTATGAATACTTCCTGCCTCGGGTTCGAGCCGGCATCATCAATTGGAACAAGCCCATCACCGGAGCCAGTGGTGCCTCTCCCTTTGGTGGAATTGGTGCCAGTGGCAACCACCGAGCCAGCGCCTACTATGCCGCTGATTACTGTGCCTATCCGGTTGCCTCAGTAGAAGCAGATGCAGTGCAGCTACCAGATAATCTAAGCCCCGGTCTGCATTTGTAAGGAGCGATGAACATGATGACAGCACAAGAAGCCAATTTTGACGGCCTGGTAGGCCCCACCCATAACTATGGGGGCCTGTCCTACGGCAATGTTGCCTCCAGCCGCAACTCGGCCCGGGCTTCGCAACCCAAACTGGCGGTGCAACAAGGCCTGCAGAAGATGAAAGCTCTGCATGATATGGGCATGTTGCAAGGCGTTCTAGCGCCGCAGTCGCGGCCTGATTTGAACACCCTGCGCCAACTCGGCTTTAGCGGATCGGATAACCGGGTTATTGATATGGCCGCCAAACGCGAGCCGGCCTTGCTAGCCGCCTGCTATTCGGCATCTAGCATGTGGACGGCCAACGCGGCTACCGTATCTCCCAGCGCCGACACGCAGGATCAGCGGGTTCATTTCACCCCTGCCAACTTGGTTAACCGCTTTCACCGTTCCATTGAACACCAGACAACAGGGCGCATATTGCAGGCCACATTTGCCCATGAAGATCATTTCGCCCACCATCAGGCCCTGCCTTCCTCCGATCATTTTGGTGACGAGGGTGCGGCCAATCACACGCGCTTTTGTCAAACCTATGGTGAAGCCGGTATAGAGCTGTTTGTCTATGGCCAGCAAGCCTTTAATGCTCAAGCAAGCAAACCCGGCAAATACCCGGCCCGTCAATCACTGGAAGCCAGCCAAGCCATTGCTCGCTTGCATGGTTTAGCCACCGAGCAAGTCATTTTCGCTCAACAAAACCCGGCCGCCATTGATGCCGGCGTGTTCCATAATGATGTTATCGCTGTCGGTAATGGCAACCTGCATTTCTACCATGAGCAAGCCTTCCTCAATGGCGATCAGGTCAATGACCAATTGCAAGCCGCCATGGACAAGCTACACGGCGCCACCCAGCCCATGCATTTTATCAAGGTGCCGACCACAGCGGTGAGTCTGGCCGATGCCGTTAACAGCTACCTATTTAATAGCCAACTGCTGCACTTGCCCGCCCAACAACCAGGTCATATGGCGTTAGTCGTACCTCAGGAATGCCAACAGAACGCGGCTGTTTGGGCCTATCTACAGACCCTTAAACACAGCACGGCGCCCATTGATGAGATCTTGGTGTTTGATCTTAAACAAAGTATGAGTAATGGTGGCGGCCCAGCTTGTCTGCGCCTGCGCGTGGTCCTGAATGCGGCAGAACAACAGGCAATTAACCCTGCCTGCATCATAAATGATGACTTGTACCAGCGCCTAATGCAGTGGAGCGAAAGTCACTATCGTGAACAATTAATTGAAACCGATTTGGCTGACCCAAATCTGCTGAATGAAAGCCGCTGCGCTCTGGATGAATTGACCCAGATACTGCAATTAGGCAGTGTCTACGACTTTCAAAGATAGACGTTATGGAGCCAAATACGCTGCTCTTTTGCCGTTCGTATTAATGCTGCCATGTACCATTTTGTTGCTGGATATATGATGTGATCAGTCTATACTGATCACATCCAACCTCAGCCCGTTAATCAATCTTTTCAATGATCAGGGTGATCTCCCCCACCTTGAAGCCCCACTTGGTCATTATGGTGCGGTTCATTATGCGGGATTCATTAATTTGGTACATCCAGTCATCCAAGTTTACATCCCAGACCTTACCATCAACCTCAATGGCAAGAGTGTAATGCCAGTTAAATGCAAAACCCCGGCTTTCGCCAGTAGCTTCACCCACCACATCCCCCGCTGTACCACTGTAACGATTATTGGGGTGTTTATTGAGCAACCAAACACGTCTTTGTGTTTGCTTGTCATCATAGACAAAATCTTCCTCTAGGCGGCCTTCATTGGCTTGCCAAGTACCGATTAAATCTGCCTCAAAGCGCCGAATGACTTTACCAGATCGGTTCTGTACGATGCCATAGGCCTTGAGCTTGCCATCAAAGAAGTGGGCCATGTCAAATTCAGGCGTCGTAGCTTCATAATCAGCAGGCACTGAGCCGCAGCCATGCAGCATTATGGCCACGCCACAGAGCAGGATAAAACGATAGAGGGATTTTCCATAAGCCATCATGATATTCATAGTTTTTTTCCAATTAGTTGTTGACGTGATGAAGGCTGCTGCGTGTTTTCTGACAACCAGATATCGGTAAATGCTTGTGTAAATGCCGCCTCTTTCAAGGCTCCAATTGGCACTTGGTTATGATAGAAATAACCATGCCCTTGATCATCAACATACAGCAGCAAACGATCATTCGGTTTTATATCTGGCCAGATTTGGCGCAACGCATGTTCCCACTGGGGGCGGTAATCCAAATTTTGCCGCTGCCATTCTTTCAGCGTTGCTGTTATGAGCTGCTCACAGCTAAAAGCTCTCTCATAAGTTAGCTCCAGCGATAAAGAGCGCGCTTGCCCATGATAATGACCAGATGGGGTGCGTAATTCCGCCTCATAAAGCTTAATCCAAAGCCAGTTAATATCCGCTTGGCCTACCCGCTGATATTGAGGGTAGGCCATGAACGCAGGCACACGTTCTGACATACTCTTTTGGTTCGCTACCGTTGGCAAGCTCAATAACAACATAAAGCCTAAGCCAATTAACCAGTATGGGTGTTGATGCTTATTGATATGCTTTCTGCCTTATAAATGTGTCGCCTTTCACCAGCAGTGGCAACAAAAAGGCCCACGTTATAGCGATTATTGCGGTAGTTAGAAATGGGCCCGCTGGCCACACTACAGAATCAAAGTGCCAACTAACAAAGTATGCATAACTACCCCCTAAGGCACCAATAGGCATTAGCCAGTGCCATTTAAGCCGCTGCAAAAACCCTAAGCTATGGCCAAAGTTCAACACAAACGCCAGCCACAGAACCATCAACCACCACGGCCATGAGTCAAACACAAACAGCCCCATTTGCGTGAATATCATATCAATAACAAAACCCAACACAACCAGTGGTAATACCATAATATCGGCTTTAAAACAGGGAGATAGAAAATAGTGCACCAGCAAAATGACACACGGAATAGCCAGCCATTCATTTCTGCCAAATACACAGAACAACCAGATAATCTGAAAACTAATGGCTTGAAAAAAGAGCCACAGGGTTATTTTTTTCATTAGTCAAAAGTCCACCATAAATAATTAATTAAAGAACCTACATCATCGACACATGGAGCGAACATACTGAAATCCTTCACTAACTCTGCGGCACTATGTCAAATAAACGCTGCAAAGCTAGAGAAAAATCCCCGCCTAACAAATGAACAGATGTGGTAGTAATATCACCATCAGCAACCCCACCTAACATGATGGGGACGTTAACCTCATCCGCTAGTTCATCGAGCTGGCGTGCCAAAGTCGCATCAGGAGGCCTAGTAACTAAAGACAACACCACCCCTGCGGCCTGTACTTTGTTAACCACAGGCAAGACTTGATCAAGCGGCAAATTTGTACCTAATAATAAAACACGATAGCCTGCATTTTGAGCACTTAGAGCAAACATCAAACTGCCAAGCTCATGATGCTCATGCGGCACGCAGGCTATCACTAGCATAGGCCCCGTGTTGCGTGCGGTGTGATGCAAGCGAGCACCAATTTTATTACGCATGTAAGTAGAGAAAAAATGCTCTTCAGCAATACTCGCCGTGCCTTTTTTCCATCTTGCTCCCAAAATAACTAGGGTTGGCCGCAATATCTGTTCCGTTACTACATCTACCGCATACAGAGAAAGGGCTTGTTGATAGGTAATATCTAACTGTTGCTCATCGAAGTAGCTAATCGCCTGCAATATTTTATCAACCAAATGCTGCCATTGTTGCTCTTGGCTGACCTGCAACTGGCTTTGATGTAGGTTTTCTCCTGACTGCCATTCATCCAATTCGCGGATGGCCTTGCTAATAGTTGAGCCTTGATCTAGGTATTCTTGCAGGCGTTTTATGAATAACACATCTTGATCATTGTAGTGACGATGACCACTCATAGTCCGTTCAGCCTGCAAGATCCCATAGCGACGTTCCCATGCCCTAATTGTGGATGGGGGAACGCCTGTTCTTTCAGCTAATATACGAATAGGAAAAGTATTCATAAGCATACTTTAGTGGTCATGCTTCTCTAATACCATTTGCCAAGTGCCCAGGTAGCCTTCTAAGAAGCCAGCCTGACTGTAATCAAGGTAATAACGCCACATCCGCACAAAGGCTTCTGGGTAACCCAGTTCCAACACCCTTTGGTGCTGCCTATCAAAGCGTTGCTTCCAGTCTGCCAACGTGCGTGCATAATGCAGACCTATATCTTCTTCATGAATTGGTACCAAAGAAGTTGCCTGTTCTAGGGTCTGGCAGAGGATCGAACGTGAAGGCAAAAATCCTCCAGGGAACACATGGCGTTTAATAAAGTCTACGCGGCTGAGCGCTTGCTGGTAGCGATCATCCCGAATAGTAATCGCCTGCAACAACATACGGCCCTGGGGTTTCAACAAGTGGTCGCATTGCTGAAAATAGGTTGGCAAATACTCATGACCAACAGCTTCAACCATTTCAATAGACACTAGCTTGTCGTACTGACCTTCTAACTCACGATAATCTTGGCACAAGAGTGTGATTTGCTTGCTTAGTCCGGCCGCTTTCACGGCTTGCTTAGCATAGAGATACTGCTGCTTAGAAATTGTTGTTGTCGTCACCTTGCAGCCAAATTTTTGGGCCGCGTAGATAGCCAACCCTCCCCAACCAGTACCAATCTCCAACAAATGGTCTTGTGGCCCCAATTGCAGCTTTCTGCAAACATGCCTGAGTTTGGCCTCGGCAGCTTGATCCAGATCCATATCAGGTGTTTGATAGTAGGCACTGGAATACATCATCCGTGCGTCCAAAAATAAACCAAACAGGTTGTTACTGAGGTCATAATGAGCCTGAATGTTGTCTCGGCTACCTTTCAACGTATTGCGGCGTAAACGGTACCAAACCTGCTGTGAAGCCTGCAAAGCACTACTGATCCGACTCATGCCATCACTGACAGAAAGGTTACGCAGCATTAAGCGCAACAAGGAAGTGAGATTGCTGCAACTCCAGCGGCCTTGCATGTAACTCTCACCAGCCCCCAAACCACCATTTAAGGTAATATCAAGCCAAAAGCGACTATCGTTAACATTCAATACAACTGTCAAGTCAGACGGCTTTTCACTCTCGCCAAACACCGTTACTTCACCCGCTTCTTCCAGCAGAATCTGGCCGCCTTTTAGTTGATTAAATAACCTAAATATCTGCTTTCTCGCCAAATTGTGTGACCAGTGGTTGTTATCCAAGCCTAATGTTGGACCGTACGCGGGAACGATATTTGTTTTCATAATGACTCCTTGCTTTAGTCAGCTTGAGGGTGGGGATATAGGGGCACTCGCTTCAGCCACAAGCGCAAAGCATGCCAGTAAATAAGTACCACGACTTTAAATGTCATCACGGGGAATGTGAGCAACATCTTGGCTAAACTCCAAGTGCTAATGGGCAAACGCCGCAAAGACAAGTTAGCATCGAACACGCGACTGCTGTTCTGCCAACAATTCATATGTACTCGCAACTTCTGAGATGGCACAGACATCAACCACTCATAGTCTAATTCCATGGGTAAAAAGGGTGACACATGAAAAGCTTTAGCTTGTCGGTAATGAGATAGCTCACCGGTACATTGGGCCTCTCTCGCATCCAACACGTAGATGTATTGCTCTTTCCAGGGTGTGTTGTGTACTTCACACACAATAAATTCTAGATCGTCGCCTGAGGCACTAAAACAGTAATAGAAGCTAACTGGATTGAAACAGTGGCCGAAATAGCGCAGATGGGTCAACAAGCGCACCGGGCCTGAATGGTGTTTCCCCGTTGCTGCATAGATTTTATTTTGCACCGTCTGCTTGAGAGGTTCATGCTCTGGGCCCATATGATCGCGACGCCAGAAACTGGCAATATTTGCTTTATTCACCGACCAAGCACGGTAAGAGTCAAACAAACTTGGAAGCTCGTCCAGATCTATATACAGCATAAACATTTGATAACTAAATTCATGCACCTTGGGCTTTGCACGTCTATGCCTAACTTTGCCAAGATAAATAGCGCTATGCATATTGATCCTCCATATGGCCGACCGCAGACAAAGCACTAGCCACACCATCTTCATGAAAACCCTTACCCCAATATGCGCCGCAATATAGGATTGGACCTTCATTTAATACACCCTGTTGTTGCTGCAAATCGACCCCTTCTGGGGTAAATACTGGGTGCTCATAATGCAGCGTTTTTATCACCTTAGATGGTGCTATGCGTTCACTAGCATTAAGGCTCACAAAGAAATCTTGCTGAGTATCCAAACCCTGCAAACAGTTCATGTGATAAGTCACCGTGGCATTGGCAGAAGTTTGCTGCTGATCAATATGATAATTCCAAGCGGCCCAAGCACGACGATTGCGAGGCATTAAGCTGGCGTCTGTGTGCAACACGACCTCATTGGTCTGGTAGGGAATGGCAGACAAAACCTGCCGTTCTTTCGGTGTTGCATGAGCCCCCAATATTGCTAAGCTTTGGTTTGAATGCGTAGCCATAAACACACGATCAAATTGCTGCGCAGGCTGGTTCACCGGCTTCACCATGACCCCTTGAGCTTGACGCTGCACTGACTCGATGGCCGTATTGAGTTGCACGCGATGCATGTAGCCTGTCGCCATGGCCTCAACGTAACGCGCTGAGCCTTGCGCCACGACATACCACTGGGGGCGATTCCTTAAATTAAGCAAACCATGGTTTTCAAAAAAACGAATAAAGAAGCGCGCTGGGAATTGGAGCATGGTATTGGGGTCGGTAGACCAGATAGCAGCACCCATTGGCAGGATGTAATTATTAATAAACATCTGTCCGTAATTCTGCTGAACCAATAATTCACCCAAAGACAAACTGTCTTGCATGCTACGCGACAGTTGGCGCGCTTGCCGATTGAAACGCACTATATCCTTTAGCATGGAAAGAAACCCTAGATTCAGTACGTTGCTTCGCTGCGCAAATAAACTACTAAGATTGTGGCCATTGTACTCGAGGCCCGTTTCGTTATTCGCCACCGAAAAACTCATTTGGGTTTTTTGAATTGGGACCTCTAAATCGCTCAATAGATTATTGAACAGTGGGTAAGTACGGTCATTGAAAACAATAAAGCCCGTATCAATAGCGATATTTTTACCCTCCGACTCCACATCATGAGTATGGGTATGGCCCCCCAGATGATTACCCGCTTCGAACAGAGTAATGTCATGTTTAGGGTGCAGGTAATACGCCGCGGTATTACCACTAATACCACCACCTATAATGGCCACTTTCATCAGTTATTTCCTCGGTCATCAGAAGCCTGCGATTGCTTGGCATCCGTTTTCCTTATGCGGGGCCAAAAGGCCGGTGTAGAAAGCTGATATTGCTGATAAGCGGGGCGCAGACCAGTGCGTCCTTTTTCCATCATGCTCACCCCAGAAACACGTAACAATAGGAACAACATTATCGCGGGCGAGAGAACCGTCCAAATGGTGTCGAACTGCAAGCTGAAGGCGAACAATCCCCACCAGTACAGACTCTCGCCAAAATAATTTGGATGACGGGTGTATGCCCATAAGCCGTGCTGCAAGGGTTGGGCAGGTTTATTCTCGCGCTTTTTGAAACGATACAGTTGCCAGTCAGCCAAGGCTTCAATAGCAATACCTAATAGTGCCAACCCCGTGGCTAGGACTTCTCTGATACCGATCTTTCCCGACATCATCAGGCCAGGCATCAAGCCAGAAAAAATTACCATAGCAATGAGTGCTTGCAACACATAAACGACGTAGATACTTTTCCAGCTAAACGCAGAGCCGCGCCTGTCACGCATAGCTGCATAACGCCAATCCTCAGCTTTACTCCAATTGCGAATGCTCAGAAAAATTGACAGTCGCAAGGCCCAAACGCCTATCAATGCCAACATCAACCACTGGCGACTGCTTAATTGGGACTGAGCCATTGCCACCCATAGAGCTGCTATTAAAAAAAACATAGACCAGATGGTGTCAACGTTATTGACATTTTGACGGCGCAAACTAAACAACCAACCAACCATGCCCAAAGCAATAAATATCCACCAGCTCTGTAACCAAAGTGTGCCTAAAGGCATAACGACTTGCTCCTATTCCATTCAGCGATACAATTTGACTTGTCAAACTTATTGCATGAAATTTTTAAATGCATAACTATTTGTACACAATTTAAACCGCATGATCAAGTTTTATTTTTCAAATTTTTGTGCAATATGGATTATCATCAGAATATATTGAATCAAAATACAATGTAAAATATTGATAAATATACAAATTATCTCTTACGCATCTATTTTTTTTGTACAATAATTTGCACAAGAATATGACATAGTCATCCCTTTAGCAGGCGGTTCTGGCCTTAAGTTTCGACAACAACCCCTTAAATCAAATAGACACTGGTGTTAAACAACATGAATTGCGTCAATAACTAACCAACAAAATGCGTATGTACTTTGAAATTTTATAGGACTAGGTTTAGGCTTGCGTATGGATAGGGTTTCAATTCTTTAGTGGCCAAGGCACCATAACAACCACCGTATACTAGGAGTTTTATATGAGCAGTTCCATTGTCGTCAATGACACCATGATCAAGGCTTTTCAAAGGGATGGTGCAGTCCTTATTAGGGGGCTATTTAAAAGTCAGGTAGAACTGTTACGCATCGGCATCGAGAAAAACATGCAAAAGCCCGGCCCCTTTGCTTCAGAGAATTTTAAAGAGGGCCACTGTGGGCGTTTTTTTGATGACTATTGCAATTGGCCGCGCTTCAAAGAGTTCGAACAAGCTATTTTTAACTCACCCGCACCTCGGGTAGCTGCCCAGCTGATGCAATCACAAAACGTACAAGTATTTCACGATCATATACTGGTAAAAGAGCCGGGGACTAGTTTAGCCACCCCGTGGCACCAAGACAGCCCTTATTATTTTGTCGAAGGCGAGCAAACCATCAGTTTTTGGTCGCCCATGGATCATGTCACTGATGCTACCTTGCGATTTGTCGCTGGCTCTCACAAGTGGCAAAAACCAGTACTGCCTATTCGCTGGACTACAGAAGAAAGTTATTTTCCGGATCAAGACACCTATATGCCTATACCTGATCCAGACGCTGAGGACATGCCGATATTAGAATGGGAAATGCAACCGGGCGATGCCGTCGCTTTTAACTACCGCACTCTGCATGGCGCACGCGCCAATAATAGTAGCCAACGTCGTCGCGCCTTTTCTATCCGCTATGTGGGTGACGATGCCCGTTATATTGAGCGGCCTGGGCGCACATCACCACCTTACCCTGGACATGGCATGCAGACCGGCCAAAAGCTACGCGAGGACTGGTTCCCTTATGTCTATAAACAGACAACCTAAGCGAAGCCGTTAAATAGCAAACGCCCATGTCGACAAAATGATGTTGGTACTTTTACCAAAATCATGTAATTTACAGCACTATTAGCATTTATCTGGCGCAGTTTAGTTACATGAAAACTCTCGATGTATTTTCAGCTATCGCCGTAGCTGTGCTGTGGGGCATGGGGTTTGTCGTGGCCAAAGCAGCAATGGATCACTTTAGTCCCATCTTGCTTATGGCTTTACGTTTTACTGTTACCGCCACATGTTTAATATGGTTTTTTAGGCCCTCACCTAGTATTTTTGGCAAACTATTTGTCCTCTCTCTAGTCAGTGCTACCATCCAATATAGCTTAACTTTCAATGGCTTAAGAGGTATTGATGCCTCCACCGCTATTCTATTGGTGCAACTGGAAGTACCCTTTGGTATTTTGGTCGCCGTGGCCTGGCTGGGAGATAAGCTCACCCTACGCCAAGGCCTAGGTATTGCGGTAGCCTTTGTGGGAGTCTTTATGATTGCTGGCGAGCCTACCTTAGCCAACGATATAAACTATGTGCTGTTAGTCATAGCTGGCGCTTTCACTTGGGCCATAGGCCAGGTCATGATTAAAAAACTCGCTGTAGGTGGTGGTTTTGCTTTGGTAAGCGGTATGGCCATTTTTGCTGCCCCACAGCTATTTATAGCGTCCCTATTATTTGAAGACAATCAAATACAGCAGCTAACAAGCGCCTCCGTTCAGGCATGGGGTGCCGTCATATATTTGGGGCTAATCATGACGGCTTTAGGTTATGCCATGTGGTATCGACTGCTGGCACAGTATAATGTCAATCAGGTCATGCCCTTCTTGTTACTACTGCCCTTTGCTTCGGTAACCGGTGGGCATTTATTCCTTGACGAAGTACTCACCCTAAAAATCGCCATAGGCGGCTTGTTCACACTAAGCGGCGTCGCCATCATTACGCTTAGGCTGAAATGGCGCAGCTAGTGACCTTGCCTCAGATAATAGCCTGCTCAAGCAGTGGCCGAGATTGGGCAATGCGGTCATACGCAAACAAGCTAAGGTCCAAACTACGATACTGACCATAAGTAATAAGTTCGGCAATGGCCCGCCCCATAGCCGGCGCCTGTTGTAAACCATGGCCAGAAAAACCATTCACAAAGAAAAAATTCTCTACCTGTGTATGAGGCCCAACAATGGCATTGTGATCCCAAATATTATAAGCGTAATGGCCGGCCCACTCGCTAGTTACCTTAATGGCTTCAAACTGCGGTATACGGTTGGCCAGTACCGGCCATATGTGTTGTTCCCACAAGCCCAAATCCATGGTGAAATCATCGTAATCAGCGGCAGGATCGAAGGCGCCGTGCCCGCCAGCTTGGTATGTACCATTGCCATTCTCGCGCACATGCACCCCCGAGGGATCAACCGTTAATGGCAGGTCTCTATCCAAAGGCTTTTGTGCTTCGAAAACCCAAGAATAACGCTTCCTGGGTTCTACAGGAATATCAATGCCCACCATGCTGGCTGTTGCCGAAGCCCTTGGCCCTGAGGCATTCACCACCTGCCCACAAGCCACCTCCTGCCCCGAGCTTAGTGTCACACTTTCTACTCGCGTACCATTGACATTAACCTTCATGGCCACAACTTCATTGCTAATGTATTCCACACCCCGTTCCTTTGATTGGCGGCGCCAGCAATCAAATACGGCAGTAGCATCCCAATAGCCTTCATCAACTAAATTAATGCTGCCTAAGACAATGTCGTCCACCTTATAGAATGGATAAGCCTGCTTAATTTGATCGGCATTGAGCAGTTGTGTCGATGCTCCTGCTTGTAACTGCACCTGCTGGTTGGCCCGCAGTACATTGGCGAACGCTTCGTTATCGGCCAAATACATATAACCAAAATTGTGAATACTCAATTCGGGGACCCGCTTGTCATTGCCCATACGTGCCCGCAAGTTGGTAATAAAATCAGCACCATATTGGGATATATGAATATTCAAAGGCTCAGAAAACTGCTGACGAATACAAGAAGTGGTGGTCATGGTAGAAGAAAATTGATAAGTGGGGTCTTTTTCGACCACCAGTATAGAGCCGTTGAAGTCCTCATTGTGGGACAAAAACCAGGCACAGGCTGCCCCCATGATAGCGCCACCAATAATTACCACATCATAAGCACGATACTGGGGCTGCGAATTCTGCGTTGCTGCTTGCATGTATCAACCTCTACTGGCTTACCAAGCCAAATACAACAGGACCTATCATCACCAAGGTCAATCTAGGTCGGTTTCTGCGCCATAATAAAGGGCACCTTAGCCCGCCCCTGAGGGTGCCAATCATACTTTATTAGCAACCCTTTTGCCTGTATCACATCACGATAACCTTGCACCTTTAGAAAATGAATTGGTGCGGGTATTTTTCCTAACAATTGGCCCAACGCCAGCACTAACCCGATAGCGGGCCTGATTGCTAAGGATATCTCACCTAGACAAAATTGGCTGCTCACCCACCAACCGCCAGGTTTGAGTTTTTTAATCACTTGCTCAAGCAGTTCTTGCCAGTCGGGCACGAGGTGTATCAGGTTCATGGCAATAACCATGTCGAATACCTTACCATCCTGCCACTCTTGCCCAGCGCAACGACAATGAAAAGTGAGGTTAGACAAGCCCAAATTAACCAGCTTGTGCTGCGCTATATGAATCATTTCTTCAGAATAATCCTCAGCAACAAACCTCACCCCAGGGAACTGTTGCGCCAGCTTAATCGCGACACTTCCAGTGCCGCACCCCATCTCCAACACCACCATGCCATCTTCTAAATATTGCCCTATTCGCGCTAACTTGTACTCATATGAAGCAACATCACTCACCGGCCGGAGTGCATACTTAGCCGCTATATTATTCCAAAACTGGGGGTTAGGTTGTGACATATGCAGGGCCCAATGAGCAGTTTCTACAGAAGTATATTGTGGCAAAAACTTGCCCTTAATCAAGCTTTTCACCGACTATTTTCACTACATCAGAAGCTTCTGATATAGTAATATTAAGCTCACAAAGCCATATTGGAGCCTATTATGAACATCGACACTATTTCTTCAGCCTATTCAGTCCAAACCGTGCTGCAAAGGCAAGCTATGGCCCGAGTTATGCTCAACCGGCAGGTGCAAGAACGCCAAGCAATTAAGCAAGCGCAAGCCCAACAAGTCCCGGCCAAACCACTAGTGGCTCCTGCTGGCCAAGCAATAGAAAAAAAACAGCTGTTGCCAGAACAAGCTTCAAAGGTAAACCAGCGCTTTCATACTGCCCATATCCACCATCAAGATGTCAACTTGACTAGCGCCCGCACTGGCCGCGTGGATTTATTGCATAAGCAAGCACAAACCGACTATCAGGCTATCGGCAAACAAACCCCCCACATGATGATCGAGCAGATTGTGTAAAGCCCGCTAGGCATTGGCTGGCGCACCCATTCATAGCATTTTTCTTCGTCATAGTGCTTGCCAATCACAATGCCTTTGCCTTACCCAGCCGCCATGAATTCGACAACATCTCAGCTTGTTGCAAAGCGCACTCTCAACTCTTGCTTCAAGGTTTTGCCTGCTACGTTACGTGGCATAGCCTCAATAATATAAACTTGCGATAATTTTTGATAACGAGCTACCACTCGCTGGTTCACCCACTCACAAAGCTCAGTGGCGTCGCACACGGCACGGACCACCACGGCAGCAACGGGGGTTTCACCCCACTTTTTGTGGGCGACGCCCACCACAGCCGCTTCCTGAATCAATGGATGCTGCACCATAATCTCTTCTATATCCGAAGGGTACACGTTGACGCCACCAGAAATGATTAGGTCTTTCTGCCGATCAACTAAATATAAGAAACCCTGTTCGTCCTGATATCCCAAATCGCCAGTAAAGATCCAACCATCACGAAAGGTGGCTTGAGTTAAATCTTCACGACCAAAGTAACCCGATGACATAAGAGGGCCATCGCCCACGATTTCGCCTATTTCGCCCGCTGGCAGGTCTTCACCATGCTCCCCCACGATGCGCATACGTGAGCCCGGTAATGGGCAGCCAACGGAGCGGGGGTTTTGTTTGGCATCATTACCATGTAATACGGTTATAAAGCCCTCTGTTAAGCCATATAACTCAAAGAAGCGATTCGGAAAGCGCATCTGCAATTGGGCCTTGAAGTGCTGCTGTAAAGGTGCGCCCAATACCAAAATCATTTGTACGCTAGGCAAATGCTCTAGACTAAAATTCGGGTTTTCCAACAGGCAAATAATTTGACTGGGGACCATCATGGTATGAGTGACTGCATGTTTGGCCATAGTCATAAGTACATTGTTTGGCTCAAAAGCGGGCGTAAAAACAAAATGCCCACCATTAAGAAAACACGGCATCATGGTCACAAAGGCACCATTAAAAACTAATGAACCCGCATGTAGAATTACACTCTCGGGGCCAATACCAAAAGCCAAACTAAAACAATAACCATACATAGCTCGCACATGATGGCTGTGCATGATCCCTTTAGGCAAGCCCGTGGTGCCACTGCTATAAACAATATTAAATAAATCGCTGGGCAACACTTGTTGCTCTGGTACTGGCTCCAACAACGCCTTCTGCATCCGCTGCCGTAAATCCTGCAAGTCCATTATCTGTAATTGCTTATTTGCTAATACGGTTAAATCATTGGCGCGGTCATCGGCACAGATCAATAATGCACACTGGGCATCTTTGGCCAAACCCAATACTCCTTGGTCTCGCAACAAAGGGCTTAAGGGAACCACGGCTGCTCCTATGCGCGTCACGGCCCAATACAAACCAAGCAATTCAATACAGTTTTCCAGCAATAGGGCAACTTTACTTGCTGGCCGCACCTTAGCCTGCCATAAAACTTGTGCCATTTGCTCAACCAGCTCGTGCCATTGCTGATATGTATAGGTGGACTGTTCAAAGCTAACGGCGCGCTTTGACCCGTGCTCACGCGCATGTTGTCCAGTAATACGGTGTAAAGAAATAGACATAGTTTGCCCCTAAAAACCTCGCCACAATGACCTCTACCTCAGCCTATCAAGAAAAAGGGATAAGTAATATAGCCAAAGCCCTTCGTCGTGTTACCCCTGCTTCTCAGAAGTGAAGTAAGATGAGGCTGTCGAAAACTCACAGCTAGAGGTTTCTCATACCTGCAATTGCCTGTAAAATAGCCCCCTAACTCGAAACTTTGGAAGCAATACAATGGGCAGAGCCTACCAAAACCGCAAAGATTCCATGGCAAAAACTTCAGATATGAAGGCCAAGGTTTATAGCAAATATGGTCGCGAAATATATGTGTCAGCAAAATCTGGCGGTATCGACCCAGACGGCAACCTGGCATTACGCAGCCTAATTGACCGAGCCAAGAAAGACCAAGTGCCCACCCACGTTATCGACAAGGCCATCGACAAGGCCAAAGGCGGTGGCGGCGAAGATTTTTCTCCGGCTCGTTACGAAGGTTTTGGACCTGGCAATTGCATGGTTATTATTGATTGCCTTACCGACAACCCAAACAGAACCTTTGGCGATGTGCGCCAGGCTTTCACCAAAACCAAAACCAAGATTGGCACCCCTGGCAGTGTTAGCCACATGTTTGACCACAGTGCAATTCTGGTATTTTCTGGTGCCGATGAAGACGCCGTGTTAGAAGCACTCATGGAAGCCGATGTCGACGTAACAGACCTAGAAAGTGAAGACGAAAAAATTACCGTTTTTGCCCCTCACACAGAGTTTTTTAAAGCCAAACAAGCTCTAAATGATGCTTTTGGCGACGCTGGTGAGATCGATTTTGACGTGGCCGAAATCCAGTTTATTCCACAAACCACTACTGATATTGGCGCCGATGATATGGACATGTTCGACAAGTTCTTGCTTATGCTCAACGATTTGGACGACGTGCAAAACGTTTACCATAACGCCACTGTCTAACACCACTTTGATGCATTATCTGGGTAGCTAGCCACTACCCAGATTCCCTCTGTAAAATAATTAGATTGGGTAGGCTTTTAAGCGGTCGCCATCCAACGCACTGGATGCCTTTTTCGAGTTTACCGATGCTAATCAGTCATGGCCCCGCGCCAAGTGGTGTGATCATCCCACATAGTCAAGCAGCTGGTGCCAGAGCACGCGGCAAGCGTGCTCTGCTTGGCTAGCCTTTACAACGGTGGTTTTCAGGGTCATAAAAGGGTCGCCAACTGAGTTGGGCTGGATAAGCGACGCCCTCAACTATCACTTCAAACTGCTTATCGTTAACCGCCTTATCACCCCGTTTCAAATTCACAAATGCCAAACCCACTGCGGCATGCTGGCCATCAGACCAGGCGCCCGAAGTAACAAAGCCGATAACTTTACCCGCCATCAATACGGGTTCATTGTGATACAACAAAGGCTGCCCATCCAACAATTTTAAATAACATAACTGCGACCCTTGGGCGGTTTGGCGGCGCTCACTAGCAGCCCGTTTGCCAATATAATCTTGATCTTTATTACACAAAAAACTCAGGCCTAGCTGATGCGGGGCTTCGCTATAGGAGACATCATGTCCCCAATGCAAGAAGCCTTTTTCAATCCGCAAAGCATTCAGCGCCTCACTACCAATGAGCTTAAGGCCCACATCCTTGCCGGCCTCTAGTAGTTGTTCCATTACATGCTCGGCAAAATCCGGGGTGACAAAAATCTCCCAACCTAGCTCGCCGGTAAACGACAGACGTTGCGCCCACACAGGTGCATGACCAATGTAAAACGCTTGCCAACTTTGGTAAGCGAAGGCAGCATTGCTAAAGTCAGCATCACTCACCATGGACAACAGTTTGCGACTGTCTGGCCCAGCCAAAGACAATACACCATAAGCGCTGGTAACATCGCGTAAACTAACCTGCTCACCCGGCTGCAAGTGCTTCTGTAAATGTTCTCGATCACGACGTGTGCGAGCCATAGAGCTCATCAACATATACTGCTGCTCAGAAAAGCGGGCGACCGTTGCATCACTCTCTACTCCCCCTCGTTCATTGAGCAACAGTGTGTAGGTCACTTGATCATTAGCAACGGCCATATCTTTACTGCAAACACGCTGTAAAAAACGTTCCGCATCAGCCCCCTCTACCAGGAGCTTGCCCAACATGGAATAGTCCATCAAGCCGACGCCCTGGCGCACAGCCTGCTGCTCGGCTTGAGCATAAGCAAACCAGTTTTGGCGGCCAAAACTGAATTGCGTCACCGGTGCTATCCCGGCAGGCGCAAACCAAGTGGGTCGCTCCCATCCTTGCACCTCACCAAAGCAAGCATTGCCCTGCTTAAACAGGTGATAAAAGGGTGTCTTGCGCAGGCCACGCACTGTATTGCGCTGGTCATTGGGCCAATGCATGGCGTAAGTGCGAGTCTCGGTCTCCGGAGCACGTTGCTGCAAGTACAGGTCACGAGCCTGAAATGCTTCAATGCGGCCTGGATCCATGTCATTTAGGTCCATGGGAGGGTGCCCTTTCACAATCCATTGGGCCAAGGCTCGACCGGCACCCGCGCCGGACTGTATGCCGGTGGAGTTAACACCAGCAAGAATAAAATAATTCGCTACTTCCGGTGCCTCCCCTAGGGTAAATCGGCCATCAAATGAGTAACTTTCAGGGCCATTAAAAAAGGTACGTATGCCTGTTTCCTGCAGCAAAGGCACGCGATTCATAGCCATCTCCAATACATCCATGACATCTTCATCAACAAAAGGTAAGGAGTCAAAACAGAAGGTCTCAGGGATACCATCCATGCCCCATGGTTTGACCTTGTTGTGAGCAAAACCAAACAGCAGCTTACCGGCATCTTCCTTGAAGTAGGTGCAATCATCATATGAACGCAGAACCGGCAAATTGGCAGGCATATCCGGGATTTTATCGGTCACTAGGTAATAGTGTTCACAGGCATGCAAGGCCACACCAACGCCATTTTGGCGACCCAGCTCACGGGCCCACATACCAGCACAATTGACTACAAAATCAGCCTTAATCGTACCGGCATCCGTGGTCACCCCAGTCACCTTGCCTTGTTCTTGCAACACTCGCCGCACACTTGTTTGCTCAAAAATCTGGACGCCATTTTGGCGCGCACCCTTGGCTAAAGCCATGGTCAAATCTACGGGGTTGATATAACCATTGCCCGGCACCCAGATACCACCAATCACTTGGTCTGGATTCATCATAGGCCATAGGGACATAATTTCATCAACTTCCATGTAACTGGCTTGTTCTCCATGTATCAAAGCAAAATCTGCTTGGCGTTTCAATTCGGCCATGCGTTCAACATTGGTGGCAATGGAAATAGAGCCTGGACATTGGTAACCCGTCGCCTGGCCGGTTTCTTTTTCCAGCTCTTGAAACAGGTCTGAACCATATTGGGCGAATGCGGTTGTAGCATGTCCTCCTTGGAGGCGGCCAACAAGGCCTGCAGCATGCCAAGTCGTACCGCAGGTCAGTTGTTTTCGCTCCACCAGAACAATATCTTTCCAACCCTCCTTGGCTAGATGATAAGCCACTGAACATCCATGAATACCGCCACCAATAATGACAACTCGAGCGTGCTGGGGAACCATTTTTTGCATTAGAAAACCTATTTATGTGAACATCTTTTTTAAATCAAAGGTAGCGTGAATAGCTGGCCTCGATCAGGCAATGGATGTGAGTAATTGGCTAGGCGCAGCAAGTGCCAAGCCATGGCATGATTACTAGACGTTACCGGCATACCCAATAGCTGCTCTGCTTGGGGCAAGATTTCTGCCACCCGTAAACTAGTGCAGGACACAAATACACCGCAACAATCCGTTTCTGCAACCAGTTGTTGCATGGCCTTAAGCAAGCTATCTGGGCTAATACGTCCCACCACAAAATCATCACTTTGTTGAAAAGACCCCATGCACACCACATCAAAACCACTATCCTGGAGCTTTTGCCGCATGAGTTCAGTTACGTCAGGACGATAAGGCGTTAAGAAAGCAATACGCTGCATGCCTAGAGCTTTAAACGCCGCTTTACAAGCAGTGAGGGGGTTGGTAACCGGGACTTGTGGGTGAGCTTGCTGCACCGCAGCCTCAACCTTGTGCTCGCCAATGACCGTGGTCCCTGAGGTACAGCCATAGGCTATGGCATCAAAAGCGAACTGTTTTGGCAGCAAGGCCGCGGCCCGTGGCAGATCTACTTCCATCTGAGCCAAAGTCTGAGGTGTCACCTCCATGGCGTTGGCAATGCGCGAGTGATAACAAGCCACATCGGGCACATCCAGCAAAAATCTGAATTCATGCTCTAGGGTCTGATCTGTTTGCAACACAATCAAACCTAGGCGCGCTTGTTGTCCCAAGCCAGCGTCAGTTTCACAGGCTAGGGAGATTAATGGTGGCCGACTTTGCATGGTAATAATTTGTTATTGTAATGGGCGTTTAGGCCAGTTGTCTGCGACGGCAACAGTAGCAGAAAGAGCGACAGATAACCCTAAAGCTAGGCCACCAAGCATTTTATTAAGCTTCATTATTTTCCTCCTAATATAGGCTTACTTAATTTACCAAACGCTATATTTTTATCACGGCGAATAACATGTTAAAAATGCAAATAAATTACATTTATTTGCATTTTTGTAAAGTATTATGAATATTAAAGCTCTCCGTGCATTTCATGTAACCTTCACCAAGGGTACGCTAGCTGCTGCTGCAAAAGAGTTACATCTTAGCCAATCAGCTGTGAGCCGTCTAATTTCCGGCTTAGAACATGAACTCAAGCTGACTCTATTTGATCGTACTACTCGATCACTGAAACCTACTGAGTCAGGTCTAGAATTCTACCGAGAGGCAGGAAAAATTTTGGACTACTTAGAAGAAATACCAAGGATAGCTAGTGAAATAAGGCAAGGTAAAAGAAAACGAATACGCATCATCGCTATGCCCAGAATTGCTCAAACCGTTGCTGTGCCGGCACTGGCTGATTTCATGCGAGACTTTCCCGACGTAGCCTGCATGCTAAGAGAAATTCTCAATAAACACAACCACCTTTTAATAAATCTAATCAATCATCAGGCAATCGAAAAGCGTGAAGTACTCCGTCAATGTCACCAATCAGCACATAGCCATTGGCAAAGGTTGGGTCTATGCGTGAAATCACTTTGCTAGGAGCCGACCAAAGGTATTCTCCAGTGCTAGCGGTTATGGCGAAAACATTGCCTTGTTGCGTCATAAACAACAACCGAGCATGATCTAGAACTGGTTTTACCAATAGGTACTCAAAAGATTGTCCCGGCACATTATAACGCCACACGACCTCTCCGTCTTCAACCTGCCAGGCATGCACAAAGGTGTTAGCTGAGCCAAAATAAATCCTGTCTCCATCGCCAATCAATGCTGGCACCCAGTTTTCGGTGTCACGCTGCCAAACTTGTTGTCCCGTATGTACATCCAAACCAACTGCGAAATCTTCATAGGCGACATACACCAGCCGATGACCATTGGCATAAAGGGTTTTGGGAAGGCCGTAAATAGACTCATGAGTCCATAGCAGCCTTCCAGTTGCTGCATCTAAGGCCTGATAGTAAGCTGCCCCACCCTCTTCCTCGACAAAATCAGGGTCAATATAACTACTGCCCACATACACCCTGTCGCCATATGTGGTGGCCGATTGCATCAAATAACTGTGGTTTTTAAAGCGCCAATTTATCGCGCCAGTTGCCGGATCAATGGCAAATAAAGTGGCACCTGTTAGGGTGCTACTGGTCAAACCAGGCCCCACGAAGGTTGTCGAAACATATAGCTGCCCATGCCCCATATGGGCGGGCCTTTGGCAGTTAATACCATCTAAATTAGTTTGCCACCTTAGCGCACCGGTGCGTGCATCCAAGCCAACCAGATTACCACCACCGACACACACCAATAATAAATCATCATGCAACGATAAACCCCGATCCCAAACTGTCTGTTGTGGATTAAATTCCCAAACAAGTTCGCCCGTGTGCAAGTTAAAGGCACTTACATGCCCACCCTGAGGTACCACATAGACCATGTCATAACCGACTATGGGTGCCAAGTTGAGGGCACCACCGATAGGTTGCTGCCAGATTTTGCTCAAATTTGCTGCGGCAACAGCACTTATGCTAACCAAAGAGACAAATAGCAACCCTAATACAAGCTTCATTAATTGCTTTACCATAGAAGACCACACCCCATACTCTGCAGAAAAAAGGCGGCTGAAGTTTCCCTCACCCGCCTTGTTTTAGTTACTTAGCAAAACTATTAATTACCAGTATTTAACCACCTGACAGAGATTGGCCATGCACTACGATGGGGCCATCACGATTTTCTTCGGTTATATCGAACTCGATACCCGGTGGCATACGGTTATTACGTAAACGTGACTTGAGCTTAGAGTGACTCCAGTCGTAGTCGCTGGCACCCACTTCAGACTCGCCGAATAGGGGTACACCTGGTGGGTGGGATAAGACGTCGCCCCCATGCATCATGCCAGCATAGGATGTCAGATCCATTTCATGTAACGAGGACTCCGTATTACCCGAGTGACAAGATGCACACGATGCGGTGCCCTCTGCCCATACACCATGCTCAGTGAACAGCGGCAGTATGTCATCGGTAAAATTAATCTTGCCTCCGCCATAGGAAACTTTACCCTTTTCTGGGGCACCCGCGTCTACCCAGGCCCCAATCATGCCTATAGCGTTGTTACCACAGCCATACTCACCTCGTGAAATGGTCGAACCGTTATAACCGACCTTAACGCAAGGTCCGTCACGATTGGCTTCAGTAATATCAAACTGGATACCCGGCGGCATACGGTTGTTACGCAACCGTTCCTTCATTTTGGAGTGACTCCAGTCATAGTCATTGTCACCAATGGCACCTTGACCAAACAAAGGCACGCCGGGAGGGTGGGACAGCACATCGCCACCTCGCATTAGACCCGCATAGGATGTCAGGTCCATCTCATGCAAAGAAGACTCGCTATTACTAGAATGGCAAGACCCACAAGAAGCCGTACCTTGGGCCCAAATACCGTGCTCGGTAAATAGCGGTAGGATATCGGTTTCAAAATTGCCCGGAGCTGCGTTACCACTTAAATCAGTATAGGTAAAGAAGCCCTCAGGAGCTCCGACTGAAACCCACATGCCGATCAAATCAACGGCTTTTTGCGCGCCAGGCACTTTCTCTACGGCAATGGTGGATTGATGCGCGACCGCCAGCGATGCGGCAAGGCTCGAGCTGATTACACAAGCCATAGCCGCCTTTTTCAGGAGTGAATTCAACATAATATATTCTCTGGTTAGTTATTGTTATAAAGAGACTTAAATGCCATACCCTGACATACTTGATAGCGCAAACAGCGCGTTAAACGCATGCATTTACTAGGGGCATTGACTTTGATCATATTAGAAAAAGACATATTAATGATACACAATTATTTGTTTTATTTATTATTATTATTTATAAATCATTATTTTTATACAAAATGATCACCTCACCCTGGTGGAATTTAGATCTAGTATCCTACGCCATTGGCGCCTTTAATTTGTTCAAATTATTTAGCATCGAATGGGAACGCCGGCAATTAAAGAAGCTTTTACATCCATAGAGCGCAATATTTAAGGCCATGCTTAGGGGCAAAATTAATTGACCCTAAGCATCAAAAATTTTCATTGGCTTCGTAACATGGATGTAAGCACTCTATGCTTGTACTTACTAGTTCGCATTGCCGGAGCGTCTCATGTCAATTGCCGCCCAATACCATCAGCACGGTTACGTTGCTCCGATTGATATACTCAATGATAATGAGGTAGCGCACTATCGTGCCGCATTAGAAGATGCCGAGGCGCGCCTTGGTAGCTTGCATTACGAGCAGAATATCCATACCCAGCTGCGCTCTGCTTTCGAATTGGCCACTAATGAAAATATACTCGATGCTGTTGAAGCTATCATTGGCCCAGATATTCGCCTTTACTGCGCCACCTATATCATTAAAGAACCCCATACAGATACCTTTGTTTCTTGGCACCAGGACCTCACCTATTGGGGTTTAGACAATAGCGATAAGGTCGTCACCGGCTGGTTGGCTCTGGCACCAGCAACGCCTGAAAGCGGTTGCATGAAAATGATTCCGGGTAGTCACAAGCGCGGCCAACTTAAGCACCATACCACCGACGTTAGCAATAACGTCCTATTCCAAGGCCAAACCGTAAAAGATTTGGACCCAGATGATGGTGTTTACTGTCCTTTAGAACCGGGACAATTATCCTTGCATCATGGTTGGACATTACATGAGTCGTTGCCAAACCATAGCCAAGACCGCCGCATAGGTTTCAATCTGCAATTTGTTGCACCTTCGGTAAAGAACACCAATGGCATAAGAGTGCCTACGATCTTAGTGCGCGGAGAAGATAACTGCGGCCACTTCGACGACGAAGTCCCTGCCAGCGGCGAAGCGGATGCTGAATCTATGACACGCCACAAACATTATACGGACTTAATGACGCAAGCTTTCAAAAGTCAGCATAATTAGGCAAACCTCGCACATGACAGCATGCTCCGCACCATTTGTCACATTGCCACCCCTAATATGATATGACATGACACGTCATGACGTATACTAAGAGCAACCAAGGCGCTACCTTGTTCTCATCGTACACAAGAGGCATATGTTTCATGATTATTCGCAAACTAAGAGTCAACCAAGGTTGGACCCAACAGCAACTAGCACAGTACAGCGGTTTAAGTATTCGGACTGTGCAACGCATTGAAAAGGGTCAGCTCCCTAGCGAAGAATCAGCCAAATGCTTAGGTGCGGTATTTCATATAGAGGCTCAAGATATTTTGAACTTCTTTACAGAACACCATACAGCACCTCTTATAGAGGCGCATCAAGAGGACAACGATATGAAGAACCTAAGTCTAACATTGGAAGAACAGCAGGCAATGCGCGAAGTCGATGAGCTGAAGGGGTTTTACCAACACCTATTATTCTATATCACCATTATCACTACCTTATGGCTAATCAACTGGTACCAAGGCATCGACTACTGGTGGGCTATCTGGCCAACTTTGGGCTGGGGTGTAGGCATGGTTTCCCATGGCCTTAGCGCCTTCAAAGTGTTCAAACTGTTTGGCCCAGAATGGGAACGCCGAGAAATCAACAAACGTTTAAGAAAGTAACGACCCCTTATCATCAAAGCCCCATAAAGCCCCGTTGAATGGCTTCAGCCAAGCGCATCACAGGGGCTTGCAGATTTGACTCTGCATGACGCAAGTTGATGAAATAATTCGGCAACGCGGGCTACCCCGCCTGATCTTTTATGATCACTCATGATTCAGACACAGAACCGAACATAAACGTCGCCACAGCCAGAAAAACGTGCAACAAAATAGCATCTAAGTCTCTCATTATTAGCAAATATAATGCAAATGATAAATATAATTGGTTTTCATCGTTAACAGGCCATAAAATGGCAAACCTTGGCCGAGGATTTACCCTATGCACTTGAATAATATGCAGCTATACACCAGCACAGTATTAATGTGGGGATCGACCTTTTATGCCATAAAATTTCAGCTCGGCAGCGTCGACGAAAGTGTATCTGTGTTCTACCGATTTGCCATGGCGGCGGCCTTGTTGTTTGCTTGGTGCTATTACAAAGGCTTAAACCTACGCTTTGATCGTAGCCAACATCTTTGGATAGCGGCTCAAGGCATTGCCTTATTTAGCATCAACTACCTGCTGGTCTATTTAGGCACCCGCCACCTAACTACGGGACTGGTGGCCGTAGTATTCTCTATGATTGTGATGATGAACATCTTTAACAATCGCCTATTTTTTGGCCAAAAACCCGAACCTAAAGTGTTGCTTGGCGCCGTATTGGGCTTGGCTGGTATCAGCTTGGTATTCTGGCCTGAGTTGGCCAATATGCAAGACAACAAAACCACCTTGGTTGCTTTGGGTTTGACCATTGCTGGCATGGTGGTCGCATCCTTCGGCAATGCACTTTCAGCACGCAATCAACGAGCACAACTGCCCGTATTGCAGACCAATGCTTGGGGTATGGCCTACGGTGCCATCTTGTTAGGCGCCTTTGCGTTGCTTCAGGGTCACAAGTTTGCGTTGCCAGGGAACATGGCCTATTGGGTGTCTTTGAGCTATTTGGCGGTGGTTGGGTCCATCTTAGCATTTGGTGCTTTTTTGACTTTACTGGGTAGAATTGGCTCAGAAAAAGCCGCTTATGTCACCGTGCTTTTTCCCATCGTTGCCTTGGGAATTTCCACCGCATTTGAAAGCTATCAATGGACCAACACTTCCCTAACCGGCGTCCTCTTTATACTCTTTGGCAACCTGCTGGTGATTGCTAAGAAAGAGCTTTTTAGTCGCGGCTCTACAAGGGAAACCGCGGGCCCTCATTGACCCCGTTTTTTTCTACGTACTAATACCGTGTCGGCCTCAGTACCTGAGTGAAAAGAACCAAACCACTTATCCCAAAGCTGGTTGGAAAACAAAAAGCGAGGACTGTTAGTGGCCAAAAGACGCTTGTCATATTTGCACTGCTTGGCATTTAGTCCGGATGTATAGAACAACCAGTGATAAGCCCAACCAGATAACAGATTTAGACCAAAGATTACGAGCAGCACCTGCCCTATCCATGACCAACTCAAAGTCGCTGCTAGGGCTAGCTCTGGCATCCAATAGTGCCACGCCAACAAAGCAAGAACAGCATAAAGGGTGCGCTGAGAAAACAAAAACCCAGCACCAAAGAAATAGATCAGCACTTTACCAACAGGCTGAGGCCAGTCAAAAATGGGGGAGCTGGAGATAGGCAATTCAGGGGTATAATGCCAGGCCGCTTTTTTATTTAATGGGTTTGCCATAATATCAATTATTTTAGTTGGTATAATAAATACCCTACATAATCATCGACCTCAAGCAAAACAACCAATTTGGGGGTCACTGATAAAAATAATTGAATCATAGGGCTGACCCGTGTGTCTTGCGGCCTGAAAATACCTTTATTATGTGCTAGTTTGAATCTCACATTAATACAGGAGTAGCCCATGTTCGTACCTCGTAGCTCAAATTATAAGAACAAAGTCGAACATAGTTTTGCACGCCAAGAGATCACCCAAACTTTAAACATGAAGATCGATGACATTGCGCCAGGACAAGTAACTTTAAGCATGCCCTACATCAAGGCTTACACACAACAGCATGGATTTCTACATGCTGGCATAATCGCCACTGGTTTAGATAATGCCTGTGGTTACGCGGCATTTTCTTTAATGGCCGACGAGGCCTCAGTGCTCACCGTTGAATTCAAAACCAACCTGCTAGCACCAGCAAAAGGACAAACATTCCAATTCACCGCCAAAGTAAAAAAGGCAGGACGCACATTGACCTTTGTCGAAGCGGAAGCCCATGCGATTACTGGCAATAATCGTAAGTTGATAGCCACCATGAGCGCCACTATGATGGCCATTATTAATCGTGATGACGTACAAGAATAAATGACTCTTGGTTAATGTATCTGCCCCCATACTGAATCACCCCCCCACAGTCGTTTTACAGGGACCTCATAGGCCGATACAATCTGACGTAATAGAATTTTAGTGTCCGTGTATTATGAGCCAGAACAAGCTTAATCCGATCGTCCATGCCTTCAACCAGCTGTTTATTCAGCACATTCATTACAACGATGCCGACAGCCGCATGGTACAAAAGCATGTAGACACGTTTATTCACGAACTGCACACCCTGTCCTACACCAAGGAGAACCTGCCCTGGTTACATCGCGAACGCCATCTAGTCACCAGTTCTTTTGGCCGCGGCACGCATATTAACCCCCTCAAACATGTGCAATTATTGATTTGCTTGAATGGCGATGATTCTCGTATAAAGACCACAGGGACAAGTGACTCTTATATTATTCGTATTAATGACGGAGCTGGGCGATTCGGCGACATGATTAATGCCAAGCGGGAGCTAAACTCCAGCGCCATTGCGCATAATTTTGCCCATGAGCTCCAAAATTTCCCCGAGGCTAAAAATGTGAGCATTTCATCCGAGGGGGGGGCTACCTATCGTCGACAGGGTTGTCTGTGGGTATTTAATGTTATTCCCAGTTTTTTCATAAAACACCCAAAAACTGGCACCACTTTTTATCTGGTACCCGATCAACATGGCCATTGGCGGCCCATATACCCCCATACTGAGACGGCAACACTGCAGGCAATTAACCAACAACACAATGGCTTACTTTACGATTTAATCTACATTATGAAATACTGGAATCGTGAGCATGATATCTCCACGATTCCTTCTTCGCTGTTGGAAGCCATCGTCGTCAATTACTGTGAAGCCAAATCAGTGAAATTAAAAGAATTTATTGATTTGGATATTTCTGGTCTCTTACGTGCCACACGAGAAGCGATTATCAAGCCGCTAGTTGACCCACTCGGTAGTCGAGGCGACCTTAATATCTTGCCATCAGAAGCCCGAAAGAAAATCGCTGAGCAAGCTTTTTCAGACCAATTAAAAGCCGAGTCAGCACGCAACTTCGAGTTAGCTCGAGACTATAAACGTTCTATGGAAAAATGGGCACAGGTCATTGGACATGAATTTACCAAGTTGGCTCAGATTAATTAATCAGTGCTTGTTCCAAATCAGCAATAAGATCCTGCACATTTTCTATACCCATTGAGAAACGTAATAGGTCATCTGGCACCAAACTCTCTGGCCCCTCTATCAGAGCCCGGTGTTCAACTAAACTTTCCGTACCCCCCAAAGAAGTAGCGCGTACCATCAATTGCAAACGCCCCATGATAGTTGCTGTGCGCTCTCGCCCCCCTCTAAAGCGAATCGATAACATACCACCAAACCCGCCTGTGAACTGGCGCTGAGCTATTTCATAGTGTGGGTGAGAAGGCAGTCCCGGATATTGCACCATAACCACCTGAGGGTGCCCTTCAAAATGTCGGGCAAAGGCCATGGCATTGGCACTGGCACGTTCTACACGAATTGCTAAAGTGCGCATACCACGTAACAAAAGCCAACTTGCCAGAGGATGCAAAATACTACCGGCATTAGCCCGCGCAGCCGTCACACGCTGCCAACGCGCATCTTCCTGGGCACAAGTCACCAGCCCAGCCACCACATCAGAATGACCATTGAGATACTTGGTCGCCGAATGAAATACATAATCAGCACCCAAACGAAGAGGCTGGCACAACAAGGGCGTCATCACCGTTGCATCGACCACCAGTTGGGCTCCATTATCATGGGCAAGTGCGGCGGCAGCGGCAATATCCACCACTTGCCACGTGGGATTGGCTGGCGATTCAACCCATACCATATGGGCCTTTTTGTTACCGAGCACCTGCGCCAAGTGCGCTGGATCATCACTATCATAAAAACTTAAATCGATATTCCACTGCTGGCAAAAGTCCACCATCCAATTACGTAATGTCCAATACATCACTGTTGGAATAACCAAGTGTTCTTGGGGTCGCAAGGTCTGCACTAGGGCTGTTGCGGCAGCCATACCAGAACCAAACAAACGTGTGGCGGCACCGCCTTCGAGCTCACAAATAACCGCTTCCACCTGCTCACTATTATCACTTTGATCTCGAGCGTAAATGCGATCAGCCGCATAAGGTTCACCCATCTCATCACGAGCAAAGGTAGACGATAATTGTATGGCCGGTACCACGGCGCCAGTTTGGGTGTCTTTTTGATGGCCGGCGTGGGCCAATAGGCTTGCGGCTTCTAACATAGATGAGTTCTCTTTGCGCTAAAGTGAATTGTTTTCGATAAAGATCTTGCCTACAGCAAACAAATATTCATGTTGCACTTGAGGCCGCTTGAATGCAAGCCACACGACAATTTAGCAGTCTTGTAAGCGGCGGCGCTGTCTGCCTTTGGCATCAAAATTACTGGTTTTCAGCCATTGCTCAAAACGCCCTTGCAAAAGTGGCCAATCCCGATCGATAACGGCAAACCAAGCGGTATCTCGGTTCCGATTCTTATACATAACCGCCTGGCGGAAGGTGCCCTCATAAATCAGCCCCAAACGCTTGGCCGCCTTACAGGATGGCGCATTATGGGCATCACATTTCCATTCATAACGCCGATACCCTAAATCAAAGGCCTGTTTCATCATTAAATACATAGCTTCAGTGGCGATAGGGGTTTTCTGCAAACGTCGAGAGAAATGAATATGGCCAACCTCTATCACTCCATTTGCCGGGTCAATTCGCAAATAACTGGCCATGCCCACGGCCTTGCCAGTTGCCTTGTCAATGATAGCGTAAAACAAGGGATCATCCGACTCAGCTCTGGTGCTCAGCCAAGCCAAAAACTCCTTTTCTTGAGTAAAAGGGCCATAGGGCAAATATGTCCAATCTGCATTATCGGTGGCATCAACAAAGGCGCTAAATAAATCATGGCCATGTTGGCCAACTTGCAGTGGTTCTATTTGACCATATTGCCCAATATAGCTATCTCGCGTTGGCGCCAAGCAGTTTTGCCAATCTCCAACAGGGGACCCAATAGGCTGTCCATGCGAATTAAAATGTGTGGTCATACAAACACCCCAACATACCATCTGGAAGGCTCATCTAGGCGCAAGTCACCTTTTAAGACTTCAAAGTCCATCCTTATTTCCTAATGACGAAAACGATAGAACAAGGCCATTCTAGCTGATCTATAAATTAATATTGATGTAATATTATTTAACTTTATTTAACTATATAGTTAACTTATATCAGACCTTACCTCTGCCCTAGTTTAAATAAGCACCGCTAGCATTAGCAAAAAATATTGGTTTTCATCAGGCACTTTTTAACACCATAGATCCGGCTGCGGCCACCATAGCAGTGGCCGCACTACGATAAATCAAACGTTGAGATTGGATACTTGCCAAAATGCGGCGTGCGGTCATGGCCGCTAGCATGTAAAAGCCACCGACACAAAGCAGTACCACAATCGATGTGGGCACCAAGGCCAATGCCCAGCGGGTAACGTTAATTTGTGTCAAGTCCACGACCATGGGCAGTAAAGCCATATAAAACGTGATCGTTTTGGGATTTGATAGTGTTACCAGCCAACCGGACATGAATGCGGATAGCAGGTCACGCTTATTCAATGATTTTTCAACCTCCAGCACTTCTGGCTCAGCATGCCAAAAACGCCAAGCCAAGAGCATCAGATAGAAGGTCGCCACCACCTTTATCAAAACAAATACAAAGGCATAGCTTTTCGCCAATATAGCCAATCCAAATACCGCTAACGACAAGTACACCAAGTCCCCAACTATAAGGCCACCCAGTGTGGCAAAGCCCGCCAGCGAACCGCCACTTACGCTGCGTGCAACAAGGGTGGTTATACCCGGACCTGGTATAAATGCCGCCACCCCCAAAGCCACAGCAAATGCCAAAATTTGTGATATGTCCATCATGTCGATTCGTTTTTTTACCTGCCAACTGAATAAACGCGCCATCTTGCCATATGATTATAGCCCTATACAGCCACTTGCTTATGGTGCCAAACTCATGCCTGAGTCAAAACAACATTTTGCGCGGCCAATGACTCGATGTCTTGGTTTGAAAACCCCAATTCCAACAGCAGGCTCTGTGTGTGCTGGCCATGCTGCGGTGCTCCACTATGCAGGGTGGGACCATCCTTGTCAAAACTAAAACCGGCCACGGGCGTATGCCGAGCGTGGTCATCCGAACCGGCTTTTTGTAACACTGGGCGCTGTTGAATTTGTGCTGTCTGCAAGGTTTCCTCAATGGGCTTAATACGCGCTGCTGGCACCTGCGCCTTATTTAGCAAGTCCTCCCACTCGGCCGCTGTCTTTGCCATTAACGCTTGGCTTATAAACCGCTCATCATCGTCCCTCCGCCCTGCCAGTTCAGCCAGGCCCAGATTAATTACTGCCAACGCACGTGCCGGGCTTCCTAGTACTTGCATCAAGTTGGCAAGCTGACGTGGCGTATAGGCACCTAACATAATCTGCCCCGCCAGTGTCGTATAAGCTGAATAACCCGCTAACACCGGGTCTTTATTACCACAGGGTTTGGGTGCCTGGCCCGTGGCCAAAGTGCTAACAACATGATAGTTCAATAACATCAGTGCCGCATCTGACATGGCCACATCTATTTCACAACCCTCGCCGCTTGCCAAGCGTCGATATAGCGCCGCACTAATGGCAAAAGCCGCTTGCGCACCGGTGCCATAATCTACCACGGCAGGCCCCACCCGGACTGGATCTGATTCAGCTTCGCCATTAGCACACATGATGCCAGTATAGGCTTGTATGACATTATCGTAAGCAGGATCATGGCTTTTAGGCCCCGTGCGGCCATAACCGCTGATGGAACAATAAATGAGGTCTGGCTTAATCGCCCTCAAGGTAGCCGCATCCAAGCCCAGTTCAATTAAGCAGCCTGAAGTATAATTTTGCACCACCACGTCAGCCGTGCGCACTAACTTGTGGAAGATATCTCGCCCCTGGGACTGCTTCAAGTCAAGAGCCAGTGCTTTCTTATTACTGGCTTGAGCCTGAAACCCTAGGCCCATTGCCTGCTCATTAAGCTGCTCATCTGGCCCCACCTGACGCATCATGTCTGGCGCATTTACAGCTTCGATTTTAATCACCTCCGCCCCCATCACTGATAATTGATAGGTAGAAAATGGGCCGGCAAAAACATGGGTTAAATCTAATATCCGAAGGCCGTAAAAGGGCTGCATAAGCGCCTCGCTCTATTTGTTTTACGACCTATATTACTGATTATATTATGACCATGACAATCACCAAAACAAGGCCTGAGCCCCCACAATTTTGAGGCCAGCCAACATGATCTTTAGCACCCATTTTCTTTTTTCTAACACAATACCTTGTCATAAGTTAATGCTTGCCTATACAATGGCGGCACTATGACTTGTCGGGGTGCCTGTAAAGGCTGAGATCACCATTGGTGAATCCCGTTGAACCTGATCTGGATAATGCCAGCGTAGGAAACAAGGATCCCAAATCGTAGCCACTCAAGCTACATTTTCCTTTCTCGCGCTTGCTGCCATTTAACCGGTATGCTTACGCGTATCATTTGTCGGCACAAGTTGCCATCAAACTCTAGTTTGATGGGGTCATAGTACACCGTACTTTAACTAGGAAAATACTATGTCTCGATTGACCACCCTCCTTGCAACACTGGCATTGTGCCTCACCGCCGCGACCTCTATTAACGCCGCTGAACGTGAACTCACCGTTTACACCTATGATTCGTTTGTATCTGAATGGGGCATGGCCCCCAAAATTAAACCCGCCTTTGAAGCTCAGTGTGATTGCACGATCAACTTTGTCGGCTTAGAAGACGCTGTCGCCCTACTACAACGTATCAAGCTCGAAGGAGCCAATAGCAAAGCTGATCTAGTTCTAGGCTTGGATCTAAACCTGATCGATGAAGCAAAAAAGAGTGGCCTATTTAGCAGGCATCAAGTAGATACCAGCAAACTCGATTTGCCAATAACCTGGAGTGACGACACTTTTGTGCCCTTTGACTATGGTTACTTTGCCTTTGTCTATGATACCAAAGCCCTGCCCAACCCTCCCACAAGCCTAGAAGAACTGATTAATGCTGACCCTTCTCTAAAGGTCATTATCCAAGACCCACGCTCGAGCACGCCTGGTCTTGGCTTGATGCTTTGGATGAAATCAGTCTATGGCGATAACGCTTCCCAGGCCTGGGCCAAACTGTCTGATAATATTCTTACCACTACCAAAGGTTGGAGCGAAGCCTATTTTAGCCTATTCCTCGCTGGCGAAGCCCCCATGGTATTGAGTTACAGTAGCTCTCCTGCCTACCACATGGCAATTGAAGGTAATGAGCAATTTCAGGCAGCGGCTTTTGCAGAAGGCCATTATTTGCAAGTTGAAGTGGCCGCCAAACTAGCCAAATCCAACCAACAGGCACTGGCCGATGAATTCCTGAATTTCATGGTCAGTGAAGAATTCCAGCGACATGCACCCTTAACCAACGTGATGTACCCCGTAAGCCCGGAAGTGACTATGCCCAAGGCCTACAATAAACTCATTGCACCGGCTAAAGTATTGAAAATAGATGACGCTCTGGTCAACAGCCAGCGCAAAGACTGGGTCAAAGAATGGTTAACTGCAATGACCCAATAGCTCTTCAGCTAGCATGAGGTTAGCATTTTAACTGGCATGGGGATGAGAACCCAGAACCTCTAAGAAAGCTTCGCCGCCGCGGGCCACATTGGCTTGCCACTGTGTATGAGCGTCGGCGTCGGAGCTTATGTCACTGATATACTTGTAGCAATAAAACGGTTGATCATACTTCTGACAGACTTTCGCCAAAGCGTAGGCCTCCATTTCAACAATATCATAAGCTGACGCGGCAGGGCCAAAACTGTCACCTGTGCCACATATTACGCCACTAGCATTTTGAGTCTCAATGTTCACTTCATGCTCACCGAAGGTAACATAGGGGGCTAAACCCAAACCGGTGCAGTCCATATCCCGTTCAAGTACTTTAGCCACTGGCAGTAGTTGTCCTTTATGTTGCTCCATGAACCCCCCAGCCGTGCCGTAGTTAATCACCCCATCTACCTTTTGATTGGTGGATAACTCCGCGCATAAAGCAATACTGGCATTGACCTTACCGACCCCAGTAATCAACTTTTGATACCCATCAGGAAGTGCCAGGGGCAATTCCTCAGGCAAGGCCACACAAACTAACCAAACCATATTACTATTCCTACCTGTGCTACTTAAAAAATCACAAAGGGCAGACTAACAACTGCACCAAAACCCACAAATCCCAAAAAATCACCGAAGCAGGTATCCATGTTCACTTATCCGCAATCAATCGCTTACCTAGTACCACCACAGGATCAGCTTGATAGCCTAGGGCCCCATAAAAATCCAACACAGCAACATTGGTATTACGCACACAGAGATTAATTTTGGGACAACCTAACGTCACCAAATAGTCTTCACAGTAATCCATCATCAAGCGGCCAGCACCTTGCTTTTGATAATCTGGTTGCACAGCCAAATAATTAACACTTCCTCGGTGCCCATCATAACCTATCATCATACTGCCAATTAGTTTGTTATCGTCTAGCAACAGTACAAAACGCCCAATAGTGTCTGTCAGTTTACGAAAAATATCTTGCTCTGGGTCATTCCAAGAACGAATCAAGCCACATTTTTGCCAGAGCTCAATGACACGTTGCTGCCAGTCTTGGTGGTAGTCGATGAACTGCATAACGTACCTATTTTTCTAATAATAAAAAAGGGCCATGATGGCCCCTTTTATTCATCTAATCAATTTTTTCCTCTCCTTAGCAACCACTAAGGAAAAGTATAAAGATCCACGCTCCTATTTTGACACCTTTTTGAGCCTAAATATTTATTCCGGCATCGCGCGAATTTTTTTGGTCTTAAGCAGCCTTCGGTGCTGCATTAGGGGCAGTTTTAAAGCCACCCTTTAGTTGTTGCTTTACCAAGCGGAACATTAACCATACGGTGAGCAATTGCAAAACAGTAATCGGTGTCAACATGGCAAAGTAGCTTAAGCTATACTTCACTAACAGGCCATTCTTCACTAGTGCTATATGCATAAAGAAGTGCCCCATCACCGTCAAGGCCACGCCTGGGCAAATCAGGGCAAATGCTACTGGTGAGCTATTAATATCATTGGCTTCATTAGCGACTAGTTTTTTGAAGTACCCCATGCGGCGCATGACGGCAAAGCCCATTAAACCAATGAAAACCTGAAACGCAAAAATGGTTGTCAAAAAGACCAGATGGTTAGCAGGCGCTACATTGAGCAAGGTGTGAGACAAACCATGATCCAAACGCAATACTGCGATACCACTCACAGTTAATGTAGGAATCAATACCCAAAGGGTTGGCAAGGCCATTGGCGTTGCGCCATGCTCAAACAAATCATTAAAACCAATTACCAGTTTCAACAATCCGACCAAAGCGGTAGCCACCAAGAAAAAGATGGCACCAACCATGGCCACGGTCACCAAAGGAATGTTATGGCTGAACACTACAGTTGCTGCAAACCCTACTGCAATCATTCCGAAGGTAAAAGCCGGCAACATTTGCGCTAGGGAGCCGTTCATTTCTTTCTTAAACGACTTCTTGTGAAATACTTCAGCAATAAAACCGAAATATAGCTTTAGGGACCAATAACCTAAACCGACAAACCCCATCAAGGCCAGTGGAAAGAGGTATTCGGCAACATCCCATAACCCGGGAATAAATAGGGAGCCTGCGATAAAGAAGGCATTGATAGACATGGCAGAAGCCAAAGGCATGGCCAGCAACTGAGTATGGGCATTGGTACCAAGTAGTTTATCAATACGGCCATCGGCCTTCGCCATTTTGTACTGTTTAAAGTTAAAATACATTAGACGAAAGTGGTTGACGATCAAAAAAGCGATAATAGCGGATATGACATACACCACTATTTCACCAATTCCTCCTTTCGCAGCATGCACTGCCAAATCTTCAAAAGCGGGCATAGAACGCTTTGGGTGGGGCACCCAAAACATCAAGAACATTAAAAATGCCACACTCATGCCGCCTGAACCAAGGGCAGCCAAGAAATGCAGAGGGGACCAAGAATTAAGTTTTTGCATCACAAATAATCTCATATTAGATAATCTTAATATTAGTTTATTAGAATACTTTTATATAAGTCAACCCTAAATTACCATTTCTTCACTAAAACCCAGTTCTACTCCTAAAACCTTCTTATGCGGCCCCTTTCACGACATACTGCATTAGCCAAGCACTTAAGTCAGCACGCACCTGCTGCTTATTTACCTCATTCAACATCTCATGACGCCCTTGCGGATAAACTTGGCAGGTTATATCTTGTTTGCCAGACAGACGCAGTGCCTTGTGCAGGACGGCCACATCCTTACCATACTTACCCACCGGATCCATGGCACCCGCTAACATGTATATAGGTAAGGCATTTGGAATTTGTAGCATGCCGTCTGGCTCGCTCAAATCTGCCAAACCTTGCAAATAGTCAAACCAAAATTGGTTGCTAAGTAAATGGCCTGCCAAGGGGTCAGCGATGTAGGCATCAACGATTTCCGGCACGGTGCACACCCAGTCCTTAACAGTACGTTTAGGATGTATGCGATTATTGAACTGCCCAAGTGTTAGTTTATCCACTAGGGCACTGTGCCCATGCCGGCCCTGTCGGGCACGCTCCAGAGCCGCTATGCCTGAAGCAATGCGAAACAACCAGGGCGCGCCATAATGGCTGCCGGACAGTATTGCTGCGCGCAACTGTGGCCAATTTCGGCCTTTCAGTTGCAACCAATGAGTTGCCATGGAACCACCCATGCTATGCCCCAAGACAAATAGTGGCTGGGGCCATTGTTGGGCCAAAGTGTGCATAATCAGAGTCTGGTCTTGAAGGCATTTGTGCCAGCCATTATGGTCGGCCATATGCCCTACATGACCCTGTTCGACCCCTGTCAAACCGTGGCCACGATGGTCATCAGCGCTGACATGAAAGCCTAAGCTATTTAACCACTGTGCAGTGTCATGGTAACGTGCACCATGATCACCCAGACCATGCATAATATGCACCCACCCAATAACTTGATCTTGCTTGCATGGCCATACATGAACAAACAGTTTAACCCCATCATCACTAACTACAGTTAATTGTGTCGTTTGCTGCTCATTTTGATTATTTGACATCAACATCTAGCTCCAAAGGGCGCACGTTTTCTGTAACTGGCAGCTGGTAGTAGTCGCCCTTGTGTGCCGTGAAAATATGCGCTTCTATATGACAACCCGTAGGCCCATCTAACGCCCCAGCAGCCACCGATATACTGCCGCTATTATGCCACTGCCAAAACAGACTAGCACCGCACTGCTGACAGAAACCACGCTGTGCAGAATTGGAGGACGCATACCACTTTAGGCCATCATCATTAGTAAGCACCAACTTATCATATGAAACATTGGTGGCCACCCAATAATGCCCAGACGTTTTCCGGCACTGCACGCAGTGACAAGCTAACAACGGCCGCAGTGGTCCATGCAACTCAAAGCGAACGCCGCCACACAAACAACTACCGTTTTGTCTTTTCATTTTCGTATCATCCATCGTTACAATAAATGTTGCCTAAAAAAGCCGGTAACTCTCTGGGCAAACTCAATAGGCCGCTGACGATCAAATTTCACATGGCCCACGTCATCTTCAAACCAAAATTCTTTATCCCCACAAGCGGCATCATATATTCCCTTACCACTAGAGACCGACACCACAACGTCGGCACCACCTTGCATAACCAATATCGGTGTTTGACACAATTTTGCAGCCGCCTTAGTCGCATTGACTTGCGCCACATCCATGCCCAAAATCCATTCTGCCCACCAAACGATGGCGGGGGCAAAGGGAAAACTCGGTAAACCGGTGAAGTACTGTACAGAGACACTGATGGTGTCTTGCAATGAAGAAAAGCTGCTCACCGACACCACAGCCGCCACATCCGGATTACGGGAGGCATATTCGATAGCCATGGAGGCACCCATGGAATTGCCTAAAATTCCTATTTTGCCTGCTTGCGCACCTTGACCCAATAGAAAATCATACCAAGACTGCAGGTCTTGCATTTCTTGCACACCAAAAGAGATTTGATCGCCATCATTTTTGTCATGGGCACGCACGCTACTGATCAGCACGCCAAAACCGGCATCCTGTAATACTTTTGCCTCTTCTAACAAGTCACTCCGGCTGGCTTTATAACCGTGTTGCAATAGCACATAAGCGCCATTATTGGATTTCGCAAAATAGCCAAAAAAACGCATGCCCTGGGCATTAGTAATAACGACCTCTTGCACCTGCAGGTCTACCAACTCCGGCATAATGGTTGCCGGCTTACGCTCAAACTTGGGGTGATACACCAAGGTGCGGGCTTGGTCATACGTCACCCAACCAAAGCCACTACACAAAACAACCAATAATAGTAAAACACTGTTTCTAACCCAAACCAACAGACTATCCCTCGTGACAATGGCAACTAATCAAATGGTCATTGACCATACCAACAGACTGCATAAATGCATACATACCGATTGGGCCAACAAACTTAAAACCACGCTTTTTAAGGTCCAAAGCCAAGGCTTCTGATATAGCAGTTTGCGCAGGCACATCCGCTTGAGAATGGAATTGATTGTGAGTAGGTACACCACCCACAAAACCCCAAACATAACTGCGAAAACTACCAAACTCGGCTTGCACCTTTGCATAACAGGCGGCGTTATTAACCACGCTTTCTACCTTTTTACGATTGCGAATAATACCGGCATCTTGCATAGCTGTATCAATATCCTGTACCGAAAAGGTGGCCAAAGTTGGCAGATCATAGTCTCGAAATACACGTCGATAATGGTGCCGCCGTTTGAGAATGGTAAGCCATGATAAACCGGCTTGCGCACCCTCTAACACCAATTGCTCGAATAAACGCTGATCATCATAGACCGGACGGCCCCATTCCTCATCGTGGTACTTTAAATATAAGGGGTCACTGGTGACCCAAGCGCAGCGTGGTAATTGTTTTGGCATATGCATTTTCAGACTGATCTAATGGATGACGAAAAGGGTATAGTACCTTGTGAAGTTATCTGTGTTTACCCATACGGATATTCATATACTAGACGATGATCAATAAACTATCACCTTTCGTTGCACCAACGCCCAGATTTTTTTAGAATTGGAAAACCATTTTTTTTGTAACGTAATTAGGAATAAAACTTATGTCTAAAATACTGCGTGTGGCCGCTCTAGCCTGTCTACCTTTATTTACCTTACCCGCACAAGCAGCAGGTGATGCTGCAGCAGGCGCTGCTAAAGCTGCTGCCTGTATCGGTTGCCATGGTGTTGACGGTAACAGTGTAGTGCCTATGTTTCCAAAACTAGCAGGGCAACATGCCGCTTATCTAGAAACATCCATGAAAGCATACCAATCCCAAGAGCGTAAAGGCGGCAATGCTGTACAAATGTACGGCATGGTGGCCGCACTTAGTGATCAGGATATTGCTGACTTAGCCGCTTTCTTTTCCTCAAAGTAAGCGCCATACAGTTGGCATCATATGATGCCAACTGTCACTTTTTAATCTCTAACAATTTCGAATAAAAGATATAGCTAATATACCGAATAAAAATAGGCTCTCTCAGTCTATTTCCGCTATAATAGCCGCCAATATAATTGCCAATATAGAGCGACTATTCATGACTGCTATTACTCGTGTTTTTTCTTCTGTCCTCAACAGTTTATTGATATGTGCCCTGTTAGCTATCCCAGCCCATGCTGCCAGTATGAAGCAGGCCAAGAAAGCCATTGCCGAGAATAACATCGAAGGCGCTATCAATGAACTTTTACCATTGGCTAACTCAGGCAACTCTGCGGCCAACAATATGTTAGGGGAACTGTATTTAAACGGTACTGGCGTCAGCCAAGATACGGCCCAAGCCAAGATCTATTTTGAAGCCGGTGCCCGCACTGGGCATTTGGACTCCCTTAAAAATCTCAATATCATTTTGGATACAGAATACAAGCAGGAGCTGTTAGTCGTGCGACCAGCGGCCGAGGGCGGTGATAGCCAAGCGCAAACACGTTTAGGACGCATGTATGAATTTGGTTACGGCCAAAATGCGAGCCCTAAAGATGCCTTCATTTGGTATAACAAGGCCGCGGCACAAGATAACTTAGCTGGGGCCATGAATCTAGCCCGCGCCTACAATTTTGGCATTGGCGTTGCGCAAGATCTTATTAAAGCCGAGGCGGGTTATCTAGCCGCCGCCCAACGGGGCCATGTCGATAGCATGTTCTTCTTGGGTACTATGCACTTTGCCCAACTTAGCCAAGCTGGCAATGATGCCGACCGCCAAGCCTATGCTTGGTTACGCTTAGCCTCTGATAACGGCCACGCTGCTGCCACCGCCATGGTCACCCGCCTAAAGATTAAGTTAAATGATCAACTAACGACTGCCGACGCCTTGTACAAAGAGTTTAAGCAAGCCTATGACAATTAAACCAAGACGCCGATTTAAGGCTCATAACTATCCCAATGCCACGCTCATCAAGCGCCTGATGGCTATGGTATATGACTCACTACTAGTGCTGTCTTTATGGATGTTGATCTTGGGCTTAGCGGCATACGCCAACGGTGGCGCTGTTCAAGGACCATGGGTAACCAGCCTATTGTTTGTTGCCGCGTATGGCTTCTTTGCTTTCTTTTGGTGTCGCTCAGGCCAAACTCTGGGCATGCTAGCTTGGCGCTTGCGCGTGGAAGACAACGATGGTTATGTCATTGATCTAAAACAGGCGTTGGTGCGCTTTATAGGCGCCATTATCGCCAGTGGTTTTTTTGCTATAGGGTATATCTGGGTGCTCTTTGGTAACCAGCGTTTAAGTTGGCATGATCACTGGTCTAATACGCGCATCGTTCAACTGCCCAAACGTACCAAACAGCAAACTAATTGACACGTTTATAAAGCCGCCAAGCGACCAGCAAACATAACAGTATGGGCAACGAATAGGCCAAGACAGGGGAAAAGCCAAATATACTGCTGGCTGGGCCCAATATTTCTTGAGCATAATTAAAACCCAAACCGGTTAAAACACCAAACAGCACCCTTTGCCCTATGGGCACAGCCCGTTGTGAACCAAACACAAAAGACATTGCCACCAACACCAAACTCATAGTAAACAACGGCTGCAAAACTTTTTTCCAGAAAGCGAGATTAAATAAACTGGCGTTAATACCCGCTGACTGCAAATAATCGACATACTCTCCTAGGTCTTTTGCTGATAGATACATCGGCTCCATACCTAATTTGGCCACCAAATCGGTGGCTAGATTAACTGGCCACGCTTGTTGCGTGAATTCATTGCTGGTAATGCCCTCATCATGGAGGGTAATGGTCTTACCCATCTCTAGTTGCCAGTCTTCTGAGGTTTTCCTAGCCGTTTTTGCAAACAGGCTGGCCTGCCACACTTGCCCATCAAAGGCATACCGATAAATGCCGTGCAGGCTATTATCAGGCGCCACTGCGGTAACAAAAACAAAGGCATCACCATCACGTAGCCAAAAGCCCTTGCTCGCCGACACACCGCGATATTCAGAACGCTCGACTAAAGCCATCTGTTGCGACCAGGGCACTAGGTATTCGCCCATCAAGGTATTCAGCACCACCAAGGGACCTAACGCTAGCAACACACCAAATGATAAGCGACGCAAGGTAACACCTGCTGCACGCATGACTGTCAATTCGTTACTATTGGCTAAATTACCTAAGCCGATAAGCGCGCCCACCAACAACACCAAGGGCATGTACTGATAAGCCTTATATGGCGCTGTATAGACGACATAAGTCACCACGTCATAAAAACTAGCCCCCTGATCCATGGCACTGGCTTCGTCACTAATCGCGAGCAATAAATCCAGCCCCAAAATGACTATTAGTACAATCCCACAAGTAGGTAAAAGGTGGACAGCGATATAACGGTTAATTAAGCTCATGTGGCAAGACTCCGCAGGGCTGCAAAGCGCTGCTGCATCTGTTTACCAAACAATAACCACAAACCAAGCAACAAGAACGCGCTATGCAGGGCCAACACATTGAACTCGGCACCAGAAATACCTAACTCTATTTGATCCCGGAAACGCATTAATAAAGACAGGTAGCCCAGAAAAAGAACCAAGGCGGGAAGCAAACGAGCAAAGCGACCCTGACGCGGATTTACCTGACTTAGAGCAATCGCTGTGAGACTAATAATCAAGGTCATTACTGGTAATGAGAATCGCCAATAAAGCTGCGCTCGGTAAGTGGCCTTTGGCGAATCTAACAACTCCAGAGTTGGAATCGTAAAACTGTGGGTAATATCAACGGCAACATCAGTATCAAGCAGTTGCACCGCCATTTTTTGAAATACCGTCAATGAAACATCCAGATGTTGGTCGGCCACTTGCATGCGCGAGCCATTTTCCAATAACAGATACTTGGCCTGGTATTGTTCATCAAAATATTGGGTTGCTGATTCAGCCTTAATAATGACTGGCGGTTTATGGTCACCATTCGTAAACAGAAACACATTGCTGAGCTTACTTCGATCATCACTCAAACTTTCTGCATAAATCGCCTGACGATCGCCACTACCTTGAAACCTACCAGGCACAATACTTTCAAATTCGCTGGTGTGACTTTGCACGTAAAGCACTTCTTCAACAATACGTGAGGTATGCGGGGCAATAGCTGTACTAAGCAGCAATACAATCAACGCCAAAGCTGATACGGGCACCGCCACTATACCTAACAACCGAGCTTGGCTAATGCCATTAGCCGACAAAATCACCAGCTCATTGTCCACACTATGTCGCCCCAGAGCCACCAGAACCCCAATGAATGTGCCCATAGGTAATAAATTACTTAAATAGGCTGGCAGTAAATTCGCAATCACCACCAGTACCGCTTGCGCATCCAGCTCTCCGGCAACAGCCAAACTCAAGAAGTAGGCAAATCGGCTGCTACCAACAATCAACAACAAGACCATTGAAATCACCAAGCTGGTGATGACAATTTCTTTAGCTAAATAACGCGTTATTATTTGCAAGTAGTAGCCTCTTTCAAGTCACGTCCTGGCAATGTTTAAGGGAGGGCTTATTTTGCCCACAAGTTTAGCAGGTTTTATTAATATATTAGAGCCCTAATTATTGCCAATGACTAATGACCCGGTTACTAAATTGTCGTAAAATTCTTCCCACACGCCAATCGTCATACAAACCGACTATATGTATTTGGAGCCCAAATTGAAATACTCTCACAGTAACACTATTGCCGACTTTGGCGACGCCTGCAGCGCCATATTACCTTTAGCAGCAGATCAGCACCTAACACCCTCTTTACAAATTGCCGACACTCTCTTGGGCGGTGCAATTAGCGCAGCAATCGCTAGTGGCGATTTAACAGGTAAATTAAAAAATCAACACCTGTTCCTGAATTCAACTTCAGGGCCAAAGCGTATTCTGGTTGTCGGCACCGGTGCCAGTGAGAAGCTTAATGACAGCAAATGCCGTCAACTGCACAAGGCCGCATGGAGCGCCCTTAAAGCTAATCCAGGCCAACGTGTTCATAATGAGCTTTGTTTGGCGCAGTCCAGCAGCCTAAGTCAAGCAGACCAAACCCGCTTGGCTATTGAAACACTAACCAAAAGCCAATACAGTTTTGACCAGTTCAAAAGCAAGAGTCAAGACCACAACGAAGCACCAGCCAAAGCCGATATGGTGATCGTCGCTCCAGAGGCTGAAGGCCAGTTAAAGCAGTCTATCGCCACCGCCGCCGCCATGGACATGTGCCGAGACCTCGGCAACCTACCTGGCAACATATGCACGCCAAGCTACCTCGCTGAGCAGGCCATCGCCATGGCCGCCACTTCCCCTAAAGTTCAGGCTGATATTATTGAAGAAGACTCCATGGCAGAGCTTGGCATGCACTGCTTACTGTCCGTAGGCAAAGGTAGTAACGAAGCCTCCAAACTCATCATTTTGAAATATCAAGGCGCCGCAGAAGCAACAGCCCCCCATGTCTTGGTGGGCAAAGGCATTACTTTCGACACCGGTGGCATTAGCTTGAAGCCTGGCGCCTCCATGGATGAAATGAAATACGACATGTGCGGGGCGGCTAGCGTGTTAGCGGCCATGCAGGCCGTGATTGATATGGCATTACCTGTCAATGTGGTGGCCATCGTTGCCAGTGCCGAAAATATGCCGGCGGGTAATGCTACTAAACCAGGTGATATTGTAACCACCATGTCGGGTAAAACTGTCGAAATACTCAACACCGATGCTGAAGGGCGTTTAGTATTATGCGATGCCCTAACCTATGCTGAACGATTTAATCCAGCTAGCGTCGTGGATGTCGCCACACTGACTGGTGCCTGCATCATTGCTTTGGGCCACCATACCAGCGCCGTATTAAGTAACGATGATGAATTTGCTCAAGAATTAATGGCTACTGGCAAGCAAGCTTTTGACACTGCCTGGCAACTGCCTATTGGTGACGCGTATCAGGAACAGCTAAGCAGTAATTTTGCCGACATGGCAAATATAGGCGGTCGCCCTGCAGGCACCATTACGGCAGCTTGTTTCCTAGCGCGCTTTGCTGAAAGTTACAAATGGGCTCATATCGATATTGCTGGCACCGCCTGGACGTCAGGCAAAGCCAAAGGCGCTACGGGACGCTGCGTACCTCTACTGGTCCAGCACTTGATAAATCAGGCTTAGGATTAAACAATATGGCCAGAGCAGATTTTTACACGCTCAAAGACAGTCACGGCGATGCTCGTTATCGCCTGCTGCAACAATTATTGAGCAAATCGATGACGGCTGGCCAGTCCGTGCATATACATTGCCGAGATGAGGCCGAGGCGGCCCACTTGGATGACTATATTTGGGCCTTTAAGCCCGAATCATTTTTGCCACACCACCAACTAGGTCGAGAAATACCATTACGCTCACCCATTACTCTGGGCTACCATGAATTGCGCCCGGAACGGGCTGATATTTGTATCAACTTTGCGACTGATCCCGTGACTAATTTTGAACGTATAATTGAAATAGTGGTGCAAGAAACAAGCATCTTACAAAAAACCCGTGACCATTATCGCCACTACCAGCAACAAGGTATGGATATGCACCTTCATAAGTTGTAAGCACGGTTGGCAGAGGGCGCTTTTTTAACCTGCCATGGCAATAGGGTTAGGTGAACATCACCTAACCCCTATGTGGACTAAATGCTCTGTATCTTCTCCACTTGCTGGCGCAAGGCATTGGCAGCCGCTTCGGCTTCGGCCAGTTTGGCACGCTCTTTAGCCACCACATCGACAGGCGCATTATCAACAAACTTGGCATTGCCTAGCTTGCCATTTAAACGTTTCATTTCAGCGTCTAATTTACCCAGCTCTTTCTGTAAACGCGCCAGTTCTGCATCCTTATCAATCAAACCGGCCATGGGCACCAGCACTTCCATTTCACCGACTAGCGCCATAGCTGATAAGGGCACTTCATCGCCTGCCTCTAACCAGGTAACAGACTCCAACTTTGCCAGTTTAATTAAGAACTGACTATTGGCATTGAGTTTCTCTTGATCAGCCGTCTGACCCTGACTAAATAGTACTGGAATGGGCCTAGCCGGCGAAATACCCATTTCTCCGCGGATAGTGCGCACGCCTTCAATCACTTCGCGCACCCAATTAAGGTCAGCCTCCGCCTGCTCATCAATTTTGCTGGCGTCAAACTCGGGGTAGGCTTCCAACATGATGCTATCGCCATCCTTACCTACTAGGGGTTTTACCTTCTGCCAAATTTCTTCAGTAATGTACGGCATTAACGGGTGCGCCAAACGCAAAGCGGCTTCTAAAACACACACCAAAGTACGGCGTGTGCCACGCAGTTGTGCGGCACTAGCCTGATCATCCCACAGTACGGGCTTGGAGAGCTCTAAATACCAAGCACAATATTCGTTCCAAATAAAACTGTAGAGAGTTTCTGCAGCATGATCAAAACGGTAGCTATCCAAAGCGGCCAAAACCTTTTGTTCGGTGCGTTGCAAGCGAGAAATAATCCATTTATCAGCCAGCGTTAGCTCAACCTCACCGCCAGTTTGACCACAGTCCTGATTTTCACAGTTGAGCAATACATAACTGGCTGCATTCCAAATTTTATTACAGAAGTTACGGTTACCCTCAATCCGTCCCAAGTCAAACTTGATATCACGGCCTGTAGATGCCAAGGAACATAAAGTAAAGCGCAATGCATCAGTGCCATAAGCCGCCATGCCTTCTGGAAAATGCTTACGGGTTTGCTTTTCGATTTTCTTGGCCAACTGCGGTTGCATCATATTGCCTGTGCGCTTGGTCAACAAATCTTCTAAACTAATACCGTCGATCAAGTCCAATGGATCTAAAACGTTGCCTTTGGACTTGGACATCTTGTCGCCACTCTCATCACGAATCAAACCAGTGACATAGATGGTCTTAAAGGGGACCTGCGGGCTACCATCTTCATGTTTCATAAGGTGCATGGTCATCATGATCATACGCGCCACCCAGAAGAAAATAATATCAAAACCCGTAACCAACACATCTGTTGAGTGGTATTTCTTCAAGGCGTCGGTCATTTCGGGCCAACCCAAGGTGCCAAAGGTCCACAGGCCAGAAGAGAACCAAGTATCTAGGACATCTTCGTCCTGACGAAGATTTATATTGCCCAAGTTGTGCTTTTCACGCACTTCTTCTTCATTACGACCAACGTAAAAATTACCTTCATCATCATACCAGGCTGGAATTCGATGCCCCCACCACAATTGACGTGAAATACACCAATCTTGAATATCACGCATCCAAGAGAAGTAGGTGTTTTGCCATTGCTTGGGCACAAACTCTATACGGCCATCTTCAACAGCAGCAATAGCAGGTTCAGCCAAAGGTTTGGTGGATACAAACCACTGATCTGTTAATAAGGGCTCTATCACCAAACCGGATCGATCACCACGAGGCGCCTTCAGGGTATGGTCTTCCACTTTTTCCAATAGACCAGCCTTTTGCAGATCGCTAACGATACAGTCACGAGCCGCATAACGATCCAGAGTTTGGTATATCAACGGAATATGTTCGTCATGTTGAACCTGCGGCTTACCATCGGTGCTATAGACTTCTGGCACTGCCAAGATAGCGGCATCTTGGTCAAGCACGTTAATCATGGTCAAACCGTGGCGTTGTCCCATGGCATAGTCATTAAAATCATGGGCTGGGGTGATCTTTACACAACCAGTACCGAACTCTAGGTCAACATAATCATCGGCAATAATAGGTATCCGCCGGGTTACCAAAGGCAAATCAACAAATTTACCAATGAGGTGCTGGTAGCGCTCATCTTGCGGGTGCACGGCAACAGCCGCGTCGCCCAGCATAGTTTCTGGGCGCGTAGTGACTACCACAATATAATCAAGGCCATCCAATGTTTTTTCGCCATCCGCAAGGGGGTAGCGCATGTGCCAAAGGTGGCCAGCTTCGTCTTCAGACACCACCTCCAAATCAGAGATAGCCGTATGCAATTTGGGGTCCCAGTTTACCAACCGTTTGCCACGATAAATCAACCCATCATCATACAAGCGCACAAAGGCTTCCTGTACAGCTGTATAGAACCCCTCATCCATGGTGAAGCGCTCACGGTTCCAGTCAACACTGGCGCCTAATCGGCGCAGTTGACGGGTGATATTACCGCCAGACTCTTCTTTCCACTGCCAGACCTTATCAAGAAATTTATCTCGCCCTAAATCATGTCGGGTCAAACCCTCTTCCGCCTGCACCTTACGCTCTACCAACATCTGTGTCGCGATACCAGCATGGTCCGTTCCCACTTGCCACAAGGCATCATGTTGCTGCATGCGCTTCAAGCGAACCAGGGTATCCATGATGGTGTCCTGAAACGCATGCCCCATGTGCAAACTACCCGTGACATTGGGGGGTGGAATGACAATGCTGTAGGGTTTGCCCGTGCCAGATGGCGTAAAATAGCTATTGGATTCCCAATGTTGATACCATTGCTGTTCAATGGCGTGAGGGTTGTATGTTTTGTCCATGGGTAGTATATCTATGCTAATAAGTATCTAATGCGGCCAAGGCCACCTGCAAGCCGGAATTATAACGGAAAAAGCCCCATACCGTCATTGCTACTAACACGAATTATGAGCCACCAAACAAACCTTTTTGATTGCCCACTCTAAGCATCTAGCAACGCGGCATGGCCGTTTAAAATAACATGGCTAAAATTAAACAGATACAGGCTCAACACTACCGCTATAAGAACATAAGTGGATAGGGTGCGAGCCTGCTTTTAACAGCGTATGAGCAAACGCAACTGCGGTTGCAGCCTGACTGGTTAGTGGTCGCAGCTGGATCCGTGTATATGCCCATGAGCCAACTCATCTTCTGTGGCCTCACGTACTTCCATGATTTCCACATCAAAATTCAAGGTTTCACCGGCCAGGTCATGGTTGCCATCAACCGTTACCTGGTCACCTTCCACCGCTGTTACGGTAACCACATGCTGCTGACCGGAATTACCTTCGGCATGAAATTGCATGCCCACTTCTAGGGTATCAATACCCGAGAACATTTCCCTTGGCACCTGCTGTACCATTTCATCCATATATTCACCGTAACCCAAGTGGGGTGGCACACTGACCTGTAGCTTATCACCTACGGTTTTGCCCTCTAGAGCCTGTTCTAGCCCCGGCACAATATTGTTAGCGCCATGTAAATAGGGTAATGGCTCTCCCTCACGAGAAGTGTCCACTAATTCATTAGCTGCGTTGGTCAAAGTATAATGGAAAGCAACCACACTATTGGCAGCAATATTCATAAAAGTCTCCTCATAGAGAGATTAGTAAAACAAGAAAATGGCCTAGGGCCACAACAACTTGCTATAATACCGTAAAAATCCCTCCAAAGCCTTACTTGTTATGCATTTCACCATACACGATACACCAATTGTTATTCATTTAATGCGCGCCATTGCTTGGCTTTATATCAAGATAACTGGCTGGAAAGTTGATAGTCACGCCCAACCAAAATCCGGCAATTACTTGATTATTGCCGCACCGCATACCTCTAACTGGGACTTCCCTATCGGTTTATCCTTGGCATTGCACCTACACATAAAAACATATTGGATTGGCAAAAACTCCTTATTTAAAGGCCCTGCTGGCCCCGTTATGCGCTGGCTTGGGGGCATTCCTTTGGACCGCAGCAAGGCCAACAATCTAGTGGAAGCGAGCATCCAGGCCTACAACACCAATGACGGCCTCATATTTGCTATCGCCCCAGAAGGCACGCGCTCCTGGTCCCCGCGCTGGAAAACGGGCTTTTATCACATTGCTAATGGTGCCCAAGTGCCCTTGGCCCTGGCCTATTTTGATTATGAAAAAAAAATAGGCGGTATTGGCAAACTGATACAACCAACAGGTGATTTAACAAAGGATATGGCAGAAATTGAAGACTTCTACAGCCATATTGCAGCTAAAAACCCACACTATTACAACGCTGACGTTTTCGGTACTGGCGATACTAGGCTGTAATTACTTTCGGCACCGCAGCACAACAAACTTGGCATGCTTACCTTGTTGATCTACGCACTTAAACCAACGCTTGAGTTTAGCGTGATAGCCCAGGTGGCGGTTACCAACCACCCATAACTCTCCAGAGACCGTTAACACCCTGGCCGCATCGGCAAACATAGCCATAGCCAAATGGTCACCCACAACACGCTGCTGATGGAACGGTGGATTGCATAATACCAAATCAGCACTTTGATCGACCAAATCGGCGGCACAATTGCCGACCTGAAATTGGCACTGTTGCTGGACACCATTTTGACGCGCATTAAGGGTTGCCGAAGCCACCGCCATATAGGATTCATCGACCCCGGTAACCATGGCAGTAGGCCAAGACTTCGCCGCCTGCAAAGACAAAATACCATTGCCACAACCAACATCCACCACCCGCTTAAAAACCCCCTGTGGCCAGTTGTCCAGCAAAAACTGCGTACCTTCATCCAAACGCTTGCGGCCATATACACCACTGTAATGACTCAATTGCATATCCCTGCATGACCAGCTATTGACCGTCGGTTCAGGGCTATTATCTGCCGCTTGTTCTACATGAACCAACAACAGCCTAGCCTTTTTCTTAGCCCGGCTCGACGAGAGACTACCTAATAGCTGTGTAAGCAGTTCATAAAGGCGGGTATCCAGATGTTTTATCATGATGGGGATGATAACCTGTGCATCTGGTGCCAGTTGAGGCAAAAGGCGAGCCACCTGATCCCGCAATAAACTGTTACTCTTGGGCAGGCGCATAATTACCTTATCAAATGGGCCCTGCGGCGTGGCCAATGAATCAACAAATGCAATGTCTGGTAAATTATTTAAGCGCCCATTGTGACGTAAGGCCTGATATCCCAAATAGGAATCCCCCCAGACAGTAACATTAGCTTCTTGAGACTGCTGTAAAATGCCACAACTTAAAGCCCCAAAACTATCATTTATTACCAGCACTCTGCTTGCACTAGTCAGCTGGGGCAGCGTTTCTAGGACAAGCTGGTCGGCACTATCCCATGCTTGCAACAATTCATTTCGACGCAAAGGCACACGTTGTAAATGCAAGCTACCCTGGGGCAGTTTTAGATGGGTTTCTAGTATCATTGATTATGGCGCCAAACGATCGATGTGCCAGCTGCTATCCGTTAGTTGATAACGAAAACGATCATGAAGCCGACTCGGTTGACCCTGCCAAAACTCAAAGCTTTGCGGCTGCAGTCGATACCCAATCCAAGCTCCGGGACGAGTAACCGGGCCGTCTCCTATTTGTGTCTGTAACGACTCCACCCGCTGCTCTAAAGCTTCACGATTGGCCACAATCCGACTTTGTGGTGACGCGGCTGCACTTATCTGGCTATCCCGTGGGCGATTCAAAAAATAGGCATCTACGGCATCCTCTGGCACAGCATCTACAGTACCCGTGATACGCACTTGACGCTCTAGGGGTGCCCAATAAAATAACAAAGCCGCATGGGGATTTTGCGCCAATTGCTGGCCTTTGTCGCTACGGCTATCTGTATACCAAACCAAACCCTGCTCATCAAATTCTTTTAACAAAACAATACGTGCCGCCGGGCGACCATCTATATCAGCCGTCGCCAAGGTCATGGATGTAGCATCATGATGACAAACCTGTTCCGCCTCGGCCAGCCAGCGGCGAAACTGTTGCCAAGGATCCGCCTGAAGTTGCTGTCTGCGCAATCCGTCAGCCTCATACTCGCGACGATAATCTTGATAATTGGACATATTAGGTACCACTTTCTCTTTAGAGAAGGCCATTATAGAACACCCTACTAAGAACTTAACCCCCAATAAATGTTAACCCTGATCTTTTGACCTAGCCAATTTTCACGGCAAGCTGCCCCAATTTGGCAACTCCAAGCCAATACTCGTAACAAATTGCGTAAAGTTGCGTAAAAGACAACGCTTTTGCAGCGAACGATATGTCTCAAACAAGTGTTTAATGTAAAATGCCGAAACGATATAACTGGCTCTAAATGGAATTCACATGACCGCGAAAAGTTTTTTTTCATCATTAATTAAAAAAGTCGTACTGCCAGCACTAATTATTGCTGCCGCCGGCTACTTTTTTGTCTATATGAAAAATTCTAAGCCCCCCGTACCGGCAGAGCCAATCGCCGAGAAAGCGTGGGGCGTAGCCACACATGTTGTCGAACTTGTGGATGCCGCTCCAGAATTGGCTCTCTATGGCGCAGTTGAAGCCAGCGATAGCGTCGAACTCAGCGCCACAGTGAGCGCCTATGTAGACAATGTCAATGTGGCCAAAGGAGATACGGTCAAGGCTGGTCAAAGCCTCATTACTCTGGATGATCGCGAACTAAAACTGACCTTAGCCCAGCGCCAGGCCAGCATTTTGGACACCAACGCCCGTATTGCCAGTGAGAAGAATAGCCATGCCACTAGTATTAAAGCCTTTGCCGTCGAGCAAAAGCTTCAGGATTTAAATCTCAAAAACTTGGCGCGTCAAGAAGAACTGGTGGACAACAACATGACCCCAGCGTCTCGTTTAGAAGATGCCAACAAGCTGGTGCATCAGCAGCAACTGTCTTTGATCAATCGCCAAAGTAACCTCAACGACCACCCTAACCGTCTTGCCCAACTCAAAGCCCAAGCTTTACAGAATCAGGCGCAATTGGAATTCGCTGAAATTGACCTGCAACGTACCAATATTGTCGCTCCTTTTACCGGCCGTATACTGAGTGTTCACACGGCCGCAGGCAACCGCACTCGCAGTGGTGACCGAGTGATCAGCATGTACAACACCCAGACCTTGGAAGTGCGTAGCCAAATTCCTGCTCGTTACTTACCCTACCTGCAGTCGGGACAGCAGCTAAGAGCCCAATTAAACAACAACAGCATTAACATGCAGCTGCCTTTAGTTCGTCTGTCGGCCGAGACCAGTAATAGCCAAGGTGGCATCGACGCCTTCTTCACCCTGCCCAAAAATGCCAGTTTAGAGGTAGGCCGCAACGTCCAGCTAACCCTAGCCTTGCCGGTCGAACAACAAGTGGTGGCCATCCCTGCGCTAGCCCTATATGGCCAAAACCGCGTCTACCGGGTTGTCGAAAACCGTTTACAAGCCGTATTGGTAGAGCGCTTGGGGGAAATTCGCAATTCTGAAGGTCAACCATTGACCCTAATTCGGGGCAACGACCTTAATGATGATGACCAATTGATAACCACACAGCTTCCTAACGCCATCACTGGCCTGTTAGTTGAAACTCGCTGAGGCTAAGGGAAATATCTTATTATGTTAGACTCCTTTATCAAGATTTTTGCCAGCCACAAGGTGGCGTCGAACCTGCTGATGTTGCTGATGTTTTTGTCAGGCGGCTACGGCTTAATGAAACTGAATACCCAGTTTTTCCCTGACTTCGCCATTGAAGTAGTGAATGTAACCGTAGTCTGGAGTGGCGCTTCCGCAGAAGAAGTCCAAACCAGCATTACCGTACCCTTAGAGCAACAACTAAAAAGCGTTCCTAATGTTAGCAAAGTAACCTCTAATACTCGCCGCGGCAGTGTTACCCTAAGCCTAGAAGTAGAAAGTGACGCTAACTTTAACGAGGTAACCAGCAACATAAAGCAACGTGTGGATACGCTGACCGGTCTACCCAGTGACGCCGAAGAACCCACCGTTGAGCAGATTACCCGCTATGACAACGTCGGCACTGTATTAATTACCACAGACGGCCCCCTCGAAGAACTCATCGGCATTGCCCGTAAGGCCGAGGAGGAGCTGCTTGCCGATGGCATCAGTAAAGTCTATTTTATCGGTCTACCTAGCCGTGAAATAGCTATTCAAGTGAACAACGGCACGCTGCATGACTTGGGTTTATCCATGCAAGCTATGGCCAACCTAATCAACAACCAAAGTTCCGATGTCATGGCTGGCACAGCCGGCAAAGCAGATGGTTCTAAACAATTACGAGCCATCGGCAAAGTTTCTGATGTGCAAAGCTTTGAACAGTTGCCATTACTTACCAACAACAATGCCCAACTGGTGCGCTTAAGTGATGTAGCAACAGTTACCTTACGCCCAGAAGATGACCAGCCAACCGCCACCTACCAAGGCAAACCTGCTATTGAGTTGTCAATTATGCGCACGCCCAGTGACGACACACTCGAAATGGCAGAGGTGATGACTAACTGGGTTGAAAATGCCCGCTTACGTAATCCGAATAGTGTTGAGATCATCCTTTACAGCGAACAATGGCAATTGCTTAAGCAGCGCATCATGTTATTGATTAATAATGGGGCGACTGGCCTAGTCCTGGTGGTAGCGTTACTGTTTTTGTTCCTCAATTCGCGAGTCGCTTTTTGGGTTGCCATGGGCATCCCAGCGTCCCTACTGGCGGCATGGGGTGTGGTCTACCTGATTGGTGGTTCCATCAATATGATCAGTCTATTTGGCATGATCATGGCCCTTGGCATCATTGTGGATGATGCCATTGTAGTGGGGGAGGACACCCTCACCCATGTACAGCGTGGCGAACCCTCTTTACAGGCAGCATTAGGTGGAGCTAGACGCATGCTAGGCCCGGTAGCCGCTTCTTCGCTTACCACTATTGCGGCATTCCTGCCACTGCTTTTAGTGGGCGGCATTATTGGCAATATCCTGCGTGACATTCCTATTGTAGTGATTTGTGTGATTGTTGTTTCACTAATAGAATGTTTCTTAATCTTACCCGGTCACTTACATCACGCCTTGTCCTCTCGTGCAAAACGCAAAGATTCACGTTGGCGCCAAGCCTTTGACCGGGGTTTTGATAGGTTTAAAAACAACATTTTCCGCCCTACGGTAACGGCGGCTATCAACTACCGCATGGCTACTTTTGCCATGGCCATAGCGGCCTTAATCGTTGCTATTAGTATGTTGGCCGGTGGCCGCCTGCAATTCACTTTCTTTCCCTCTACAGATGGCGATACACTTCGCGCCAACGTGCAATTCAGTGCCGGTACCGACAAGCGGGTTGTCGTTGACTATTTGGCTCAAATTGAGCAGGCCATGCTTGAGACTGAACAACAATTGGGTGGCAACCTAGTGCGTCAAAGTGCCGCTTTCTATGGTACCAATACGCTTTCTAAAGATGGCCTCTCCAGTCGTGATCAAATAGCGTATCTCAATGTCCAAATGGATAGCAGCTCCCTGCGCCCTATCACCAACTCCGAATTCATCAGTGCTTGGTATGAAAATGCTCCCAAAGTGCCTGGCTTGGAAAAACTCATTATAGATGAGCCTGCAAATGGCCCTCCGGGCAAACCGATTGAAGCGGAAATTTCCGGGGCTAGTGCTGAGGTGATGAAGGAAGTCTCCTTAAGCCTACAAAGCAGCCTCAAGGCCTTTGCTGGCGTGCAAAATATCGATGACAACCTTCCCTATGGTATGGAGCAATATGTATACAAATTGACCCCGCAAGCCAAAACTCTGGGGCTCACCTCCTCTGATATTGGTCAGCAGTTGCGTAATGCTTTTGATGGTATAAAAATCCAAAGTTTTTACCAAGGATCTGATGAGATTGATGTCCGTCTTATGCTCACCGATGGCAACCGCAACAATATCAATGCGTTATATGCTTTCCCAATTATCCTTAATAATGGCACCACCGTACCGTTGCTAGAATTGGTCGAGTTTACAACCCGCCGGGGTATTGATAAGTTTCAAAGCCAAGATGGCAAACTCACAGTTACTGTTATCGCCGACGTAGATATTGGCACTACCAACGCCAATGAAGTCATTGGCAAATTACAAGAACAAATTATTCCAGAGCTAGAGAAACAATATGGTGTTGAGATTGTCTTTGGTGGTGCCCGTGCGGACCAACAATCCACTATGCAGGATATGATGATCGGCCTGATTCTGGGCCTTATCCTGATCTACATCGTTCTCGCATGGGTGTTTTCTTCCTACAGCTGGCCCCTAGCCGTGATGTTCACCATTCCTTTTGGTATCACTGGTGCTATCTTGGGCCACACGGTAATGGGGCTTGATTTAACCATTCTGTCTTTATTTGGCCTGTTTGGTCTATCGGGTATCGTGATCAATAACAGTATCGTTCTCCTGTCCTTCTACAAGGAACATCGAGATCAAGGCATGGCTCCTGAAGACGCCATTGTCGAAGCCGCTTGCCAGCGTTTGCGTGCTGTAATACTGACATCTTCCACCACTATTGCGGGCTTAACGCCAATACTATTTGAAGTATCCTTGCAGGCTCAGTTCCTGATTCCCATGGCGACCTCAATCGTATTTGGCTTGGCTCTGGGAACCTTGTTAATTCTGTTCGTTGTTCCTTCCATAGTCATCATGCTAGAAAGTGCCGGCAACACTGTTAGCAATTTATTTCGAACAAACAAAGCTGACGTTGGCCCTCGCGCTGCCTAAGCTTCAAACCCAGCCCGACCAGCCGTGCACCTGCACGTTGCTGGTCGGCACTGCCACTGCTATAAGCCTGCGCCAGCAATTGTTGAAAACCCTCCACATTAATACCTTCACCGGCCCGTTCTCGTGTTAATTGAGTAAAATCAGCAAACTTCAATTTCACCACTAAACCACTAATCACATACTTGGACGTTAATTTTTGCCAACGCGCGTGTAATTGCATTAATAGATCAGGCACAGAGTAAGCGTGAATGGCCGCTAAATTCATATCATTGTCAAAGGTGGTCTCCACAGAAACTGATTTGCGGGCACGCTGAGATTGTACTGGGCGGTCATCCAATCCATAGCGGCGCTTGATCAAACTTTCTCCCAAACGCCCAAACATGTGCAATAATTGATCAGCCGTGTAGACTCTTAAATCTGCGCAGGTTTCTATGCCTTGAGCGGCCAAGCGCTGAGCCGAGACAGGTCCCACACCAGGAATTTTACGCACCGGTAGGGCAGCAGAAAACACATCCAGTTCCTCAGGCCGCACCACAAACAGACCATTGGGCTTGTGCCAATCACTGGCCACCTTGGCGACAAACTTATTTGGGGCGACACCTGCCGACACAGTGATGCCTACTTCCATGGCGACCGCTGACCGGATCTGCTGAGCTATGGCTGTCGCACTGCCAACAACCTGAGCGGCTTCAGTAACATCAAGAAATGCCTCATCCAGAGACAAGGGCTCTATAGTGTCCGCATAACGCCGAAATATATCCATCACTTGGGACGAGACCTGACGGTATACCGCCATACGCCCGGGTATAATCTTTAGTGCAGGACATAATCTCTTAGCTTGTGCGGAAGGCATAGCCGAATGCACACCAAACGCACGAGCTGGATAATTACAGGTAGCAATGACGCCGCGGCTATTAGGGGCGCCACCTATCGCTATAGGAACGTCTCTGTAAGCTGGGTTATCGCGCATTTCTACGGCCGCATAAAAGCAGTCACAGTCGATATGGATTATCTTGCGTTCATTCATAACCGTGTCAATACCCTAGGGACTTTAGATAAGCCGAGAAGTTGCGCTATAAGTATTAAAATACTGGATATTTAACCAGTATTTTAATACTTATAGCGCATTTTACAAGTCTCAGGCCTAGCTCATTTCCGCTTGAGTCTATAAAATAGTGACTAATAATGATTTATCCAGAGACTGACCATGGATCAACAAACTCAAACTGAGCTAGAAGCCGCGGCTTTTCGCCGCTTACTGCAACATCTAGATGAACGTAAAGATGTGCAGAATATCGAGCTTATGATTCTGTCAGGCTTTTGTCGCAACTGCCTCAGCAAATGGATGATGGCGGCGGCCGATGAGAAAGGTGTTGCGTTGGATTATGATCAAGCCCGCGAACACATCTACGGTATGCCTTATAGTGAATGGAAAGAGCGTCATCAAAGGCCTGCAAGTGAAGAGCAACTAGCCGCTTTTGCCGCCATTGAAGCGGCCAAGAAACAATAGCTTATGCCACATCCTTTACTAGACTCATTAGAACAGAAAATTCGGTTACTACTCACCGAATCAGCCACTCTGCGCTTGGAAATTGCGCAGTTAGAACAAGAAAATGCACGTTTGTTGCGCCAGCAGCAAGAGTGGGAAACTCAACTTGGTCAATTATTGGAGCGATTTGATCAGGTTAACCAACCTTTGGATTAACTACACCATGCCTCTACAGGCTTTTATTAGGGTCTTCACTATAACAACAACGCTGGTACTTTTCGCTTGTAGTCAGGACAAGGAATCAGTCGCGCCTAACGAAACAGCCGGCCATGAAGCTACCAGCCAAACCGCCAAGCGCAAGCCATACAAGATAAGCCCTCCACCCAAACCTATCTCAACCGCCAATGCCGTCGCTAAACTGAACCGGGTAATTACCAACACACTGCGTGATACCAAACTACCTGATTTCAACCAATACACCGACGTAAAGCAAAAGAAGCACGCTTTTTTTGCTTTTTTGCGGCCCCTGGTGGTGCAGACAAACAAGCAAATTTTGCGCTTACGCGATGAGCTATCTCACATTGATCCAACACGCATTACCAAACAGCAAAAAACATATTTAAAGAAATTAGCACGCACCTATAAAATTAAAACCAGTGAACCTGAAGAGCAGCTGGCTTTACTATTACGCAAGATTCTAGTTATTCCCGAAGCCTTAGTGCTTGCTCAAGCTGCCAATGAGAGCGCTTGGGGCACCTCTCGCTTTGCCGTAAAAGGGAATAATTTATTTGGGCAATGGTGCTTTAAAGCTGGCTGTGGCCTAGTGCCCAGCGGCCGACCATCTGGTGCCAACTATGAAGTACGTCTATTTAAAACACCGCAGGATTCTGTCTCGGCTTACGCTCGCAACCTAAACTCTCACGGTGGCTATCTGGATTTGCGAAAAATTCGAGCCTGCCTGCTCGATGCAAATGACCCAATTACCGGGCGTGCGCTGGCCTCAGGCTTACTCCACTACTCCTCGCGCGGGGTAGCGTATATCAATGAAATTAAGCAGCTCATCCGCGTCAACAAGTTAGAAGTCTGGGATAAGAACTGGTGGGGTGAGCAAAACCCAGGGCATGCTTGTTACAGCCTAGTGCAGGTTCCTGAGCCTATCATTGAAACCTTACCTATGACAGAATCTCAACTGGCCAGTGATGCGCCACTAATAACCCAGGACACCCCAAAAGCAGAATAGCCATGAGCCGACTAGTTTATTCCACCGATCAAGGACGTTTATGCCCAGAGTGCCAACAAAGTACCTGTCAGTGCAAAAGTCTTAAGCAAACCCCGGGGGATGGTAATGTGCGTATACGTTTCGAAACCAAAGGCCGTAAAGGTAAAGGGGCAACGATCATTAGTGGTATCCCCCTAGACGCGTCGGCGCTAAAAAAGCTGCACAAAGAGCTAAAACAGAAAACCAGCACCGGTGGTACCATTAAAGATGGCATTATGGAGTTACAAGGTGACCAGCGAGAACGTGTGTTAGCGCTACTTAGTAATCGCGGCTACGCCTCAATCAAATTGGCAGGCGGCTAAACATGGACTTGGGGTGGTTGTTATTACCCTTGGCCGCGGGCATGTGGTTTTGGTGGGACACCAGTGCCGCCAAGGAACAAGCTCGTCAGTACGCCAAACAACAGTGTCAATTACAACAGGTACAGTTGCTCGATGATACTGTGGCCCTTAAAAAAACACTATTACGAAGAAGCCCAACTGGTCATATGACGCTGCAGCGTAAGTTTCACTTTGAATTTAGTGGCGACGGCGAGCAACGGGCACAGGGATATATTGAACTAATAGGCCGTAAAATCAAAAAGGTGCACCTAGATGTTCACCGAATTCATTAATCTTTAGTTGTTTGTCATGTTTCCTATATTCTAGGCTAGAGTTTCATAGTCACTCTGCTAGAATATTGATTTTTTACGTAGTTAAAACCATTAGCGAGGCTCTGCTTGACTAACTTACCCGTTATAATCGGATTTGGTGGCATAAATGCAGCCGGGCGTTCGTCTTTCCATCATAGCTACCTTCGCTTGATTTCTGAGCACCTTAACCAACAGCAACGCACTGAAATGCTCACGGGACTAGCCACCCTTACCAACCAAGTCAGCTATAAAGACGGGCATTATGTACTCGCTGCCACTGGCAACAGCATCACTGAAAATCAAATCAGTGAACAACTGCAGCAATCTTTACTCAACAGCACCCTTATTCGTCCCATTGGTAAAGCCGCCTACGACATTGACAACCTTGTTCTTAACAAGGCCGCCCTGCTACACGCCAAAAAGGGCGAAGCGATCACCTTTACTTTGCGGCAACGTCAAATGCCAAACAAGGTGCCAGCAAACTGGCAGGTGACTTCCCTAGAAAATGGTGAATACCTAGTGCAGGTGCAAGGTAGCCTTGATGCCATATTAAACGATTCACGCCGCGCCCCTGTGAGCGCCGCAGGGCAACTACCTGACGGCTTTGCACCCGGCACCTTATACCAATCACGTAACCACCCACGAAATCTACAAATGACTGTTTTTGGCGCCTCTGACGCACTGCGCTCAGTGGGCATTGACTGGCAAGATATTCAGGACCAGATTGCACCAGATCGCATTGCCGTCTATGCCAGCAACTCCATCGGTCAACTGGACGAAGCGGGCTTTGGTGGGCTGTTGAAAAACCCGACCCAAGGCAAGCGTATTACATCCAAACAAATGCCTTTGGGCTATGGCCAGATGCCAGCTGACTTCGTCAACGCCTATCTCTTGGGGTCGGTCGGGGCAGTTGGTTCGTCTCTCGGTGCCTGCGCAACTTTCCTCTACAATTTACGTAACGCGGTCAACGATATCAAGTCGGGCCTTCGCGATCTGGTAGTTGTTGGCAGCAGCGATGCCCCCATCACTCCCGAGGTCATGGAAGGCTTTCGGACCATGGGTGCCTTGGCTGAAGACCACGAACTTTGTGCTTTAGACGGTGTCGAAAACCCAGATTTACGCCGTACCTCTCGCCCCTTTTCCAGTAACTGTGGTTTTACTATGGGCGAAGGCTCTCAGTGGATTGTATTAACCAGTGATCGCTTTGCCATGCAGATAGGTGCCCAAGTATTTGGTTCCGTACCAGGCGTCTATGTGAATGCCGATGGCCACAAAAAATCCATTTCAGCACCGGGTATTGGCAACTACATCACGCTGGCTAAAGCTTGCTCTTTGACACGCGCGATCCTAGGTGAAAAATCATTGCAGCAGCGCTCCTGCGTGCAAGCCCATGGCACCTCAACTCCGCAAAACCGCGTGACTGAATCCCACGTTCTCAACCAAACAGCCAAGGCATTTGGTATTGACTCCTGGCCCATAGGTGCCGTGAAAACATTCCTAGGACACTCCCAAGGCACGGCCGGTGGAGACCAACTTATCACCTCTCTGGGCCTATGGAAATACGGCTACTTACCTGGCATTAGTACTATTGATCATATCGCTGATGATGTGCACGCTAGTAACTTGCGAATTCAAGCGGCCCATATGGAATTTGGCACCAAAGCCATGGACTCAGTGTTACTTAATTCTAAGGGGTTCGGTGGTAATAATGCCAGTGCTGTACTCTTGTCACCAAGCGCTACTGAACAATTGCTGTCCCAACGCCATGGTAACAAAGCTGTTACTGCTTGGCAGAGCGCTCGGGTAGCTGCACAAACACAAGCACAGGACTATGAACAAGAAGCCAAGCGTGGCACAGCGCGCCCCATCTACCGGTTTGCTCACAACGTTCTCCAAGGCCCTGAGCTAACCATCACTGACAAAAAAATCACAATTCCAGGCTATGCAAAAGCCATTGATATTACAGCCGACAACCCGTTTACAGATCTGAGCTAATCTTTATGCTACGCCCAGCACCATGCGGACGTTGTCCGTCGTTTGCTGGGCCAGAAGGTGGCGAGATTCAGTTCGTATGTCAGTTAAAGCATCCAACACATGTGGCAGATCATCAGGACGGTTAAGGCGATTTGACTGGTGAGCCATAGGCATATCTGGCGCATCTGTTTCTAACACCAACCAAGTCAGTGGCAGCTCAGCAATGACACGCCGCGTCTTGCTGGCCCGAGCGTAGGTGATTGTGCCACCAACACCCAGTTTAAAACCCAGGTCTGCATAGGCTTGCGCTTGTTGCACATTACCGCTGTAGGCATGTACAAACCCTCCCGAGTTGAATTTTTTCTGTCGCAATATTTTGATCACGCGATCATGGCACTTGCGAACATGTAAAATAACCGGCAGATTAAGCTGTTTAGCCAAGCTCAGCTGCTCCATAAACAACACTTCTTGAGCTGCCCAAGTCGGCTCTGGCAGATGCCAGTCTAAACCAATCTCACCCACCGCTACGGCTTGTGCTGATTCGGTTAAGCGGGCAAGGAGGGCTAAATCTTCACGACTGTGATGATCAACATAATAGGGGTGCAAACCCAGAGCAAGATGCCAATGGGCGTGTTGCTGACACAGGTTAATCAAATCTAGCCAATGCGCCGCCTGCGTAGCAGGCACCAATAGATCGTTAACACCCCGCTGCAAACAGGATTGCCAAAGTTGAGGTTGCAAAGCCTGCAACTGAGCATGATCCCAATGACAATGACTGTCAAAGAGTCGCTCTAGCGGCAGGCCCTTGCTCATAGACTAGTGCTCGCGTGTAGAGCGGAATTGAATATCTGGCCAACGCTCTTGTGTAAGACTCAGGTTCACACGTGTAGGGGCTAAGTACGTAAGGTGGCCACCCCCATCTATAGCTAAATTGTCCGCCGCTTTGCGCTTAAAGTCCTCCAGCATCTTGGCATCATCACACTCAACCCAGCGTGCCGTATTGACACTAATGGGTTCATAAATACACTCAACCTTGTATTCGTCTTTCAAACGGTAAGCAACCACTTCAAACTGCAGCACCCCAACAGCACCCACAATGAGGTCATTGTTTTTGCCGGGCATAAATAGCTGCGTCGAACCCTCTTCCGAAAGCTGTTGCAAACCCTTTTGCAAAGCTTTCATTTTCAGTGGGTCTTTCAATCGTACACGCCGAAACAACTCTGGAGCAAAATGGGGAATACCGGTGAATTTCAATGCTTCGCCTTGCGTAAAGGTATCACCAATTTGGATAGTGCCGTGGTTATGCAAGCCAATAATATCACCTGAAAAGGCCTGCTCCACATTGGCTCGTTCACCGGCCATAAAGGTCACGGCATCAGCAATTTTAACGTCTTTACCCAAACGTTCGTGACGCATTTTCATACCGCGCCCATAAGAGCCAGAACAGATGCGCATAAAAGCAATACGATCCCGGTGCTTGGGGTCCATATTGGCTTGAATCTTAAACACAAAGCCACTGAATTTTTCTTCGTTGGCTTTTACCACACGAGTGCCAGCATGGCGCTCTTCTGGCGCTGGTGCCCATTCAACAAAATAATCCAGCATCTCACGCACACCGAAATTGCCCAAGGCCGTGCCAAAGAATACCGGTGTTAATTGGCCAGCCAGATACAATTCCAGATCAAACTCATGACTTGCGCCACGCACCAATTCAATCTCATCTCGCAAGTCATCCAGCAAGTCACCCAGGGCCTCTGCCGCTTCGACAGATTCCAAACCCTGTATCTGAATATCTTCAGCAATCATATGCCCTTGGCCTTGGGTATAAAGGTGAATGGTATCTGTGTATAGGTTGTAAACTCCCTTGAATCGCTTGCCCATGCCAATAGGCCAAGTTACGGGCGCGCAGGCGATCTTGAGTACGTCCTCTACTTCGTCCAGCACTTCTATCTGATCCCGCACTTCACGATCCATTTTATTCACAAAAGTGAATATAGGGGTATCACGCAAACGGCATACATCCATCAACTTGATGGTTCGGTCTTCGACACCTTTAGCGCCATCAATGACCATCAATACGGAGTCAACAGCAGTCAATGTACGATAAGTATCTTCCGAGAAATCTTCATGCCCCGGCGTATCTAGTAGGTTTACCGTGCGCTTCGCATAGGGGAACTGCATGACTGAGGAAGTGACAGATATGCCACGCTGCTGCTCCATGGCCATCCAGTCTGAAGTCGCCTTCTTGTCACCCTTTTTACCTTTCACTGAACCAGCTTCTTGAATAGCCTGCCCAAACAACAAAAGTTTTTCTGTGATCGTGGTTTTACCCGCATCCGGGTGCGAGATGATAGCAAAAGTACGACGTTTGTTAACTTCTGCTAGGAATGTATTATCGGCCATTTGGCTCCAACCTGATGTCATAACTCGGTGCCAAAGGGGTGCTCCTGCAGCGAGATTTTTTTGAGGCGTCTATTTTCGCTTATATGGCAACTTTTCTCAAACAAAACACGTCGACAAATGCCATCAAAGCGGTGTTAAATTAGCCAACAATACGCCTATCCTGTATAATTTCTCGCTCCCAATTTGAGCGGCCCGTTTTCTGGGGTCGTGTGTCCAAGCACAAATCGCTAATCGCAGGAATATTCATGTTCGATCTCGCAAGCCACGCTCCAGCCAACACAAAAAACGATATGCTCTCGGGGCTTACCGTCGCACTGGCCTTAGTACCAGAAGCCGTCGCCTTTGCTTTTGTCGCCGGTGTAGAGCCCTTGGTTGGTTTGTATGCTGCCTTCATGGTAGGTCTGATTACCGCCGTATTTGGTGGCCGCCCGGGTATGATTTCTGGCGCCACTGGGGCTTTGGCCGTGGTCATGGTTAGCCTAGTCGCTGAACACGGTGTTGAATACCTGTTTATTACTGTGGTGCTGATGGGTATATTACAGATACTGGCGGGCATATTACGCCTTGGTAAATTCATTCGTATGGTGCCACACCCTGTTATGCTCGGCTTTGTAAATGGCCTGGCTATCGTGATCTTTTTAGCGCAGCTTAGCCAGTTTAAATTTATTGATGATGATGGCGCATTGCGCTGGTTAGAAGGCCCGCAGATGTACCTATTGCTGGGTCTCATCGCCATCACTATGGGTATTATTCGTTACCTGCCACGCATTACCACGGCCATTCCTTCATCCTTAGCGGCTATTGTGGTGGTGAGCGCCCTAGTAATTGGCTTAGACTTGGATACACGCACTGTGGGTGACATTGCTTCCATTGCTGGCGGCTTCCCTAGCTTCCATATCCCCCAAGTACCCTACAACCTAGAAACCCTGATAATTATTTTTCCTTATGCCGTAATTTTAGCCGCCATTGGCTTGATTGAGTCACTGCTGACCTTAACTTTGGTTGATGAAATAACAGGGACCCGAGGCCGAGGCAATAAAGAATGTGTTGGCCAAGGTCTTGCCAACACGGCAACTGGCCTGTTTGGCGGCATGGGTGGCTGTGCCATGATTGGACAGAGCATGATCAACGTCAACTCCGGTGGTCGTGGCCGCCTATCTGGCATTACTGCTGCTTTATCTCTATTAGCATTTATTCTGGTCGCCTCGCCACTAATTGAAATAATCCCGGTAGCCGCTTTGATCGGGGTGATGTTCATTGTGGTACTGGGCACTTTTGAGTGGTCCAGCTTTCGTATTATTCGGAAAATTCCCAAATCTGATGCCTTTGTGCTGATCCTAGTATCGTCTGTGACTGTTGCTACGGATCTAGCCATTGCCGTTGTGGTCGGTGTTATCTGCTCCGCTTTGGTATTTGCATGGAAGTATGCCAAACACACCCAGGTGACTCACGAAGACATTGAAGAAAGCCGCATCTACTACCTGCGCGGCCCTATCTTCTTTGGCTCCGTACAAAATTTCCTAGAGTTATTTGACCCCAGTAATGATCCAAACGATGTTATTATTGATTTTCAGCGTTCACGGGTGGCAGACCACTCTGGCCTAGAAGCCATTGATACCTTAGCAGAGCGTTATATTAAGGCCGGTAAGCAATTGCACCTGCGCCACCTAAGCCCTGAGTGCATTCGTTTGCTGACTAAAGCAGGCAATCTGGTTGAAGTAAATGTCATAGAAGACCCAGATTACAAAATTGCCACTGACGAATTGGCTTAAAGAAAAGGCTTATTTAGCCTTACGCATGACGGCTAGTTAATAGACATCATCATTAGCAAGGCATCTTCACGAACGCCGTCAGCATTAGTGTAATAATGGCCGCGCTTGCCGGTAAAACTAAAGCCGGCACCCAGATAAAGCCTTTGCGCCGCTTGATTGCTCTTTCGAACTTCTAAAAACACCTGTTCCACTCCCTTGCCAGCCAACCTAGCTAACATGGTCTGGAGCAGTTGTTTGGCATAACCTCTGCCACGCACAGCAACGTCAACCACTACCGTGTGAATGTCAGCCTGATCCAGCACGTGGGCCGCCACCATATAACCGACCAAACTGTCACCAGAGATAATTGCCATTACCGTCTCCGTCCCTTGGCACGCGGACGACAGCTGTTTTACTGTCCAAGCCGGTTCATTTTCCAATCTCGACAGGTTCGCCAACTGGCGCAAATGGGCGGAACTCACTGTGGCACCCAGCTCAAGAAAATGAGCCATCCTTAGTCTGCCAGCAATGACTGCATATGCGACCAGGCTTCTGCTTTATTACTCGGAATCTTCAATAGTTGATGCAGACTATGGGTTAGCAAAACCTTGGCTTCAGGCCAGTGTCTGCCTTTCCCTACGGTGCCCAAGACTAGAGATTCTAGCATTAACAAATCTGCACTGCGCTGACCCAGCAACATCACCTTCGTCACGGATTTTTCACGTAACAGCTTTTGCAATTGGTAGGCTAACGCCGCCTGGGCACCACTTCGAGTGTGATCGCCATGTAAACCAGGCACTAAAGGCCAGTGGAACTCGCCTTGTGCCTGGGGCATGACCTGCTTGTCACCCAAATTTAAAGCATTGACCATCGCCGTTTGCAGTTGCGCTAATGAACTAGTCATGGCCGCACCATCTTGCAAAGGCACTTCGTTCACAACCAGCACACCCAAACTGTACCAGCTAAAACTTAGGTGCAAAGGTTCAATGCGCTCTCCCTCAGCAGCAGATTTAGGCGTAGTTTGCACGGTCTTTGCTAGCGGTTCAGATTGCAACTCTAGCGGTTTCGCATCAGGCGCCAGGCTAGCATCCAGATTAGCACTATCGGCCAGCAAGCTGGTGCGTATCTGCGCCGCCTGAGCCTGAGCTTGTTGCACGCTCATACCTAGAGGAGGAGGCTCATTAGCAGGCGCGAATTCACCCTCCATCGCGTGGGCATCTGGATTGCCCAGGGACTCGGTAGAGCCAGTCTGTGGCTGTGCCTGATGTTGGCGCTGCTGATCAGCTTGGTTCGCTAGTGGTAGATCATTCGCTTCTTGCCACAAGATTCCAGTCGGTAGCGTACACTCGGGCAAGGGCAACCAACTGCTCACTCCCATGGCATTTAGATATTGTAAACGAGCCGCTTCAGGCAGCATTTGATGTGAACTCATAATCGATTAACTAATTAGTAGTTTTTGTCGCTCTTGCTACACATACGTTAGTAGATTTTTATGCTACATTCTCTTACTTGTATAACTGGCTAACATGGCATACATACATATCGAATCATAACACAGGCATTACAATGGAGCAGCTCGTGAGTTCACAATTTGACTTTGATAAGGTCACCAACCGCCATCATACCCATGCACTTAAATGGGATAAATACAGCGAAGATATTATTCCTCTATGGGTAGCCGATATGGATTTTGAATCGCCGCCTGTGATCATTGAAGCACTGCACGAGCGCATCAGCCATGGCATATTTGGTTACACACGCCCGAGTGCGGACTGGGCGCAAGTTGTTGTCGACTATTATGAAACACAACATAACTGGAAAATCCAACCGGAGTGGGTGGTTTGGGTACCCGGTGTCGTTGCCAGCTTGAATCTTGCTTGTTTATCTCTGTCAGCCGACAAGGATACGGTATTGACACCTGATGTCATCTACCCTGCTTTCCATAACAGCCCGCGACAAAGCCACAAAACAGCCCATAAGCTGCCCATGACCTACGCCCAAAAGCGTTTGCGTGTGGATCTAGAAAGATTACCTGAAGCACCTGCCGAAGCGGCCAAGCTGATGCTATTTTGCAACCCTCAAAACCCCGGTGGTTGCGTTTATAGTCGTCAGGAGCTAGAGCAAATAGATGCCTACTGCCAAGCCCACAACCTTGTGTTAGTATCAGATGAAATACATGCCGATTTAATTTTAGAGGCCGACAAAAAGCACATTCCTTACGGTCAGGTAAGCGACTACGCCGAACAGAACTGTGTCGTTTTGGGGGCCGCTAGCAAGACCTTTAATCTCGCCGGTCTTGCTTGTTCTTGGGCGGTGATACCCAATGCAGGTCTGCGGGAAAAGTTTATTAATGTCAAACAGGGCATCGTGTCCGAAATAAACCCTCTGGGTTTCGAAGCAACCATGACGGCGTTAAGCAAGGCACAAGATTGGCGGCATGAATTATTGATTTATCTTCGCGCCAATCGTGACTATCTAGCCCAAGAGTTCGCTACCATTAAAGGTATAGAAATGTTGCCGATGGAGTCCACCTATTTGGCATGGATCGACGTGTCTGCCCTTAATTTAGAAGACCCACCTGCCTTCTTTGAGGCGGCCGGGGTTGGCATGTCACCCGGCGCCGGCTTCAATGACCAGCGTTTCATGCGCCTTAATTTTGGCTGTCAACGAGCCTTGTTAGAAGAAGCCATACGCCGTATTAGAAAAGTCTTGTAGGGGCCTGATAAGCTAGTGAAGAGTAGAAAAATCGGCAAACACATGCTGTTTTAACACCTTCACGGCTTTTTCAATAGCAAACCGATGTTGACCCTCTAGCGCATAGCGCTCGTTGGTCAACTTGGTTTTCACCTTTTTATCCAACTTTTTCCAATCTTCCTTGATCGGCATATGCTCTGTCTGAGCATAAATAAAATCGATAATGGCCAACTTTTCCTGCTTTAGCAGTTCAGCATCTATCTGGCTGATCAACATGCGCAGGCGAATACAGCCCTCTGTTAACTCACACTGCCCCTCGTCCATGGCATTCACTATTATTTGAATACTCTCCACTCGATGCTGATATTGCTCTTGCAACATCACTTGTAAGTTTTTTATGCGCTGTTGGTTTTCTTTTAGCCGCGCTTGTTGTCGCCACCACAAAAACAACACAACCTTTAGCATGATCAGACAGAACAAGCTAAGCAAAGCAATAATAATTATATCCGTTTGTGACATGATTGGGCCTCACCTATGGAATAAGCATTATATCGTATTATGCATTTAAGTGGCATCAAAGGCCCTAGCAAAATCCAGTCTAATCCTTGGCCGCCGGCCAACCTAGCTGCGCGCGATAC